>CDZT01017480.1_pt1 | contig 18180 bp, 20 predicted proteins | sample 557531 | NCBI WGS metagenome assembly CDZT01 (sample SAMEA3182066, study PRJEB8094) | gut metagenome | biome: human; feature: gut; material: Stool; isolation source: human stools | place: Canada | collected 2013-03-05
GAAAACGCCGCACTTTCGTGCGGCGTTTTCTGCGTTGCATCTTTCATCAACACATTTTGGTCCGAGTGACTGGATTCGAACCAGCGGCCTCTTGAACCCCATTCAAGCGCGATACCAAACTTCGCCACACCCGGAAATTGCCGCCTGATTCAGACGGCTTGATTATATTAACATACTTTAGTGCTCGATGCAAGTACTTTTTTCATTTTTCCCTGCTTTTTTCACTACACCCAGCTGTCCTCCAGCTCGTGTTTCCGGTCGCGGGTCATCAGTTCATGTATGACCGCATGCGGGTCCTTCCCCTGATAAAGCACCTGGTAGGCCGCCTCCGTGATGGGCATCTCCACCTGCGCCTTTTCTGCCAGCGCTTTGGCAGTGGCGGCGGCATAGTAACCCTCCACTACGGCGCCGATCTCCTGGACCGCCTGCCGGGTCGGCGTACCCTGTCCGATCAGGATCCCGCAGCGGCGATTTCGGGAGTGCATGGAAGTACAGGTGACGATCAGGTCCCCCACCCCGGAGAGTCCCGCAAAGGTCTCCCTGCGTCCGCCCATCGCCACGCCCAGCCGGGCGATCTCGGTCAATCCGCGGGTCATCAGCGCCGCTTTGGTATTGTCTCCAAAGCCCATTCCATCACAGATCCCGGCACACAGGGCGATGACATTTTTCAGCGCCGCGCCCAGTTCTACGCCCACCACATCATCGGAGGCATATACCCGGAACCGTTCGTTCATAAACAGGTCCTGGACCTGCTCGGCAGCCGCCCGGTCCCGTGAGGCGGAAACGACCACGGTAGGCACCTGCCGGCCTACCTCCTCCGCATGGGAAGGGCCGGACAGCGCCACGATGGGATGCCCTTCTCCCACTTCCTCCGCGATGGCGGCAGTCAGGGTCAGGGACGTATCCTTTTCAATGCCCTTCGACACGGAGACCAGCACCGCGCCGGGATCCAGCAGCGGCGCGATCGACCGCGCGGTCGTCCGCACAGCGAAGGAGGGGGTCGCCAGCACCACGATCCCGCAGTCCCGCACACAGCCTGCATCCCAGGTCAAATGGAGCTTCTCCGGCAGCGGCACTCCCTTCAGCATGGGGTTTTCCCGCTTCTCACGCAGAACAGCGGACTCCTCCTGCGTATACGACCACAGGGTCACGTCATGGCCGTTTTCCAGCAAGACCATAGCCAGGGCCGTCCCCCAGCCCCCGCTGCCCATAACCGCGATCTTCATGGTTTCCGCTCCCCTTCCTTCTTGCGATGAAAACTGAATTTGGACTCCGTTCCAGCCAGGATGCGCTTCAGGTTGCCCCGGTGCTTCCATACCACCAGCGCGCCGCAAGCGGCGGCCAACAGCAGCGTAAACAAGTCATGATAGACAAACCAAGTGGCAAAGGGGAAGGATGCGCCCGCCCAGATGGACCCCAGAGAGACCCACTTGGTCAGGATGGCCAGCACCAGAAAGCCTCCCCAGACCACCAGGGCGATCCGCCAGTCGACCATCAGAGCGATGGTGCCCCCGGACAGGATACCCTTACCGCCCTTGAATTTGAACATGCAGGGAAACATGTGACCCAACAGGCAGAAGGTGCCCGCCCAATACTTTCCCGCGGTCTCCATCGCCTGAGTTCCAATGACGCGGAAGAGGACCATGCCGACAAGCACGGCCGCAACAGCCTTGAGCACGTCGGTCAGGATGACCACAACCGTCAGCGGTCCGCCGAACGTGCGATAAAAGTTGGTCAGTCCCGCGTTGCCGCTGCCATGCTTGCGCACGTCGTCCCGCAGGATATATTTGGAGACGATGACCGCCCCGTTGAAGCAGCCCAGAAAATAGGCCGCCGCCGCGGCCGCCAGCATCAGCAGCAGCGCCAGCGCTACCGTAATGCCTCCGCCCTCGTGGTGAAGCCAGTACATCAGTCCGAAAAAGCCCAGCGACGATTCGTTGCCCACGCCTGTCACCCCTCCTTGTCGCCCTTCTGCCGGATGGTCAGCCTGATCGGCGTACCCTCCAGGCCAAAGGTGGAACGGATCTGATTTTCCAGATAGCGCTGATAGGAAAAATGAAACAGCTTTGCGTCGTTGCAGAAACAGACGAAGTGGGGCGGCTTGACGCCGATTTGGGTCATATAGTAGATCTTCAGCCGGCGTCCCTTATCCGTAGGCGGCTGCACCCGGGCGGTGGCGTCGGCCAGGACCGTGTTGAGCATGCCGGTGGTGATGCGCAGGGACGCCTGATCGTTGACGTAGTTGATCAGATCGAACAGCCGGTCCACCCGCTGGCCCGTCAGGGCGGAGATGAACACGACGGGCGCGTAGGTCATATAGCTCAGATCCCGGCGCACGTCCTGGCGCATCCGGTCCATGGTCTTGTCGTCCTTTTCCACCGCATCCCATTTGTTGACCACAATGATACAGGCCTTGCCTGCCTCATGGGCCAGGCCGGCCACCTTGGTATCCTGCTCGGTAACGCCCTCCTGAGCGTCGATGAGGATCAGGCACACGTCACAGCGCTCAATGGCCATGGTGGAACGGAGGACGGAAAACTTCTCAATGCGGTCGTCCACCTTGGACTTTTTGCGCATGCCCGCCGTGTCGATCAGGCGGTATTTGCCCTTCTGATTCTCAAAATAGCTGTCTACCGCGTCCCGGGTCGTACCTGCCACATCGCTGACAATGACCCGCTGCTCCCCCAGGATGCGGTTGATGAGAGAGGACTTGCCCACGTTGGGCTTGCCGATGACGGCTACCTTGATCACGTCGTCCTCCGGTGCTTCCGCCTCCTCGGGGGGGAAGTATTTCATACACTCGTCCAACAGCTCTCCGGTCCCGTGGCCGTGGACGGCGGAGACCGGAATGGGGTCGCCCAGGCCCAGATTATAAAATTCATAGATGTCCGGGTTGGTCTGTCCCACCTGGTCCATTTTGTTTACCGCCAGCACCACCGGCTTGCCCGAGCGCAGCAGCAGGTTGGCCACCTCCTGATCGGAGGCGGTCAGGCCGGTCTTGATATCGCAGAGGAACACGATGACCGTGGCGTTCTGAATGGCGATCTCCGCCTGCTCCCGCATAAAAGCCAGGATCTCGCTGTCGGCGGAGGGCTCGATCCCGCCGGTATCCACCAGGTCAAATTTCCGGTTGAGCCACTCCGCCTCGGCATACAGCCGGTCCCGGGTCACGCCCGGAGTGTCCTCCACGATGGATAACCGCTGGCCCACCAGTTTGTTAAAAAGCATGGACTTGCCCACATTGGGCCGGCCCACAATGGCGACTAAGGGTTTCATCCTATCCCTCTCATTCCTGTTATCACGGTCATTTTGGTCCTTAAGTTCCCGGATTATACCGGTAGTATTCGTCCTCCGGCGGCAGGGCGTAGGCGGGCGCCTCCACCTCCAGCCCCAGGATGGCGTCCACCAGGTCAAACCCGCTTTCCGCGGGCACCGGGATCACCGGCACGCCCAGCGCCTGCTCCAACTGTGCTACCGTCACGTCGTCCAGAAAGACCCGCTCCCCGGTACGCAGCATGTTTGCGGGGATCAGCAGCCGCTCTCCCAGCGCCCGGCCCCGGAGCTGTTCCATCAAATCCCGGCCGGTGATGAGGCCGGATACCGTAATGGTCTCCCCAAAAAAGCGGTTGCGCACCGGGTAGACCGTCCCCCTTATATTACCGCACGTTTTCCGGGCCATGTCAATGATTTCCTGTAAAAAAGGGGCGGCGGATACCCCGGTGGCAATGGAAAAGGGCGTGCACTCCGCGCCGGCCCGGGCGCCGTCCAGCGCCATGGCCGCCTGACTGGTGAGCAGGCGCAGCATCCCCACGCCGTTTTCCAGCTGCGCCATGCCTTCATAGTAGGCCTTCTCCGGCAGCGCCCGCCCGGCGATCAGGTAAAACTCGTCGGAACACCAGGCCATTGCGGTATCATGCGCCTCAGCGAAGGCGGCGGCAAAGGCCTCCACCTGATCGATGACGGCGGCGGCCTGCTGCGGGGTATAGGGGTCGATCCTGCACAGGCCCTCCCGGAAGCGGGTCACCCCGACCGGCACCACCGCCACGCTGCTGACCGCAGGCCAGAGCCCGCCCAGATCGTTCAGCGTGCGGTCCAGGGCCGGCCCGTCGTTGATGCCGGGGCAGGCCACCACCTGCGCGTTCATGGTGATGCCCGCCCGCGCAAAGCGCTCCATGATCGCCAGGCACTCCCCGGCCCGGCGGTGCTTGAGCATAGCCTGCCGCAGCTCCGGCTCTGTGGCGTGGACGGAGATGTTGATGGGACTGATGCGCAGCGCGGCGATCCGTTCCACCTCCCGCTGCGAGAGATTGGTCAGCGTGATATAGTTGCCCAGCAGAAAGGAGAGCCGGGCGTCGTCGTCCTTAAAATAAAGGGTCTCACGCATGCCGGGGGGCATCTGGTCCACAAAACAGAAGATACAGCGGTTGGCGCAGGAGCGGGCCTTGTCCATCAGATAGGTCTGGAAGTTGAGCCCCAGGTCCTCCCCCTCCTCCTTGCGCACCCGTACGGTACGCTCCCGCCCGTCCGACCCGCACAGGGTCAGACTCAGGCGCGGATCGTAGGTATAAAATTTATAATCCAGCACATCCACAATGGGGCGGCCGTTCACATGGGTCAGGGTCTCCCCCGGCCGTACCCCGGCCCGCTTGGCCGGGCTGTGGGGATCGACCGACTGTATGCGTGTCATGCTCATGTCTTGCGCGTCGCCTCCCTCTCCGGCGTGATGCCTTGCGTTCTGCGTACTGCTGCGGCAGGGGACCGCGCGCTCCCCCGGCCGGGCTCCGGCCTTTTGGGGCGGGCGCCCCGCCGCCCGCGCGGATCCATCCCGGGATCCGTGTATCCCATTTGCCGCAAAAGGGATACTTGCTCTACGAGCCGCCGACCAGCAGACGCTCTGATCGGCGGCCCGTCCTTACAGATCATGGCGCAGCGACGCGCCGTGCTCCCGGCGCATCCGGGCCGGCCATTGCCCCTTCCGCCTGCCGTTGGGGTCGCTGCCCGCTGCATTTGGGAGCGGCCTCTCTTGTTCCGCTATCATATCACAGGCATTTGGCAAAATCAAGGAAGGGGCGGCCGGACGGCCGCGCGTCGGATTTTCGCGCAAAAAGAAAGAGGGGCCTCCCCCTCTTGCTTTTTGCAGGCTATTTACTTCGCCGCGGCCTCGGCGCTGCCGAACTCATGGCCATTATAGCTCATGCAGCTCTTGCACATCCGATGGGGAAGGCGGAACGCACCGCACTTGGGGCAGGTGGTGACGCCGGGCGTCTCCAGCTTCCAAACGGAGCTGCGGCGCTTGTTCCGGCGCTGCTTGGACACTTTACTCTTAGGGACTGCCATCTATGACACCTCCTTAGGTTCATGCCCTGGCCGGGCAAATGACTCAGTCTTCTTTATCCAACAGCTGCGCAAGCGCAGCCAAACGTGGATCGGTTTCGGGCCTGCAGGCGCAGGGGCCTTCGTTCAGGTCGGCCCCGCAGCGGGGACACAGTCCCTTGCAGTCCGCGCGGCAGACATGCTTGGAATCCATGGCCAGCACCAGCGCCGTGGTGAACAGTTCGTCCAAATCGACTTCGCCGTTCTCCAGAAGGACGATCGCGTCGTTCTCCTCATCCTCCAGCGTCTCCGCCAGAAGAGTCTCTACCGGGAGGGACAGCTCCTGCCGGAAGGGCCTGAGGCAGCGGTCGCACTTCAGGTCCAGAACGGTCTGCGCCGTGCCGGTGAGCAGCAGTGCGTCGGCCATATTGCGCACGCTGCCGGACACCTGCGCCGGCTGGGTGAACGGGCGCTCTCCGTAAAAATCCAGCCCGGACAGATCCAGCGCAAACGCAAAGGGCAGCGCCGCGCCGGGCGTATGGATGATGTCGCGGAGATTCAGTCGCATGGCACACCTCTCACAATGGTACAGCGGACATTATACTCAAAATTTCGGATGATGTCAAATACTTTTTCCCTTTTCCATAAAATATGGTATACTATTTTCAGGGAAACAGGGATAACACGGTTTTTCGCGGCAAAAACCGGCGCCGGCAAGGAAGCGGAGGACGGCGTGCTGCCCCCTGTCCGCCGAGGGGATCGTTCCCCAAGTAAGACGTTTTAGGAGAATCGCCCCATGAAGGAGTTTGTGATCGGAAAAAATGACGCCGGCCAGCGGCTGGACCGCTGGCTGGCCAAGACCCTCCCCCTGCTCCCCGCGCCCCTGGCCCAGAAGTATATCCGCCTCAAGCGGGTCAAGGTCAACGGGAAAGGCTCCCAGCGGGACGTGCGCCTGCAGGAAGGGGACCGGCTGCAATTATACATCAACGATGAGTTTTTTGACGCCCTCCGGGAGGACAACGCCTTTCTCTCGGTCTTCCAGCCCCGGCTGGACATCGTGTATGAGGATGAAAACCTGCTGCTGCTCAACAAACGGCCGGGCCTGCTGTGCCACGCCGACGAACAGGAAAAGGTCAACACCCTGATCACCCATATCCAGGCCTACCTTTATCAAAAAAAGGAGTGGAACCCCCGGGACGAGCACTCCTTCGCCCCCGCCCTGTGCAACCGCATCGACCGCAATACCGGCGGGATCGTCCTGGCCGCCAAAAATGCCGAGACCCTGCGCATCCTCAACCAGAAGATCCGGGACCGCGAGATCGGAAAATTTTATCTGGCAGTCCTCCACGGGCGTATGAGCCCCCCTGCGGGAAAGCTGGAGGGCTTTCTGCTCAAGGACGAAGATAAGGCGCGGGTGACGGTATACCGCAAGCCGGTGCCCGGGGGGAAGAGCGCCGCCACCTTATATAAGACCCTGAAAACGGCGGACGGGCTCTCTCTGGTGGAGTGCGAGCTGCTCACCGGCCGCACCCATCAGATCCGCGCCCAGTTCGCCGCGGCGGGCCACCCTCTGCTGGGAGACGGCAAATACGGCCGGGAACGGGACAACAAGCGCTATGGCCGCGCCTTTCAGGCGCTGTACTCCTACAAGCTGGTCTTTTCCTTTTCCACCGACGCCGGGATGCTGGAGTATCTGAAGGGCAGGGCCTTCACCGTGGAACACGTGGATTTCGTGGAAGCGTATTTCCCGGGCGAGTAAGCGGGAGCGGGCAGGCTTTGTTTTGGTACGTGCCGCGCCCGCTCCCGGCCGTTTTCCTTCATCCATACAGCCAGATGATAATCAGCATAATCCCCATCACAAAGCAATACGGTACCGGCCCGAGGCTCTTCTCTGTCTCCTCCAGCTTGTGAATGGAGATCATCAATTTCGCAAACAAAAAGGGAAACACAAATAGGCAGATTCCTACAACAATATTCCTAGCTTATACGCAGGCCCGGCCTATTCCAGCGGCCAACGGTCGCTGCCGGGCAGGATTTGCAGCAGCGCAGCGCGCCCCTCCGCCGCCAGGGGCTTGCGCAGGTAAAGCCGCCCGCTCAGATAGGTATAAGGTCCCTCGTCCTGCCCCTCCATCGCATAGGGGACGGGCACGCGGACGGGTCCGGGCCTGCTCCTGCATCCCGGCGGCGTAGGACACGCAGAAGCCCGCCAGCAATCCCACGCACAGGCAGGCGCACAGGCTTCGGATCAAACTGCTTCGTTTTATATTCGGTTCCCTTCCTTTGCCCATAAAAATTTTTAAATCGCGCCGCCGGACCGGCTGCGCATGCGGTTCCTACGCAGAGGGGGCTACGGGCCAGTCGTATTGGGCCATGTCCTGCAGCATAACGTTGTGCAAGTTGACATAATAGCTGGAAAGCTGGGTGCCGTCACTCACCGCAGCGTCATAGTCCCCCACCGCTCCGTCGGCAAGATAGCGCTCCAGCGCGGCGCGTACCTGCTCAATGAGGGGGCGGATACACTGCTCCAAGCGGTATTGGGCAAACTCAGATTGGGGAATTTCCAGAGCCGCCAGCGCCTCCACCAGAGGGAGAGCGGCCTTGGCCTGGGCCTTGTCCGGCTCCTCCACCGCCCGCAGAAAGCCGCCCTCCAGCTCCGCCAGGATGGGTCTTACCTGCTCCAGATAGGCCTCCAGGACGGCCCGCTCCCCTTCGGCCCAGGGGGTCTTTAAAAATACGCAGCCGTCTCCCCGGTCGGGGGCACTGTAATAGGTGACTTCCATCCCCATCAACGTCCCAATGCTGCGCACCGGCAGATAGACCCGCTGGTCATAGACGGCGGGGTACACCCGCTCGCCCTTGACGTTGTGGAAGCGCTGTTCTACCCCATCCATGGTCACGGTGATGTCGGGGCAGATCTGGATGTCGATGCCGTTTTTCTCCCGCTCCTCCTTCTCGGCCCGCTCACTGGGAGTCTGCTGGTTCCCGGTCGCCTCCTCTGCGGCCAGGACGCGGGCCGTGGTCCGTCCGGACAGGACTACCGTTTTGCCCTGCTGATCCCAGTCCACCTGCTTGCCCATCCAGGCCCCCGCCTGACGCAGGGGGATGTAAATCGTGCCGTTGTAGCTGAACAGCTCCTGCATGTTGTCTTCCTCGTCTAAAATCGCCGCTACGGCGCTGTTGACGTAGACGCTTCCCCGCCAGACCGGGACGTGGACGCTCTGCGCCGCCGGGACGGCGTAGGAGACGCAGAAGCCCGCCAGCAGGGCGGCGGTGAAAAGCAGGGCGGACAGGCGCGCCCGAAATGGATGCCTCATAGCTTACCTCCTTTTATTTTGGGGTAGGACGGCCTCAGCCGTCCCACGCCACATCAGTCTACCGATGTTAGATGGAAGAAATGTAAACGTTGCTGGTAAAGGTCTTGTTCGACACACCGGTCACCGAAATGCTGTCTCCGCTGGACATAGGGAAGCCATCCTGCAAACGAGTGACAAAGACAGTGACCCGTGTGCCGCTGATATTAGCAGAAACATTGGAAATGCCACTCTGCGTTCTGTTGCGGAAAGTCACAGTCACATTCGTGCCGGAAGAGGCGTTGTGATTGACGAATTCACAGTAGATAATGCTCATGTTGCCATCCAAAGTGCCGCTTCCCAAAGATACGGAAGCGTTAGCGGAAATCCCAAGGTTATACTTTTTACTAATGGGGAATGCCCCAGTCGTGTCCGGGTCATAAAACAGTGTTGGAATTCCAAGTGCATCCTTGATTGCCGCATCGATAATAGCCTGCTGCTCGTCTGCCGTTGCATGTGTGGGAATTGCAAGATAAACTACCTGCTCTTCACCCGTCGTTGCATCAACGATTTTACAGTCAATGGTCTGCCCCGCAAAGGCTGAGCGTTGAGTGCCTCGTACATCAGCGGCGGCGGCGGAACACAGTAGAGCAGAGAGAAGCAGGGCGAAGGCGCACAGGGTACTGACCAGTTTACGCAGTTTCACCATGAAACCTTCCTTCCTAAACTATCTTGTTGTCTTAGGGAGACCTGGATGCGAACGACCTCCTTTATCGTACATATTTGAAAGCGAAGAGGACTCCCTTTTGTCGCTCTCACTGTTTATATGTATCAGGATGAGCGTTTCGCAACAAGAATCTCATCTTTTTTCAGAATTTTTTTCCGCCCTGCCGGACGCCCTCATTCCAATAACGTTTCAGCGAGCGTTTTCATTACGTGCTTTTTGAAAATTTTTTAAAAAATGCAAGGCATCACCGCATCATTCAACGCGTGCGGATTGGCGCGAAAATTTGTGCCGCAAAAAGGCGCAAAACCGCAGGAATACTTTGCGTATTGCAAGGTTTTACAACGCATTTGTGGGGCAAATTGGCCGTCAAGACGTGCGCGGGGAATTGTGCGGTGATGCCTTAAAAATGCGCCGCCCCTCCTCCGGGGCGGCGCATCGATTTTGTTGGTGAAGCCGGCGGGCTGCTTCCGCCGGGAGCGTTGGAGTCTTCAGCTTCTTGCCGTCACAAGATCCGTCAGATAGGGCTTGGTCTAACCCGCACCCGGGCCAGAGAGATGCAGAACGTTTGCGCATCTGCAATGGGAAGGCCGCCGCTTACTGCGCCAGGCGGATCCCGTCATTCCCCGTACCCAGCCATACCCGCTGGGCCCTTAGTCTCTGGAGATCGTCCCGTTCGTGTAAATACGATAGGTAAACCCGATTTCCTTCTGATTGTACTTCACGTACAGAGTGCCCGTTTCCCCATTGAGTACCTTGCGGAAGGTCATCCCGGACACGGTGGGCGTCGTCCTCCAGGTGATATTGGTGATCTGCGCCTCTCCATCCGCCTGAGAGTAGATCCCATACACCTTCACATCCAGCGTGGCGATCAGATTCCCTGCGCTGTCCACCATCGTATGGGTAAAGTCCTTGCTCGTTTCTTTCTCCGGATTGGCTCGCGTGGCGTTCGCCGCGCTCACCTGGGTGGAAACATACTCATGCGCGGGCGAGCCGGTCTCCGTTGTGATGACATAGCAATCCCACTCCGGAACGTACATCACCTCCACATCCCCCAGGTATGCGCTCTGCTCCAGCGCTTCCACCTCCGGCTCGGCCGCAGCCACCGTACAGGCAAGCGCAAACAGCGCGACCACTACCGCGGCCAAAAGATACCGCTTTTTCTTCATTGTTTCTGCTTCCTTTCTTTCGTTTGGTTTTGAGGCGTCAATGCGCCCCTGTTCCGCTTCATACGCACCCTTCCCTTACCATAACGCAGCAGCACACGATTTCATAACGGCCTTTTTCATTTCTTCTGCGCCCTCCTCGCCCGCCTCCTATTCCGGCTCTAAAACCAGCTCCACGCTCTCCGCCATGCGAATCAGTTCCTTGTAGTCGTAGGAAGAGGTAATGTCGAACAAAAATCCGTACTCCTCATCCGCCCAGGTCACGGCGTTCCAATCACCCGGCGCATCGGCAAGCATCAGCATAGCCGGCTTCCCCTGAACCGTAATCTCAGAAAAGGTCCCACGCTCGCTGTCCCCGGCCACGGCAACCGTTGTGCAGCGGAACTTAATCCAGACCCCGTCACTGTTCTCATAGGTAATTGAGAACGCCTCGTCCTGCGTATCCACGGTCTCAAATCCATCCGGCACATAGGCGGGCCGCCAATCGGACGCTTTGACTCCTTCGGCCTGCTGCCCGGCGTATGCGATATAGAAATAGTCCTCAAACCACTGGACAAATACATTTTTTGTCCACGCCCGCACACCGGGGCTGACGGCCAGCAGTCCGCCCAGCGACAGTCCGCAGACCAGAATCAGGCAGGCAGCGGTTTTCATGGCCCGCCCCCTCTGGCGGCGGGCCATATGGGACGCTGCGGCGTGGGCGGCGTGAAAGCGCTCCAGCGCGGGTTCCGCCGCAGCGTCCGCCCCCGGCGGCTCCCGCCGGTCCAGCTCGTCCAAGTAGGCGTCCACCCGCGCCTGGTCATAGTCCGCTTCGCTCATATCATCTAACTCCACCTCCAGCTCGTTCAGCAGCTCTTCCGCCGTCTTCTCCCGCAGATGGCTGGGATTGGGAGCCGCATCGGGTCCGCCCGCGCCAAAAAGGTCCCGCCGGTCTTCCGCCATCGTTCACACCTCCTAACCGTTTATGTATTCAGCTGCGGATTTCGCAACAGAAAAATCAAAACTTATTTAAAAAATTTTGGCCCCTGATCCGTCGGGGCCGCCCTGCGCCTCCCACAGCTCCCGGCAGCGCCGCCGGGCGCGGGTCAGGCGCATGCGGCACAGGGACTCGGAGATCCCCAGCCGGGCGGCGATCTCCCCGCAGCTCCGCTCTTCCTCGTAAAACCAGATCAAAAGCGCCCGCTCCCCCTCCGCCAAGCCCGGCGGCAGCGCCTCCGCCAGCGGCTCCCGCCGCTCCGGCGGGGCCGCGGCGCGCTCCAGCGCCATGCCGTCCAGGGGCTGCGTCAGCCGCTCCCCGGCAGAGCGGGCCTCGTTCCGGATCAGGAATTGCAGCGTCTTCATCAGCCAGCCCCCGGGGTTAGGGTGCTCCCGCAGCTGCGCGCGCTTCTGCCAAAACAGCTCGAACGCGTCCTGCACCAGCTCCTCCGCCCGCGCCGGGTCCCGCAGCTGCCGGGCCGTCAGGCGGAGCATGGTGGAATAATGCCGCCGGAACTGTCCGTCAAACCACGCCCACTCCCGTTCCTCCTTCCGCGTCATCCCCGCTCCGCCTCCTTCCTCCTGTTTTTTTATCATACCAAAAATCTCCCGCCGGGGAAACCCCCCTTCGCCGGACAGGCGCCCCCTGTAAAATCCCTGCAAAACCTTGTAGTTTTTTATTGACTTTTCCCGCAATACCATATATGATTTGTTTCGTCAAAAGGGCGTACCCAACCGCCGGTGGGGTACGCCTTTTCTTACGTCATGATTCCAAACGAAACGGGGGAGGATACATGTCCAAGGAGCTGATCCGCCTGTCGGATTGCGTGATGAGGTTTGACGAGGACGTCATTCTGGACCACATTAACCTGTATATCAACGATAAGGAATTTCTCACGCTGCTGGGCCCCTCCGGGTGCGGCAAGACCACCATGCTGCGCATCATCGGCGGCTTTCAGAAGCCCACCTCGGGCGACGTGTTCTTTGACGGCGCGCGGATCAACGACGTGCCGCCCCATAAGCGGAAGGTCAACACGGTCTTCCAGAAGTACGCCCTGTTTACCCATATGAATATTTTTGAAAACGTGGCCTTCGGTCTGCGCATCGCCAAGACGCCGGAGGACGAGCTCCGCCGCCGGGTCGAGGAGGCCCTGACCCTGGTCAACCTGGCCGGCTACGGCAAGCGCTCGGTCAACTCCCTCTCCGGCGGCCAGCAGCAGCGGGTGGCCATCGCCCGCGCTATCGTCAACCGGCCCCAGGTGCTGCTGCTGGACGAGCCGCTGGGCGCGCTGGACCTGAAGCTGCGCAAGGACATGCAGATCGAGCTCAAGCGCATCCAGCAGCAGGTGGGCATCACCTTTATCTACGTGACCCACGATCAGGAAGAGGCCCTGACCATGAGCGACACCATCGTGGTGATGAATCAGGGCAAGATCCAGCAGATCGGCACCCCTGAGGACATTTATAACGAGCCCAAAAACGCCTTCGTGGCCGACTTTATCGGAGAGAGCAACATCATCGACGGCGTGATGCACGAGGACTATGTCGTGGGTATGTACGGCCGCCGCTTCCAGTGCCTGGACAAGGGCTTTGCGCCCGGCGAGCCGGTGGACGTAGTCATCCGGCCCGAGGATATCGATATCGTGCCCGAGGCGCAGGGCCAGCTCACCGGCACCGTTACCGAGGTCACCTTCAAGGGCGTCCACTATGATACCATCGTGGACTTCCGCGGCTTTAAATGGCTCATCCAGACCACCGACTATTCCGAGGTGGGCTCCCGCATCGGGGTGAAGATCGACCCGGACGGCTTCCACATCATGAAGAAGAGCCCGTACTCCGGCATGTTCGGAGATTACAGCTCCTACTCCGCCGAGTACGACGAGCTCAACGAGGGCCCGGACGAGGGGGAGGACGAGGATGCGGAATAGGTCGCTTGCCATCCCCTATGTGGTCTGGATGGCCGTCTTCGTCATCGCGCCGCTGCTTTTGATCGTGGTGTACGCCTTCACCGCCAAGGACGGCGGCGTCACGCTGTCCAATTTCAGCAATATGGGGCAGTATTTCCCCGCCTTCCGGCACTCCTTTGTGCTGGCCGTCACGGCCACCGTCATCTGCATCCTCATCGGCTACCCCCTGGCCTATTTTTTGTCCAAGGAGGGCGTGCTGGTGCGCAAGGTGGCCATGATGCTCATCATGCTGCCCATGTGGATGAACTTCCTGCTGCGGACCTATGCCTGGATGTCCCTGCTGGACGACAACGGGCTGATCAACCAGTTCTTGAGCGGCATCGGCTTTTTCCGCCTTATCAACACCCTCTTCGGCACGGATCTGACCTGCTTCCACATGATCAACACCCAGGGGGCCATCGTGCTGGGGATGGTCTATAATTTTCTGCCCTTCATGATCATGCCCATCTTCTCGGTCATCGACAAGATCGACCCCAAGGTCATTGAGGCGGCCCAGGACCTGGGGGCCAACAGCGCCATGGTCTTCCGCAAGGTGATCTTCCCCCTGTCCCTGCCCGGGGTGCTCTCCGGGGTGACCATGGTATTCATCCCCTCGGTGTCCACCTTTGCCCTGTCCCGCCTGCTGGGCGGCGGCAAGACCCTGCTGCTGGGCGATCTGATCGAAATGCAGTTCCTGGGCAACGCCTATAATCCCCACCTGGGCTCGGCCATCGCCCTGGTGATGATGGTCATCGTTCTGGTGTGCATGGCGGTCATGAACCGCTTCGGCGAGGGAGAAGAGGGGGTGGCGGTCCTGTGAGCAAGCGCCGGATTCCGTCCCGGGTCTTTACCATTCTGGTATACCTGTTCCTCTACGCCCCCATCGCCCTGCTCATCATCTTCTCCTTTAACTCCGGGCGGAGCAACCGGGTCTGGGAGGGCTTTTCCCTCCAGTGGTATCTGGAGCTCTTTCAGGATACCCGCCTGCTGGGGGCTCTGCGCACCACCCTGATCCTCTCGGTGCTGGCGGCGGTCATCGCCACCCTGCTGGGCACCGCCGCCGCCATCGGTTTTTACAGCATGCGCCGCCGGAGCCGGGGGGTCTGCCTGGCCGTGAACAACATCCCCCTGACCAACGCGGATATCATTACCGGCGTGTCGATGATGCTCCTGTTCGTCTTCGCCATCGGCCTGTTCAACGCCAGCCCCATCAGTCAGGCCCTGGGCCTGCGCTGGCGGATGGGCTTCGGCACGCTGCTCATCGCCCATATCACCTTTGACGCGCCCTATGTGATCCTGTCGGTGATGCCCAAGCTGCGTCAGCTGGACCCCAATATCTACGAGGCCGCCCAGGACCTGGGGGCCTCCGGCCTGTACGCCTTCCGGCGGGTCATCCTGCCGGAGATCCTGCCCGGCGTGCTCAACGGCATGATCATCGCCTTTACCATGTCCATCGACGATTTTGTCATCAGCTATTTTACCAAGGGTTCCGGCGTGACCACCCTGGCCGTGGAGATCTATACCATGGTCAAAAAGCCCGTCACGCCTGAGATCAACGCGCTGTCCACCCTGATGTTCGTATGCGTGTTCGCCCTGCTGCTCGTCGTCAACGTGCGGCAGGCGCGGCAGGAGACGGCCAGTGAAAAACGCAAGGCCGCCCTCATGCCCGACGCGCAGAGCTGAAGCGGTAACACGGCCTGCCTGCGAAGGCCTGTTATAAAAGAATTTCATCCGAAAGGGGATAAAGAAAGCAATTGAAAAAGTCTCTCGCACTCCTTCTGGCCACCGTTCTGGGGCTGAGCCTGGCGCTGGCCGGCTGCTCTGGCGGAAGCGGTACCGCATCTCAGCCCGGCGCGGCCGACCGCGGTGTGGTCAACGTCTACAACTGGGGCGTCTATATCGACGAATCCGTTCTGGACGAATTCACGGCGCAGACCGGCATCAAGGTCAACTACGACACCTATGAGAGCAACGAGTCGATGTACGGTGTCCTGAAAAACGACGGTGCCAGCTACGATGTGGTCATCCCTTCCGACTATATGATTTCCCGTATGATCGAAGAGGATATGCTGGAGCCGCTGGACTTTGACAATATTCCGAATTTTTCCGATATCGATCCCAACCTGAAAAACCCGGATTACGACCCGGAGAACCAGTACAGCGTGCCCTACATGTGGGGCCTGCTGGGCGTGATCTATAATACCGCGATGGTGGACGGCGCCCCCGACAGCTGGAGCATCCTGTTCGACGAAAACTACTCCGGGCAGATCCTGATGTTCAACAACTCCCGGGACGCCCTGGGCGTGGCGCTGAAATACCTGGGCTATTCCTACAATACCACCGATCCCGCCCAGATCACCGCCGCCACCGACCTGCTCATCCAGCAGAAGCCCCTGGTGCAGAGTTATGTGATGGACGAGATCTTTGAAAAGATGCAGGGCAACTCCGCCGCGATCGGCGCCTACTATTACGGCGACTATCTGACTATGGCCGACGTGAATCCCGACCTGGCCTTCTGCCTGCCCAAGGAGGGCACCAACCTCTATGTGGATGCCATGTGCATCCCCAAGGGGGCGGAGAACAAAGCCAACGCCGAGGCCTTCATCAACTTCATGTGCTCCACCTCCGTGGGCCTGGCCAACGTGGAGGAGACCTGGTACTCCTCTCCCCTGCTGTCCGTGCGGGAGGAGCTGGACCCCGAGGTATCCGAAGATCCCTACGCCTATCCGGACGACGCCGTTCTGGAACAGTGTGAGAGCTTCCGGAACCTGCCCGAGGACATCCTCGCTCTTTACGACTCCGAGTGGACCCGGCTCAAGCTGGCCGCAAACTGAAGCAAAACCGCCGTGCAGGGCTGCTGCACGGCGGTTTTTTCCGCCCGCATCCTCTTGTCACCCCTACTTTCCGGGTGTAAAATAGGACATACCATTCCCGGAAAGGAGCCAATTTGACATGTCAGTTACCGTAGGAAGCAAGGGGCGCTCGGAGAGCGTCGTCACCGAGCACAACACCGCCTGCGCCGTGGGCAGCGGGCTGGTGCCCGTTTTTGCGACTCCATATATGGTCGCCCTGATGGAGAACGCCGCCGTCAACGCCGTACAGGGGGCGCTGGAGCAGGGCCAGGGCACCGTAGGCACCCGCCTGGACGTGACCCATGACGCCGCCACGCCCATCGGCATGAAGGTCTGGGCCGAGGCCGAGGTCACCGCCGTCGACCGCAAAAAGATCACCCTGAGCGTGAAGGCCTACGACGAGGCCGGCCCCATCGGCGGCGGCGTCCACGAGCGTTTCGTCATCGACACGGACCGTTTTCTCTCCAGGGCGGAAGCCAAGAAGGGCGGTCGGTGAGCCGTGTCCATTGAAACATGCCGGGACTATCTGCGTGCGCGCGGCTATGAAGCGCGCATCCAGGAGTTCGGCGTATCCAGCGCCACGGTGGAGCTGGCCGCTCAGGCCGTGGGCTGTGAGAGCGCGCACATCGCCAAGACCCTCTCCTTTGCGGTGGACGGGGGCTGCGTACTCATCGTCTGCGCAGGAGACGCAAAGATCGACAATCCGAAGTTCAAGGCCCAATTCCATACCAAGGCCACCATGCTCACCCCGGAGCAGGTGCTCTCGTTCACCGGTCATGCGGTGGGTGGCGTTTGCCCCTTCGCCATCGAACGTGCAGACGTAAAGACCTATCTGGACGTCTCCCTCCGGCGCTTCGAGACCGTCTACCCCGCCGCGGGCAACGCCGCTTCCGCCGTGCGTCTGAGCTGTGCGGAACTGTTTTCCCTCTCCAACGCGCTGGGCTGGATCGACGTGTGTAAAAACTGGCAGTGATTGGACGTTCCATCCCATCTGTCTAATGATTTTTTCTCCGCAAAGCGGTATACTATCCTCAAACGGCGCCCAAACCATGTGACGATCCGTTGGAAGTGCGCGGCGTGTTTGCCGGCGGACAAACTCCGCCGCCGGAGACGCCTTCCTTCCATCCCACTTCTTTGACGAAACCGTCGGGAAAGGTGATTTGACGTGAACGAATACCTGAAAAACAGGAAGCTCAGCTTCCTTCTGGCCTCCATTCTCTACCTTGCGCTGGGCCTGGTGCTGCTCATTTGGCCGGGCACCGCCACCACCGTGATCTGCTACGCCTTCGGCGCCGTTCTGGCCATCTATGGTCTGGTCGCCATCATCAGCTTTTTCGTCAGCCGGAAGGGCGGCTTCGCCTTTGAACTGTTCCTGGGGATCGTGGCCGCCGGCATCGGCGCCTTTTTCCTGCTGCAGCCCAAGGTCGTGGCCTCCATTCTGCCCGTCATCATGGGCATTTTTATCGTCATCGACGGCCTGTTGAACCTGAAGCGCGCCTTCGAACTGCACCGTCTGGAGTATGGCCGTTGGTTCATCACGCTCATTCTCTCCCTGGTCTCTGTGGCGCTGGGTCTTTTGGTGGTCTTCCAGCCCTATCTGGCTGCGGAAGCGCTGATCATGCTCATCGGCGTGGTCTTCATCTATGAAGGGCTCTCCGATCTTTGGGCCATCGTCAAGGTGACCCGCCTGACAAAGGAGCTGCGCAAGCGCATGCCCGTGGAGGTAGACCCCATCGATGTGGAATGAGGCCAGCGCTTCCGCTCCCCGCCTGTGCCAAGGGCCCCGGCCGCTCTCTGAGCGGCCGGGGCCCTTGGCTTGTCGAAAAAGGCCCTTCTTGGCCTTTTTCGACAGAGGGATGCATGACGGACAGGGCTCGATTCTGGCAGAAAAGTCGCCCTGTCCGTCATGAGAGG
>CDZT01032402.1_pt1 | contig 18087 bp, 15 predicted proteins | sample 557531 | NCBI WGS metagenome assembly CDZT01 (sample SAMEA3182066, study PRJEB8094) | gut metagenome | biome: human; feature: gut; material: Stool; isolation source: human stools | place: Canada | collected 2013-03-05
ACCTCCGGTAATCGCACGGTGACGCTTTGTTCGGCTCACCCGAAATCGCCGATGCGCGGCTGCGCGGATTGGTCGGCCGGCATTCTGGGTCTGCGAGAACTCGCCCGTGCAAAATCCGTCAGCAATCGCAATATCGTCGTCGTTATGGGCGATCTCAACTCGAGCACCGACCATCCGAGCTTCCGCGCGTTGCTCAAGTCCGGATTCAAGGACGCAAGTCTGATTCAAGCCGCCGGCCCGAATCTCACCTTCCCGAGCTGGCTCAAGTGGCCGCGCATCGAGCTGGATCACGTGCTGTTCACTCCCGGGCTCAAACCGTCCGGCGTGAAGTCGTTTGAGGTCGAGGGCACTGATCATCTGGCCCTGACCGCAACGCTTGCACTGCGATAGCCGGCATTTTCGCGATACATTCCCCGGAATGTTGCGCAACGGGGAACGCGCACCACACCGCAACCACAGTGCGCCACGCCCAGTCCGGCCCTGTGCGCTATAATAGGCCAGTTATTCGCGCGCGCGTGGCGCCCTCTACACCCCGAGCCGCGAGGACACGTGGATTCCGGACGGCCATGCCCCACATGGCAAACCGAGAACCCGCACACCTAGCATTACAAGGAGAGCCATTTTGGCAACCAAGATTCGTCTGAAGCGACAGGGCAAGAAGTTCTACGCCTTCTACCGTGTGGTGGTCGTCGATTCCCGCAAGAAGCGTGACGGCAAGGTCATCGAGGAGATCGGTACCTACAACCCCAACACCCAGCCCTCGACCATCCAGATCAAGTCTGATCGCGCTCAGTACTGGCTCGGCGTCGGCGCTCAGCCGTCCGAGCCCGTCTTCAAGCTGCTGAACATCACCGGCGACTGGCAGAAGTACAAGGGCCTTGAAGGTGCCGAAGGCACCCTGAAGACCGTTGAGGCTGGCCCGGACGCCGAGGCCCGCATCGCGGCCGTTGAGGACCAGGCTCAGAAGCTGAAGGCCGCCAAGTCCGAAGCTGCTGCCAAGGCCAAGGCTGAAGCCGAAGCCGCTGCCGCCGCTGAGGAAGCCCCGGCTGAAGAGGCCGCCGAAGAAGCTCCGGCTGAGGCCTGAGCGGAAACGAAAGGCTAGCTATGCTTGCACAAGCTGTGGAACACCTCATCAAGAACATCGTTGATTTTCCCGACGATGTTTCCGTCAAGTCTCATGAGAACGCGCGCGGCGAACTGCTTCGCGTACGCGTGAACCCGGAAGACATCGGCCGTGTGATCGGCCGTGGCGGCCGCACCGCCAACGCGATTCGCACCGTGATTCAGGCACTGTCTGACCACAAGGTCCGCGTTGACATCATGGACGTCCGTCGATAACCGATAAGGAACGATTCACAGCATGGCACAGCAAGACATGCACGACGACCCTCAGCAGCTCGAGTTGCTGAGGGTCGCTCGTATTGGCCGCGCACAGGGCCTGAAGGGCGAAGTCACCGTGCGCCTGTACACCGATGATCCCGAGTGGCGCTTCGAGCCGGACTCCGTGCTCTACAGCCAGGATGGCGAGACCGAGTACATCGTCGAGGGCTCGCGCACGTTCAAGGATCGTTGGATTCTCAAGCTTGAGGGCGTCGACGACCGCAATGCCGCCGAGGCCCTAAACGGTGTCGAACTCTACGGCGAGGTCGACGATGCGGAGGACATGCTCGAGGCCGACGAATGGTATCCCAAGGATCTTATTGGCCTTGAGGCCCGTCTAGTCGAGGGCAACGGTCTGGGACTGCCCGCCGGCCAAGTGGTCGGCAAAGTGGTGGATGTGATCGACTCCCCCGCCCAATCCCTGCTCAAGATTCGTTTGACCGAGCCGGTGGTAACCGGCCAGAATTCCAAGGGCGAGGATGTGGTCGAAAAGACCGCGTTGGTCCCGTTCGTGGAGGCCTTGGTCCCCGACATCGATCTGGAGGAGCAATATCTCACGCTCGATCCGCCCGGCGGCCTGATTCCGGGCTGCGGCATGATCTGACACATAGGGGGGGGGCGCTGCGCATGCAGCGCCCCCCCCTATGTTCTGTCGGTTCCCGAAAAGGCGCTCCACGCCGTGGGTCATATCCATCCACGGCGTGGAGCGGACCGGACGGCCGCCGTCCGCGTCACCGGGCCGCCGCGGTGACGCGGGTCATGAAACGGCCGAGGAATTCCGGCACATCGACGCCCAAGGCGACCTGCGTGTGTTTGTCGGGGTCCTGAAGCCGTGAACGATCGCCGATGGTACGGCCTCGGAACGGGCCCTCGAGATCGACTTGCAAGTTGAACCCGAAGGTCGTGACCAGCGATGGGTCGAGCGCGGCGGCCACGGCCAGCGGGTCGTGCAGTCCACATCCGCGAATCTCCGGCTGGTTCTTCAGGTAGAAGTCGATGTAGTAGTCGGTCATGGTGACGAGGAAGTCGCCGGCCTGCGTCCCCAGAGACGCCCATTCATGGGCTTTCTCACGAGTGAGCGCGGTCTGGTGGGTCACGTCGAGGCCGATCATGGTGGTGCGTGCGCCACACTTGAACAGATAGTCTGCTGCCTCTGGGTCTTGGGAGATGTTCGCTTCGGCGGCCGGGCTTACATTGCCGGGCAATGTGAGGGCGCCGCCCATCAACGTCACGTTCACACCGGAATCCTTCAGGTCCGGAGCGTTGCGGAATACGGTGGCCATGGTGGTCATCGCGCCCGTAGGTACGATGGTCAGGTCCGGGCCGTATTCGCGCGCGGCGGTGATGATGAAATCGACCGCCGAGCCTGGTGCTTCCGGAGCGCGCGGGGAATCGGGGATGATTGCGCCGCCGATGCCGTTGGAATGGTGGACCGCCACCGAGCCGGGAGTTGGTGACCACGAAGCGTCCGTTTGCCAGCCGTCCGCGCCGCCGTTCTGCCAGCGCGCGTAGGCCTGGGCCCGCTCGTCTGGTGTGGTGCCACGCATTTTCGGCAATGTTGCCGGGGCGATGGGATGGTCGACTCCGGGATAGACCGGAACGTCGTCACGGCCGAACAAGTGCAGTACCGCCAGCGCGTTACGCGCGGCCAGCGGCACCGCGACATTGCCGTAGGTGGCCGTGATACCGATCAAATCGATCTCGTCGGCACTGCCTAGGGCATATGCGATGGCGAGCGCGTCATCGATGCCGGTATCGAGGTCGAGGATGAGTTTTTTGCGCACAATTATCTCCTTGTGGAACTACCCGGGACTACTCCGGCGACTACCCCTCAGTCTCGCTACGCGAGACAGCTCCCCTGACAAGGGGAGCTGAGAAAGTTCAGCCGAGCTTGGCGAGTTCTTCGGGGGTGAGTTCGAGCTGGTCGGCCTTCAGGGAGTCGAGGATGGTTTCGGGACGGTGCGCGCCGGGAATCACGAACATGTGGTCGCCCTTGGCGAGCTCCCATGCCAGTACGACCTGCTGGTAGCTCACGCCGTGGGCCGCCGCGACCTCGCGGAACGGGTCGAACTTGGTCTCATCATAGGGGTGACGGTAGCCGCCGAGCGGGCTCCAGCACACGAAGGCCAAGCCAACCTTGGCACAGTAGTCGAGCGTGTCCTGGGTCTCCAGGTGAATCGGCGAGTACTGGTTTTGCACGGCCACGAGCTTGTCGCCCAGAATGCCGCGCGCAATGTCGATTTGCTCGATGGAGGCGTTGGAGATACCGGCCTCCTGCGCCACGCCCTCGTCCACCAGCTGCTTGATGGCTTCGACGGACTCGTTGTACGGCACCTTCGGATCGGGGCGGTGGAAGTACAGCAGGTCAATGGTGTCCACGCCGAGCGCCAGTGCGCTCTCCTTGCCGCGACGAATCAGGTTCTCCGGGCGACCGTCCACATCCCACGTGGGGCGGCCGTCGGTGAAGTTGCGGAAGTGGCCCACCTTGGTGGCCACCAGCACCTCGTCCTTCGGCCCCTTCCAGGTCTCAAGGGCCTCGCGCACCAGCTTTTCACCGGTCTGTTCTTCGCCGCCGGAGCAGTAGTAGGCCCAAGCGGTGTCGATGTGACGGCAGCCGGCGTCCAGCGAGGCATGCAGGGTTTCGATGCCGACCTCGTGGCCACGATTGTTTTCGATGGTCAGCGGCATTTCGCCGTGGCCGATGGCGGTGGTGGAGAACGGTCCGAGGTTACGGAACAATGCCATGGTGATTCCCTTCAACAGTAATGAGACGGTCTGTGTCCGATTCCAGCGTAAGCAGAACGCTGGATTTACCGCCCGCCGAACGAGCCGCCACCCGAGCCACCGAACGAGCCACCGAAACCGGAGCCGCCGCCCGAGCCGAAGCTGGAGAAATCGCCACCGGAATCAGCGGATGGTGCTGCCGCGCTGATGGTCGAGCTGATGTCAGCGAGTCCGGAGTTCAGCTGCGAGCCGAGGTCGGAGAATCCGCCGGCAAACGACGTGCCTCCGTAAGCCGGAGCTGGGCCGCTAATGCCCGGGTCCATCTGCCCGGCAGCATCGTGGTCGAACGGACCATTATGGCGGTGGCTGTACCAGCCATACGGGCGGTAGTTCCAGTAGAACAACGAGTTGGAGGCGTTGGCATCCAGCCAAGCCGGATCGTTGACCTGAGGATAGGCCTTGGCCAGCTCACGCATCACGCGATCGGAAATGCCAAACGCGGCGGCGTAGACCATATACCAATCCCACAAGGCCAAATCGGCGGCACCACGGTCGGTGAAGTTGGAGAAGTCTTCCATATAACGCTTAAGGCCCAGAGTCCGGCCGGCAATATCCTGGCCTTGGTCGGTGAGCACGGTCATCGCGCCGGCCATCGAGCAGAACAGGCCGACCAGGAATATCGGCAGCTCGATAAGACCAGCCACCGGGTATCCGATAAAGCTGTTGGCCAGCAGCGAACCAAATCCCAGCACGGCGGCCAATACGCCGGGTAGGATCCATTGCCAGCCCACAGAGCGCGTGGCACCCAGCCGCTGGTATTCCATGCTGCATGCACCGGTGAATTTGCCGAGCTCAATATAGCCGTCTTGCCAATTCTGGCAGGTCGCCTTCATCTGGTTCAGGTCGAATACCGGGCTGCCCACGCGCTGCGAAATGACGATGAGCAGGTTCAGCAGCGCATCTTCCGATTCGCTCAATCCCAACTGTTGCGCGTTGGGTGCCTCATCAATGGCGAGCGGCAGAATCACGATGGTGCTGGTGATGCCTGCCGCATACTGCTTGCCTTGGTCGGCGGCAATCATTTGGCTCAAGCCCACCGGCGTGGCCTGGCTCATGTCGATGCCGCGATACATGTCCGACGGCCCCGGATAGACGGCAATGGCCTTCTTGACGGCGAGCGACAGCATGGTGGCGGTCAGCTGGCGGTCTTCATCGGATTGGCGCGTCGACGGATCGACCACGCGAATCAGACGGGCTGCGGAAGCCGGACTGATGCCGGGCTGGTCGCGCCAGTATTCGACGCTGCCACGGTATTGCGCACGCCGGTTGCTGGAGATCACAGCCCAGATACCCCACGCGCACAACGCGATGCCGAGCACGATGCTGACAATCCAGAACACGAGACGAGCTCTGGCAGCGAATCGTTGCTTGTCGAGCCAGCGCTGCTGTTGCTTATATTCGTCCTGTTTCAGGTCCTTGAGATGATTGCCGGTTCCCTTGCGGGCGATGCCCTTGGCTTTGGCGGCATCGAACGCCGCGACCACATCGAGGTAGTCGCCATTGTGGATGTTGTAGGCCGTGAACGTGTAGCTGCCGTCGCTGTTGCGCTTGGTTTCCGAGGTGCGCTCGGTGTGCAGCCATGTCCATGAGGTTTTGCCGGTGATGCCGTTGGGGAAATGGACGGTGCCGGTGACCGTGCCGATAGGCACTTGGTTCTTCTTGCCGAACGGCTCCCATTGGAAGGAGGCCACGTCTTTCCATTTGGTGGCCACATCGTGCATGGTGAAGCTTACATCGAACTTCATGCTGTCGGCCTCGGTGGTGACCGGAATATTCCAGCCGATCTCCACGGTTGTGTCATCTTCGGTGGCGGAGGCGCTGGGCTTGAGGCCATCGGTACCGGGCGTGTATGCCTTTGGATGGTCGCTGCCATCGCTCACATCGGCGACATACCAATGGTTGGCGTAGTCGCTGTTCCATTCCTTGTCGGAAGAGACGTCACTGGGCAGCTTGGGCTCGCTCTGTTGTGCGTAGTCGATGCCGTCGGTGACGTTGCGCACGCTGATATCGCTGATATCAGTCAAGGTGCCGGAGTTCAGCGTGTATTGCTGGAACAGCTGCTTCCACGGCTTGGTGTTGTCGTCACTGTCGGTACGCTCACGCATCTTGACGTCGATATGCTGCGTGACCTTCAAATCACCGTTCGCGGTGGCGGTCACGTCATAGTCCAGCGTGCGGTAGCTGAGGTCGGCCGAATCGCCGAACGCGGAAGTCCCGATTATCGCCAAGGTGATAACTGCCAACACCACCGTGGCAACAATGCTGATGATTCCGGCGCGAATGAATCGTATCCGCATATCTTCCCTCTCTTAAGACAATACGGGCCCGGCCGGCGGCTTACCGGACGGGCCTGAAGCGGGTCAGAACTGGACCTGTGGCACCTGACGGGAAGCGTCATCGGCCTCGAAGTATTGCGCCTGCTCAAAGTGGAACAGACCGGCGATGATGTTCGTCGGCACGGTTTCGATGGCGGTGTTGAGCTTCAGGACCACGTCGTTGTAGAACTGACGGGCGTAGGCGATCTTGTTCTCCAGTTCCTTGAGCTGGTTCTGCAGATCCATGAAGTTCTGGTTGGCTTGCAGCTGCGGATATGCCTCAGCCGTGGCTTGCAGGTTGAACAGGGCGCGGGACAGCTGGTTTTCGGCGGCGGCGCGCTGAGCAGTGGTCGTGCTCGGGTTGCTGGCCGCAGCCACTACGCCGGCGCGGGCGGCGGTCACCTGAGTGAAGACTTCAGACTCGTGGGATGCGTACCCCTTGACGGTATTCACCAGGTTCGGGATGAGGTCGGCGCGCTGCTTCAACTGCACGTCGATTTGCGCCCAACCGTTCTTCACACGGTTCTTCAGCGTCACCAGGTTGTTATAGGCGCTGACGCCCCAACCAATCAAGACAACGATAATAACGACAACGACAATGCCGACGATCAGACCAGTACTCACCTATGCTCCTTTGCTGGACCTTGCTGTGACCATTCTTCCACACTCGCACCGTAAACAGAAGATTCATCACAGAGTATTCATCGTGCGGACTTGTCTTGTACCGCTTTACCCGCCGTTCTCCCGTCGATCGACCGAAGCGGGAAGTCGCCGCCCAGTCCGACAAAGTATTCCAGCTCGCTCCGTTGCGAGAACGATAATACTCGGCAATACTCGCGTTGAATATGCGAAAGCCCGCCTTGCGGCGGGCTTTGCCGTTTCTCCTACGCACAAATCATTACGCTGCGCGCAGGAAACGATCAGCCGAAGCGACCGGAGATGTAGCGCTCGGCTTCTTCGTTTTGCGGGTTGTTGAACATCGTGATGGTGTCCGCGAAGTACTCGAGGTGACCGGGCTGGCCCACTGCCTTCAGGTTGAAGAAGGCGGTGTAGTCGGCGATACGGGCGGCCTGCTGCATGTTGTGGGTCACGATCACGATGGTGTAGTCGCTCTTGAGCTCGTTGATCAGATCCTCGACAGCCAAGGTCGAAATCGGGTCCAAGGCGGAGCAGGGCTCATCCATGAGCAGCACCTGCGGGTGGACGGCCACGGCGCGGGCGATGCACAGACGCTGCTGCTGGCCACCGGACAAGCCGATGCCAGGGTTGTCAAGACGGTCCTTGACCTCTTCCCAGAGGTTGGCACCGCGCAGAGCCCACTCGACCAGATCGTCGGCGTCGGACTTGGCCAGGTGGTGGTTGTTCAGGCGCACACCGGCCAGCACGTTCTCACGGATGGACATGGTCGGGAACGGGTTCGGGCGCTGGAAGACCATGCCGACGTCGCGGCGCACGGCCACCGGATCCACGTCCTTGTCGTACAGGTTCTTGCCTTCGAGCAGCACCTCGCCCTCGACGTGAGCGCCGGGGATGATCTCGTGCATACGGTCCAAGGTGCGCAGCACGGTGGACTTGCCGCAGCCGGACGGGCCGATGAAGGAGGTGACCTTGTTCGGCTCGATGTTGATGTTCACATCTTCCACGGCCAGAAAGTCGCCGTAGTAGATGTTTTCGTGGTTGACGTCAATACGTTGTCCCATGATGTTTCCTTATATTTCCTTGTGTTCTTAAGGCTTAGGCTTAGCGACTGGCTTAGCGTTCGGTCTTGACGGCGAAGACCTTCGCCACGATTCGGCCAATGAGGTTCAGCAGCAGCACGATGACGATCAGCACGAGAGCCGCAGCCCACGCACGTTCCATCGGAATCGTGGTCACGCAGGTGGCGTCGGCGTTGGGCGGGCAGTTCGCGCTGAGCTTCGAGTACTCCTGGTAGACGAACACCGGCAGGGTGGTCATCTGGCCGGAGAACAGGTTCACGTTGGTGCTGGAGATGTAGCCGGCGGTCATCAGCAACGGTGCGGTCTCACCAATCACGCGGGCGATGGCCAGAATGGCACCGGAGACGATGCCCGGCAGAGCGGTGCGCAGCACGATCTTGGTAATCGTGCGCTGCTTGGTAACGCCCAGAGCCAAGGAAGCCTCACGCAAATCGTTCGGCACGATCTTGAGCATTTCCTCGCTGGACTTGACCACGGTGGGCAACATCAGCAGGGAGAGAGCCACGGAGCCTTCGAAACCGTTGATGGTACCGGGGCCCAGCAGAATCGTGAACATCGAGAAGGCGAACAGGCCGGCCACGATGGACGGGATGCCGCTCATCACGTCGACGAGCAGGGAGACCGTGGTGGCGAGCTTGCCGCGGTTCGAGTATTCGACCAGGTACACGGCGCACATCAAACCGATCGGAATGGAGATAACCATAGCGCCAGCGGTGATTTCGAGAGTACCGATGATGGCGTGCAGCACACCGCCGTAACCACCGGACGGGGTCTGGTTACCACCGACCACACCGGTCATGTTGTAGCTCAGGAAGTTCAGGTTCAGGCGCTTGATGCCGTTGACGATAGTGGTCCACAGCAGGGAGATCAGCGGGATGCAGGCGATCACAAACGCCACCGCGATCAGGACCCACATGAAGTGGTCCATGATATTACGGCGCTGGATGGCGGAACGGGTCGGGCGGAAACGATCGAAGTCGATTTCGGGCGCGCCGTCCATCGGAGTCTTTTCAGTGTTCTCAGCAGCAGTCATCACGCAGTCGCTTTCTCGGTAAGCTTACGGGCGATGAAGTTGACCACGAACGTGATCAGGAACAGAATCAGACCAGTTCCGATCAGCGTGGAGACGCCCAGATCGTTGGCTTCAGGGTACTGTGCGGCAATATTCGCGGCGATGGTCTGGTTCTGCGAGGCCTGCAGCAGCTTGATGGAGTAGTTGAGGCCCGGGGACAGGATCATCAACACGGCCATCGTCTCACCAAGCGCGCGGCCGAGAGCCAGCATGGAGGCGGACACGATACCGGACTTGCCGAAGGGCAGCACGGCCAGACGAATCATCTCCCACTTGGTGGCGCCGAGCGCCAGCGCGGCCTCTTCGTGCAGGCGTGGGGTCTGCATGAAGATATCGCGGGACATGGAGGTGATAATCGGCAAAATCATAACGGCGAGCACCACAGCCACGGTGGCGACGGTGCGCGGCGGGTTGGCGGCCGGGCCCTCGAACAGTGGAATGAAGCCCAGGTGGTTGGCAACCCAGTTCCAGAACGGGTAGATGGCCGGCACCAGAATCAGGCCGCCCCACAAACCGTAGATAACGGACGGGATGGCAGCCAGCAAATCGACCACATAGCTCAGCGCGGTGGCGAGCTTCTTAGGCGCATAATGCGAAATGAACAGCGCAATGCCGATGGACACGAAGAAGGCAATCAGCAGTGCCAGCAAAGACACGAGCACAGTACCGAACAACAGCGGGAGCACGTAGCCCCAGAAGCTGCTGGCCTTGCCGCCGGTAAAGCTGGACACGGTCTGGCTGTTGGCGGCCTGATCGCCACCGATGAGTGGCCAGGCGCGGAAGAACAGGAACAGGAACACAGCGGCAAGTACAACCAGGATCAGGATGCCACAGGCGTATGCCACACCGCGAAACACCTTGTCGGCGGTCTTGCCACCAACTGGCTGCACAGCCGTTTTGTCTTGCGAACTCACGGATTCTCCTTATATAGGGTGGTTATCAAGTATTCAAGTGGTGCGGTTTTCGTCTGTGACGTTGCCAAACCGTTCGGGTCCTGACCCGCTTTAAGCCGCAGCCGTATGGTTTACGACTGCGGCTTAAAGTTGGCGGCGACTGCTCTTACTACTACAGTCTATCGTTCAGTTGTCAGGTCCAGTCCACACGACCCTTGCGGGCCGACGTCATCACTTGGTCTTGATGGCCTCGATGGACTTGGTGATCTCGGACTTCAGGGAGGAGGGCAGCGGAGCGGTGCCGGCGGCATCCTGAGCGGCCTTCTGGCCCTCGTCGGAGGTCACGTAGGTCAGCCAAGCCTTGGCGAACTCAGCCTGCTTGGTGTCCTTGTAGGCCGGGCAGACGATGTCGTAGGAGACCAGGACGATCGGGTAGGCGCCCTCGGCCTCGGTGGCGTGGTTGATCTTGATGACGATGCGGTTGTCACCCTTAACGGTGTCGTCCTGCTTGGAATCCCCAATGACCTTGGAGCCGGCCTCGGCGGAAATCTCGTTGTACTTGTCGCCGACCTTGACGGCCACGGTGCCCAGGTCGCCGACCTGAGAGAAGTCAGCGTAGCCGATGGTGCCGTCGGCCTGCTTGACGGTGGAGATCACGCCAGAAGTGCCCTTGGCACCCTGGCCAACCTCGTTCGGCCAGTTCTCGGAGAGGTCGTAGGTCCAGTTGTCAGGGGTGACGTCCTTGAAGTAGGAGACGAAGTTCTGGGTGGTGCCGGACTTATCGGAGCGGTGCACCACGGTGATGGCGGTGTCGGGCAGCTTCAGGTCCTTGTTCTGATCGGCGATGGCCGGATCGTTCCACTTGGTGATCTTGCCGTCGAAGATCTTGGCGATGGTGGCAGCGTCCATGTTGATGTGCTTGCCGGCATCGGAAACGCCCTTGAGGTTGAAAACCACGGCGATCGGGGAGATGTAGACCGGGACATCGAAGGCGGTGCCTTCAGTGCACACGGACTTGGACTGCTCAACTTCGTCATCGGCAAGGGCCTTGTCGGAGCCGGCCCAAGCGGTGGCACCGGTCAGGAAGGTCTGCACGCCAGCGCCGGAACCGGACGGGTTGTAGGCGATCTTGGCCTCAGGGTTGGTGCCCTGGAAGCCGGCGATCCAAGCTTCAACAGCGGCCTGCTGAGAGGAGGCGCCGGCGCCCGAGAAGTTGCCGGAGATCGGGGTGGACTTGGAAGTGGAATCGGAGGAGGAGCTGTTGTCGGTCGTGGTGGCGGTGTTATCGCCGCAGGCGGCCACGGAAGCGAGCATCACAATGCCGGACAGAGCGGCAATGGAGCGAACGAGGATGTTCTTCTGCATGATTATTACTTAATCCCTCTATCAACTATTCGCGGGCGGCTCAGCGCTGCCCGGTCAATTCATGACAACTACAAGCGTATTGGTGGTTTCAAGGGCCCAAAACCGAAATCAGTAAACAGAAGATGAACACTTGGATGTTTGTGGGCTACGTTGAGGCTACGTAGTTTTTGGAGCGGGCTCGCCTGCGGCGAGTCCACAGCGAGCCCACAATCCACAACAAAAAAAGGCGACCCGAAGGCCGCCTTCCATTTACTCCGCGGGAGTATCGATCTTGTATCCGAGACCGCGCACGGTAGTCAGATACTTGGGGTGCGCCGGATCTTCCTCGATCTTGGAGCGCACGCGCTTGACATGCACGTCGAGCGTCTTGGTGTCGCCCACATAATCCGAACCCCAGATGCGGTCGATCAGCTGGTGACGCGTCATCACACGGCCCTTGTTCTGCATGAGGTATTCGAGCAGTTCGAATTCCTTGAGCGGGAAGAACACGGTTTCGCCGCGTACGGTGACCTGATGCTGGCCAACCTGCATGGCGATATCGCCACACACCAGCGGAATATCGTCATCCACAGTGCCGGAAGCCTGGGCAGTGGCCTGATTGCGACGCATCACGGCACGAATACGTGCCAGCAGCTCACGGAAAGAGTACGGCTTGGTCACATAATCGTCCGCACCAATCTCAAGGCCAACGACCTTATCGATTTCGGCGCTCTTGGCGGTGAGCATAATAATCGGCACACGGCTCTGCTCACGAATGCGGCGGCACAGTGCAGTGCCGTCAATGCCCGGCAGCATCAAATCAAGCAGCACCAAATCGATGCCGCCCTTGGTGAACAGTTCCAGACCTTCCTCGCCAGTGGCGGCGGCGGACACGTCGTACCCCTCGCGTGTGAGCTGGTATACCAGCGGCTCGCGATAGGATTCCTCGTCTTCGACGATAAGAATGCGTGTCATAGTAGCCTTTCTTGGGTATGTTCCCGTGCGCATAGGCGCAAAGTTTTCCGACATTATCGTAACCATTTGTTCTCCGTTAGCCTGCTGTTTCCCGAAAGTACGTAATTGCGTAATTGGGCTACGCGCGGTGTGCGCACCTCGCCCACTGTGTGATTGTGTGGCAATGGAATGGCACCATGTCGGGCACCAACCAAGGCCCTACGCTTGTGTCGACTCGTCCGACCGGGCCTCGTCGTCATCCTCATCCGGGGCGGCCGGCAGCTCGATGGTGAACGTCGACCCCTCCCCCGTACGCGACCAGACCGAAATCCGACCGCCGTTCTCCTGCACGCAGTGCTTGGTGATGGCCAAGCCGAGTCCCGAACCGCCGGTCTCGCGCGAACGGGCCGGGTCGACCCGGTAGAATCGCTCGAAAATGCGGTCCAGCGATTTGGCGGGGATGCCGATGCCCTGATCGACCACGCGAATGGTGACTTTGCCATCGCGCTCCCCCACGCCGACCGCCACAGTGGTGTGTTCGGGCGAGTAATGGATGGCGTTCTCTACGAGGTTCTTGACGGCGGTTTGCATGGCCTCTTTGTCGGCCTTGATCATCGGACCGTTCGTGGCTGGGCTGCCTGATTCTTCCAAGGAACCTTCGCCATCGGCCGGCTCCTCGACCTTCGTGGGTACTGACTGTCCGTTGACACTCAGTCGGATATCCACATGGCGGGAGTCGGCTTGGGTCTGATTGGCGGCGATGGCGGCGCGTGCCACATCCAGCGCGGAAATGCGCCGCGCATCGATCACGCTTTGCGGGCTTTGGGCTTTCTGCAAGTCGATAAGATGATGCACCAGTTCGGTCAGGCGCGCGGATTCCTTGGAGATACGGCCGGAAAAATACCGTACGGCGTCCGGATCATCGGCGGCGTCGGTCACGGTTTCGGCCAGTAGCGCGATGGCACCGGCCGGAGTCTTGAGTTCGTGCGAAACGTTGGTCACAAAGTCACGGCGGACGGCCTCGAAACGGCGCTGCTCGGACATGTCGTTGATGAAGATGGCGTACAGGTCATCGCCGAGATCGCCAATGCGCACACGCAAATACAGCGTGTTGGACGGGCGTGACTGGCCGGCCTCCAGTCCTCGGCCATTAGAGGACGGATAGGAATTGCGATTGACCGGCAGCTGAACCTCACGCTCACGCATGCCACCGTCGGCGGCGGCCTGAGTGAGGATGTCCTCGACTTCACGCGAGTTGAGTCGGTCGCCGGAGACTAGGCCGAATGGCACTGAGCCGGGGCTTGAATATTGGACCAGACCGTTGCGGTCGGTGACGATCAGGGCTTCGGGCAGGACTTCAATCAGGCGACGCTCGGTGGGGCGCACGGGCGCATCATCACCGAATAGAGAATGCGTATCCTCGTCGCCGGACAGGTCCTGTTCGGCGGCGAGCCGGCCTGAAACGCGGCCTTTGTTGTAGGCGATGACGGCAACCCACACCAGTATCAGCGCGGCGAGCACCACAATCACGACGATCTGCCAGATATCCATGATTTCCAGAGTAAAACGTGCGAGGCGTAGTGAGATGCCTAAACTACGTAAGTTCGTCTATTGTTCATTTTTGGCGGGACGACATAACAAAATGCTCCCGCTGGCGGGAGCATAATATGGGGAGCTCTATTTACAGCTCGTAGTCCTTGTCCTTGCTTTCCTTGATCAGGAACAGAGCGAGCAGAGCGAGGGCAGTCATGATGGCCATGTACCAGCCCACACCGGCAACGCCGAACTTGGAGGTGACCAGTTACAGGCGCTTGACGATGTCGACAGCCAGACGGGCGGCGGTATCGGCGTATTCGGAGATGTCGAACTCCTTGAATACCTCGTAATCGGTGTCGGCGTTGTCGGAAAGGGCACGAATCACCAGTGCCGGCACGTTATTGCGGGCGGCGACCTGTGCCACGGCGGCGCCTTCCATCTCCACGGCGTCAGCCCCGGTGAGTCGGATGACCTCCTCGACCTTTTGGGGCGTGTCCACGAAGTAGTTGCCGGAGGCGATGATGCCGGTGATGTGGGTAATGCCCGCATTGGCAAGCGCCTCGTCGGCGACTTCCAGCAGACGGTCATCAGAGTGGAATTCCTCCACCGGAGCGTCCGCAGTGCCGGGCTTCCACTGGCCTACGAGCCGCATGTCAGTGTCGAGGTAGCGCAGGGTGCCGCCGAGCACCACGTCGTTGATGTGCAGGTGGGTGTTGAGGTTGCCGGCGATGCCGCTGAAAATCACGGCGTCCGGGGCAATCTCGTCAATCAGCAGCTGCGTGGTGGCGGCCGCATTGACCAGTCCCATGCCGCCTACCGTTGCGGCAACCTTGATGACGTCAGAACCGAAGGAGTCGACCGTGCCGGACACGATGTCAAGGCTGCCCTTGGCGGTGTGCGTCACATGCGTGAGCGATTTGGCGATCAGCGCCACTTCCTCATCCAATGCGCCAATAATAGCTACAGTTTTCATACCCATACGTAAGTTCCTTTCACAACACTTTCGGCTCCCCTTGTCAGGGGAGGTGGCCGCCGAATGGCAGGCTGAGGGGTAGAGACGTTTCGTTGCATTGCTCCCGCGAGAGAGCCGATGACGCAACTCAGTGCCAACGCCGTGTGGCTACAGCTTCCGCAAGCTCGCGCAGCAAGGCCTCGGTTTCTTCCCAGCTGATGCACTTGTCAGTAATCGACTTGCCATAGACCAGCTGATCAAGCGGCGCGGCCTTCTGATTGCCTCCTTCAATAAAGCTTTCCATCATGATGCCGGTAATACCCTGTTCGCCAGCTGCAATTCTGCTGGCAATATTGCGCACGACTTCGGCCTGACGATGTTCGTCCTTGCCGGAGTTACCGTGCGAGCAATCAACAATCAGACCATGCGAGGCTGCGGATTCGGCGGGCATTTCGGCGCGTACGTCTTCCATGGCTTTGGCCACGGATTCGGCATCGTAGTTCGGGCCGTGAATCGAGCCGCGCAACACCACATGGCAGTCCGGGTTGCCAAGGGTCTCGACTGCGCAGGCACGCCCCAGATGGTCAATGCCGAAGAACGTGTGCTGCTGAGCAGCGGCGAAGCAACCGTTGACCGCTGCCTTCACCGAGCCGTCAGTGGCATTCTTAAAGCCGACCGGCATGGAAAGCCCGCTGGCCAATTGGCGGTGGATCTGGCTTTCCGTGTTGCGCGCACCAATGGCGCCCCAACTCACCGCGTCCGAGATGAACTGCGGGCTGGTGGGCTCCAGAAATTCCGTGGCGGCCGCCAATCCTTCCTTCAGCACACCAAGCAAGGTTTTGCGAGCAAGCAACAGGCCCTTGCGAATATTGTGGCTGCCATCAATATCCGGGTCGTTGATCAGGCCCTTCCAGCCAATGGTAGTGCGCGGCTTCTCGAAGTACACGCGCATGACGATGAGCAGCTGTTCACCGAGCTCATCTTTCAGCTTGGCCAATCGGCGCGCGTAGTCCAGCGCGGCCTTCGGGTCATGAACCGAACAGGGGCCGACGATGACCAACAGCCTGTCGTCTTGGCCGTACAGGCACGCGCGAATCTCATCACGCGAGTAGGCGACGATTTCCTGAGCCTGATCAGTCAGCGGGAGTTCAGCGAGCACTTGCGCGGGCGTGGGCAGCGGCTCCAACTCCAATACGCGGCGGTTGATGATGCGACTGACACCCACCTGATCTTCCCAACGCGGCACATCAGTGGCAACGAGCGGGTTCTTCCCCTCCCCCATCGCCTGACGAATGGCGCGAAGCTCTTCTGGGGTGTTCAACGGCTGCGGACCGACTTGCAACGGATGCAGCGAATGTGCTGCTTCCTCCTGCTGCTGCATAACATCTCTCCTTGGGTCAGTATCCTTCCCAAGGATAAGGTGTCACGGGAACAAACTGACATGACCACCGTTATTGGCAAAAAATGCTCACTGAGTGGGTCTCAGTGAGCATTTTTACAAAGACAAAGCTATTTAGCCGAGCGGCGAGCGGTGACGGCGTCGGCTAGGGTGTGCAGCAGTTCGTTGGTGCGTTCCCACGGCACGCAAGAGTCGGTGACGGACTGACCGTAGACCAACTGGTCGAGCGAGGCCGGCTTTTGGTGACCGCCGACCAAGAAGCTTTCCATCATTACGCCGGTGATGCCTTGTTCGCCGTGCGCCAGGCGCTCAGCGATCTCTTCGATGACTTCGGCTTCGCGGTTTTCGTCTTTGCCGCAGTTGCCGTGGGCGGCATCGATGACGAGGCCATGCTGGCTCGGGCCGGACGCTTTGGAAACCTTGAGGTCTTCCAGAGCTTGACGCACGGATTCGGCATCGTAGTTCGGGCCGTGGCTGGAGCCGCGCAGAACCAGATGGCAATCCGGGTTGCCTTTGGTTTCGGCGGAAATCACGCGACCGTCCAAGTTAATGGACAGGAAGTGATGCTCGAAGCCGGCCGCGAAACAGGAATCGGCGGCGGCCTTGATGGAGCCGTCGGTGGAGTTCTTGAAGCCCACCGGCATGGACAGGCCACTGGCCAGTTCGCGGTGGACTTGGGATTCGGTGTTACGCGCGCCGATGGCACCCCAGCTGATCGCGTCGCAGATGTACTGCGGGGTGATGGGGTCAAGCCATTCGGTGGCGGCGGGCAGGCCGAGGCTCAGCACGTCGGTGAGCACCTTGCGGGCCAGCCACATGCCCTTACGAATATTGAAGCGACCGTCCAGATCGGGGTCGTTGATGAGGCCTTTCCAGCCGATGGTGGTGCGCGGCTTCTCGAAGTACACGCGCATCACGATCACGAGTCGGTCTTCCAACTCGCGCTTGACGGCAGCCAGCTTTTCTGCGTACTCGTGCGCGGCCTTCGGGTCGTGGATTGAGCAGGGGCCCACGATGACGAGCAGTCGGTCGTCGCGGCCGTTGAGCACATCGCGGATTTCCTGCCGCGAGTGGAGCACGAGCTCGCTCATCTCATCGGTGAGCGGCTGCTCCCTGAGGAAAGCACGCGGCGCGGGAATGGGGTCAAGCTGACGAATGTTGACATCGACGGTCTCAGGAAAGACGGCCTGCTCCCCCAAACGACGTTCATCCTCGGAACTATCCGGACCACGTAGTGCTGCCATTGCTCGACTCCTTTCCTTGTATACGTACTGTCGGTATGTCGCCATAGACGCAAAAGCCCAACTATAGCAGTTTGTTACGGGGACTGCTTGTTGGGCCGGCAGTTATGGACTTTGGGTGGACTCGCCTGTGTGGACTCGCCTGCGGCGATGCTGTGTTGTTGTGCGGCCTGCGACCGCGGTCTCTCCCTCTGTCAGCGGCTTCGCGCTGACAGAGGGAGAGACCCTAGCAGCCGACAGGCTGCGAGAAAACACAGCATTGGCCGTCAGGCCGATTCCGGGAGGCTGACGAAGTCAGGCCAAAGCGCCCATCGGATCCCATGCGGGGAGCATGGTGGCTGGCTCTTCGAGGGCCTTCTGGTATTCCTCGGGCAACAGGGCCTTCGGGACGGCTACCTCGTAGACGTATTCGGTGAACCAGTCGTCGGACATGGTGAAGTAGCCCTTGTCGGCGATCTTGGCGCCCCAAGAGTTCTCCACGCGCCAGCGGCGGGGGGGG
>CDZT01060837.1_pt1 | contig 18071 bp, 20 predicted proteins | sample 557531 | NCBI WGS metagenome assembly CDZT01 (sample SAMEA3182066, study PRJEB8094) | gut metagenome | biome: human; feature: gut; material: Stool; isolation source: human stools | place: Canada | collected 2013-03-05
GCGCTGGACCCGGAGCAGAACAGCACCTTCAACGATCATTTCATCGATATCCCGTTCGATCTGAGCCATGTGCTCTTTATCACCACCGCCAACGACCTGGGCAGCATCCCCGGCCCGCTGCGTGACCGCATGGACGTGATCGAGCTGCCCAGCTACACCCGCGTGGAAAAATACAACATTGCCCGCAAGCACCTGCTGCCCAAGCAGCTCAAGGCCTGCGGCCTGACCGGCAAGGTCACGCTGAGCCAGAGCGCGCTGTACGGCATCATCGACGGCTACACCCGCGAGGCCGGTGTGCGCAATCTGGAACGCACCATCACCAGCGTGCTGCGCAAGTGCGCCCGCAAGATCGCCGCAGGCGAGGTGGAAAGCGTCTCCGTTACCGGCACCATGCTGGAACAGCTGCTTGGCCCCCGCTTCGTCAAGCCCGACTTCCTCAACCGCACCAACGCGGTGGGCATCGCCAACGGTCTGGCATGGACCAGCGTGGGCGGCGAGACGTTGCCCATCGAGGTGCAGGTGATGGACAACGGCAGCGGCAAGATCACCGTCACCGGTTCGCTGGGCGACGTGATGAAGGAGAGCGCTCAGCTGGCCGTTACGTGGGTGCGCGTGCACGCCGCCGAGTACGGCATCGACCCGGAAAAGCTCAAAAAGTGCGACCTGCACATCCACGCCCCGGAGGGCGCAGTGCCCAAGGATGGCCCTTCTGCCGGTGTCACCCTGACCACGGCGCTGGTGTCCTGCCTGTCCGGCATCCCGGTGCGCGGTGATGTGGCCATGACCGGCGAGATCACCCTGCACGGCAACGTGCTGCCCATTGGCGGCCTGCGGGAAAAGAGCATGGCGGCCTACCGCGAGGGCATGAAGACCGTGCTCATCCCCAAGGACAACGAACCCGACCTGTATGAGGTGGACGACGAGGTGAAGAAGAACCTCACCTTCCTGCCCATGCAGAGCCTGACGCAGGTGCTGAACGCAGCCCTGCTCAAGCCCAATGCCGCCAAGAGCGCTGCGGGCCGCACCCACACCAAGAAAAAGGCAGCGGAAAAGCACATTCCCGCTGCCGCCGAAAAGCCCCAGCCCGGCGCGGTGTGCTGAGAATAGGGCAGGGCGGCAGATAGCTTTCTCCGCGAACAGCCCGGGACTCCAGTCCCGCCCCAACGCTTGCGCGCCGGGGCCCCACCCCCAGGACATTCGCTGGAGAAACTATCTGCCGTCCTGCTGGGATCGGCACCGGATACTCCGGCAAGATGCGCGAAGCCATGTCTAAAGTGCAGGCTGCGACTAAAATCGACAGAAAAGCCCGACGGGAAGTGCGAGGGCTTGCCTTCGCTGGTGGTCTGGCGAGCGCAGGCGGGACGGAGTGTCCGGTGACGATCCCCCAATCCCCTTATCAAAGAAAGGAAAGCTCCATGAATTACAACAAAGCTGATTTCATTGCCAGCTACGGCATTTCCAGCCAGCTGCCCGAGAGCGACCGCCCGGAGCTGAGCTTTTCGGGGCGGTCCAACGTGGGCAAATCCAGCCTCATCAATAAGCTGTGCAGCCGCAAAAACCTTGCCCGCGTGTCCAGTACGCCGGGCAAAACGGCCACCATCAATTTCTATTCGGTGGACGACTGCTACTTTGTGGACCTGCCCGGCTACGGCTACGCCAAGGTGAGCAACGCCGACCGTGAGCGCTGGGACGACCTTATCAACAGCTACTTTGAAGCACCCCGCCACCACACCCTGCTGGTGCAGCTGCTGGACTGCCGCCACGCCCCCAGCGCCGACGATGAGCAGATGCTGCGCTACCTGCACTATCACCAGATCCCCTACGTGGTGGCTCTGACCAAGGCCGACAAGCTCAAAAAGAGCCAGCTGGCCAAGACGCTGGAAGACTTTGAGAACCTCTGCCGCCCCTATGGCTGCCAGAAGGTGGTGCTGACCAGCGGCGAGAACGGCTACGGCATCCCGGAGCTGCAGGCGGTGCTCAATGCCGCTGTGGCCGGGGAACAGGAAGCGGAGTAAACCATGGCCTACAACGAATTTGCCTATTTCTACGATGAATTCAACGGCGAGGCCGATTATGATGCCCTGTATGCCCACATCCATGCAAAGCTCAAGGAGCATGGCATCCACGACGGCATCCTTGCCGACCTTGGCTGCGGCACCGGTGAGCTGACGTTGATGCTCACGCAGGCGGGCTATGATATGATCGGCATTGACCAGTCCGAGGAGATGCTCTGCGTTGTGCGCGATAAGGCCGAACAGCTGGGCCTTTCCGGCAGGCTGCTGCTGCTCCGGCAGGACCTGCTCAAGCTCGATCTGTACGGCACCATCCGGGGCGCGGTGTCCACCTTTGACACCTTCAACCACATCCCGGACCTCGACACCGCCATTGCCAACGCGGGCTTTTTCATGGAGAAGGGCGGGGTGTTCCTGTTCGATATGAACACGCCCTACAAGCACCGGAACGTGCTGGGCGACAACGCGTTCACCTTTGAGGAAGAGGATGCCGCCTGTGTGTGGCGCAACCACTACGATGCCGCCAACCGCCGCGTGGAGATCACCGTGGACATCGACTACCACGAGACCGGCGAGCACTTCCACGAGCAGTTCTGCGAGTACACCTATGACCTTGACACCATCCGCACCGCGCTGGAAAAGCACGGCTTTGCGCTGGAAAGCGTCTGCGACGGCGAGACCTTCGGCCCGCTGACCGAGGACAGCCAGCGCTATTTCTTCTGCGCAGTCAAGCAGTATACACAATTGGAGGGATAACTTTATGGCAAATCTGATCCGCGGCCTGTCGGAGAACGGCGGGGGCGTGTTCTGCGGCGTGGATTCCACCCAGATCGTCCGCAAGGCTGAAAAGCTGCACACCACCAGCGCCACCTGCAGCGCGGCACTGGGCCGTCTGCTCACCGGTGCGGCCCTGATGGGCTCCATGCTCAAGGACGACCGTGACCAGATCACCCTGCGTGTGTCCGGCGGCGGCCCGGCGGGCGTGGTCATTGCCTGCACCGACGGCACCGGCAACGTGAAGGGCTGCATCGATCACCCCTTGGTGGAGCTGCCCGCAAAGCCGAACGGCCACCTGGATGTGGGCGGCGCTGTGGGCAAAGACGGTGTGCTCACCGTCATCCGGGATAACCGTCTGCAGAAGGAGCCTACCGTGGGGCAGGTGCCGCTGGTCTCCGGCGAGATCGCCGAGGATCTGACCGCCTACTACGCCTACAGCGAGCAGGTGCCCACCGTCATGGCGCTGGGCGTGCTGGTGGACAAAGACCTGTCCATCCTGTGCGCAGGCGGCTTTATGGTGCAGCTGCTGCCCGGTGCCACCGATGCGGAGATCGATCAGCTGGAAAAGAATATCGCGGCCATGTCGTCCGTCACCACCCTGCTGCACGAGGGCAAGACCCCCGAGGACATGATGCAGCTGGCGCTGGCGGGCTTTGGCCCCAACGTGCTGGACGAGCGCGATGTGCACTACCAGTGCGACTGCAGCGCCGAGCGCACCAAGGAAATGCTGTTCAGCCTTGGCCGCAAGGAGCTGGTGAGGATGCGCGACGAGGACCCCGCCTGCGAGGTGGTGTGCCACTTCTGCCACAGCAAGTACCAGTACGACCTCAACGACCTGCTTGCCGAGTACGACGCGCAGGCGGCGGAGCGTGCCGCTGCAGAGCAGGGGACTTGACAAACCGCTAAAAAACAACTATACTACAAACAGAAAAGGCGCTGTCCGCAATGGTCAGCTTCCCTTCGGCTAAGGAGTCAATAAGAATGACCGCTCAGGTTTGGGAGTCTGGGGCGGTCATTTCTTATTGTTATGGATCTCTTTGAAGATTGCCCATGCGATCTGAAATGTAATCCCAACTGTACCGCCAACAATGACGAACAGCTGCAGAACCTCTTCCAACTTCATGATGCATCCCCCCTTCCGCGTTTGCGAACGGGGGAACAAACAATAAGCTTTTACGTCCCCCGGACGCTTGCCGGAGGGAAGCATGACCACCTGCGCTTGCAGACAGCACCTTAACGCCACCCTTTGGGGTGGTGTTTTTAGTTTAGCATACTTTTTGACGAATTACAACGGGAATCCTTTCACCCGCAGATGTCCGCTGCCACGGTGTAGGTAACGGTATAGTCCAGTACATTGCCGTTCACGGTGCAGTCCTCTTTGCGGGCGATGTGCTCCGCGTCCGGCCATGCGGCGTACAGCGCCTGCAGGCTCTGCAGCCGGGCCAGCGCGGCGGCCTGCGCTTCGGTGCGGTGCAGCGATTCCGGCTGCTGCACATAGCGGCAGGTCTCCTCCACAGAGCAGGGCAGGGCAAGGCCCAGCAGCGGCACCTCCGGCTGAAAGTGCCGGAGGATCACCGCCGCATGTTCCGGCGCAGGCGCGGCGGGCAGGGAGAAGGTGTGCCCGAACGCTGTCACCCGGTATGTGCGGGTGCACGCGCCGGTGTACTGCTGCACCGTCTCTTCCAAGGGCACGGTGCGGGTGTCGCTCCACTCAAACTGCGCAACCACCGTTCCGGCGGCGGGCGCAAAGATCAGGGTGCCGTCCCGCTCGGCGCGGGCTGTGCCAATGAGGCCCTGCCCGGCTTCCACCTGCTGGCCCGGCTGCACCAGCATGGTGCCGCTGGTAAGGTTCGTGCGCAGAACAGTGCCGCCGCATTTTGCCCGGATGCCGTGCAGCGTTCCGGCGGCAATGTCCGGCTTGGGCCTGGCCGCGGCGGCTTCCACCACCAGCCGCCCTTTGGCAAAATTCAGGCTGGCCCAGGAGAACTCGCCGCTGTGCAAAAGGGCGTACTCCCCGGCGGTGAGCTTTGCCTCGGTCACAGCCGCACCGGGCTGCAGGCCCGCTTCCCGCAGGACGGCGCAGGCCCGCGCAGCCTGTCCGGTGGTGAGGGAAGAGGTGTCCGCATACCAGACGAACTGCTGTGCAAAGAGCAGCAGCGGCACAAACACCGCCAGCCCCGCCCAAAGCCCGGCCCGGCGCAGCAAGGGGCGCAGGCAGAAATACAGCCCCAGCTTCCGGCGGATGCGCAGCCGCACCCGGCGCTTGCGGGCCAGCGCGGCAAGGCGCGGGTACTGCCACGCGGCGCACCGCCCGCCAAACCCTCCCGGCAGGGCCGTTACCCCGTAGGGATGCAGCCCGGCCCGGGCGGCAGCGGTAAGCAGGGCTTCGGTGCTGCCATTGCATGCGGTGAACTCCACCGCGGCCCAAAGGCTTACCGGTTCCATGGGCACCTCCTAGTCATCCGCAAAGTCCGTGCGCACGAACCGCCCCCGCAGGGTCAGGCGGCTGGCGGTAAGGGTGACGATCTTCAGCCCGTCGCCGTAGATGGTCAACCGGCCATGGGGCATCTGCAGGCACAGCCGGTCGGGGCTGTAGGCCAGAATGCGGCAAAAGTGCTCCACCTCCATGCGGCCCCCGCTCAGGTAGACGGCAGGGGCGTGGTAAAAGCCCTGCGGCGGCTGACGGAACAGCAGGGCCAGCCAGCTTTGCGGCAAAAGCCGCTTTTTGCGCTTGGCACACATCCCATTCCCTCCCATCCCGCAGTTCTGCCCGCGGCGCGCTGCTACATATATATGGATGCGGAGGGCTGAGTTATGAATCGAAGCTGGAATTTCCGGCGGGGCGTGCTGCTGGCGCTGGCAGGGTACACGGCGTTTCTGGTGTTTGCCGCGCCGCAGCGCTGTGCCGATGCCCTGCAGGCGGGGCTGCGGCTGTGCGGCGGGCCGCTGCTGGTATCGCTGTTTCCGTTCCTCATCGTATCGGCGCTGGCGGCAGGCTGCGGGGCCGGGCAGTGGCTGGGCTTTGTGTTCCGGCCTGCGGCGCGGCTCATGGGCATCCGGGCAAAGGGTGCGGGCGGCGTGCTGCTCATTGGGGCCTTGGGGGGCTTTGCACCGGCGGCGGTGGCTGCGTCCGAAGCCGTGCGCACCGGTCAGCTCACCTCCCGGCAGGCCTCGGCGCTGCTGCCCGCCTGTGTGTGCAGCGGGCCGTCCTTTGTCATCCTCACGGTAGGGCAGCAGATGCTGGGCAGCCGCGCGGTGGGGGTGCGGCTGTTTGCGGCCCAGCTGCTGGCGGGATACCTCACGGCGGCGCTGCTGTGCCGGATGCAGGGCGGGGCCGGGCAGGCTCCACCCGCGCAGGGGAAAACCATTCCGCTGCCCGCACTGGACGCGGTGATCGCGCAGGCGGCAGTGACCTACCTGAAGCTCTGCGGCTTTGTGCTGTACTTCCGGCTGCTGGCGGCAGGGTGCGGGGCATTGCTGCCACAGCCGTGGGCGGCGCTGCCCGCCATGCTGCTGGAAGTGTGTTCCGGCTGCGATCAGGCCGCTCGCACCGGGCTGTGGGCCAGCACGCTGTGCTGCGCGGCGCTCAGTGTGCAGGGGGTGTCGGTGCTTTTGCAGGTGCGCACCATCTGCCCGGCCGAGATCTCGCTGCGGCCTTTGCTGGCAGCGCGGGCGGTGCATCTGCCGCTTTCGGTGGCGCTGTTCTGGCTGGGCAGCACCGTGCCGGTGCAGGCCGTGCAGACCTTTACCACCCTGACCGAACGGGTGGTGGTGCTGCGCCGCGTGCCGCTGGACTGCGCCCTGCTGGCCTTTGCCGTGTGCTGCATCACGGTGGAGGAGTTGGCGAGAAGTTAAGGTATGGGCTGGGCTGTGGGCTGGGAGTTTCTCCAGCGAATGTCCGGGAAGTGGGGCCCCGTGCGTAAGCACAGGGGCGGAACCGTGGGTTCTGCAACTGAAACGACCGCCGCCAATGGCGGAAACAGGGAGTTGCAGTTGGGGCCGCGGCCAGCGAGACGCAAGCGAATGCGACGCGGCTGCTGGGTGCCGCAACCCGTTGCTGTTCGCGGAGAAAGCTGCCAGCACGCAGCCTGCGGTTTCGGGGAACTTTATCAGGTGCTACTGTAGGAGCGTTATCTGAGCAAGTTTAAACTTTTAAATGATACAACGATTAAAAAGTAACTTTGTCAAGGTGAGAAAGTTCCATTGTTCTGAGAAAGTTCCAACTTTGTCAAATATCCGAACTTTGTCAAGCTGACAAACATCAAATTTATAACGTAGATCAGTATTTAAAATGGAACTTTGTCAGATGTTTCTCCACAGTAGCAGGTATACCAGCGATTCCTGCCATCTTTTCCACGGATCGCTTGCTTTGCGATTTGGCTGGACTTCGTGAGGTCACTGTACACACGGTTGTATGTACTGTCACTGCACCCGATCTCCCGCAGGACGGCGGCGCGCAGCTCGTTGCTGGGCATCGACCCAAGGCGGCTCTCGGACAGAACGTTCAGGATGGCGCTGCGGGTGTCCTGCCGGGTCTCCGCCGTGCGCACCCGCCGCTCCTCAATGAAGTCGGCATCCTTCTTATCGGTGTAGCCGTCAAACACGGCCCGCGCGGTCTTTACGCCCTCCACCTCCACATCGTCGATGTGCAGCAGCACCGTCTGCTGGGGGCGGGCGTAGCTGTTTTTTTCGTGGCTGAGATAAATTTTGCCGTCGTTCTTGGCGCGGCCCATCATCAGCACGCTGCGGGCCATGTCCCAGATATCCGAGCTGTCGGCCAGACGTGCGCGGCCGGAAACGCCCTGCTTTTTGTTGGAGTGCATCACGATGAGCACCGCGCAGCCCTGCTTTGCGGCAATGGCGCGAAGCGGCAGCAGGGCACTGCGCATCTGGTTGCGGCTTGCCATCTCCACATCGGAGGGCAGAAAGCTCTGCAGCGGGTCCACGATGAGCAGCAGCGGTCCGGCCTTGGCGGCAAAATCCGCCAGTGCCTGATCCTTGAGGGTAAGGGGCTGGCCGGTCTTGCCAAAGTAGTCGTCGGCGGTCAGCACCAGCACCCGGTTCATGTCGGCCCCGGCCGCCAGCAGACGGGCCTTGAGCACCTTGCCGGGGTCGTCCTCGCCCGCAAGCAGCAGCACCTTGCCGGTCTGCTGCGGCGGCAGCGGAAAAAAGCCGGAGGTCTTGCCCGCTGTCACATAGGCAATGAGCTGTGCCTGCCAGATGCCCTTGCCGGTGCCGCCGTCGGCACCCAGCAGCGACACCTCGCCCAGCGGCAGCAGCTGCGGCACCAGCCACGCCACGCTCTGCATGGGCACATCGGCCAGCAGGCCGGGCTGCGCCGCGCTGCCCTCCAGCGCAAGCTTGCGCTGCTTTGCGTCCGCGTTCACGGCTGCCATAAAGGCTGCGGGGTCGGCCTGCCACGCCTGCTTGCAGGTGTTGAGCCATTGATCGATCTTGTAATTGACGGCGGGCAGCTGCATGTTGCAGGCTGCGCCGCGCACGTCGTCCAGCAGGTCTTCCCGTGCATCCGGGTCGGTCTGGTGGAACATTACCGCAAAGGTCAGGCGGCTGAACAGCTGCTGCTCGGTCCTGCAGGCGTCCAGCATGTTCAGAAAGTCTGTGCGGTCCTGAGTGGATACTCCCAAAATACATTTCTCCTTTCGCTGTGGTTTATAACTGGAAGCAAAACCAAATGTTGTTGCAATAAGTATAACTCTGAAAAAACAACGTGTCAACAAATAGTTTTTGCGCAAAAAGCCACAGCTTCCGGGGTGAAAATGCACAGGAAAATGGGGAAAGAAAAAGAGAAGGCGGGCACCTTCTCTTGACAAAACGGCAAAAAATAACTATACTACAAATAGAAAAGGTGCTGTCCGCAATGGTCAGCTCCTTCCGGTTGGATCAATAAGAATGACCGCTTACCGTTTGGAGACAGGGGCGGTCATTTCTTATTGTTATGGATCTCTTTGAAGATTGCCCATGCGATCTGAAATGTAATCCCAACTGTACCGCCAACAATGACGAACAGCTGCAGAACATCGTTCAACACCATGATGCATCCCCCCTTCCGCGTTTGCGAACGGGGGAACAAACAATAAGCTTTTACGTCCCCCGGACGCTTGCCGGAGGGAAGCATGACCACCTGCGCTTGCAGATAGCACCTTAACGCCACCCTTTGGGGCGGCATTTTTAGTTTAACATACTTTCTGACGAAATACAATAAGAAGACACAGAAACGACGCTTTGTAAAATTTTATGGTGCATGGTTGCTTTTTGAAAAAAGCAGAGTATAATAAAAGTGAGAAAGTAAGAAAATCGCACAAAGGAGGATGAAGGATGCTGACGGAATTGAGGACAAAATCCCAGATCACCATTCCAAAGGATATTGTAATGAAGATGGGCCTGCGTGAGGGCGACAAGCTGGAGATCGTGGAGAAGGATGGCGTGATCGAGCTGATGCCGGTAGCCGTTTACCCCAAAAAGTATCTGGACGAGCTGCGCAGCGAGATCAACGAAGCAAAGGCCAAAATTGCGGCAGGGGAGCAGCCGGTGTTCGACACTGTGGACGCACTGTTTGAAGCGCTGGACGGTGCGGACGAATGAATTACAAGATCACCTACACCAAACGGTTCATAAAGAACCTGAAGCGTTTGAACGCAGCGGAGCGGGCGCAGCTGAAAAAGAAGCTGGAAATTCTGGAAATGGACCCGCTGTATCCGTCGCTGCGCACAAAGCGTATTCAAGGCACGGTAGACTTGTTCGAGTTCAGCGTAAACATGGATGTGCGGGTTATCTGGCAGTACGACGGTGATACGATCATTCTGCTGTTGGACATTGGACACCATGATATTCTGAATCAATTTTAAAAGCCTGTAAACACGATAAAAAGGCCGCTGATGCGCCTTGAAAACCTGATTGCTGTATGTTAAAATGACACTGAGAAGGGAAGTGGTGCAATTGCCGGTACTGAGCATTTTTTACGGCATCATTGTCAGAATGTACCGCGAACAGGGTGGAAAGCATAATATGCCGCATATCCACGCAGAATATTCCGGTGAAGAGATCGTGGTTGCGCTGGACGGTACGGTTCTGGAAGGCAGCTTTCCGAAGAACAAGCTGAAACTGCTGGAGGCATGGATCGTGATCCATCATGAGGATCTGGAAGCCAACTGGAAGCTGCTGAGCAATGGTGAACAATTCTTCCGCATCGACCCGCTGAAGTAAGGAGTGATTCTGGATGTTACAGCCGAAGCTGACAAAGGTGGAACCCGTAAAACCGCTGAAGCTCTGCCTTTATTATGAGACGGGCGAGGTAAAGCTGTTTGATGCAGCCCCTTATGCCACCGGCTCGTGGTACGGCAGGCTGCAGGATGAGCGTTACTTTGCTACCGTGCATCTGCTGCCGGGCGGTATTGGCATCGAGTGGGAAGAGGGGCAGGATATCGCCCCGCATGAGCTGTACGAAAACAGCGTTCCTGTGAAGAAAACAGCATAACCCAATGCAAAAGGCCGCTGCGTTCACATGCAGCGGCCTTTCCATTTGATGGGGAGTATTCAGCGGCGGTTTACTGGATGCCGGTCACAGGGTAGTCCTGATCCTCAACGGCCTTCTTCAGCACGTCGTCGGCGACCTCGGCGTTCAGGGTGACGATGGCGGTGCCGGCCTCGTGGCTCACCACGGCCTCGTCCACCTCGGGCAGGGCTTCCAGAGCCTTCTTCACGCGGGCTTCGCAGTGGCCGCACATCATGCCTTCCACCTTCAGGGTCTTTTTCATAGCAGTGTCCTCCTTGGTACTCTCTTTATTTGCAATCGCTGCGGGCTGTGCGGAGACAGCGGGCAGGGAAGCAGCATTTTTTGCCGCACGATCGTGCTTTGTGCTGTGCACGTCGAACAGGTTCAGGCGCAGGGCGTTGCTTACCACGCAGAAGCTGGAAAGGCTCATGGCAGCAGCACCGAACATGGGGTTCAGCGTCAGGCCGAAGGGGATGAACACACCTGCGGCCAGTGGGATGCCGATGATGTTGTAGATAAACGCCCAGAACAGGTTTTCGTGGATGTTGCGCAGGGCAGCGCGGCTCAGGCGGATGGCGGCGGGCACGTCCGACAGCTTGGAGTTCATCAGCACCACGTCCGCCGCGTCGATGGCAACGTCGGTGCCTGCGCCGATGGCGATGCCGGTGTCGGCACGGGTCAGGGCCGGGGCATCGTTGATGCCGTCGCCCACCATGGCCACCTTGCCGGATGCCTGCAGCTGGCGAATGACCGCTTCCTTGCCGTCGGGCAGCACGCCTGCGATCACCTCGTCCACACCGGCCTGCCTGCCAATGGCAGCAGCGGTGCGCTGGTTGTCACCGGTGAGCATGACCACGCGGATGCCCATGGCCTGCAGCTCCCGGATGGCGCGGGGGCTGTCCTCCTTGATGGTATCGGCCACCGCGATGATGCCCAGCAGACGGCCTGCTCCGCCGAAGAACAGGGGCGTTTTGCCCTGTGCGGAAAGGGCTGCGGCCTTCTCCTGCAGCTGTGCGGGCACGGTGACTTTGGTGCCGATAAAGGACGCATTGCCGCCAAAGATCTCCACGCCCTCCAGCTTTGCGGCCAGACCGTTGCCCGGCAGGGCGGCAAAGCCGGATACCTCGGGGGCGGTGAGCTTCTGCGCGTCGGTGCAGGCCAGCACGGCCTTTGCCAGCGGGTGCTCGCTCTTGCGCTCCAGTGCGGCGGCAAGGGTGAGCAGCTCCGCCTCGGAAACGCCCTCGGCGGGCAGAATGTCGGTCACTTTTGGTTCACCGCTGGTGATGGTGCCGGTCTTGTCCAGCGCCACGATCTGGGTGCGGCCTGCAGCTTCCAGCGAAGCGGCGGTCTTGAACAGGATGCCGTTCTTTGCACCCAGCCCGTTGCCCACCATGATGGCCACCGGCGTTGCCAGACCCAGCGCACAGGGGCAGCTGATGACCAGCACGGAGATGCCGCGGGCCAGCGCATAGCCCAGCTCCCGGCCCAGCAGCAGCCACACGATGGTGGTGACCACCGCGATGGTAATGACCGCAGGCACGAAGAAACCGGACACCGTATCGGCGATTTTTGCAATGGGGGCCTTGGTGGCGGCGGCATCGCTGACCATCCGGATGATCTGGGCAAGGGTGGTGTCCTCGCCCACGCGGGTGGCCCGGCACTGCAGGAAACCGGACTGGTTGGTGGTGGCAGCGCTCACCTTATCGCCCGCAGCCTTGTCCACGGGGATGCTCTCGCCGGTCAGGGCGCTCTCGTTCACGGCGCTGGTGCCTTCCAGCACGATGCCGTCCACGGGGATGTTCTCGCCCGGGCGCACCACAAAGATATCCCCCTTCTGCACCTGCTCGATGGGCACGGTCACTTCGGCACCGTCCCGCAGCAGGGTGGCGGTCTTGGGGGCAAGCTTCATCAGGCTCTTGAGCGCGTCGGTGGTCTTGCCCTTGGAGCGGGCCTCCAGCATCTTGCCCACCGTGATGAGGGTCAAGATCATGGCGGCGGACTCAAAGTAGAACTCCATCATATAGTGCATGACCAGCTCACTGTTGCCGTCCACCTGCGCGCGGGTCATGGCGAACAGGGCGTAGGTGCTCCACACAAAGCTTGCCATGGAACCCATGGCCACCAGCGTGTCCATGTTGGGCGAGCCGTGGAGGAGGCCCTTGAAGCCGTTGATGAAGAACTTCTGGTTGATGACCATGACGATGCCCGCCAGCAGCAGCTGCACAAGGCCCATGGCGATGTGGTTGCCGTCGAACCAGCGGGGCAGGGGCCAGCCCCACATCATGTGGCCCATGGAGAAGTACATCAGCACCAGCAGAAAGCCCAGCGACGCAATGAGCCGCCGCTTGAGCTTGGGGGTCTCGTGGTCGGCCAGCGCGTCAAGGTCGGCGCTGGTGGAGCTGGCAGCCGCCGCGCCCGCACGCTTGGGGCTGGCACCGTAACCGGCATCCTGCACGGCCTTGATGATCTCGGCAGAGCTGGCGGTGCCCTCCACGCCCATGGAGTTGGTCAGCAGGCTCACCGAGCAGCTGGCAACGCCGGGCACCTTGCTCACGGCCTTCTCCACCCGGGCGGAGCAGGCTGCGCAGCTCATGCCGGTAACATTGAATTGTTCCATAAAATATCACTCCTACGTTGAGTATGCACGGGAACGGGCTTCTTATTTCATGAGCTTGGGCAGCAGATTCACCAGCTCGTCCAGCTTTGCCTCGCTGCCCGCGCGCAGGTCGTCCGCCACGCAGGTGGAGATGTGCTGTGCCAGCAGCTCTTTGGAAAAGCTGTTCAGCGCCGAGTTCGCCGCCGCCACCTGCACAAGGATGTCCACGCAGTAGGCATCCTTTTCCAGCATGCCGCGGATGCCGCGCACCTGCCCCTCGATGCGGCTGAGCCGGTTCAGCAGGGCCTTGTGCTCCTCAGGGGTGCGGTCCTTGTGGCGGCAGCAGGAGGGGGTGACGCTTTCGGTGGGCACAGCGGATGCGTCAACGGCCGGAGCCGTGGCAGCTTCGGGCTGGGCGGGCGTGCCGCAACAGCAGCAGGGCTTTTTCTCGTTGTCCATAAAATATCTCCTTTACCCATAGGGGGTATACATCTTACAGCATGAGTATAGCACAGCAAACCCGATAAATCAAGTAGGAAATTGAAAAATACAAACAAAAAGAGGGAAGGCACTGCAAATGCCTTCCCTCTATCAAATCACTTTTACTTCTCCAGAATCCGCGGCACAAACAGGCCCAGCATCTTGCCCCACCAGTACCACTCGTGGGAGACATCGCCGCCCCAGATCTCGAGGTGGGCGGGCAGGCCCTGTGCGGCCAGCACATCGGCCAGCGCCTGCGTGTCGGCTTTGGCATCGTCCTCGTAGGCACCCTGACCGGCGCAGAGCATCAGGCTGTTCTCCTCGGCCTTGGCCAGAGCCAGCTTGTCGGCGATGCCGTTCTCGGCCAGATACTGCAGGGGAGAGCAGCGCAGCACCAGATCGTCGGCTTCACTGCCCCAGAAGCGGGCCAGATCGTAGATGCCGGAAAGGCCGATGGCACCGGCAAAGAGCTTGGGACGGCGCAGGCGGCAGTTGACGGCGTGCACAGCGCCAAGGTCGATGCCCACACACCACAGCTTGGCATCCTTTGCGGCACCGTTCAGGGCCAGCACCCGGGGAGCCAGCTCGGCGGTAAGGTAGACGAAGTACTTTTCCTCCATCTCGGCGCGGCGGCGCACCGGGATGTCGCCGTTCAGTACGGCCTCGCCGTCAATGCTGTCGGCGCAGAACAGCTGCACCTTGCCCTCGTTCAGCAGCGGGGCAATGGCATCGGGCATACCGTTGTTCTCCCAATCATAAAAGCGGCCGCCGCGGGCAGGCAGGGCCAGAACCGGCACACCGGCGCTGCCGTATACCTTGAACTCCATCTCGCGGTTCAGCACGCTGCTCCACTCTTTGTAATAGGTACCCTGGATCATAAATCAAGCACTCCTTGTTTCTATATTCACCGGCCCGGGCGCAGTCGCTGCACGTTGGTGCCGGTCGTTGGCGATCAAAAGAAAGCTTTCTCTGGAAATATCACACGAACTGGTTGCGCTGGGCATCATACTCGTAGCCCACAGCTTTGAGCTTTGCGCACAGATCTGCCTTGTCGGCATCCAGATCTTCGCACAGAGCATCGAGGTTTTTGTAAAAATCACGCAGCTTCAGGTTCACCACGCTCAGCAGCATGATGGGATCATTGGGCAGAGCCATGTGTTTTGCCTCCTTACAGCAACAAAAAAAGCCGGCCACTCGACAAAGTGACCGGCCACATACACCAAATTAGACAGCGCGGGTAACTTTGCCAGCGCGCAGGCAACGGGAGCATGCGTAGACGTACTTGGGAGAACCCTCAACGACCGCCTTGACACGACGGACATTCGGCTTCCAGGTACGGTTGGAACGACGATGAGAGTGAGAAACCTTGATACCAAAGGCAACACCCTTGCCGCAGCATTCACATTTAGCCATGGTACTTGCACCTCCTGCAGTGAAGTAAGGAATCAAAATAATCAGCTTAACTATTGTAGCAGATTGCCGGGCAAAATGCAAGCCTTTTTTCAAAAAATATTGCGGTTTTTTGGAAAACCAAACTCCTTCAGTCATCGCTGCGCGATGCCAGCTCCCTCAGTGAGGGAGCCTCTGGCGAAGAGAAAAAGCTTTCCGGTATGCCAAAGCCTCCCTCCGCGAGAAAGACTTCCCCCGGCCGGGACAGATTCTCCCCGCGCCGGGGAGAAATGTCACCACAGGTGACAAAGAGAGGAACAGATGTCACGTAAGTGACAAAAGGGGGAACAGGGGGACCGCGTTAGCGGTGGAAGGAGTTTACCCCCTTGTCTAAAACCTCAAAAAATAGTATTATATATGGTATACTGAAAAAAGGCAGGAATATCGAATGACCTCTCAGGGCATCTATTATCTCATCCGCGCGCTGGTGGCGCTGGTGGCCATCCCCTTCCACGAGTGCGGCCACGCGCTGGCGGCATGGCTGCTGGGCGACGACACCGCAAAGCGGCAGGGGCGGCTCTCCATGAATCCCTTTGCCCACTTTGACCTGCTGGGCACGCTGTGCATGGTGTTTGCGGGCGTGGGCTGGGCAAAGCCCGTCTCCACCGACCCCCGCAATTTCAAAAACCCCAAGTGGGGCATGGCCCTCACCGCGCTGGCTGGCCCTGCGGCAAACATCCTCCTTGCCTATGTGGGCATGGTGGTGTGGAAGCTCATGTACTACTGGGCACCGGTGAACGATGCCACCATCTACATTGCCATGTTCCTGCAGTACCTTGTGCTGATGAACGTGAGCCTTGCCGTATTCAACTTGATCCCGGTGCCGCCGCTGGACGGCAGCCGCATCCTGCTGGTGCTGCTGCCCCGGCACATCTACTTTGGCCTGATGAAGTACGAGCGCTATATCATGATCGCCCTGCTGGCGGCAGTGTGGTTCGGCGCACTGGATACCCCCCTGTACTACCTGAACAACATTGTGTGGGAGCTGCTGGGCAAGGGCACCGGCTACATTGATAAGATCGCGTATTCCATCTACTATGCCGGCCTTGGGACGGTGGTGTGAGCGTGGCAGAAGAACTGACCTTCCATCTGGAAGATTTTGACGGCCCGCTGGAATTATTGCTGGCGCTTGTGGCCAAACATAAGATGGACCTGCACAACATCCCCATTCTGGAGCTGATCGACCAGTACACCGCCACGGTGGCGCGGGCCGACCCGGACCCGGAAGCCGCCAGCGCCTTCATCGAGATGGCCGCGCGGCTGGTGGAGATGAAAAGCTACCTGCTTTTGCCCCGCAGCGAAGAGGGCGAGCGCATGAAGCAGGAGTTCACCGGCCAGCTAATCGAGTACGACCAGTGCCGCCGCATGGCTGCGCTTTTGCGCCAAAAGGCCGAAGCTGCGCCGGTTTTTGTGCGTCCGCCCATGGAGATGGAGTTCGATAACACCTACGACCTGCACCATGCGCCGCAGGTGCTGGCGGATTACTGGGCCGTTCTTTCCGGCCGCACCAAGCTGCGCCGGGAGCCTACCCAGCAGCAGTTCGAGCCGCTGGTCACAGCGCCCATGGTGTCGGTGACGAGCCGGGTGGTGTACATTCTGCGGCACCTGATTGCCGGTACAGCGGCAAAAATGAGCCAGCTGTTCAGCCGCCAGCAGACCCGCAGCACCAACGTGGCCACCTTTCTGGCCTTGCTGGAGCTGGTGCGCGGCGGCCGCGTAAAGCTGGACGACGAGGGCCGGCTGACCATGCAGCGGGGCCGCATCCAACGTGATAAGGAGAAGGAATGAACCAGAAACAGATCCGTGCAGCCGTGGAAGCCATGCTGTTTGCCAGCGGCGACCCCATTGGTGCCGACAAGCTGGCCCAGGCGGTGCAGCTGCCGCAGCTCAGCGTGGAAGCCGCGCTGGAAGCCCTGCGGGAGCGCTACGCCCGGGAGGACAGCGGCCTGTGCCTGCTGCACCTGAACACCCGCTGGCAGCTTGCCACCAAGACCGAGTGGGCCGACTGCATCCGCCGCCTGCTGGACAACCGCCGAGCAGTGCCCCTTGGCCCCGCCGCCATGGAGACCCTGACCGTGATCGCCTACAACCAGCCGGTGTCCCGCGCCTTCATCGAGCAGGTGCGCGGCGTGGATTCCTCGTCCAGCGTGTCGGGCCTGCTGGAAAAGGGCCTCATTGAGGAAGCCGGCCGCCTTGACCTGCCGGGCAGGCCGGTGAGCTTCCGCACCACCGACACCTTTTTGCGGGTGTTCGGCCTTTCTTCTCTGGCCGACCTGCCGCCGGTGCACGGGCAGGAAACGGAAACAAACGCATCACCGACAGAAAGTGAGGGGTAACGCATGGGAGCATTCCTCGCCGCGCTGGGCGCAGTGCTGCTGTTCATCCTCCGGGTGATCGGCATTCTGCTGCTGGTGGTGCTGATCTTACTGGTGCTGTTGCTGCTGTGCCCCTTCTGCGCAGACCTGTGCTGGGAGCACGGCGTGCTCACCGTAAAGGCCGGTGCGCTGGGCATCACCTTCCCGGTGTTCCAGTACCCGAAGCCGGAGCCGCCGCCCGCACCGGAAAACCCGGAGCCGCCCAGGGGCTTTGGCAAGGTCAAGGCAAAGTTTGCCGCATGGCGGGCCGAGCGCAAGCGGAAAAAGGCAGAGGAGAAGGCCCGCAAAAAGGCCGCCGCCGCTGCCGCCAAGGCAAACAAGCCCGCCCAGCCGCGCAAAAAGGCAAAGATCACGCTGGAGATCCTCTGCACCATGCTCAAAGGTGCGGGCACTTTGACCAAGGCTGTGTTCGGTGCGCTGCGCATCACAAAAATACAGGTGCGCCTTGGTGTGCGCGGGGAGGACCCCGCCGCCGCTGCCCGCAGCTACGGCAAGCTGCAGGCGTGGCTGTACCCGGTGCTGGGCGTGCTGGACCGCTTTCTCTGGCTGCAGTTCGATGAGCTGCGCATCCTGCCGGACTTTGGCAGCGGGCAGCCCACCGTGGAGGACCGGGTGTCCTGCCGGGTGAGCGCACAGGCACTGTTCATCGTCCTTGCGGCGGTGCGGGTGCTGTACGAGTTCTGGTGCAAAAAAGTATTGGACATCTTCCTATAATGTGGTACACTATACGTGTATCCGGATCTGCAGACAACGGGCCTTTGCCCGAATCAACCGATAAAGGAGAGCTGTTTTATGGCTGAGCATCCCATTCAGGGCCTGATGAACGTTACCATGGAGAAGATCCACCAGATGGTGGACTCCAACACCAT
>CDZT01009885.1_pt1 | contig 18048 bp, 12 predicted proteins | sample 557531 | NCBI WGS metagenome assembly CDZT01 (sample SAMEA3182066, study PRJEB8094) | gut metagenome | biome: human; feature: gut; material: Stool; isolation source: human stools | place: Canada | collected 2013-03-05
AAATTGTCCAAGGTGTTTGTTCATGTTTCTCGTTGTTTAATTTACAAGGTACACCGCCGACTGCTTGACCCTTAACCGCTTTCGCGTTTGTGTCTCTCGCAGACAGCTCCGATATAATACCATGCATACCTCCTTTTGTCAAGCACTTTTTTCAGATTTTTTCATTTTTCTTTTTCTCCTGTCTTTTTGACCTGTTTCGTGGAATTTCCTCCGAAGCTTCCACAGGAAATTTTTTCAAGATTTTGCAAAATACCTATTGTGTCCTGCAAAAAAATCTTGTATGATAGATTCAAACATTCGTCATGGACGAACCGCGGCGAATGCACATTGGGGTGACCCAACAATATCAAGGAGGAAAAAGGATTGAAGAAGGTACTTGCGCTGCTTCTCGTTCTCGTGCTCGCGATCGGCATGTTCGCCGCCTGCGGTACGGACAGCGGGAACAATGAGGAAACGAAGGACACCGCGAACAACGCCACGACGGAAGGCGGCAACGACGAAACCACCCCGTCCGAAGAAAACGGCAACAACACCGAAGGCAAGACCCTGAAGGTCGGCATGATCTGCATCGGCGACGAGAACGATCAGGGCTACACCTACAACTTCTATCGCGCGAAGGACTCCGTCACGGAGAAGATGGCCGCCAAGGGCGTTACCCTTGACTGGAACATCATCACGAACATCGGCGAAGACGACGGCTGCACCGACGCCTGCGTCGAGCTGGCCGAGGCCGGCTGCGATGTCGTCATCTGCAACTCCTATGGCCACGAGCCGTACATGCTCAAGGCTGCTCCCGACTACCCCAATGTGCAGTTCATCGGCTGCACGAACCTGAACTCTCAGTTTGCCGGTCTCGACAACTGCCACAACGCCTTCGCCAACATCTATGAGGGCCGTTATGTCGCCGGTGTCGTCGCCGGTATGAAGATCAAGGAGCTCATCGACTCCGGCAAGATCACCGCTGACCAGGCCAAGATCGGCTATGTCGGTGCTTTCCCGTTCGCCGAGGTCATCTCCGGTTTCACCGCCTTCTATCTCGGCGCCCGCTCCATCGTCCCCGAGGTCACGATGACGGTCAAGTACGTCTCCTCCTGGTCCGACGCTACGGCCGAGGGCAATGCCGCGCAGGCTCTGTGCGACGAGGGCTGCGTGCTCATCTCTCAGCACTCCGATAACACCACCCCGGCCACGGTCGCGCAGCAGAACGGCGTGTTCCACGTCGGCTACAACAACGACATGACCGGCATCGCTCCCGAGGCTTCCCTGCTCTCCAGCCGCATCGACTGGTCCGTCTACTTCGAGTATGTGTTTGACTGCCTCGTGAACGGCGAGACCATCGCGAAGGACTGGACCGCCGGCATAAAGGACGGCGCCGTTGTCGTCACTGAGCTGAACGAAGCCATCGCCGCCGAAGGCACCGCTGACAAGATCGCGGAAGTCGAGGCCGGTCTGGCCGACGGCAGCATCCATGTCTTCCAGGGCCCGTGGAAGGGCGAGGGCACCGCTTACGGCGCCGACGCTCCCGACACGAAGGAAATGCCTGCCGACGACTGGTTCAAGGAATCCGATGTCGAGGGCGGCCAGACCTCCGCTCCGTACTTCTACTGGGTCATCGAAGGCATCACCTCCGAGAACTGATCCGAAACAGCATATCGCATCGCGCAGAAGCCGGGGAAGACCCGGCTTCTGTCGTTTCGGAGACCATATTTCAAAAAATTGTTAGGAAAGCAAAAATTTTGTTTACTTTTGACGTAGCCTGTGCTAAACTAACTTTGAAAGTTATGCAAATTCCCCAGCAAATCCATGCAAGAAAGGATGACCGCTTTGGAGTCGAACTGCAAAATTGAACTGGTCAACGTCACAAAGCGTTTTGGCAAGGTCATTGCCAACGACAGTGTGAACCTGACTATCGAGGGCGGCAAGGTCCTGTGCCTCCTCGGAGAAAACGGGAGCGGCAAGACCACGCTGATGAACGTGCTGTCCGGTATCTACATGCCGGAGCAGGGGCACATTCTGAAAAACGGCGTGGAGATCCAGATCCGCTCCCCCAAGGACGCCTTTGCCAACGGCATCGGCATGATCCATCAGCATTTCAAGCTGGTCGATGTCCTGACGGTCACGGAGAATATCATTCTCGGTCTGAAGGAAAAGGGCAAGCTCAACATTCGCGCCGCGGCACAGAAGATTGCCGCCATCTGCGAAAAGTATGGCTTTGACCTCGATCCGATGGCCAAGATCTACGATCTTTCCGTTTCGCAGAAGCAGACCGTCGAGATCGTCAAGGTCCTGTTCCGCGGGGCGGAGATCCTGATCCTCGACGAGCCGACCGCCGTTCTGACCCCGCAGGAGACGGACCGCCTGTTCCAGGTCGTGCGCAACATGCGCGCCGACGGCAAGGCCATCGTCCTCATCACCCACAAGCTGCACGAGGTGCTGTCCGTTTCGGACGAGGTCGCCGTGCTGCGCAAGGGCAAGTACATCGGCACCGTCAAGACGAGCGAGGCCACGGCCCAGTCCCTGACCGACATGATGGTCGGCCGCGCCGTCAGCCTGAACATCGACCGCCCGGACCCCGTCGACCCGAAGCCGCGGCTGAAGATTGAGGGCCTGACCTGCGTCGACAATCTCGGCATCAAGCGTCTTGACGACGTCACGTTCACCGCCATGAGCGGCGAGATCCTCGGCATCGCAGGCATTGCAGGCAGCGGCCAGCGTGAGCTGCTCGAGTGCATCACGGGCCTGTACCCCGTCGAGCACGGCACGGTCACGTTCCTGCCGGAGGGCAAGCCCGCCCAGCAGCTCATCGGCAAGACCCCGAATCAGATCCGCAAGGCAGGCGTGGCCATGGCTTTCGTGCCGGAGGACCGCCTCGGCATGGGTCTGGTCGGCAGCATGGGCATGGGCAGCAACATGATGCTGCGCAGCTGGCGCAAGGGCAAGGGCGCCTTTGTCAACCGCCGCGACCCGAACAAGCTCGCCATGGAGGTCATGGAGGAGCTGGAAGTCGTCACACCGAGCATCTCGACACCGGTGCGCCGCCTCTCCGGCGGCAACGTGCAGAAGGTGCTCGTTGGCCGCGAGATCGCGATGTCCCCCTCCGTCCTGCTGACGGCCTACGCCGTGCGCGGTCTGGATATCAATACGTCCTACACCATTTATAATCTGCTGACGCAGCAGAAGATGAAGGGCTCGGCCGTCGTGTTCGTCGGCGAGGACCTCGACGTGCTGCTGGAGCTGTGCGACCGCATTCTGGTTCTGTGCGGCGGTAAGATCAGCGGCATCGTGGACGCCCGCACCGCAACGAAGGAAGAGATCGGTCTTCTTATGACCAAGGTCTGACGGGAGGGAATCAACATGAACGAGAAATCCGCACGCAAGCTCCAGCTCTCCCGCCGGATCGACGGGATGCATCCCGCTGCGGCGTGGTCCATCCGCGTCGCGTCCATCGTGTTCGCCCTGATCGTCGGCGGCCTGCTGCTGCTCGCCCTCGGCTATTCCCCGCTGAAGGCCTATGGCACGATCATCGACGGCTCGCTCGGGTCGAAGACGTTCGTCCGCCAGACCATCAAGATCGCCATTCCCCTGCTCGGCTGCGCGCTGGCCATCGCCCCGTGCTTCAAGATGCACTTCTGGAACATCGGCGCAGAGGGCCAGATCACCGCAGGCGCCATCGGCGCGACGTTCTTTGCGCTGAAGCTCGGCAAGACGATGCCGCAGCTTCCGCTGCTGCTCATCATGGCCGCAGCCGCGATCCTGTGCGGCGGCCTGTGGGCCCTCATCCCCGCCTTCTTCAAGGCGAAGTGGAACACGAACGAAACGCTGTTCACCCTGATGATGAACTACATCATCATCGGTGTCGTCAAGTGGCTGCAGGGCGGCCCGTGGGAGGCTCCTCCCTCCGGCAGCCAGATGATCGCGCAGTTCGCGGGCAACGCCAAGCTGCCGTCCGTGCTCGGCGTGCACTGCGGCTGGATCATTGTACTCGTGCTGACGGTCCTGATGTTCATCTACATGCGCTACACAAAGCACGGCTATGAGATCGCCGTCATCGGTGACTCCAGCAACACCGCGCGCTATGCCGGTATGAACGTCGGCCGCATCATGATGCGCACGATGTTCCTGTCCGGCTCCATCTCCGGCCTTGTCGGCTTCATCATTGTCTCCGGTGCAAACCACACGCTTTATGACGGCGTGGCAGGCGGCGTCGGCTTCACCGCCATCTCCGTGGCATGGCTGGCTCAGCTCAATCCGTTCGCGATGATCATCATCGCCTCGATGCTCGCCGTGCTGACGAAGGGCTCCCAGACGCTCAACACCCGCATGCAGGTGCCCTCGACCATCGCGGACATCCTGACCGGCTTCATTCTGCTGTGCATGCTGGGCTGCGAGTTCTTCATCAACTACAAGATTTCCGTCCGTCGGGAAAAGGAGGACTGAGGTATGGGCGCTGTTCTGACATTTCTTTCCACGCTGTTCGTTTTCTCGGTCGTCAACGGCACGCCGCTGCTCTATGGCACGCTCGGTGAGATCCTGACCGAAAAATCCGGCAATATGAACCTCGGCGTCGAGGGCATCCTGTTCATGGGCGGCGCAGCCGGTCTCGGCGGCGCGTTCTACTACGAAAAGCTCGCAGGCGCGAACGCCTCGCCGTTCGTGGCGCTGCTGCTGGCCGTGTTCTTCGCCTTCCTGGCGGGCGCGCTGGCCTCGCTGCTGTTCAGCTTCATCACCATCACCCTGCGTGCCAACCAGAACGTCACCGGCCTTGCCCTGACGATCTTCGGCACCGGCGCAGGTCAGTTCCTCGGCGAATACATGCGCGTGCAGGAGGGCTCCTACGTCTCTCTGAGCAACAACCTCAAGGCGATCTTCGTGAACTCCCCCTTCCCCGCCTTCCTGCGCAACATTCCCGTGCTCGGTCCGCTGCTCTTCCAGCATAACATTCTGACGTATTTTGCCCTCGCGCTCGCCATCTTCCTTGCATGGTTCCTGAATAAGACGCGCAAGGGCCTGTATCTCCGGGCCGTAGGCGAATCCCCCGCCACGGCGGACGCTGCCGGTATCAACGTCACCCGCTACAAATACCTGGCCACCGTGCTGGGCGGCGGCATCTCCGCCATCGGCGGCGTTGCCTACATCACCGGCATCGCAGGCTGCGTGTGGAACCACGAGGGCCTGTCCGGCGTCGGCTGGCTGGCCGTCGCGCTCGTCATCTTCTGCCTGTGGAAGCCGTCCGCAGCCATCTGGGGCAGCATCCTATTCGGCTGCCTGCAGAACCTGTACCTACGCCTGAGCATCCCGTTCATTCCCTCGCAGATCTACAAGATCCTGCCGTACATCGCCACGGTGGTTGTGCTCATCTTCAGCAGTCTGCGCAACAACCGCGAAAAGCAGCCGCCCGCCGCGCTGGGCGTCCCCTACTTCCGCGAGGAGCGCTGAGTCTCCCAAAACCAACCTGCGCCGCATCCCAAAGCCGGGATGCGGCGCGATTTTTCGTTTTTCAGGCAGCAGCGCTGCCCGGTATACATTGTAATTGTATCAGCCCGCAGGGTCGAAATCTGCCGGGCGCTCGGACCGCAGGCCGAAGTGCCAGGCAATCGCGTCGGCAATGCGCTCGCAGGCATGGCCGTCCCCATAGGGGTTCACGGCATGCGCCATGCGATGGTAGGCAGCAGGATCGTCGAGCAGCGTGCAGGCCTCGCGGAGCACGTCGTCATGCGCAACGCCCGCCAGGCGGACCGTTCCGGCAGCGACGGCCTCGGGGCGCTCCGTCTCGCGGCGGAGCACCAGCACCGGCTTGCCGAGCGCGGGCGCTTCTTCCTGCAGACCGCCGGAGTCCGTCATAACGAAGCAGCAGCGCGCCATGAGATTGTGCATCTCCTCCACATCGACCGGGTCGATGAGGTGCACGCGCGGCACATTGCCGAGCTCCTCCTGTGCGCAGGCGCGCACGGCCGGGCTGAGGTGGACGGGATAGACGATCTCGACGTCCTCATACCGCTCCGCAACGTCTCGCACGGCCCGCAGGATGTCATGCATGGGCTGGCCATAGTTCTCGCGGCGGTGGCACGTCAGGACGATGACGCGGCGGTTTTTGAAATCCAGCTCGTTGAGCTCCGCCGTGGCGAAGCGGTAATCCGGGCGTACCGTTGTGCGCATGGCGTCGATGACGGTGTTCCCCGTGCGGAAGATCTCACCCTGCACGGACTCGCGGCGCAGATTATCCACATTGGCCGACGTCGGCGCGAAGTGCATCGCCGCAATATCGCTGACGAGCGTGCGGTTCATCTCCTCCGGGAAGGGGGAATACCTGTCATAGGTCCGCAGGCCCGCCTCGACATGGCCGACCGGGACCTTTTGATAAAAGGCCGCCAGCGCCCCGGCAAACGTCGTGGACGTGTCGCCGTGCACCAGAACGAGGTCCGGCTGCGCCTCCTGCAGGGCCTGCTCCATGCCGAGCAGGGCGCGCGTTGTGATGGACGACAGCGTCTGCTGCTTCTGCATGATATTCAGGTCATACTGCGCCGTCAGACGGAAGATCTGCATAACGGAGTCCAGCATCTCGCGGTGCTGGCCCGTAAGGCAGCAGATACTCTCAAATTCCGGCCGCTGCGCCAGCGTCTGCACCAACGGGGCCATTTTGATCGCCTCCGGCCGCGTGCCGAAGACGGACATCACCTTAATTTTCTTCATGCGATTTCTCCTCCGGCTTTTCCGTGGTCTCGTCCTGCTTGTCCGGGTGGCGATGGAAAATAACCAGCACACCGATCGCGCCCACCACGATCACGGCGCCGATGAAGATCAGGGCCTTCATCTCGCCGTCATTCGTCAGCACGACGGCCGCCATGCCGAGAATGGCCGAGAGCATATAGGCGATGGCGACGGCCTGCTTCTGGCTGAAGCCCATGTCGATCAGGCGATGGTGCACATGGCCGCGGTCGGCATGCATCGGGCTCTGACCCTTGGAGACGCGGCGGATGACCGCGAAGCAGATATCGAAGATCGGCAGGCCCAGTACAAGGAATGGCACGGCAAACGAAATGATCGCATACATCTTGAACAGGCCGTAGATGGAGATGGACGAGAGCATAAAGCCGAGGAATATCGAGCCGGTGTCGCCCATGAAGATCTTTGCCGGGTTGAAATTATACGGGATGAAGCCCGCGCACGCGCCGACGATGGCCGCTAGCAGGATGGCGGAGTTGTAATCCGGCACGAGCAGCGCCACGACGAGCATGGAGCCGGCCGAGATCGCAGACACACCGGCAGCAAGGCCGTCGAGACCGTCGATGAAGTTCACGGCGTTCGTGATGGCCACGATCCAGATCACGCTGACGGGATAGGAAAGCCACGTTGCCAGACGGAAACCCATAAAATGCTCGATCCGGCAGCCATGCAGAACGGCGATAACGGCCGCAACAATCTGCACGGCAAATTTCGGCAGGGCCTTGAGCGTCAGGATATCGTCCAGAATGCCGAGCACGACGATGATCGTCGCACCGAGCAGGATGCCGCGCAGCTCACGGTCGATCCCGGCAAAGCACAGCACCGCGATAAGGAACGCGAAGAAGATGGCGAGGCCGCCCATGCGCGGGATGGGGATCTTGTGCATGCGGCGCTCGTCCTTCGGCACATCCATCGCGCCGACGCGCTGCGCCAGCCGCTTGACGAGCGGCGTGACCGCAAAGGCCAGCGCCGCCGCCACAATGAGCGACAGCAGGACCTTGACAATGAAATTCGGATCCATAATCATGTTCTGCTCCCCGGTCAGCGCGCCACGAAGCCGACCTTCTTATAAACCTTGCGCAGCGTTTTTTCCGCAACATAGGCCGCCTTCTGCGCGCCGCTCTCGCAGACGCTCTGCAGATAGGCCTTGTCGGCCAGCAGGCGCTGGCTCTCCTCACGGATGGGCCGCAGCAGCTCCACAACAGCCTCGCCGACCGTCTTCTTGAAGTCGCCGTAGCCGCGCCCTGCAAATTCCGCCTCGATCTCGGCGAACGTCCGCCCGGTCGCAGCGGAGTAGATGGTCATCAGGTTCGAAACGCCCTTCTTGTGCTCAGGGTCATAGCGCACCTCGGACTCACAGTCCGTGATGGCGCGCTTGAACAGACGCATGATGTCCTCCGGCTTATCCATCAGGCAGACGCGGCCGGGATCGTCGTTCTCGGACTTCGACATTTTGGCCTCGGGGTTGGCAAGGCTCATGATGCGCGCGCCGACCTTGGGGATATACGGCTCCGGCAGCTTGAACACGTCGCCGTAGATGCCGTTGAACCGCTTGGCGATGTTGCGCGTCAGCTCGACGTGCTGCTTCTGGTCCTCGCCCACCGGAACAAGATCCGCCTGATACAGCAGGATATCCGCCGCCATCAGCGCGGGATAGGTAAACAGGCCGCCGTTGATATTGTCGGCATTTTTCGCGCTTTTATCCTTGAACTGCGTCATGCGGCTCAGCTCGCCGAACATGGAATAGCAGTTGAGCACCCAGCCGAGCTCCGCGTGCTGATGCACATGGCTCTGGATGAACAGCACGTTCTTCTCCGGGTCCAGACCGCAGGCGATATACTGCGCCAGCTGCTCCATTGTGCGGCGACGCAGGTCGGCCGGGTTCTGCCGGACGGTAATGGCGTGAAGGTCCGCCATAAAGTAATAGCAATCGAATTCCTCTGCACGGTCGCGCCAGTTCCGGATCGCGCCGAGGTAGGAGCCGAGCGTCAGGTCGCCCGACGGCTTGATGCCGGAGAGCATACGCTTGCGCGGCGCAGTTCTTTCCGTAGTCTGTTCTGTCATAAGATCACGCCTCTTTCTCAGAAAACAGAGTTGTGCCCAAGGCACTTGATTCTATATATTTTAGCATAATTCCCGCCGATACGCAAGGCCCATGTCGTATCCTTGCGGTCCGCGTCCTTTTTCGGAAAAAAAGAAAAAAGTGCTTGACAAAAGGGCAGCCTTCTGGTATACTATGCCTTGCTGACGGACGATTAGCTCAGCTGGCTAGAGCATCCGCTTGACGTGCGGAAGGTCATAGGTTCGAGTCCTATATCGTCCACCATACAAATCCCGCTGGCAGCAGTCAGCGGGACTTTTTTAGTCTATCTCTGCAAATCAGCCGGGCGGCGGACTTTTTCGGTCCGCCGCCCGGCGTTTTTCTGCTTATGCCGCGCCGAGGTAGCGCATCAGGATGACGGCGACCTGCGCACGCGTGGCGTTCTGCTGCGGCGCAAGGTAGTCCACCCCGCCCTCGCGCGTTCCGGCGATCAGTCCCGCCGCGTTGGCCCACGACAGGGCGTCATAGGCCCAGCCGCTGACGGCTCCGCCGTCCGGGAAGCTGCCGAGGTCCGCGCGCCCGCCGGTCGGAACGCCGCGCAGGCCTGCATAGCGATACAGGATCGTGGCGATCTGCTCACGCGTGACATTGCCGTCCGGCTCGAATTTCCCGCCGCCGACGCCGTTGACGACGCCGTTTTCGGCCGCCCACGCGACGGCCTCCGTATACCACTGGCCGCGCGGCACATCCGTAAAACTACTGCCGCCCGCCGCGCCGGGCTTACCGTCCATGCGCCAGAGCACTGTGACGAGCATGGCCCGCGTCATCGGCTCGTCCGGGCTGAACATATCGGCCGCCGTGCCCTGGAACAGGCCGCGCTGATAGGCGAATTTCACACCGGAATAGAACCAGTCGCTCGCGCGGACGTCGCGGAACGGGTCGTTCCACGGCCGTTCCGTTCCGGACCAGCGCGGGTCCTTCGCGCCGCACACTGTGCACGCGCCGTTGCGGTACTGATGTCCCGCAGCCGGGATGACCTCGCCGTGCGTGATCTCCGTGCCGCATGCCTTACAGACCGTGTCGCCGGTGTAACCCGCCTCCGTGCAGGTGGCCGCGCGGGCGTCGCACAGCTCCGTCTCCAGATGGGCGCAGCGCGCAGAGGCGGAAAGCTCCGGATAGGCTCCGTTTTCCAGCATGAAGCAGCCGTTTTTGTCCAGCTGCCGCAGGAAGGACAACCCGGCGAATTCTGCCGCCGTGCGCGCCGCCGTGCCGGATACCTCCGCCTTGCCGCCGACGGCGGTACCGCAGGAATCCGCGCGGTAATAGAGATTTTCGCGCACGTTTGTCGAACGGCTGCTGTCCCGGCCGATCAGGCCGCCCGCCGTTCCGGCCGCCGCGCTGACCGCGCCGTAGCTGAAGCAGTTTTCTGCGCGGTAATCGTTTCCGTAGCCGATCAGGCCGCCCGTGCCGGAGGAGGCATAGGTATGGGCATTGCGCACCTCGCCGGCGCTGTAGCAGTCGGTGAGTGACGACGCGCCCTCCGTCATGCACGCACCGGCCACGCCGCCCAGATACCACCCGCTGCCGGTGACGGCCCCATAGTTCGCGCAGCGGAGCAGGCTGCCGCCGATGCGTCCGGCCACGCCGCCGATGCCCGTGGCCGCACCGTTTCCGGTCACGGCGCCACGGTTCACGCAGCCGGTCAGTGTGCTTTCCTTGTCGTTGACCACACCGGCGAGGCCGCCGACGCCGTCCGTGCCCGTGACGGCCCCGAGGTTGGTGCAGCCCGTCAGGCTGCTTGCCCCGTCGAGGAGTGCGGCGATGCCGCCCGCCTTTTCGCCGGTCGAAGTCACGGCCGCTTCATTCACGCAGCCAAGGAACTGCGTGTTCTTCGCCTGCGCCGCGATCCCGGCCGCGCTGCCGTTGGCTCTTGCCGTTCCGGTTACGCGGATGTTTTTGAGCACCGCGCCGTCCGCCGCAAGGAACAGGGCTGCGCCGCTGCCGGTCGTCTCCGCCGTCATCTCCGTGATGCGGTAGCCGTTGCCATCAAACGTGCCCGCAAACGGGGCCTGCGTGCTGCCGATGCCGTCGAACCAGCGGACGCTGCGGTTGAAGGTCTTGTCATCGTTTGCCAGCGAGATATCCGCGCCGAGCAGGACGGTCTTGCCCGCAAAGGAATTGCCCTGCTTGACCAGCTGGGCCAGGCCCGCCAGCTGCCGCGCGGACGTCAGGGTGAAGCGGTCGGCAGACGGCGTATACCAGTCCGTCTCGGCCAGCTGCGTCCAGACCTTGTGCGTTGTGTAGGCCGTGGCGCGCAGGCGCAGCGAGGCGCTCGCGATCCAGCTCGTGACGGTGAATTTCCCGGTGTCCGTGCTTTTCTCCGTCTGGGCCGCATCCTGGAAGGTGAAATAATAGCGGAATTTCCCGTTATAGACATAGCTCAGATCCTCCGGCTCTGCGCCTTCCGCCAGCGTGGCCGTAGCCGTCAGCACGTCGCCCTCATAGAGCGGGTCGCCGTCCGCCACGGGATAGTCCGTCACGCGCCGCGCGGTCCCGTTTTCCATCACCGTGCCGTCCTTCTTTACCGTGATGGTGAAGGCCGGGTCGTTTTCGATGTACAGCGCGCCCGCCGTCATGCGGGAGAACACGCCGCTGACGGCCGCGTCCGCCGTCACGGTCGCATAGGGGCCGGTCAGGGTCTCGCCATTCAGCGTATAGGTTCGGAAGGCCCAGCCGATATCCGGCGTATTGGAAAGATGGAGCACCGTGCCGAAGGCCACAGTCTCGCCTGCATCGGCGGCGATCGTACCGCCCTCCGGCTGCGTGATGCGGACGGCGTGGGTCGCCGGGCTGCGCTCGGCCTCCCACGCCAGAACGGGATAGCTCCCCTGCACGGCGGCATAGGCTGCGCCGTTGCAATTCAGTGCATCGACGAGCTTCTGCGAGCGCATGTCCGCCTTCGGCATGGCCGTGACGGAGACGACGCACGAGAGCGCCGTGCCGCTGTACCAGCCGTTCGAGGCCGGATCGTCGTCGCAGCCCTCGAGATAATAGCAGTCCGAGACGGTGTAGCTGCCGTTGTTGTGGCCGCCGATGGCGCGGCCTCGCTGGTTGCCGTTCGAATCGATCACGCCGGCGTTATAACAGTTATAAATGTCCAGCCCGCCGTTGCTGCCGCAGATGCCGCCCGCCGGACAGGCATAGACCGTCGTGACCGAGCCGGTGTTGTAGCAGTTGACGATCGCGCCCTTGCTCCAGCCCGCACCGACGATGCCGCCGACGCCCTTGGAGTCCGTGTTTTTGACGGAGGCGTGATTCGCGCAGTTCTCCAGATAGATGCCCGTGGGGATGCTGCCGGTGCGGCCGACGATGCCGCCGACCATGCGGCGGCCGTAGATGCTGCCGCTGACGGAGAGATTGCGCACGGCCGGGGCCGTTTCCGGCGCGGCCTCGCCGTCATAGAGGTCGCCCATGTGGCCGATGAGGCCAACGCCCTGCGAATAGGCATAGCCCTTTTCGGCATAGCGGTCGCAGAACAGGTTCGTGATGCGGTGGCCCTGCCCGTCGAGCGTGCCGTTGAAATATGCCACGATCACACGCTCCGTGTTGTCACGGTCCATCGGATACAGGCCGCCGATCGGCGTCCAGTTGCTCGAGCCGCCCATGTCGAGGTCGGCCGTCAGGCAGACGGTCTTGTCCGAGAAATCATGTGCGGCATCGCCGACATGGACCGTGCCATACTGATTGTCGCCGCCCGCGCCGACGAGCAGGTAGTCGTCGACCCGCGTGGAGACAAGCTCGCTGCGGTCGCCCTTGATGCGGTAGTCCGGCGTGCCCGCGTCGACCTGCCCGTTGACGAGGGCCGCAAGGCCCGCGAGCTTTGCAGGCGTGTCGATGGAAAACACCGTCTGCGATGCGTCATACCATGAGATATCGACCGCGCCGTCCCAGACCGTGGTGGAAAAATACTCCGGCCTCACGGTGTAGGTCCCGGCGGGACGGTCAAAGGCATAGGCATAGCCGACCGCCGTCTCCTCGACCGAAGCGAAGAAATAGCTCCCGTCGGCCAACTCACAGCGCACCGACGCAAGGTCATAGCCCGCGCGGCGCTCCAGCGTTCCGGTCACCCGCTCCGCGGCAGCTGCGCCGGGCACGAGGCACAGCAGCAGGCAAAGGGAAAGGATCCAGCAGAGAAGTCGTTTCATTCCATGTCCTCCGTTACAATCAGGCTGCGGACCGTGCCGCGATCCGTCGGCACCTCCGCAAGGATGGCTTGAATTCCGTAAAGCGTCTGCAGAAGCTGCGGCGTCAGGGCCGTCTCCGTCGGACCGTCCGCCGCAATATGACCGCCCTGCAGCGCAAGGATCCGGTGAGCATAACGCAGGGCATGCTCCGGATTGTGCGTGGAGAGCAGGACGGTGTAGCCGCGCGCAGCCAGCGCCCGGATCTGCGCCAGCACGCGCTGCTGATTGCCATAGTCCAGATTGGCCGTCGGCTCGTCCATGATGAGAATTTCTGCATTCTGCACGAGCGCGCGGGCGATGAGCGCCAGCTGCCGCTCGCCGCCGGAAATGGTGCCGATGCCCCGCTGCGCAAGCGCCTCGATGCCAAGCCGCTGCAGGGCCTGCATGGCTGCCTCCTGCTGCCGCCGGCCGGGGCGCTGCAGGACATTCATCGTGCCGGTCGTGCCCATGAGCACGGTGTCGAGCACGGTATAGTTGAAGATCGGCTCCGACGATTGCGGAATATAGGCGATCTTCTCCGCAGTCTCCCGCCGGGAATAGGCGGAAAGCGGTCTGCCGGAGAGTCGGATCTCCCCCGCCTGCGGTGTCAGAAAGCCCAGCAGGCAGCGAAACAGCGTGCTTTTCCCAGCGCCGTTTGCACCGAGCACCGCCGTGAACGTGCCCTTCTGCACGGAAAAGCTCACTTCCCGCAAAGCGGGCTGCTTTCCGTAGGAAAACGTCAGGTTCTGGACCTCAATTTCCACGCCGCGCACCTCCCGTCAGGATCAGATAGAGGAAGATCGGCGCACCGACGAAGGCCGTCAGAATGCCGAGCGGAATTTCTCCGGCCGTGGCGAGCCGCGCAATGTCGTCCACGATGATCAGGAACGAGGCACCGAACAGGGCCGCTGCCGGGATCAGCCGCCGGTAGTCATAGCCGAACAGCATCCGGCAGAAATGCGGGATGACGAGGCCGACCCAGCCGATCATGCCGGAGACCGCAACGGACGCCGCCGTCAGCAGCGTTGCGCAGAGAATGACGGTGAATCGCAGCAGGCGGGTATTCACGCCCATAGAGCGCGCCTCCTCCTCGCCGAGCGTCAGCAGGTTCATGCGCCAGCTCAGGATCAGCAGCGGCACGAGCCCAAGCGTGACCGGGATCACAAGAAACAGCACATCCCGCGGCTTGATGGAGGAAAGGCTGCCCATCAGCCAGTAGGTAATGGCCGGGAGCTGCTGCTGCGTATCGGCGACGAGCTTGAGATAGGACGTGCCCGCCGAAAACAGCGACGAGACCATCATGCCGGCCAGAATGAGGGCAATGGTCTGGTTCGTGCGGCTCATGCAGCTGACGGCATAGGCCACCGCGACCGCCAGCAGGCCGAACATGAAGGCCGACGCCGAAATGCCGAAATAGCCTGCGCCGAGCAGGATGGCCAGCGCCGCGCCGAAGCCCGCCCCGGTCGATGCGCCCAAAATATCCGGCGAGACCATGGGGTTGCGGAACATGCCCTGATAGGACACGCCCGCGGCCGCCAGCGCGGCCCCAATGAGGGCCGCAGCCGCAACGCGCGGGAGGCGGATCTGGAACACAACGTTCTCCGCGCCGTCCCGCCAGCCCTGCTCCGTCTCGGTCAAGCGGGAGAGCAGCAGGCGGAACAGCTCCTTCGGCGTGACGGAAAAGCGCCCGAGCAGCACGGAGCCGAACAGTGCCGCCGCAAAGACGACCCCCAGCACGGCAAAGCGGCGGGGATAGGCGTGGTTCTGCAGTTTCATGGGCTTAATTTCCGTTTTCTATAATGTAGTATTTTCCCGTCTCGGCGTCGTAGTAGACCTCGCCGAGCTTTTCCATGCCCTCGTCGGCCTCGCCCTCGGTAGAGTCCATTTGCTCCAGCTCCTCCGGCGTGAACGACAGGGCGTTGTCGCGGTCAATGGCGCTCTGGCCGCCCTGCCCCTCGGCCGCGACGGTTTCGCCGACGTTCTCGGAGCTTCTGCCGCCGGTGGAAATGTCCACGTTCCAATGGACGATGAGGGCCAGCATCATGCCGACGGCAAGGACGAGCATCGCATCGGACAGGTTCGAAACATAGTTCATCGGGTCGACGCTCTCGTCCGAGAAGCGTTCCCCGCGGCGTCTTCTTCTCTTCATGCCGCTTCCTCTTCGCACACGCAGTCCATCAGCGTCTCGAGGTCGGCCATATAGCCGCTGTACCAGCGCTTGCGCAGCGTGGTCACAACGAGGCACACGGCCGCGGCGCACAGGCCCGCGATTGTCGTGTCGAATGCCGTCAGCAGGGACGTGGACAGCGTCTGCGTGTCGCCCTGCCCCAGCGCGATGATGCCGGGGCCGAGCGGGATGAGCGTGCCGAGCAGGCCGAGCATCGGGGCCAGCTTGCTGACAAGCTCCGTGCATTTCAAAATATGGTCATAATGGCTCTGCTCCCGCTCCAGCAGGTTCGCGGCCAGACTTTCGCGCAGCCCGCTGCTGAAATCGGGATGCTCCGTCAGCTCGAGCAGGGCGGCCTTCTGCCGCCGGTTGAGTTGACTTTTCCGGATGAGCAAAGCCGTGTCGGCCCCCTGCTCCCGCAGCGCGTCGAGCAGGCGCGGCAGGTCCTCGCGCATGTGGCGGTGCTCCGTAAAATACTCGCAGATCAGCCAGCCAACGGAAAACACGGCAAAGCCGAGCGCCAGCACAAGAAACACAACGTCCGGAATTTCCATCGCACCGGCGACGGCGCGCAGAATTTTGTGGAATACAGAAGTCATGATGATCTCCTCCCTCTGGTATAGTAGTGCAGCGCGCACAGCGCGCCGAGCACGGCAAGTGCAAGTGCTCCCGCGCCCGTCAGCAGCAGAAGTCTCCGGTCATCCTCCGGCTGCACCGTGACGACGGTGACAGGCACCGGATCGGCTGCGCCCGGCGCTTCCGCCTGCCCGCCGCTCTGCAGCTGCGCGGCCAGTACATCTGGCAGGGCGTACATGCGGATGGTCTCCGGGTCCACGGCCGCCGTCGGCTCGACCGGTTCGGACGGTGCTGCCTCGGATGGCATGGACGCGGACGGCGTCGTCTCCCGCGGTTCGGCTCCGCCGGTCGGGGCGGAGGGCCCGCCGCCCGGTCCCTCGGACGGCTCCGTGGACGGCGTTGTCTCCGTCGGCTTCGTCGGTTCCGTCGGCTTTTCCTCGGGCTGCTTTGTCGTGACCTGCCGGTTTTCGGCGATGGACGTCCCGCCGAAGCCGAACGATAGCTCGACCTCTCCCTCGGCGTGCACGGTGTAGTGCACCGTCACGGTCGCAAGGTCGGAATACTGCGCGTCCGGCGTGACGGTGATGCCGGTGATCTCCAGAACGGAGCTGTCGGACGAGGCGATGTCCAGATACTGCGCCAGCGCATCGCGCAGGGCCTGCTGGCCGACGGAAATTTGAAACGTCGCCGAATGCGAGCCGAGCGTGCCGTCCAGCTCCGGCGGCTCCTCCGTGATCTTCGGCGTGCCCTGCAGGGTGATGAACAGCGTGTGCGTATATTTTGCACTCTGGTTCGTGCGGCACTCGAGCGGATAGGACTGGCCGAACAGCAGGCGGAAGCGGTTGCCCGTTCCGAGCGAGGAATAGTTCGGCGCGGTGTGCTCCGTACCGATCTCATAGCTCACCCAGCTGTCCTCCAGCGCCAGCATCGGCTGGACCGTCCAGCAGTCGTTCCATGCCTCGTCGCCGTCATAGCCGGTCAGCGTGCCGTTTTCGTCATAGACCGGGCTGATGTGCGCAGAGAGATCATTATAATAGTATCGCTGCGTGCCGAACAGGTCGGCATAGGTGAACGAGGTAAAAAAGCCGACGCTCTGGTCGCGGGTGTAAAACGCGACGACCGCAATATCGCCGCTGTAGATCCCGGCGTAGTCCAGAAGGTCCGCAAGGTAGAAGCCATAGGCCGAGTCGATGACCGTGTTGTAGGTCCCGTCGTCCGTGCTGCGGAAGAAGGAATAGGCCTCGTAGTGCAGCGGCAGGGCGTCATAGAGCTCGCTCCAGTGGTAGGTCGCGACCTCCACATAGCGGTCCTGCTCCATGCCGTAGTAGCCGACCTTGACCGTCAGCGTATCCGTCACGGTCCCGGCCGCCTCGGCCCCGAGGCAAAGGGACAGGCACAAAAGACCCGCGACCAGGAAGGACATCTTTCGCTTCATTGGCCCTCCCTCCCCGGCTTGCGCGTGGAGCGCGCGAGCAGCCGCTCCGCCTCCTCCGCAGAAAGCTCATAGTGCCAGAACAGGCGATAGAACTCCTGCGCCTTTTCGACCATGTCATAGTCATAAAGCTCGGGGTACAGCAGATTCCCCAGCCAGTAGATACCCAGCACGCGGTTGATGGACGGCGGGGAGGACATCCAGTCATACGGCAGGTTTGGAATTTCATAATATGTCCCGTTTTTCACGGCCGTCAGGCCGGACCATTCGCTCTCCGCCAGCGTGTCATACGGCCCGCCCGCCGCCAGAAGGATCACATCCGGGTCGCAGGCGTAGACCTCCTCGAGGTTCACGGTCGTGCCGCCGTTTCGGTTGCTGATCTCCTCGGAATGGATAGCGTTTCTGGCTCCGACGAGCGACAGCACGTCCGCCTGCACCGAGCCCTCGGCATTGCAGGCAAGGCCCGTCGCACCCGTGCCGAACAGCACGGTCTTGCGCGCGTCCTGCGGCAGCTTTGCCGAATTCTCCGCCGCCATGGCAAGCGTCTGCTCCAGATAGACCGCCAGCACCTCGGCCTCGGCCTCCCGGTGAAGAAGCCGGCCGAGCTTGCGGTAGGCCTGCGGCATTTCTTCGAGCGTCGCTTCGAGGAAGACCGTCGGGATGCCGGTCTGCTTCTGGATGCCGTCCATATCGCCGCGGACGTTCTCCTTGGCATCGCCAAGGTCGACGATGAGCTGCGGCTCGGCGTCGATCAGTGCCTCCATGTTGAGGTTGGCCTTGCTGCCGTAGAACTGGCCGAACGTCGGCAGCGTCCACATCTCCGCCGGGAAATACGGCCGCTGCGCCGTGCTGGGCGAGCTGGCAAGGCCGACGAGCAGCTCCGGCA
>CDZT01016423.1_pt1 | contig 17905 bp, 8 predicted proteins | sample 557531 | NCBI WGS metagenome assembly CDZT01 (sample SAMEA3182066, study PRJEB8094) | gut metagenome | biome: human; feature: gut; material: Stool; isolation source: human stools | place: Canada | collected 2013-03-05
GCGCCGATCTCCTTGGCGGCCTTGTTCTGGGCGGCCAGCGTGTTGTCGAGTTCCAGCTGGAGGGCTTTGCGCCGGTCGTCGAAGCTGATGATCTTTTCGATGACAGGCGCGGCGTCCACGCCCTTCTTGGCCAGCTTGCGTGCGGCGGCCTCTTTGTCATCGCGGATTTGCTTTATCGTAAGCATAATATCGTGAGTTTTTTTGTGTTTTCGCCTTACAACCTGCAAAATTAGTAAATTCGCGTCAAACTGTCACGCCGAGACGCCGTTTTTTGCGATTTTATGAAAAAACCGGACTTCCGCCCAAAGCGGAAATCCGGTTTTCGGTTGTGCGGGCTGCGGATCAGCGGGTGTGGAGCACGAGGTCCGTGCGCAGACGCTTGCCTTCGGCCGGGACTTTCGCTGCCGTGTTTCCGGAGGCTTTCGCCGGAACGGCGACGCGTTCGCCCGTCAGGTAGGTCGTGAAGCGCTGTCCGCCGGTCTCGATGCTTCCGGTCCGCGATTCCGCGGCGCGGGCCGCGGTCTGTGCGGACGCCTGCTGGAGGGGCTTCATCTTGAGGGACGAGTAGGTTTTCGAACCGGCGTACTGGCGCAGGTAGCTCGAACTCGACGCCTGCGGCGTGCTGAAGAGCAGGAACATGTAGCTGTTGACCTCTTCGGGTGAGTAGGGGCTTGAAGCCCAGTAGAGCGTGTCGCCGATGTAGCCGACGGCCATTCCGGCGTCGCCCCAGAAGATCGACAGTCCGTTCGAGAAGCCGAGCGTCGCATAGGCGCCGTTGTACATCCCCGCGTACTGGGGTTCGACGATCAGCATGTGCAGCTCCTTGTCGTAGTAGCCTTTCAGCTGGGGTGCGAAGTCGCGCATGTCGGTCATGCCGCTGATGAGCACGTCGCGGTCGTTGATGCGCGCGATGTCCATGCGGAAGGTCTTTTCGGACGACTGCGAATCGACGTCGACGGTCGCCGTGACGCCGAATGCGCCGATGAAGTCCTCCAGGGTCTTCGTCCGGTCGAAATCCTTGGCGAAGTAACCGAACGTCGACGCGCTCTTCGAAACGAAAGCCGTGTCGCCGAACGAGTTGTACATCAGCAGGGCGAGTGTGTACGTGCTGCCTTCGTCGAGCGGGCTGAACGACGTGCCGCGGCCTTCGGGGGAGTTGAGCTGCGCGATCATCTCCTCGGGAACGTCGTAGCCCCGGGATGCGGTCACCTCCTCCAGTGTCATGCCGAGCGCTTCGCACAGGTAGTCGGCGACGGCGGTTTTGACGCAGAGATATTTCATCGCCGCCACATTCGCGGTCTGCATCTGCCAGATGAGCGTGTTGTAGGGCGAGTAGTTGAGGTTGTTCTCCGGAGCGTAGAACTCGAATTCGAGCGATCGGGGAGCATATTCGTCGTTCGGGTCGTTCGTGAACCGCTGCGTGTAGAGCTTGCAGGGGTTCTCGATCGAGTCGTAGGCCAGCGCCACGGCGGTGTAGTTGCCCGAGGGAACGTTCCAGACCGAGGCGTCGTCCGCGAGGAGCGTCACCACGGGGGTCACGGCCTCCAGTTTGTCGTCGATCAGCTGCCGGCGCACCTCTTGCTGCCGTTCGGCGTCGGCGGTGATGTCTCCGGCGACGACCGCGGCCTTGTAGTACTTCGTGTATTCGTTGGGCGAGAAGTGGAGTTTCGGAGCCTTGAATCCGGTGCTCGTGGTCTCGATGCCCTCGAAAGCGATCTCCACGACGGGCGTGGTGTCGATGTCGGTGTCGAAGACCAGTTTCTCGGTCCCCTGGGCGAAATAGCCCGACGACACGTAGTAGATCAGGTAGAACGAGAAGGTGCTCTCGCCGTCGAACGTGCAGGGATAGCTGGCGTACGCCGAGTCGTTGCCGGTGTAAACGGCCATGTCGGCGACGTAGACGTACTCGTTGTAGTTCGAGTTGTAGTAGCCGATCGACTGCGCCGGCACGGTGCAGGTGTTGTCGTCGTGGAGGACGAACTTGAACGTCACGCCGCTGGCCCAGTCCTTCAGCCGGAAGATATTGGCTCCCACGGCTTTCTCGACCTCCAGGCCCGAATCGCGGCCCGAATAGTACCCGTTGTAGTGGTAGGTTGCCAGCTGGGGGATCTCTTCGCCCTCTCCGGTGGTGCGGTAGAGCGTCTCCCACTCCAGTTCGTAGGTGGCCGAAAGGGTCACCTTGTCGGAGTACTGCGCCACCTGCGCGGCGTTGTCGCCCGGACGCGCCTCCCGGCTGCTGATGTAGAGCGTGGTCTTGTAGTTCGAACCCATGACGAAGTTCGAAAGGTCGACCTCGACGGGAACCGTCACGGAGTGGCTGCCGTCGGGAATGGTCGCCTCGGCCGGAACCGAGAACAGCTCGTAGTCGTCGTCCTTGGTCGCCAGATAGACCTTGTAGGCGCCTTTGTTGCCCGGACGCGCGATTTCGACGTTGATCACGCCCTGCACGGCGTCCTGCGGAAACTCCTTCTGGATGGACGACTGGATGAAGTGGATGGCCTTCGCATCGTCCTTGTTGGGGGTGTATTGGTCGCCCTCCTGCGTCTGGCTGCAGGCCGCGGTGAAGAGCAGCAGTCCCGCACCCAGATATTTCGATATGTTTTTCATAGTGTACTTGATTTTCAACGGTTCAAAGGCTCGTTAGGGATTCTGGTCCTCCTCGTTGATGTTCGGATTGGCGTCCAGTTCGGCTTTGGGAATGGTCAGCACCCAGTCGTAAGTGTCGGCTTTGGTGATGTTGACGTTCCGGCGGTTCATCATCGAAATGCACTCCTCGGAGAAGCCGTCGTCGGTCCGGCGGTCGATGCCCTGGCCCAGGCGGCGGACGTCGAACAGCCGGCCGTACTCACCCCACAGTTCGATGCGGCGGTGGGTGAGGATGTTTTCGAGGAACGATCCGGTCCAGGTCGTGGTCGTCGCGCCGAGCAGCGTGCCGCTGCGGTTGTTGGCGCTGTAACCCGGGTCGCGTTCGGCCATGACGGTGTTCATCAGTTCGCGTGCGCTCTTGAGGTCGTCCAGCCGCAGGGCCGCTTCGGCGGCCGTGAAGTACATCTCCTCGACGCGCATGTAGATGTAGTCGCCCAGGAAGGAGGCCACGTTGGCGAACGAGAATTTTTTGCTGACGTAGGGCGACTCCATGTCCGAGGGGTCCCACCAGTCGCGGCGGATGTCTGTCGCGCTGATGCGGTTGTAGAGCTGTTTGCTGATCAGCTTCGGCGCCGATTTGGCATAGGCGCCCTCCTTGTTGTCCATGTGGGTGAAGAACCCGGCGTAGCCGCCCGCCTGGTCGGCCACCTGAATGCCTGCGCCCCACATGACGTTCTGCTTGTCGAGCGAGTTCATGCCGCCCGTCAGGTCGCTCTTCGTGCCGACGGCGTAGCCGCCTTCGTCGATCACGCGCTTGGCCGCCTTGAATGCCCCGTCCCAGTCGCCTTCCGCCAGACAGGCGCGCGACTTGATGCCCAGGGCCACGTAGAGGTTGATGTGCGATTTGTTATTCTCGGCCAGCGTGGTTTCCCTGGCCTTTTCGAGCAGTTCGATGGCACGGTCGATGTCCTGGTCGATACGGCCGTAGACCGTGCGCAGCGATTCGCGGGGCTGTCCGCCCGTGTCGATCGACGTGCCGGTGGTGTAAACCGGTACGCAGGGCTCGTTCCAGCGCGAAGCGCCCGTCAGGGAGTTGTAGGGGGCGCGGGAGAACCACGTCGCCAGGTTCAGGTAGCAGAGCGCCCGGATGGCGTAGGCCTGTCCTGCGACGTAGGCCACGTCGGCCTCCGTTCCGGCCATTTCCGGCTCGGCGTCGATGATGTAGTTTACATTGGCGATCCATTTGTAGTTGGCGTACCAGACGTCGTACGACCGGAAGGCCGACGAAGTGTAGTTGCTCTTGACGTTGTAGCAGTGGTCGCCCCAGAACCAGCCGTTGCCCTGCGACTGCATGATCAGGTCGTCGGCCATGCAGTCGAGCGCCAGGTTGTAGGCCGCGATGCCGAAGCACTGGTGGGTGTTTGCGGTCGTGGACCATCCGGCCGTCCACATCGAGCGGTAGACGCCGTTGACCGAAGTGATGGCCGTGGATGCCGATTTGAGCAGTTCCTTGCCCGAACCCGAGTCGGTCGGGGAGAAATCGAGCATCGAGTCGCTGCACGAGGGGGCTGATAAGCCGATCAGTGCGATGATAAGATATATTGCTTTTTTCATAGTTGTTTTCTCCCGTGGTTAAAAGTTCAGGTCGATACCGAATGCGATCACGCGCGACGGGGTGTAGCTGTAAGCCACCGATCCCGTGAAGTTATACTGCGGGTCCATGCCGTCCATGTGGTTGAACATGGCGATGTTGTCCAGCGTGGCGTAGATGCGCAGCGACTCGATGTCGATCTTCTTGAGCCAGCGCTTGGGAAGCGTGTAGCCGACGGTGATGTTCTTGATGGCGAAGTACGAGGCGTCGATCAGCGAGTTGCTGGTCGTGGCGTACGAGCCGCCCACTTCGAGCATCGGCACGTCGGTCTTGTCGCCCGGCTTCTGCCAGCGGCGTTTGGCGTTTTTGTGCCAGTTGTTGCCGGCGTACTGCACGTACATCGAGCCGTTGTAGAGTCCGTCGTAAACCCATCCGCCGATCGAATAGGTCGTCAGGAACGAGACGTCGATGTTCTTCAGGATCGTGAACGTCGAACCGATGCTGCCGAAGAGTTTCGGCTCGCGGCTTTCGTGGTAGTATTTGCTCAAGGTGGCCATCGCCACGTTGTCGGTGATGTACTCGTCGCAGCGCGTGTTCACCAGCGTCCCCTCGTCGTTGACCGTCTGGGTCCAGTAGGCGTAGTAGAGCTGCTTGCCCGTGGCGGGGTCCACGCCGGCCGTTTTCGGCAGGTAGAAGGTGTAGATCGGCCGCCCCACCTCGATGACGCGGATGCCCGACGTGATGACATCCTGGCCGCCCGTGAGCGAGAGCACCTTGTTGCGGTTGAACGAACCCATCAGCGTCGCGTCCCAGCGGAAGTCGCGCTTGTCGAGGATCGTTCCGCGCAGCGAGACCTCGAGCCCCTGGTTGCGCAGCGAGCCGACGTTGTCGTTGAAGCCCGTGAATCCGGTCGAGATCGGCAGTGGACTGTTGAGCAGCATGTCGCGCGTTTTGCGGTTGTAGTACTCGACCGAAACGCCCAGTCGGCCGCCGAACATCGTGGCTTCGATGCCGGCGTTGAGGTTGCCGTTCTTCTCCCAGGTCACCTTCCTGTTTTCGAGCTTGTCGACGAAGGCGCCCGCATCGGTGGCGTTGGGCCACGTGTAGTCGTAGAGACCCTGCCATGCGTAATAGGTTCCCAGGTTGTCGTTGCCCTGTACGCCGTATGAAACCTTCAGCGTGAGGTTGTCGAGCCACTGGCGGGTGTTCTCCATGAACTGCTCTTCGGAGATGCGCCACGAGGCGCCCACCGACCAGAAATGGCCCCAGCGGTCGCTGGGATGGAAGCGCGACGAACCGTCCGTTCGCCAGCTGGCGTCGATGTAGTAACGGCTCTTGAAGCCGTAGTTGATGCGCGCGAGGTAGGACTCCACGCCGTAGTTGTGCGAATAGCTGTTGTTGTCGGTGGTCGTCACGGCGGGTCCCAACTCGTCGATCCCGCCGACGATGCCGGTTTTTTCGCCGAGGGCGTAGTTGTACTTGTAGCGGTAGTACTCATGGCCGGCCAGCAGGTTGAGGGAGTGGTCGCCGAACGTGCGGTCGTAGGTCAGCAGCTGGTTGAACGTGTAGCTCAGCGTGCGGGTGTTGGTCTTGCTGAGGCGTCCGCCCTGCTGGGCCGCGTTGCCGTGCTCCTTGTCGTAGACCAGCGTGCGCTGGTAGTCGGTGTAGTCCGTACCGAAGTTCATCGTGAGTTTCAGTCCGTAAAGCCGGGCCTCCTCCCTGACCGTCCCGAAGGTGATGTAGCTGCGCGCCGAAAGCGAGTTGCGGGTGTAGTAGGCCTTGTTGTTGTAAAGTTCGGCCTTCGAGTTGAAGCCCTGGGCCGAGGGGCGGTTGGCGTAGCCGTTGTCATCCTCCGATCCGTATTCGTATTGCAGCCGCCCGTCGGCGTCGCGCACGTTGTTGCCGGCCATGTCCTTCAGGTAGACGGGATAGACCGGGGCCATGAACTGCGCCGTGTACCAGACGTTCGACGTGCTTGCGTCCTCGAAACTCTGGTAGCTCGATTCGCTGTGGGCGAAGTTGGCGTTCATGCCGATCTTGAGCCAGCTCTTGGCCTGCGAATCGGCGCCCACGCGGCCCGTGTAGCGGGAGAAGTCGGTGTTCTGGAGAATGCCGTCTTCCATGTAGTATCCCAGCGATGCGACGTAGTTGGCGCGTTCCGAACCGCCGTTCACCGAGACGATGTGTTCGGTGCGTATGGCCGAATTGTCGCTGATTTCGTCCAGCCAGTTCTCGTTCCATGCAGCTTTGGCATCCGAACGGATCTTGCCCGTCGACTGGTCGATCAGCGTCTCCCACGTGTAATTCTTGTACGGGTTGTAGTATTCGGGATTCTTCAGTCCGCCGATCTGCTGGCCGAGGTTGGCGGCGGCGTAGCGGCTCGCGCCCTCGAAATCCATGCCCGTGCCGTATTGGGCGCTGTTGCGCAGCGCTTCGTAGCTCATCTCGACGTAATCTTTCATGTCGACCAGGTCGTAGCGGGGGATGGCGCGCGAGGCGATTCCGACGTTGCCCTTGTACGAAATGCGGATTTTGTCCTTCTTGCCCTTCTTGGTCGTGATGACGATGACGCCGTTGGCTCCGCGGGCGCCGTAGAGCGCCCCTGCCGATGCGTCCTTGAGCACGGTCATCGTCTCGATGTCCGCGGGGTTGATCGCGCTGAGCGACCCGTCGAAGGGGATGCCGTCGACCACGTATAGCGGTGTCGCCGAGGCGTTCACCGACCCGATGCCGCGGATGATGACCGATGCCGCTTCGCCCGGCTGGCCGCCGCCGGAGGCGACCTGCACGCCGGCTACGGTTCCTTCGAACGATTTGGTGACGTTGCCCACGACGCGCTTCTGGAGTTCGCCGCCCTTGACGACGGCGGCCGAACCGGTGAACGACTCCTTCTTGGCCGTACCGTAGGCCACGACCATCACGCCTTCGATCTCGGCGGTGTCCTCCCGGAGCGTGACGTCGATGCGGGTCTTGTTGCCGACAGGGATTTTCTCGGTCTTGTAGCCCAGGTAGGAGACGACGAGCGTGGCGTTGGCCGGGACGTTCGTCAGGGTGTAGTCTCCGTCGACGTTCGTCGTGATGCCCTGCGTAGTGCCCTCCACGAGAACGTTCGCGCCGATGATGGCTTCGCCGTTGGCTCCGGTGACTTTGCCGCTGACGGCGACGTTCTGCGCCCAGGAGGCCGTCGTCCATGCCAGCGACAGGATGCACCAGAGAATTGCTGCTATCTTGTTCATAGATGTACTCTTATTTGATGTTGTGCGTGTTGTGAATGATGGTCCAGAGGTCGCCTTCGGGTTTCGCTCCGGCGGGCAGCTGGACGCTCTCCATCGGGTAGATGAACTTCTCGGGGTTGGCGATGGGTTTCCCGGCGGGCGACCGGAGCGGTTCGTCCGTTCGGGTTGCGGCCTGCGCCTTCGCCCGGGCGGCGTCCGGAGCCGCGCTGGTGGTCGCCGAACCCCATTTGGTGACTTTGTCGCCGACCGTGTTGGTCGCCGTCGCCATGAAGACGTACGTGGTTTCGGGCGTTACGCCGCTCTCCCCGGTGAAGAGGATGGCAAAGCCGTTTCCGTTGATGTAGGGGAGGTACTCCTCCTTGAGGTCGTGTCCGAACTCTTCGATCACGGCCGGATAGTTGTCCGTGCTGACGTTCGCCAGGGCGCTCTGTTTGAAAATCGCGTAACGCACCGTTGCGATGTCGATGCCCTTCATGACGCCGGCCACGGTGTTGTGCGTCGGGCCGTAGTTGGCGTTGGTCGAGGCTGCGGCTGCGAACCACGCGGCTGCGGCCGTGCTGGTCTTCGTGGTGACGGAGTTGACGCAGACCGTTTCGGCGCCGCTCGACGAGGTGGCCAGCGTGAGCAGCGTGTAGGACGTGCCGGCGCTGACTCCTTCCGTAAGTCCGTTGTAACCGTCGGCGCTGTTTACCGTCGCCGAGAGCAGCTCGGGGTTGAACTGGACTCCGTAATTGGGGTCTTTCAGGAATGCGGCGATGGCCTGTTGGTCGTAGGGATCGGAGAAGACCTGATTGAAGAGCTTGGTCGTCAGCGTACGGTAACGGACGTCCGTCACGTCGTCTCCCTTCCAGTGGGTCCACACGGAGTTGGTCCAGCCGTAACCCGTCAGGGCGAGGTAGGCGTTGGTGATGTAGAACCGCTGCGTGAACCAGTCGCTGCCGCCGTAGTTCGGACCGGCGGAGTAGCCGTCGGCCGTGGTCTTGAACTGCGTGGAGGAGAGGTTCGAGGTGATGTTGCCCCGCAGGTCCATGCCGAAGGCGAAGATCACGTAGCTCAACTCGGGGGTGAGTCCCGTCATCTGGAGGCTCTGGGTTCCCGACTTGAGCATCGAGGCCATGGCCAGCTGGAGGCTGATGCCCTGCTTTTTGGCGTATTCGACGATATAGGTCTGGAAGGCGGTCATCAGCTCTTCGGGCGAATACTTGGCGAAGGTCGTGGCCGGGAGAATCTCATAATAGTAGGTTTCGTCGCTGGAGGCGTAGATGTCGAACGCCACGGCGTCGGAGATGATCGTCGTCGGGGCGATGACCAGCGGCGGAACGTCGGCGTCCGAGGTGACGAACGAGAGCTGTGCGGCTTCCGAGTTGGTGAAGCGCGTGGCGTCGGACGTCATGGCGCGCACCGAGAAGGAGTAGGTGCGGCCCTTGTCGAGTTTCGACAGGATGACCGTACGGTTTCGGGTGGTCGACACCTCCCCGCCGTCGACCGAGAACTCATAGAGTTCCGCTTCGGGCACTTCGGTCCAGGAGATGACGGTTTTCGACGCATAGGCGCTGCCGAGCGTGATCTTCGGCTGGGGAAGCTGCTCCAGATCGTCGGTCAGCACGTGGATGTAGGTGAAGGGGGATTCGGTGTATTCGGCCGGGTCCCGGGGGCAGGCCTTGACCGCCACGACATACTCTTTCTGCCGTTCCAGACTGTTGAATTCCAGCCGGCAGCCGGTTGTCGAGGTTTCGCTCCCGCCGTCGAACGTGTAGACGTAGGACCCTGCGTCGTCGACGGCTTCCCAGCGGAGGGTGAATCCGGTGGTCGTCAGGTCGCTGACGATGATCTGCGGCTGTGCGACGGGTTGCAGGCCGGAGCCGGTCTCCGCCGCGTCGTCGTCCGACGAGCAGGCGCACAGTCCCGCGAGGGCCGCCGCCGCGAATGCCGCGTATTTATAAAAGGTTTTCATAGGTTTGATTCTCTTTTGCGTTAGTGAATGTGTCATTCGACGGTTACCTCGATCGGTTTGCGAATGGCCGCGCCGTCCGAGACGATGATCGTCGTCCGGCCTTTCTTGAGGCCGGTGAGCTTCATCACTCCGCCCCGAAGTTCGATCTTCACGAGGTCGGGAACGGAAACGGTGTACCCCAGGACATTGGTGGCGGTGAAGTGGTTGCTCAGGTCGATGCTGACGGTGTCGCCCACGCCGACCCGCTGCGCCGGGATGCCGTCGATCTTGGCGATGTTCCGCAGCAGCTTGTAGGTGTCGAGGCTGCCGATGCCCATGTTGCCCAGATACTGCTGGTATTTGCCGGTGCAGTAGCGGTCGACGGACTGGGTGCTGCTCAACAGCGCCTGCCGGAGCATTTCGCCCGTAAGGCCCTTGCGTTTTTCAGCGCCGTAGTAATAGCTGACGGCCAGCGCGCAGGCTCCCGACACGTGGGGGCAGGCCATCGAGGTCCCCTGGCTGCCTTCGTAGCCCGAAGAGCCGTCGGCGGCCACGCTCGTGCTGTAAACGCCGCCGTAGGCGTTGCTCAGCATCTGGTCGCCGCCCGGGGCCGAGATCCGGACCCATGTGCCGTAGTTGGTGTAGTAGGCCGGGGCGCCCGTGAACGCGGTTGCGCCCACGCTGATCGCGTTGGCGTCGGCGGCGGGATAGCAGACCTCGCTCGAAGCGTCGTTGCCCGCGGCGAAGAGGACGATGCCGCCGGCCATCGGGCCTGTCTGGTTGCCGTTTTCGTCCAGTCCCGCATATTTGTTGAAGTACTCCATGGCACGCGAGAGCGCCGAGTAGGAACCGCGTGTCCAGTCGGTCACGGAGATGGTTCCGGCGGTGTATCCCCAGCTGTTCTGGCAGATCACGGCGCCGTTGTCGGCGGCGTACTTGATGGCGCGGATCTGTCCGGCCAGTCCGGCGCCCGACGATCCGGACTCCGACTTGCCGAGAATCTCGCACGACATGATCTTCACGCCGTCGCCCCTGCCCGAGCCGCCTGCGATGCCGCAGACGCCCACGCCGTTGTTGTTCACGGCGGCGATCGTGCCGGCGACGTGCGTGCCGTGCATCAGTTCGGCCGAGAAATCCAGTTCGCCGGTCTCCTTGGTGAAGTTGTAGCCGTAAATGTCGTCCACATAGCCGTTGCCGTCGTCGTCGACGCCCGGCGTGCCGTTCAGTTCGGCCTCGTTGACCCACATGTTGGCGGCCAGGTCTTCGTGGTCGTATTTGACGCCCTGGTCCACGACGGCGACGATCACGTCGGGATTGCCCGTCGAGAGCTGCCAGGCGGCGTATACGTTGGCGTCGGCGCCCAGCTGGCTCGTCTGCGCGAAGATGTTTCCCGTGTTGTTGTAGTGCCATTGCATCTGCTGCGAGCGTTCGCTCTCGTTGAACGGGAAGGGGACGTTGCGCACCTCGTCTGCGATGGCGCGGGTGACGCTCTGCGCCCCGGCGGCGGGAGATGCCGCGCGGCGGTGGTCCGAAGTTTCGGCGGCCAGCGAGTATTCGATGATTTCGATGTCCTTGCACGAAGAGAGCAGGCTGGCCATCTCGCTCGTCGGGACCGACGGGTCGTATTTGGCGTAATACCAGAGGTGCAGGCCTTCCCTGCGGGTGCGTTCTTCGAAACGCCCGCCGTCCGGGAAGAGCCGTTCGAAACGTACGGTGTTCACCGTGTTGAGGATGCGGTCGATCTCGTCGATGCCGCTGCCTTTCGAAACGCCCTGCGCGCGGCTCTTTTCCACGATGCCGGAGGCCTCGGTCTTCAGTTTGAGGATGATCTCGCCGCCGATGGCCGCCGGGGAGGCGTTGACGATGACGGGACCCGCGGTCTCTTCGCCGCCGCTCTGCGTGTCGTCCTTGGCGCACGATGCCGCCGCGAGGACGGTTGCCGCCAGGAGAAGCGATTTGAATGGATATTTCATAGACGATCAGTTTTTAGTGTTATTCCCGGATGCAGCGTATCTGTGCGGAACAGTCGTGCTCGCCGAGCCTGTAATTGCACCAGTTGGGGTTGAAGTTCACGAAGTAGGCCGATGACTTCGTCGCGTCGGGAGTCGCCTGGGCGGTCCAGTAGAATGCCATGCCGCCCGTGTAGTTGCAGATGCTCACCGAGATGTAGTCCGTGTAGTAGATGTTGCCGGCCATCGGGTAGTAGTCGCCGGTGTTTTTCCAGCGGCGCCCGCAGTCTTCGTAGGCGTTCCAGTCCCATTTGGCGCTGACGCCGGTTTCGTCGTAATCCGCCGCTGCGCCGCCGTTGGTGATCGAGTTGTTTCCGGCGGGAATGCCCCAGAGATCGGGTCCCGGGACCTTGTAGCCCGGAGGGCAGGGGTCGAAAATGGTCTTTTCGGGACCCCACAGTCCCGGATGCGTGGCCTTCGGGTCTGTTCCCGTGCAGTACCAGTCGGCGTGGCCGTTGTACGGCGATTGCAGGTAGGTCATCGGGTTCAGGATCGAATTGGGAATGTTGGCCGGCGGCGTGGCGAGCACGGCGGCCTGCGCGTTGTAGACCCATGTTCCCGTTCCGTCGCCGATCGCGGTGTTCGGTTCGTTGTAGGCCGGGACGTTGTTGCCGTCGGTATCCGCGTGGTAGGGCGAGCACGAAGGCGTGAAGGGGTCCTTGCGGCCCCATTCGTAGAACATGCCTCGGTTGCCCACGTCCATCGGGGTGTTGTTCAGCGCTCCGAGGTTGCGGTCCATGATCACGGCGGCGACTTTGCCTTCCGAGTCGATGTGGTCGTGCGCCGTGATTTCGTCGTTGCAGACCCAGATGTGCCAGCTCCAGACGATGTTGCCTTTGATGTCCTTCACGGCGATCACGGCGTTGCCCTCCGAACGCCCCGTCGAGAAGGTCACGTAGCCGCCCCGGTAGATCGGCGCGCCGTCGATGATTTCGCGCGACATGGTCTTGTCGCCGTCGTGGCGCGATTCCCAGAGCAGTTCGGCGAAGGCGCCGTCCTCGATGGCGAGTCCGTAGTTGGCGATGTAGTCGCTGACTCCGTCGCCGCCGCCGTTGCCCTTGACCGATGCGTCGAATTTGTAGACGCCGCCGGTCCGGGCGATGTAGCAGTTGGCCGTGCCTTCGGCGCTCAGGTTGACGCTCCGTTCGGCGCGCTGTACGAGTGCGACCTCCTGCGAAACGGTCTCCCCGTTCTTCTCGGCGCTGACCGTGAGTTTGCCCGTCAGGGTTTCGGCTCCGGCGTTGATCAGGGTCTCGACCAGCAGGGCGTTGCCGTCCTGCCGGGCGACGGTGAACCAGTCGCCTTCGGCGGCGTAGTCCCAGCCGTCGGCGTTCGTCGCCACGGTGATCACGGCGTTGCCTCCGTCGGCGTCGAAGATCACTTTTTGGCTCGACACCTCCACGTAGGCCTTGCTTTCGCCCTCCTCCGGCCATATCCGGGTGGTTTCGGTGCAGGCTGCCAGCAGTGCGGCCGACAGCACTGCGATGCTGCATATTATCGTATTTTTCATGTTCGGGATCGTTTTGTGTTCGTCTATTCCTTCCATGTGGTGGGGATCTTGTCGTAGTCCGAGAGTTTCGTACATCCCGCGAAACTGCTCTTGGCGGCGGTGATCGCGGTGAGTCCCGAGGCGGCGGCATTCTCCGCCGTGCGGTCGTACAGGTGGTATTTCACACCGTCGACGACCGTGTAGGGCGATTCGCCTTCGAGCGACGCGCAGCCCTGGAAGGTCGAAGTCAGCGTCTTGAGCTTCACGGCTTCGTCGAACAGGCTCACCGGAACGCTCCTGAGCATCCCGCAATCGCGGAAGAGATTCGCGACGCTGGTCAGTTTGACGGGGCTGACCAGCATGTTCTTGCCGACCTCTTCGAGCGACGTACAACCGTCGAAGACCGAATTGAACATGGTGGCCGAAGCGCAGTTGAACACCTCCGACCCGACGCGGACCAGTCCCGTGCAGTCGGCGAACAGGCTGGTGTAGGTTGAAATCTGCGTGGTTTTCAGCAGCCCGTCGGGGATCTCCCGGAGTGAGGTACAGTTGAGGAATGCCTTCTGGAAATTGAGCGACGTGCCGTTCAGTCCCGTGAAGGCGTCCGGCGCGATGCTTTCGATTCCCGAGCAGCCGGAGAACATCTCCGTCAGGGTCTTCGTCTTGGTGTTGGCTTCGAACAGGCGCGAGGGAACCATCGTGAGGCGGGTGCAGTTCAGGAAGCACTGGGCCACGGTGGTCGCGTTGACGTTCTTGGCGAAGAGCCCTGCCGGAATCGTCTCCAGGGCGGAGCATTCGGAGAACGTGTTGTTGAAGGCCGTCGCCCCGGTCAGTCCGTCGAAGATTCCGGCGGGCACGCTCTTCAGCGCCGTGGCCCCTGCGAAGAGGCGGTCGCATTTGGCCGAGGCCGTGCTCTTCCCGAAGAGGAGGCCGACCGATTCGAGGGCCGTGCAGTTCTCCAGGGCGTTGGAATAGGTCGTCACTTTCGGGTTGCCGGCGAACAGTCCGTCGGGCAGCGTCGTCAGTGCGGCGCAGTTCTGGAACACCTTGCCGAAGGTCGTGACGGAGGGATTGCGGCTGAACAGACCGGCGGGAGCCGTTTTCAGTCCCGACGCCGCGAATACGCTGGTGGCGGTCGCCAGATTCGGCATCCCGGCGAAAATATCCTCCGGAACGCTTTCGAGCAGCGTGCAGTTTTCGAACAGGCTGCCGATGCTGGTGATCGCGGGTGCGCCGGCGAAAGCCTCCGCGGAAACGGTTTTCAGGTTGTCGCAGTCCTTGAACATCGAGGAGATATTCTTGCAGGCGGCGCAGCCGGAGATGATGTTGGCGCCGATCTCTTCAAGCCCCGTACAGCCTGCGAACAGGCCCGAGAACGAGGTGACTTTGGAAAGTCCGCCGAGGACGCCTTCGGGGATGCTTTTGAGCGAGGTGCAGCCTTTGAAGACATTGGTGAACGAGGTGACCGCCGTATTGGTGGCGAACAGCCCTGCGGGGAGCGTCGTGAGCGACGCGCAGCCGTTGAAGGCGTCGTTGAAGGCGGTGACCAGGGTAAAGCCGTCGAACAGCCCTGCGGGCACTTCGGTCAGCGAGGTGCAGTCCTTGAAGATGTTGTTGAAGGCGGTCTTCGTCACGGTCGTGAAGGCTCCGCTGCTTTTGAACAGCTCGGCCGGGACGCTTTGCAGTTCGCTGCATCCGGTGAAACAGCTCATAAAGGTCGTCACCTTGCCGCAGCCTGCGAACAGGTCGGCGGGAACGCTCTGGATGGCCGTTTTGCTGAATGCGCTCTGGAAATTGGTGACCTTGTGGTTGTTGGCGAACAAGCCGGCCGGGACGGATTTCAGGCTTGTTCCCGAGAAGAGCATGCGGAACGAGTCGACCTCGGGGTTGTTGGCGAACAGGCCGGCCGGGACGGATTCGAACGACTCGGTGTTGGCGAACAGCGAGTTGAAGGTCGTCACCTTCTTGTTGTTGGCGAAGAGTTTTTCGGGAACCGTCTTCAGTTTGCCGTTCGAGAAGATGATCGAACAGTCGGTCAGCTCCGTGTTGCGAGAGAAGAAATCCTCGTCGATCTGGGTGATCGCCGTGCCGGAGAAGAGCGAACCTACCGAGGTGATCTTCGTGCAGTTGTAAAGCAGGTCGGCGGGCACTTCGGTGACCATGTTGCAGTTCTGGAAGCAGTAGGCGAAGGTTTCCGCCTCGGTTGCATGGTCGAACAGCCCGTCGGGAACGGCTTCGAGGACGCGGCAGTCGGTGAATGCATAGTGGAAGGTGGTGACCTTGGCGAAGGCTTCGGTGTTGTCGGAGGGAATCCGTTTCAGCTCGCGGCAGTTCTGGAATGCGCGCGCCATCGAGGTCAGCCCCGTGCGGCCCCAGTTGTAAACCTCCCTGAACTGGTTGCCCAGTCCGTAGTCGGGGATGTCGTAGGAGTTGAGCGACGTCACGTTGCCCTTGACCGAGACGATGTAGTAGCCCGGGTCGGTGTAGGTGTGCGAGGGGTAGGCGGAGGTGACGTTCTCCTCGATGCTGCCGTCGCCCCAGTCGATGGTGGCGTCGATGGCCTTGTCGAACGGCAGATAGGTCTTCAGGCTCGACGAGGTGATGTCGATTCCGAGGATGAAGGCGTCGAGGTCCAGACCGGTCTGGGAGACGGTGACGACCTGTTCGGTCTGGTTCTGTTTGCCGTCGCCGGCCGATACGGTGATGGTTGCGGTGCGGGACGATCCGCTCGAATTGGTCTCTGCGGTGATTGTAAGTCCCTGCTCGGTTTTCGTGGCGGAGAGCCAGTCGGAATTTTCGGAAAGCGTGTACTCCCAGTCGTAGTTGGATCTGATTCCCAACTCTTTTTTGTCGGATTCGGTGGGAGTGGGCGAGAGGGGAATGGTTTTTAGCGAAACGTTGACGTAGACGGCGCGGTCCTGCGTGACGCGGATCGTTTCAGAGACGGGATTACCCCCCCCCTCGCCGGCAATCAGCACGAAGGTCGTTTCGCGGTCCTCGATCTCCTCGTTGGGGTCGAGCGTCATCGTGACTTTGTCGCCCTGCTGTTCGAGAAGCAGCCACGGGCAGTCTTTGGTTTCGAAGATCCAGTCTTCGTCGGTCGACTGCACTTCGAATTCGGCGGTCAGTTCGCCGACGGCGGGAATCTGGAAGTTGTTTTTCGATGCGGCGATTTCGAGCGTGCCGTACGCGTTCTGCGTGGCGGAGATGGTCGCGGTCTTGTCGCCGGCGGTAATGGTGATCGTAGCCTGCTGCTGCTCCTCGACCTTGTTGCCCTCGCAGTTCAGGACGAGCTGGTCGGCGACGTCGTCTTTCTCGATGGTCAGCCAGCCGGCGTTGACGGCGTCGTATTTCCACGTCGTGTTGGTCTGGATGTCCACGACGACCTCTCCGCCCAGGCTCTTGAAGCCGATCGAGGCGTTGCGTTCGTCTTCAGCGGCGAACCATGTGTTTTTCGACGAGATGCCCAGTTCGGCCGCAATGCCGGACGGTTCGTCGCCCGGGACGGGGTTGGTGTAGGTGATCGTCTCTTCGGAGCACCCCATCATGCCGAGCAGTAAAGCTGTCAGTGCATATAATTTTTTCATGTGTGCTGCGGTTTAATGTTTCGATACGGGAAAGGTGCTGCCCGAGGGTGCGATGCCGTCGGCGGCCCGGGTGACGGAGGTCGGGGCCGTGCCGGTGTCGGCCGGAATGTCCCAGTCTACGAGATACATCGTGCCGGTGGCGTAGTAGAGGTCGCCGAACGACAGCCACTGCTGCTCCTGGTATCCGATGATGCCCAGCGTGGTGTACGGCGATTCGAAACCGTTCAGGAGGATCGCCTTGCGGGTTTCGTCCGCGTCGTCGTTGTAGCCCTCTCCCAGCCTGCCGGTCAGCATGCCGTTGTGGAAACCTCCGCCCTGCATGTTGATCGAGTACAGGTAGTGGAAGCGGGAGACCGTCGGGGAAATCTCGCGGGTGTAGCAGAGCCTGCCCAGTTCGATCGACATGGTTTGGCTGTTTTTGTCGTAGGTGGCTTCCACGACCGTGCCCGTCAGGAACAGGTTCTTGATGTAGAAACTCTTGCGGTACTCTTTCTCTTCGACGGTGCAGAACGTACCCGTGCCGCTCACGCCGATCGGTTCACGGCCGTAATACCAGTTTTCCGCATGAAGTCCGTAATATCCCAGCATTTGGTAGTAGGGGTTTTCCTCGCGTGAGATTTGCGAAACGGTCACTTTGCAGGATTCCGTAGCGGAGCCTTTGGTCGCCCGGACGGTGAGCGTCGCATTGCGGTGGGCGTCGGGATTGCGCGGGGCGCCGACGCGTACCGTTCCGCTGACCGGGTCGCTTTCGACCGAAACCCAGTCGGCGTCGCTCGTGACGCTCCACTGGCCGTTGGAGACCACGGTGAAGAGAACGCTCTCACCTTCGGAATCCAGCGAAATTTCCTCCGAAGCGGTGGTGGACAGCAGGACCGTTTCCCACGAGAATGCCTGGTGAACGGCGATTTCCTGTTTGTCGCCGGCCGTTTCCACGGTGATTTTCGAGTTGCGGACATTGTCGGTCGTATTGCTTGTCGCGGAGATGGTCAGCAGGCCCTCTTCGGAGGCCAGCGTCACCCAATCGTCCGGACAGCTCACCTTCCAGTCGGAGGGCGTGGCTACCGCGACGGTGGTCGTTCCGCCTTTCTGGGCGAACGCGACACTACTTCGCGAGAGGACGATCACATCCGCGACCTCCTCTTTGTTCTTGTCGTCGCAGCCGCTTGAGGCGCAGAGGACGAGAACCGTCAATAGCGTAAAGCATCTTCTCATAAAAATTGGATTAGGAATAAAAAATGAATGGGTACGGTATCCCGTTTCCGGAGAACCGTATTTGCTGAAAATTGCATCGTGTGAAATTTTTGGACTTGTTTATTTGCGGCACAATATACGAAAATTTGCCCGAATGCTTTCTGGAAATCCTGAAAATATTGTCGTAAAAGTCTTTTCTTATTGTTTGTTTTTCGGTGTTATGCGTGTGTATAAGGTTGAGTTTTAATGATTTTGAAGAATGACAGCCGTTTTGCGGCTGCAA
>CDZT01061429.1_pt1 | contig 17498 bp, 23 predicted proteins | sample 557531 | NCBI WGS metagenome assembly CDZT01 (sample SAMEA3182066, study PRJEB8094) | gut metagenome | biome: human; feature: gut; material: Stool; isolation source: human stools | place: Canada | collected 2013-03-05
ACTATGACTTTTACCGGCCCATCATCCGGGTGGAGCCGGAACTGAAAGGAGAGACCAATATGCCTACCACCGAGTGGCGGAACAAATACGAATCTATCCAGGACAAGCTGGCCTGCAAAACTGATTTGGAGGCCCATTTCACAGAAAAAGTGATTGGAAATATGGGGGTGGATGCGCTGTATATCGGCACCGTCCATTTTCCTACCGGAACGATTTTCGCCTGCGATCCGCTGGTGGAGCTGGAGGACGCTCTGCCGTTTCTTCAAACGATCCCCGCCGGAACTTACCCGTTGAAGATCTGTGTGGTGCCCAGCGAACAATACGGCGACCGCTACGCCTGTGTCAAGGTGGAGGTTTCTCCGGAGAAGCCTGTCCGCTATGAGCTGGGTATGACGGGCAAAGAGGATTTGGACGAGGAACTGGATGAGGACGATTATTTTGGCTTTGGTGTAGACGCCGGGATGGGCTGTGTTGCGGACATCCAGACCCAGTCGGCCTTTAAGGCATACTGGGCCAAGAGGCTGGAAGAGGACCCGGACATCGACCCCTACAATGACCTGTTTTGCGATCTTTTGGAGGAAAACGCCAAAGCCCACCCCAAGTATCAGTTGAGCCACGGTGACTGGCTCAACTGGACGGTGCCGGACACGGACTGCAACCTGCCCATCTTCTCCTCCGGCTGGGGGGACGGTTACTATCCCGTCTACTTCGGTTATGACGCAAAAGGCGAGGTCTGCGCCGTGTATGTGCGGTTTATCGACATTGAAGCCAGCTATGGAGAGCAGGAATAAGGAGGTAAGCAATGGGATTACCAAAACGGGCTAGAACAGCAGACTGGAAAAATGGTGTTCTAACTTTAGACGGAGAGAAGCAGTATGAGATCCCGGAGCTGACCATGGACCTCACGGAGCGGCTGGCCGGTTACACCCTGGTGGGCTTCCATGTGAAAGGCTATCCGGTAACGGATGAACTGCTCTCCCCTTTTGCCGGACATAAAAGCATGGTCAACTTCGGTGTGGAGGACGGCACTCTCACCGACGCCTGTTTCCCCGTCTTTTCCGCCATGCCCAAGCTGCGCTATCTGCTGCTGGACGGCAACGCCGCCATCCACGGCAGCGGCCTGTCCGCCCTGCAAAACTGCAAGCTGGATCTTCTAACTCTTAACCACACCGGGCTGGATGACGCCGGGCTGCTCCAGGCGGCCTTCATCCCCAAACTCGCCCATATCCAGATTGACTATACTACCGTTACTTATGAGGGCCTGCTGTCCATCGCCGGCAACAGCCGCATCGAGCCGGTGTCCCATGTGCAATTCACTAGGGAGCAGATGGAACACTTCTCTCAGGTACAGAGGGAGAGAGCCAAAAAGCCCGTCCAGCTGGATGAGCAGGCAGCGGTGGAGTGCCGCGGGGTGTTGTCCGCTTTCTTTGCCGAGATGACAGAATGGGAGCAGTATATGGAGCAGGCCGGGTTTGAGGACGCCCAGGCCGTGCCCCGCCTGCTGGCAATCTGGGAGAAGTATGTGAGCGAAACGCCCCGTATGGGCTACCGGCCTCTGAGCCTCTCGTACAGCCCTCAGGGCACTTACAAGGGCGAGCGGTTCCTTGATGCGGAGCAGATCACCCGGAATAAGCTCTATATCTACACCAGAGAGAAAAATACAGGCTTTGACCGCCGCTTTCTGATGAAGCGTGTGGGCGAGGGCTGGAAGATCGACGCGGTGCAGGAGCGGTTGAACGGCTGGCAGCGCGTGGGCTTATAACAAGGCCCTCAAAAACCATGACTTTTACCGCCCGGTGTTCCGGGCGGAGGAGTAAATAAATTTTTTCAAAAACAATGAGGAGGATACCACTATGGGACTGTTCAGCAAACTGTTTAAGGGGCCGGAGCCGGATATGGAAAAGAGCGCGGCCAATGCAAAAAAGGTGCGCGCCCTGTTTGACCAGGCGGTGGAGCACGGCGAGGAGTACCGCCTGATCGTGGGCTATACCGAGGACGTTAAGCGGTTCAACTATGGCTTTGTTCATGGGAGCAAAACTCAAATCGGCAATTTAATCTTGGGCTGGAATGCAGCCACCCGAACCATCGTTGTGGTGCCCACCCTCCCGGACCTCTCTGGCTATGGAGACCCCACCTATTACCGCCGGGATGAGATCTTCAAGGCGTACCGGAACAAGTACCCCACCGACGCCTTCATCATCTATCCGAACCGGAAGGAGTATATCGGCATCAACGCCTATGAATGGCTGGAGGATGAGAGCCTGTATATCTATCTCTATCAGAAAGAGGAGCTGGAGGCGTTTACCGCCTTCTTCCAGAATGAGTTTTCGACCAAATAAGCGGAGCGCGAGGTGAGACACAGTGTGGCAGGAAATTGGAATGTGGCTCCTGATCCTGACTGTGATTTTTATCTTTGGACAAGTGTGGTTCCATCTGGTGGAAGGACTTCTCTCCAAGATCAAGTCCCTGCTGAACCGGAACAAGGAACCACCTGTTTGGCACACCTTTGAGGAAGCGGACAGCGAAACAAACGGGAGCTGTGCTGGTCAGACGCAGGAAAGGAGGCGCTGATATGGAATTATTGGAACAGTGCCAAAAATGGAATGAAAACAGCGAATTTCAGAAGATCATCAATATATTGGAGGCTGTCCCTGCCGGGAAACGCACCCCGGAACTGGACAGTGAGCTGGCCCGGGCCTACAACAACCTGGCACAGCCGGGGGACCGGGGACTCTTTGAAAAGGCCATCGCCTTAAGCAGCGCGCCATCTCCTGCATCACCGTCGATCAGGAGGGGCTGGAGCGTTTCTGGCACATCTTTGGCGCCAAGCCGGAGCAGTACACACCCAACGCACCTTACACGCAGTTCCCATATATGGTGAACGGCCGTCCTGTGGATCTGGTGTTCCAGATGAATGAGGGCGGGATGTCCAAGCTGAGTACAGATTGGCTGGAGCAGCTGAGGGGCTGGCTTCAAAGCGGTCAGTGGCTGGAACGAGCGCACCCAAACGAAAGGGCGGCCTGCCTGGACACGGTGCTGGTGGGCTTGGACTACCACATGGGCCTGCTCTACAAGCTGACAGAGGAGGACGCATACTTCCAGATCTTCCTGAACCCGGACGGGACGGAACAGGAGGGTGCCTTCTGGTCCTCGGAGGAGAGCCGTGAGCCGGAGCTTTACACAGAAGAAGAAATGTCTGTGGTAGAGCAGCACATCAAAAACACCTTTGGTGAGTTTGAGAATGTATTTCATGAACTAGTTTCCCCGGACATCCACGTGGACATCTGCGTGGTTCCTCCCTCTGAGGAGCGGGACTATTACACGCTGGTAACGATGGGTATGGGGGCTCACCGGATGAATGTGCCGGAGGAACTGGCGGAATACAAGCTGGAGCGAGCGGAGCTGGCCATCGCTCTGCCGCCGGACTGGAAGCTGGACGAGGGATCCATGAAGGACGAGCGCTGGTACTGGCCATTCCGGCTACTGAAGGTGCTGGCCCGCCTGCCCATTTCCAGCGACACCTGGCTGGGCTTTGGCCACACAATGGGCAAGCAATCGCCGTTTGCGGAGAACACGGCACTCTGCGGCGCACTTCTGGTGGGTCCGCAGGATATTGTCTGGAACGGAGGCGAAGTCTGCACTTTGCCGGGCGGCGAGGAGGTCAACTTCTATCAGGTGATTCCTCTGTATCAAGAGGAGCTGGAGTACAAACTGGAGCACGATGCAGACACGTTGATCGAACAAATGGCAGAGGTAAGCTTTGTGGTGCATCCGGATCGGCCGAACAGCATAGTCGGGGAACCGCGCACAGATTGATCTGAAACACCCAAAATGCAGACAGGAGGACCATCCCGGATGAAACACAGCTGGAGCCGCCCTGCCGCACCTGCTACCTGTTGAGGCCAAAGGATTAACAAACCCAGAAGAAAAAGGTGATCCAAAAGTTTGAAATGGAACTCCGGCCTCATATTGCGAGGTTTTCTCCAAATATTATCCCTATTAACAAAACAGCTGTATTTCCATTCTGTATGCTCCGTGAAAAATACACAAAATCTGAACAGGGGAATCCGTTGACTTCCCATCGGGAGACGACTATCATAAACAGTGGACCGCACATGTTTTGGAATAGAGACCGCCTCCGCGCGGTTCCGGACGGCGGCCCCGCTGGAGCTGTTTGACAAGGTGGGAACGGAATGGATTATGTGATTTTTCGGGACATTGCGGTCGTCCTGATCGCCGGAAAATATATGGGACTTCTGGCCCGCAGGTGGAAAGCCCCTCAGGTGGCCGGGGAGATCCTGGCCGGCCTGCTCATCGGCCCCTGTCTGCTGGGCCTGGTGCAGCCCTCAGATTTTCTGACGCAGATGGCCGAGCTTGGCGTTGTTCTGCTGATGTTCAGCGCGGGGCTGGACTCCGACATCGACGAGATCATCAAAAGCGGCCCTATCGCCCTGCTGGTGGCTATGTGTGGGGTACTGCTGCCCCTTGCGGCAGGTACAGCTCTGTACATCACCTTCTATGGATTTGACGGCTTCGGCTCCGACTCGTTTTACCATGCACTGTTCATGGGCTGCATCCTGACCGCCACCTCGGTATCCATCACCGTCCAGGCCCTGCGGGAATTGGGACATCTCAAAACACGGGTGGGGACCACCATCCTCTCTGCCGCCATTATCGATGATGTGCTGGGCATCATCGTTCTGACGGTGATCACCGGCTTTAAGGATGCATCCGCCTCTCCGGTCAAGGTACTGGCAGATACAGGGCTGTTTTTCTTCTTCTCCGGGGTGATTGGCTATCTGGTGTACCAGGTCTTTGAACGTATGAGCCTCCGCCACCCCAGGACTAAGCGGCTGACAGTGCTCGGCCTGGCCTTCTGTTTCCTCATGTCCTATCTGGCGGAGGAGTTCTTCGGGATCGCCGACATCACCGGCGCCTATGTGGCCGGTCTGGTCCTGTCCAATCTGCGGGATTCCCACGACATCGAGCGCCGGCTGGACGTCAACTCCTATACCCTGTTCGGCCCCCTGTTCTTCGCGTCGGTGGGCATCAGCACGGACATCAGCGCCTTTGATACCTCTATCCTGGCCTTCTCTCTGGCGTTCCTGGTGGTGGGGCTGCTCTCCAAGATCGTGGGGTGCGGCCTGATGGCCTGGATCTGCCGTTTCAAGAAGGAGGACGCCCTGAAGATCGGCGTGGGGATGATGAACCGGGGCGAGGTAGCTCTCATCGTCTCTCAAAAGGGGCTGGCCGTGGGCCTGATGAACGCGGCCTATTTCCCAGCGGTTATCCTGCTGATCATTGTGTCCGCCGTCGTAACCCCCATCGCCCTGAAGGTGCTGTACTCCGCCTATCCCGACGCCCCCGCTGAGGCCGCATAGAATGAAAATGCGCCGCCCCGTACCACTGGTACAGGGCGGCGCTGCCGTGATTTTATGTCCTCAACCTTCTGACGGCTCCTCTTCCGAGGATCCCAGCGCCGCACGGGCGTCCGGGCCGGGAACGGGAAGATACTCCGGCTCCGGGTCCATGGTCTCCTTCGTCCCCACACAGCGGTTGATCTTGGTGCCGAGATTGTGGAATTTTTCCTCATAGTCGGTCATCACGCCCCGGATCCCATTGGCGTGGAGATCCCGGGTGACCTCAGAGAGCGCATAGCCCGCCTTGGGGAACTGGAACAGGGAATATTCAAACAGGTCCCGGTTATCCGTCTTAAAGTGGATCTGTCCGCCGGTACAGAGCACCCCGCGGTATAGGACCAAAAAGTTCTGGTGGGTCAGCCGCCGCCGGGCGTGGCGGTTGGAGGGCCAGGGGTCGCAGAAGTTGATAAACAGGCGGTCGACCTCGTCCGGGGCGAAGTACTCCCGCAGCCTGGCCGCGTCACCATCCACAAAAAACACATTGGTCAGGCTCCGCTGAGCGCAGCGCTCCATGGCCACGATCATGGCGTCCGGCACCCGCTCCACCGCCAGATAGAGCACATTGGGATTCTGCGCCGCGGTCTCCGCTGTGAAGCGGCCTTTACCGCACCCCAACTCCAGCCAGATCTGCTCCGCATCCGGCTTCAGTTCCCGCCAGTGCCCGCGCTGCTCCTCCGGTGCCTGGATCAAGAAGCGGGCGCAGCGCTCCATCCGCGGGACCAGATTGGGCTTTTTTCTCATGCGCATAATTGTCACCTCTCAGATTTGTTCCAGAAATATTTTAACATAGACAATCCACCTCTTGCAATCTTTTTCAAAATATACTATACTGAGTGAGTCCAGTACAGAAGAAGCCTGTCCTGATATGCTGTGGGCTCTCTTCCCTGACAAACCGTGCTGGGTAATCTAAGAAATCCGGGTGTAGCGCAGTTGGTAGCGCGCTTGCTTTGGGAGGATACGCCCGGGCAGTTCCACAATTTCATATCGGGGTGTTGCGCAGTTGGTAGCGCGCCTGCTTTGGGAGTGCCGTGGCGGTATCCGGGATAGTGTGAGGCGAAACGCCGCAAAGCCTTGCGACACCTGCGTTTGCGGAATTTCCCCCAGTCGTTGAAAACGGCATAAAAGCGGCTTTGACCACATAAATGACCACAGACAGAAAAATCTTTATTTTTACCGTTCTCCGTGGTATCATGGAGAAAAGTAAATATCCGGGTATAGCGAAGTTGGTATCGCGCCTGGTTTGGGAGCACGGAGTAAGCAACCGTTTCGTTTTTTATTTCTTTGAATAAATCACATTTTTCTATTTTACCTCTTGAAAAAGTTGAAAATGAGGTTAAAATAGTATGGGTCACAATATGGGTCAAACGGCCCTGACCCATACCTGACCCATACGAGAACAAAATCAAATATCCGGGTGTAGCTCAGTTGGTAGAGCGCGTGGTTTGGGACCACGAGGCCGCTGGTTCGAGACCAGTCACTCGGACCAAAAGGCAGTAGATTTTTCGATAAAATCTACTGCCTTTTTCTGTATATTACCACCTGCATAAGTCTCCAAGTGCTGGTTAAATTGACAATTTATATAGGGTTTGATATACTATAAATACAAACAGACTACAACATGTTTGACTGTGTTTTTGGATGGATGATATATGTTCACGGCTCTGACAGAGAATAACAAGAGGATTTCAATAGACGAAGCTATCCCCGGTGAAAGTTACCTTTGCCCCGTATGCAGTAGTCCTGTTGTGGTGAAGGCCGCAAGTTCGGTGAACATCCGCACACATTTCGCCCACAAGAAAAACACTCCTTGCCTTGATAACTGGAAACATGATATGAGCGATTGGCATTTTGACTGGCAGTCAAAGTTCCCTCTCCATAATAGAGAAGTCATCGTCGAAAAAGATGGTATCATTCACAGGGCAGACATTCTAATCAACGGCACGGTCATTGAATTTCAACATAGTCCCATAAGCAGTGGAGAATTTGAGGATCGAAACAGCTTTTATAAAAACTGCGGGCATCAAGTTGTCTGGCTTTTTGATGCAACTGACAAAATGAAAGTTGATGATTGCTTTGAATTGGTGTGGAAACGAAGGACCACACTATTTTCCAATATAAGGACCCCAATAGATGGTCTTTTTATACAGAATTATTTGCCAGAAAAGAAAAATCTCCTTTGTATTGCGGCACCAGACCCTAAAGAAGTCCGTTGCCATACAACGGTTTTACCCATAATGCCCGAGAATTTTTTGAAGGAATTTGGTGCCATACAAGATGATGACATTCTTTCAATCCAAGCCATTTTTGAAGAAACGAAAAAATCAGTTCTTGAAAGAGAACGCGAGCTAAGGAAGGCAGCGGAAAGTCAACGCATAGCAGTGTCTAATGCAGTATTTAACCACTTATCTGGTATTCGAAATAGACATCCCAGGAGATTTTAACTATTTTTTTCATTGAGGAGGTTTATATGAGATACTGCCCAATTTGTAGTAAGGAACTTCAAGATGATATGCAATTTTGTCCAAGTTGTGGCACATCTGTCCAGATAACCGATGAAGATCCGATGCCAAATAGAGCAACTTATGTAGGGGAACCAATTCCAAAGAAAAAACATAAAGGCATAGTTGTCATCATTATTCTTCTCATACTTATCGCCGGAGCGTGGTTCTTATACTCTAATGCCTCCTCAGTCAACACATATAATCAGTTCGTTGATTTATATAATACGATAGCCGATGGGGCCAGAAAAGCTGAAACTGCAAACATTCTTATCACAGATGTTTGGAAGAATAGCATATTCCAAACATCTGATGAGGAAACCGATAAATACACTAAGGCTAATGGCGGCAGCGGGCAATTCTATGATGACTTTAACGATGCACTGTCAAGTTTATATGAAGATCAAGACTTTGTAGATGACCTTAATGAAATATACACTCTGCAGACTAAAGCCGAAACCCTGATTAAAGATTTGACAAAGCATCCGAAAGCCTTTGATGAAGAATACTCAGATTTTAAAGATTGTTATAATCTGTTTGTGAAATTTACAAACATGCCTCTTACAGCTGAAGGCAGTTTAAATTCTTTTACAGACAATCATAATAAACTGGATGAAGAACTTGCAGATAAATTGAAGGAACTCGACATTTATTTTGATTGATAGCAATGCCGAACAGAAACTTCAAATATATCGCATCAATCATAGGCGGGAGCAATGATGCCATTTGCTCCCGCCTTATTATGTGCCATCATCAGACAGTCTGCGCCATAAAACCGCCCAATTTGTCTGCAGCTTCGATCTGCATCTTCATGGTAGCGTGGGTGTAGGTATCCAGAGTGAAGCCCGCGCTGTAGTGTCCCAGCATGGAGGACAGAGTCTTTACATCTACTCCGTTTTGGAGTGCCAGTGTTGCGAAGGTATGGCGTAAATCATGAAATCTGATATCCGGTAATCCGGCCTGCTTGAGCAGTTTCTTGTGTACCCGCCCTATGGCATCCGGGTGGTACATATTCCCCGTCACAGGAGAAGGGAACATATATGGGCTGTCCGGATGCTTTTCATGCTCCTCAACCAGCAATTCTACCGCTTCGGTGGGGATCACGACCTTTCGGATCGAATTCTGTGTCTTGGGTGGGCTGACCGTCATCTTCCCCGTCTTGGCACTGAGCGTTTTGGTCACAGAGATCGTCCGTTCTGCGATGTCCAGATCCTCCCACAGCAGAGCCAGCAGTTCCCCACGGCGCAGGCCGCTGGTCAGTTCCAGATAGAACATGGGGAGCACCCCGTTTTCCTTGGCGGCATTTAGGTATGAGCCCACCTGCTCCGGTGCAATGACCTTCATTTCCTTTTTCTCGAGCTGTGGGATGCGGCATCCATTCGTTGGATTGCTGGGGATGATCCGTTCCTTCACCGCTTGGTCCAACGCCTGGTGGAGCACCATGTGGGTCCCGCGAACAAAGCGGTTGGACAGCCCCTCCTCCTTCACGCTGTTATATCGCGGTACCCTCCCGTTGGTCTTGATATGGTTGTACATCTTTTGGATGTCTCGGGACGTCAGCTTCTCCAGCTTGATATGGCCGATGCCGGGGATGATGTGGTGCTCAATGTAGTTGGTATAGCAGGCCGCTGTCGTTTCCCGGATCTGCGGCTTGGAGTAGGTTTCAAACCAGATCCGCATCCACTCCTCCACCGTGTAGGACTCCGTTTTAGTGAAGTCGATCCCCTTAGCTGCTTCCTGCGCTTTTCTCAGCTTGTCCTTGACCTCCGCCTGCGTCCTGCCCAGCACATTCTTGAAAATCTGTCTTCCGGTCTCCGGGTCCCGGCCCGCTGTGAATCGACCCTCCCAGCGTCCGTCCTTGCGCTTGCGGATATTTCCCTCGCCATTGGCTCTTTTTTTCGGCATATCGATCGCCTCCTATCAGCAACACAACATACTACATCTTCTGTAAAATAGCCACGCTGTTGGGCTGGAGTTATCAAAGATTTCACACTTTCCTTCCGGACAAAGGGTTTTATCTTTGTTTTGCGACGCAATCTTTGAGGGGGGCCGCGTCACTACATGGTCTGCTGTTGGTCGGTGTCGTGGCTCAGCTTCTGCCCCATGGCCAGCTTCTTCAACGCTTCCCGGCGGCGCAGCTTGCTGTCTGTCCAGACCGGCGGTGTGGGGAGCTGCGGAAGGTCCGCTTCTCTCTCCAGCGCCCTGCCCAGCTGCACCAACCCGGCAGCCAGTTCCCCCATCCATCCTTCGTCCGGCTCCAGAGTGCCGGGACAGAAGCCCGTGGCCTGGCGGTAGGCGAACAGCTTCTCCAGATTTTCTTTCAGGAAGGTCTCATCGTGCAGACTGCTGTCTCTGCACTTTCTGCCGTTGGGACAGGTGAATGTGATATGCTTCCGAGTTGGCACCCAGTTGACTTCGTAACCCTCGTACTCCATGTTCTCGATAAAACTCTCCCGGTCGTCTGCGTACTCCAGCGCTTCATTGATCGCCTGGATCAGATCCAGCTTCCAACTGTCACCACGGAGTCCTGCCTGATACTCCCCAGGCCGCATCTGCCGTTTCCGGGTGTGCTTTTTCGGCGGCTCCAGCACACTTAGCCCGTGGGTCATACAGATCTCATCATTCACCTGCCGGTGCCGCTGAAGGTCGGCGGCATTTTGGTGGAGTTTTCTGCCGTCCGCACAACTCACACTGTTGACCACCAGATGGTTGTGCAGGTGGTTGGTGTCCATGTGGGTGGCCACCAGGACCTCATAGTCCGGGAACTGCTTCTGCGCGAACTCGATTCCGATGGCGTTGACCTCCTGGGGTGTCAGATCATCCACGGCAGAGAAGGACTGGACGAAGTGATAGAACTGACGCCCGTCCGTCTTTTGGAAGCGGCGCTTGGTGGTGACCATCTCCAGGTAGGAGGACTGGGCCACGCAGTTGTGTCCGGTAACCATCCAGCGGTCACCCAGCATAGTTTTCTTCCTCTGGACTACATACTTCATCACGCCTGCCATCGTTCCTGCTGTTTGCTTCTTGTTTCGCACCGCTGTGAAGGTCGCCACTACCGTCCCCCCCTGGCGATACCGGTCATCCGTTGATAGAGATCAGCGTACCGGTCGATGAGTTCATCGCTGCGGAGGAACTGAATACGGCCCATGTTGGCCAGCGTGGTGAGCTGGTTCAGATTTCTGCCCTGGGCTTTCAGTTCAGACAGGATCTCGTCCAGACCGTTTACCTGGATGATTTCCTTGTCCAGGGCGCAGGTGACCAGGTAATCGGTGACAGTCATCCCGGCTTGTTTGGCCCGGTGTTGGATCTCTGCCTTTGTTTGCGGTGTCATCCTTGCGGTGATGATGGCCGTTTTTTTCTTCTGCATTTTTCTCCTTTCTCCCCCTTTAGGGGGCAGGGGGGGCCGGTGCTCTGCCCCGGCGAGTGCGACCGGCGTATAGCCGGACGCTATGCTTGCCCCACCCGAGGGTGGGCATCGTCCTCCGTCCCCCCTGTGGTCCTCGTTACAATCTGCGTTCCAAGGCGGTTTTTTTAGGCTTCGGATGAGGGGGAGGTATCCTCTTGTCCCCCAGCCCTGACAAGCCGCACACAGCGGCTCACAGGCCGCTGTACTTGTCTTGCATCGCCGCAGCGTTCTGACGTGCTGCGGCCATCTCCAGCTGCTCCAGCTGGCGGTCATAGTGTGCTGTGATCCACTCCTGAACGGGCCGGAGGGTGTAGCGCAGATTTCCGTTTCGTTTCTGCCCGGTTGCTGTCACCACCTCGGTGGGCTCGGTGGAGAGCAGTCCCCGTTCTTCCAGCCGCAGTGTGTACTTACGCACTGTGTTCTCGCTCATGCCCACCGCTTTTCCAATGGTCTTGTAGCTGGGCCAGCACTGGTGCGTCCCTCGGTCCTCGCACCGGCGCAGGTAACTGTACACCGCCAGCTCGCCGGGACGCAGTCCCAGAAGGAAGATCTCATTGGGCAGAGAGAAAAAATTTCCGTTGCTCCGCTGCTTCATCCGTTCCCTCCTGTGTGCGCATCCACCCACTGGATGAACGGTTCCTTGGGCACCACGATACGGTTGCCGATCCGCAGAGAAGGAAAATCCTTTTCATGCAGGAGTTCGTAGGCGGACGATGGTGCGATGCCCAGGACCTTCGACACGATTTCCGCATTGAGAAACAGAGGCAGGTCCTTGTAGGACTTGTACTCAGACACTTTCATCCTGTTCTTCCTCCGTATTCCCGGGATAGAGCACATCCAGGAACTCATCCATGTCGCGGACCGCGCTTGCCTTCTTCATCTGCTGATACCGCAGCAGATCACAGCAGGTACGAAAGTTCACCTCCATGCACTGAAGCATCTGATCCATTGCCACCATCTGCTGCTGGGGGTCAAGGGCTGTATCGCCATCCGGGGCCCGAAGAAATGCGCGGACCTGCTCCGCTGTTGGCATCGCTTCATCCGCCAGAAGCGTACGCATCCCTTGGAGGATATCATCCAACGTTTCCCGCTCGCACTTGATTTTTAAGAGATGATACAAAGCCTGATGATCCATCTGAAACTGATCCATGATCGATCCACTCCTTTTTATGGTTTGTTGGGGGTACTCTGGCTGCGGCCATTCAACCAGATTTTCAGCCACTGAGAAGTTACCTTCTACTGATAAGGACACTTACAGTGGATTTGTAAACCAGAAAAATAAAAAAGTTGAGGGGCCCTGTCATATGACAGAGCTCCTCAACTTTTCGTGGAGTGTTTTCAGCCGCTTTGATACCGCCGCTTTTGAGATGCCGTAGACCTTGCCGATCTCCTCCATGGTCAGTTCCCTGCCATATCGAAGGTCGATAAGTTCACGGCTTTGTTCACCCAGATCCTTGACGGCTTTCCGCAGATTTTCAAGCCGGAGGTTTCGGAGCGCTTCATCTTCCACGGGACGCCTGACACATTCCGAACAGAACAGCACCGTTTCAAACTCACTTTTACTCAGATGCCTGTCGTCCTGCTTATCCTGTGCCTGCTGCCGTTTCCGATCCTGCTCCAGGAAGTCTGCGACCTCCTTTGGCACTGATACTGGCTCCCCATTATAGATCACAACGACTGTGTCGTTCATTTGTGTCCTTTCCGCTCTCAACGGAAAAGTACACACCCGCGCTGCCGGCACAGCGCCAAATACTGAAGACCTTCATGGAAGTTCCCGACCTTCAGGGTGGTCATTGTGCCCTACGAGGCCCATGAATGTCTGAGGTCCCACCGGGGTGTGGACCTCACCGGAAAGCTGCGAGTTTTGGCTTTCGCCTATCTTGATTATAGAACAAATATTCGATAGTGTCAATCGCAGCAAAAATGAACTATGGCCTTTTATTTTGTTTTGCGGCGCAATCTTTGAGTAGGAGCTCGTGTTCTCTGGTCATCCTGTAGCCCGCTATTGATCGGTACCGTTGCTGGGGTTCAGATTCGGTTCCGTGGTCCGATGATAAAATCCCTGTTCTCACCCCCTATCCGTTTAAGATTTTCTTAAATTGTTATTTGTTCATGATTTAGAAAAAATTTGGTCGTGTCTCTATGGTAAAATTGGGCATTAAAAATCGGACCGAGGATCACTCTCGTACAAGGAGGGAACATGATGCAGCTACCAGCTGGAGCCACAGGATTTTTTGAAGCGGGCACATTCCGGGAGCCCATCCAGCGAGGGGAATTCTTACAGCTGGTCTATCAGCTGGCCCGAGAGAGCCGGTGCACCGTGGGAGAAACAGACACTTCATTATGCGGGAAAAACTTTTATGCCGCACAAATCGTCCGAAACAGTGGAACAGAAATTCTGTTCATGAACGCATATACCGGCCATCTGGCCTGTTCCGACTGCTGGGAAGCACAGCCGCTCCGATTTACAGCGCCCTCAGCTATGCTGGCCGCCCTGCTTCCGCCGAATCAGCTGCTCTCCCCCTCGTTGCTGGAACGATCCATCGATGTGGTGCTGCTGGATGCACTGGCTCCGGCAGAGCAAGAGCAGCTGCGCTATTGGCAACCCAACACGATTGGGGAAATTCTGTTTAACTTTTGGGATTAAGGCTTGTGCCGAAAAGGGGGATATCTTGATGAAATACACCAAATATCTGCACATCCATGACTGGAACTACTGGTGGGGCTATTATCGCTGCGGCAAGGACTGGGATACCTTCAACGGGGCCGAATTTTCTCTCACCGAGGACGAGGCTGGAGAAAACTCCTTTTTTCATTTTGACTTCTATAACCTGCCTGCGCTCCATCAGATGATTCAGGACGGCGAGTTTATAGAGCCAGAGAGTCCGGATCATCCCAACTTTTTGAAGCAGGCCGAGCGGCTCAGGAATGGTGAGCAGGATTGGTTCGTCGGGGCGCTGTACTATCCGCATTTTTCGCCGGATCTGGCTTTCTGTAATGCTCCAGCCAGGAGCAGTGTCCCGCTGACACAGTTGATTTCCCCGGCTGTACCACCCTATTACGGGGTGATCTTTCTCCGGGAGGAGCGGCCCCTCTCCCCAAAGGTGCTGACGCATTGGGTGGAACGGTTATCCCAACCTTTGTTTGGCACGCCGTTTTCCTGCACTCTTGCCGATGTTCCCACTCGACAGATGGCAATGAAAAATTTTGAAGAAGAAATGAGGGGCCTTTAATGGAACAAAACTTTGTATTTCAATGCCCCCCTCTGGAACCGGACGCCCTGATCCCCCAGGTAAGTCAGGCCTTGGAGGTTCGAATGGAGTTCGTTTCCCGTGCAGTCTGCCCCAAGCTGTGGGCGGCGACCGACCGGCTGAACCGGACGAAAAAAACTCCCGCAGCGCTTCGGGCCAGACGCCGCCGAAAGGGGCAGATCCTGGGGCTGGTCAACTGGGGCATGGCGCTGCTATTGCTTCCCATGGCGTTTCTCACTCCAGACTCGCTCCTGCTATCCATTGCAGGTGGGCTATGCCTTGGTACCGGTGTCGTAGAGCTCTGGCGGTATTTGCCGAAAACGCTGGGTATCCTTAGCCTATTGGCCGGAAGCTTTTTCCTCATGACAGCGCTGGGCGATCCCGATGAGATGGCGATCCTGGTATATCTGGCCGCCCAATATTTGATCGTCGCCCTGGTATCCCTACTTGTCCGCAGGCGGCGTGACCCCTTCGAGCGGGCTGCTCGAAAGGTACTTGCGGGCAGGGACCGTGCCGACTTTGCGGCGGGCAAGGCTGACATTCAGGTCATCTTTTCTGAAGAAACGATGACTGTGAACACATCAGGGAAGGCGTCCGCCCAGTTTCCATACACTGATTTCAAACAGGTCTTGGAGACGCAGGATCTGCTGTTGGTTATCTTCGACAAGCGATTCCTGATTTTGCAGAAAAAAGATCTGACCGCAGGAACGGTTTCTGACCTGCGGGACTTTTTGAAGGAGCGGGTAGAGCACTGGGTCGAAATCATCGACAACGGGCTTCTGGGCTCCTGATGATATAAACACCTACCGGATCGGGGGCTTTGATATGACGCTGTTTTCTTTGAACCTGACGGATCTTGCGCTGTCGGATAAGACGCATCGGGAGGACTTCTTCATTGGTCTGTTTGGGACAAGAGCCCAGGCAGAAGCGGTTGCCGCCCACTATTTGAAGCAAGTACCGGGCTTTTGTGACTATGACTGTACTTATCGTGTGGAGGAAAAGTCCATCCATAATGTCCAAAGGGAGAGTCTGCCTGATTTCGTCTGGCAGTTCGCTGGATGGGACGAAACAAAGGACGGCGAGCCTGTAAACATCATTGAGAGCGACTTCTTTCTAACTGAGGAGCAGGCCGCCTTCGAGCTGGATTACCTGAAGCTCCAGTGCCCACATCAGGAGTGGTGCATCCGCCGACACAAAATCGGAGAAATGCTCTGGCAGAATGGCTTTGTTCGGGTGTAGAATCCATGTAAAAATCAGGAGACTCAGAAATGAAGCACAATTCAAATATTCGATTATTCAAAATTGCCCTGCTCATCGGCGTACTGGGCTTGATCATTCTATTGGGAATAATCGTCTCCGGCGCAGCCGATCCGGAACCTCTATTTTGCATTGGTACTCCAATCGGGTTGTTACTCTGCTTTGTGGGGGCGATCCTAATGATCATTACCTATACCTGTGAAATTTTCCGTGGTATCAGAGAGAAAAAATTCCTTTGGGTGATAGTTCTTTTGATTTTGGGCAGTCTTTTGTTCGTCCGTATACTTTTGAGGCCATGAAAAATTAGCAATGCAAAGAAGGCACACGATGAAGATCATTTCAACGAAGGGCCTATATAATATGCGGCCTGTCAGCGGCTCTGCGGAGTGGTATTGGTGCTGTGACTATGCCAGCGGTGACCTGTATGAGGCGGAGGAGCTATACCAGGATGGTCACCCCATCAAACAGAACCGCCTGCTATTCCTCCACTATCCCGATGGGCGCACCGTGGAGCCTATCGTCGCCCACGAGAGGCAGTATTTTGGCGCTCCCGGCTTCGAAAATGGAAGACTGCAAATCTTGATGGCAGATTTTCCAGCAGGCAAGATCTATGTGTTCCAGTACGATCCCACATCAGAGCAGCTGACGCTTCGGGCCGAGCTACCCCGGTCTGCAATCAAGGACTGCTATAATCTAATGTTCCAACAGTCACCTCTCATGCTGGTCAGACATAGCTTTGAAAAACGACTCCAGTTTCTCTGGCCGGAGACAGCAGAGTTTGAAATTGGGAATACCGAAACATTTTACAGTCGGGAGGGAGACAATCTTTACTTTACTCGCTGGTTCGAAGACCCAGACTACCGGGAGGAGACGGTCATCCGCCGCTGGCCAACCGGAGAGATTGCGGAAGTCATCCCCGGCACCTTGATGGAACTCCCCGATGGGCAGAGATGGGTGCTGCAATAAGCTGTACTGTTCCAATATCTTTTCATGCTTAACATACTTTTCTGTTCGCGTCACCGCCGTGAAAAGACATTTCGATTACTTTTGGGTAGTTTCTCTTACTTATCACGAAAGAACATCCCTGTAATTCACCAAATTATAGGAAGATCTCTTTTGACCCATACCCTGACCCATACGCCGAGAGAAATGTATGGAAACAACGGATGGAACAGGGCTGCAAAGGAAGTGCTACCCCACCGAAAAGGGATGGAAAGGCCACAAAATGTGCCGTTGGATGGTTAGACATTAGTTTGGGACCAGGAGACCGTGCGTTCGAGCCGCACTACTCGGACCAAGATGTGTTGACAAAAGAGATGCACAGCAAAAACACCGCACGAAAGTGCGGTGTTTTTGCTTTTTCAAAAAGAAAATCGAGAAAACGGGGCGAAAATGTTGAAAAGTCAAAAAAGGAAGAGCGAGTTTCGTGAATACCAGGGAGGAAAGATGCAAAACGGCGGATTTCTGAACAAAAGTGAACCGAACCCTCCACCAATCCCAAACAGCCGCAGACAGGCCCGTCAAATCGGACTGGATCACCCAGTTAGATCTGACGGGTCCTTTTTATTTTAGCCAGCACGGCTTTCGTCCATTGTGCTTCGTTTGTCCGTCTTTCTTTGTTGGGGTTGGTAATAGCTTTCACCTGACGTTCCGGCTATACTTGTCC
>CDZT01014998.1_pt1 | contig 17388 bp, 19 predicted proteins | sample 557531 | NCBI WGS metagenome assembly CDZT01 (sample SAMEA3182066, study PRJEB8094) | gut metagenome | biome: human; feature: gut; material: Stool; isolation source: human stools | place: Canada | collected 2013-03-05
GCTCATTCCCATTCGCAAAAATTCAGCCTGTTTTCCTGCCGGAGCAAACGGGGCGCAAGAAGCACCGCACCCCGTTTCCCCCGTCAGCCACGCCAGCAGGTATAACACACTACACTTTGCAAGCAAAGTCGTGTGCCAAAGGGGGCACCCCTTTGGAAACCCCGGACAACAAAACAGGCGGTATGCTGCCCTCTCCGGGAGCATACCGCCGTTTGTTGTCAGCAGCCCGTTTCACGGTCTGCGTGTAGTTCCTTGTAAACTGACCTAAACAGATTCATAGATACCACGAAGTTCAAAGTCCTCCTGTCCACAATATTTTAAAAAAGAACGGATAGATGTGATCCTGAGATTTATTGTTCTGGTTGATGCCCCTTGACCTTTCAACCAGATAATAAACTCTTTTACATAATCACGGGTAAACGCCTCAAAGCTTACAAGCTCATCTTCGATATTCTTTTTTTCTTTCAAGAACCGTAAATATGTTTTAAGTGACTGCTTATACGTTTCTATCGTCTTATCGGACAGGTTTCGTATAGCGGGCATATAATCATGCAGATAGGAACGCGCCATTGTCCAGAAACATTTGTCTCTTTTACGCTTATATCTCATATGGCTCAACCTCAGGCAGTAAACTCTCCAAGTTCTCTGTTGCAGCGGCATAGTCTGCAAAATAGTCAGGGATCAGGTGCACATAGTAATACGTCTTTTCAAGCGAGGAGTGTCCCATATAGCGCATGAGATAAGGAAGCATGGAAATGACATCTTTTCTCTCTTTAGCCCAACGTGCTATATTGGCACACGCAAAGTGGTGCCGGAAGTCGTATGGCCTTGGCTTAATCTCGCCATCTCGTTTGAGCCCTGCCGCAAGCCATATCTTTCTGAAATTAAATGGTATTGATGATGCAGATATGATATTACCGCTTGGTCCCGGGAAAAAATATTCTCGTTTAGGGAAACAATTCCTTATGGCACAATCATATTCTATCAGGTAAGATATCAACTCATCCGATAAAAATAGCCGACGGTCTCGATGTCCTTTTGATTGTAGGATATCCAGATAACCGTCACTAAGGTGGACATTTTCACAACGGAGATGTCTGGCTTCACCACACCTCGCACCGCAGCAATAGAGAAAACGGTACAGGGCCGGATAAACATAAGGACGCCCTGGTGTTTTCTTTCGGAGCACGTATGAGTCACATTCTTTAAAAAATCGTTGTATCTCGATGTCGGACAGCAAGTAAACTTCTGGTCGGAAAGAGTTCTGGGAAACAGGGTATTCAAGAACATATGCGTCTAAATCACCCATGGAGCGAAGATAGCGTCCGAACTCTCTAACAGGACTTATCCAAGGACCGCATTTTGAATTGGAGTGTTCAGAGCGTTCAATACTCCATCCTACTACGAGGCTTTTGCAGAGAACTGTGCTGTTGCCATGCTTGAAATTGTACCGATCTAAGCTCTTTAAACACCATTGAGCCGATGCATTATATTGTATGCCTATGGAATTTTTAAACTTTAGGAATGTTTCCAGAGATGGCCCGAGCGCACTTATAAAAAGACTCATGTATTTACCTTTCGAGATATTCCTGCAAGAGGCAGTACACATTCTTTAAGGTTACTTATGTCTGCGGTTATATAGATATCGGTAGTTCTTGTTTCCGCATGCCCAAGGATTGCTGCAATTGTTGTTAATGGAATGCTATTTTGAACCATCATCGATGCTGCGTTATGGCGCAGCATACACATACCCCAGATACGACCATCCTTTTGTATGCCAGCGCGTTGGAGTATGTTGCTTACGATATAGTAGCACGTTGAGTGTCCCCCCAAAGGTATAAAAGGTGCTTGGCTTCGCAAGAACACATGGTCATCGTCAACTCTGGGACGCTCCTCTAAAATATAGCGATAGATCGAATTCCCAATATCAACTGTTAATGGAAGGCATACAGCGTTGCCCGTTTTGCTTTGCTGAAAGAAAATGGTCTCATTGTCCCAGTCTATATTGGCGAGCCTCAAATCGACCACATCAACCGCACGCATTCCCGTAGTAAGCCCCAGGAAAAATATCGCTGCATCTCTGTGAGATACACTTGGAGATGATAGTACTTCTTCTATACTCATGATCTCATTGTCCGTAAACATTGGAACTATCCGCTTGGTGCGGTAAGGATGAATCCCTGCCACTGCAAAATAAAGATCTTCACGCCCAAAATGCCGGAAGATATTGCGCAATATGCAGAGGACATTACGCTGATGTTTCTGAGACCAAGAGCAAATATAATTTACGACATCTGATACAGCCAGATCCTTTAAGGTCAGTATTCCACCGTCCTCCATATAGCGAAGGAGATGTAACATCCCATTTTGAAAAAATCCGATCGTTCCAATATTTGAATACTGTGTTTTTAAGTGCTCCATATAATCCTGATAGATTTCTATGAGATGTATAGATTTCGGCAAATTCTTCTCTTTTGTGACCATTGAGAAATCAAAAGTGCCTTGGAGATAAAATGAATTTATTAGCCGCACAAAACGACCATACATGACATTCCGATATCCGACAAACGCTCCTGTTTCCTCATTAAACACATTATCAGCAAATATTTGACCAATGTTGACTGTATAAGTATCATAGCCATTTTCTGCGCAGAACTTCTTGAATCTATTGCTGACTTGTTTGTAGTTTTCGATACTTTTTACCGCATAGCCTGCATTGGTTAAAGCGGCTAAAAAGGCCTCGCACAAATCATTAATATCTGATTTCATAGAAGACACCCTCCATTTGCCTGGTGCTCCCTATAATATCAAAAATATTATGCCGAAAAAAGTCTTTAAATTATTGCATTTTCAGCGCAATATAAAAGATTTCGGGATAATATTTTTTTCGATATAATCTCCTTTGTCCTGAATTCGGGATAACGGAGACTTCGGCGGCGTGTGGTACGGCGACAGCCGAGATGACGCAGGCTTGAACTTCCTGGATTCCCGGCCATTCACCACGGCCTTCGTGTCCGGCAACCATGAAAACTATGACGCCTTGGCTGCCTACCCCCAGGCGGAGTGGCACGGCGGCAGGGTGCGAACGATCCGACCCTCAGTGCTGATGCTGGAGCGTGGGCAGGTGTTCGATCTGGGCGGGAGGATGTTCTTTGCGATGGGCGGCGCCAGCAGCCACGATATCCAGGACGGCATCCTGGAGCCGGACGCGCCGGACTTCCTGCGGCGGTTCCAGCAGCTCAACGCCCAGGGCGCAGCTTTCCGGGTCAACCATCGCTCCTGGTGGCGGGAGGAGCTGCCCAATGAAGCGGAGTATGCCGAGGCCAGGGCCAATCTCGACCGGGCCGGGTGGACGGTGGACTACATCCTCACCCACTGCGGTCCCACCAGCATCCAGAACGATCTGCTGGGACCACTGTCCAAACCAGATGCCCTCACTGACTTTCTGGAGGAGATCGGCCAACGGTGCCGGTTCAAGTATCACTTCTTTGGCCACTATCATGGAAATAAGATAATCCGAAAAAAATACGTGTTACTGTACGAGCAGATCATACGGTTGAAGTAAAAGGAAACGGGTGATGACACATCACCCGTTTCCTTTTACTTTAATTGGCTTTTTAATAAGAGCCATTGACTAAAAAAGCATTGCCTGTTATAATACATACAAAGAAATAGGTCATCCCCTTTAATCATTGGTCGGGGGTTCGGAAGTCAGACTTGGATTTTTGAAAAATTTTCATAGAAATGCCGCAAAGCCTTGTGGCGCAATGCTTTGCGAATGTATCTTTTTTATCAACACATGACAAAAAGAAACACCAGCCAACGGCTGGTGTTTCTTTTTGGATACCTGGGGATAGTTCAATGCTCGGGCGAAGTGAATTCGCTTTGCGCCAAGGGTTTGCGCCAGCGGCGCAGAAGCGCCGCCCCGCCGCGCGGGCCCTGATCCGGTCTCAGCTTGCCGAAAAAGGCCTCTGGCCTTTTTCGACCGAGGAATGCATGACGGACAGGGCTCGATTCTTGCAGAAAAGTCGCCCTGTCCGTCATGAGAGGTGTCATTTCCGACGCACGTGTCGCCGGAAATGACGGAGCTTACTTTCCTTCCGCCGTCTGCGGACGACGGAACTCTGCGAGGCTCTTCTCCAGGAGGGTTTTTCGACAGCCTGCCCGGGCCGTAAGCTTGCTGCTTGACAAACCAAAAAGATGTGGTATCATCTGATTTGGTTGATGCTACATCTTTTTGACGTGAGGCGGCAATGGATATTACCAAAAGAAAAATTACAAAAATTGCGCGGGAAGTCGGCAAGTTTACAGTCCGTACCCTTCGGGAAGACGGGATCGGTACCGCGGAATTCGATGTGCTCCATGCGATCCGTAAGAATCCCGGCATTACACAGGCGGGCGTGTGCAGGATCGTCGGGATCGACAAAGGGGCCGTCGCAAGACAGACGGCCAATCTGGAGGCGAAGGGGTATCTGATCCGGAAAGAGAATCCCGGCGACGGACGGAGCCAGCTGCTGTTTGCCACAGAAAAAGCGGAAGGATTGAAACATTCCAAAGCGTATGTGGAGGCGCTGTTTTACGAGTGGCTGCTGCAGCCGCTGCCGGAGGCGGAAAAACAGGAATTTGCACGGCTTCTGGACAGACTGTACCGGCGGTGTAAAGCAGAGAGCAGGGCGGATTTTCCGGAAATGAATCAAAGAATGAAAGGGTGTCGGCCGGATGAAGCATAGCAAGAGTAAAAGACTCTCCCAGGCGATGCTGTTTATTCTTCTGTTCGGCATTGTCAGCCTGTTTTCGGATATGACCCACGAGGGGGCATCCAGCATCCGCGGCGCATATCTCTCCCTGCTCGGCGCTTCTGCGGGTACGATCGGATTTGTTTCCGGGCTTGGAGAACTGATAGGCTACTCCATGCGCTATGTATTCGGGAAACTGACGGATCGAACAAAGCAGTACTGGCCCATGACGATTGCGGGCTATCTCCTGGATGTGCTGGCGGTGCCTGCGCTTGCGCTGGTGGGAGAGCACGGATGGATCGGGGCCTGCGCGCTGCTGATCGTTCAGCGGATGGGCAAGGCCATCAAAAAGCCCGCAAAGGATACGATACTGTCCTTTGCCGCCGCACAGGAGGGCGTGGGCAAGAGCTTCGGCATTCAGGAGGTGCTCGACCAGATCGGCGCGTTTCTCGGGCCCGTGCTGCTGTATCTTGTCATGCTCTTCAAGACGGATGGAACTGTGTTTCAGATCTACTCCGCCTGCTTTGCGGTACTGGCGGTCCCCAGTGTGATCACGATCGTCCTGCTGCTGGTAACCAGATACCGATTCCCGAACCCGGAATGCTTTGAGCCGGAAAGCAAAGAGTATGTCCCGTTCAAAATGAAGAAGGAGTTCATCCTCTATATTGCCGGGATCAGTCTCTTTGCCTTTGGATTTATCGACTATTCCATTGTGATCATGCACATCTCCCGCACCTATACGGGACTGGCTGCCGGCCTTGCGCAGACCTCCGCGCTGGTAAGCGGCGGGACGCTGCCGCTGCTCTATGCCGGAGCGATGCTGGTAGACGCCGTGGCCGCCCTGTTCTTTGGATTCCTCTACGATAAAAAGGGCGTCAGGGCCCTTGTCTGGTCGACGATCCTTTCGGCGCCCTTTGCGATTTTCCTGTTTGCCGTCCCGTCGGTCCCCATGGTGCTTGTGGGGATCGCGCTCTGGGGCATAGGGATGGGGGCGCAGGAATCCATCCTAAAGGCCGCTGTAACGAATATGGTTCCCAAAGCCAGCCGCGCCACCGGCTACGGTATTTTCGAGTGCTCCTTCGGCGTGTTCTGGTTCCTGGGAAGCTGGCTTTTGGGTGTGCTGTATGATATCAGCATCCCGGCCATGATAGCGGTCTCTGTTGCCGCGCAGCTTGCCGCGATACCGTTGTATATCCGTTCGGCAAAGTGGAGCAGGGCGGCGGAAAGCGGAACTTGAAAGCAGACGCGCCGGAAGATACCAAACAGGAAGGCGGCCCAGGCCGCCTTCCTGTTTTCCGTGCTGCAGATGGGGGCGGGGACGCTTTCTGACGGCGGGGGCCTCATCCCGCCGCCAGATCGACGTAGAGGTCGTCCAGCGATGGTGCCTGGCTGACATACACCGTGATGGTGATGGGGAAAAAGGTGATGAGCACCGTCACCAGGACTTTGCTCCAGATCCCATAGCCGAACCATAATACAAACAGGGGCGCGATGGCGGTGGTGGGGATGGTTTGGGAAACCACGACCAGGGGATAGAGCACCCGCCGTACCAGACCGCTGGCATCCATGGCCACCGCCAGGGCCAGACCGAGCGCCAGGGAGAACGCCAGGCCGAGTGCGGTTACCGTCATGGTGGCGGGCAGGTGGACGGTAAAGAGGAGCACGCGCAGCTCCCACAGCTTTTGGATGATCTGGAGGGGCGACGGCAGGGTATAGGCCGCGTCCATCCCCGCAGCTGCGGCCTGCCACAGGAGCAGCAGTGCAAAGAGAAAGAGAAGGGCGGGCAGGTCGGCCTTACAGGGACCTTTCATACCTTCACCTGCTTTCGCAAAAGCGCCACGAGCCGCTCTTTCAGGTCCGCCAGCTCTGGAGCCTTCAGGCAGGAGCGCTCCCGGGGGAAGGGCGCGGGGACCGGAAGCTCCGCCAGCGTTTGGATGGGGGTGCGCTCCACCACCAGCACGCTGGAGGAGAGAAATAAAGCTTCCTCCACGTCGTGGGTGATGAATAGGATGGTCTTCCCATACCGTTGCCACTGATCCAGCAGCCACTCCTGCATGGAGATGCGGGTAAGGAAATCCGGGGCGGAAAAGGGCTCGTCCAGCAAAAGCAGGCGCTGCCGGTGAGCATGGCACGGGCGAAGGCCGCCCGCTGCCGCATGCCGCCGGAGAGCTCGTGGGGCATTTTGCCGGCACAGCCGGACAGGCCGACGCCGCACAGGGCTTCCTCTGCCTGAGCGCGCCGCTGGGCCCGGGACAGGCCGCCCGCCAGCTCCAGGGGAAGGGCTGCGTTTTCCCCCACGGTGCGCCAGGGCAGCAGCAGATCCTTTTGAGGCATGTAGCCGCAGTACCGCTTCCGGCCGCCGATGGGCGCGCCGTCCACCCGAATGGCGCCGGACTTGGGCTGGAGCAGGCCGTTGGTCAGGCGGAAGATGGTGCTTTTGCCGCAGCCGCTGACCCCGAGGATGCAATGAAAGGAGCCCGGCGCGATCCGAAAGGAGAGGCGGTCGATGATGTCGAAGTCCTCGGAAGGGTACTGATAGGAGACGGAATCAAGTTCCAGCATGGCTACGGCTCCCGTTTCCAGGCCATGTCCCAGAAGCCGAGCTCATACCGGCTGCACGAGACAAAGATCTCCTCCAGACGCTGATAGTCCGCCTCACTGCAGTCCTGGGCCAGCGTATCCATCAACGCCACCAGAGCGGCGTTGGTTTTCTGGTAATCCGCTCCGGCATAGCCCTGGACCCACTCGCCATAAAAGGGGTGCTCCGCCGCTCCCGGCAGATCGGCCAGCCGCTGGCCGATCTCGGCATAGCTCCAGGAACAGGCCAGAAGGGAGGCCACGATCTCCGCCGGGCCTCCGGCGGCGGCCACGGCCAGCATGTAGTGGGTGTAGGACAGGTTGGCCAGGGCGGGCTGCACGGCGAAGACCTGTGCCTCCGGGATGCCGAGGCGGGCCATGTAGGCCCGGTGCAGCCGCATTTCGCCGCCCAGGATGGCGTCCAAATTGACGGAGAAGATGCGCATCAGCTCCGGGTCCCGGGCCTTGATTACTCCGTAGGCAAAGACCCGTGCGTAATCGAAAAGGTACCGGTAGTCCTGCAGCAGAAACCACCGGAACTGCTCCAGCGGCAGGGTGCCGTCGCCGATGCCCCGGACAAAGGGATGGGCATGGCAGGCCTCCCACACGGGGCGGGCGGCCTGGTACAGACGCTGTGTTACCGTCATACGGCGCTCCTCCAATCCAAAAGAGTCTCGTCGGCCAGGGCGGAGAGCGCAGGCCAGTCTGAGGCGTAAGCGGGCTCTGAAACAGCCACGGTGTAAAAGCCCGCGTCCCGGGCGGTTCGGGCGGCGTAGAGGGCGTCTTCAAAGACGGCGGTCTCCGCCGGCTGCGCGCCCAGCCGGCGGGCCGCCGACAGGTACACGTCCGGATGCTCCTTGCTCACGCCCAGCGTTTCGCAGCTCAGAATAAAGTCAAACAGTCCGTCCACCCCCAGCCGGGAGAGGCAGGCGCGGGACAGCGGCTCGGCGGTGGCCGTGGCCACGCACAGGCGGCACCCGCGGCCCCTCAGCCGCTCCAGATATTCTTTTGCTCCGGGCTTCAGGTCCACATCCTTCCGGTAGCGGACGTCCATGATGGCCTCCATCTCGTCCACGATGCGCTGGGGCGGGCCGGGAATGCCGAAGGCGTCCATAAAGCAGGCGGCCCCCTCCAGCATGGTCATGGACTCCATCGCCCGCAGCAGCGCCTCCTCCGGGCGGATGCCGCGGGCCCCCAGATAGTCAAGGCCCAGGTTTTTCCAATAGCGCATGGAGTCCACCAGGGTGCCGTCCATGTCAAAAATACAAAAGCGCTTATCCATGGCGTCCCACCAGTTCCTCGGCCAGCGTCCGCAGACGGGCGGCCGCAGCCCCCGCGTCGCGCTGGGCGAAGAGTGCGGACACCACCGCCACGCCGTCCACGCCGCTGCCCTTCAGGGCCGGGAGATTGTCGGCGTTGATCCCGCCGATGGCTACCACCGGGATGGTTACGGCGTCGCAGATCGCGCGCAGCCGGGCAAGCGTCAGGCTCCCGGCGTCCGCTTTGGTGGTAGTGGAGAACACCGCTCCCGCGCCGATGTAATCCGCCCCGGCCTGCTCGGCGGCTACGGCGGCGTCTACCGTGTTGGCGGAAATGCCCAGAATCTTGTCCGGGCCGATGAGGGAGCGCACCGGCTTGCCCGCCAGATCGGACTGCCCCATGTGAACTCCGTCGGCGCCGCATTCCAGCGCCACTTCAATGGAGTCGTTGACCACGAAGGGGACGTGGTACCGGGCGGCCTGAGCCTGCAGGCGCTTGGCTTCCGCCAGAAAAGCATCCCGCTCCAGGGCCTTCTCCCGGATCTGGAGGAAGGTGGCGCCGTTGGCAAGCACACGCTCCACATCCTCGGTAAGGGGGCGTCCGTTCAGCCAGGTGCGGTCGGTGACCGCGTACAGCAGCAGGGAGGCGCGGATCTCATCCTTGGTAAACTTCATAGCGGACTCCTTCTCTCAATTGGGTTTCGGTGAGGCGGAACACCCCGTCGATCAAATGCGTGCGGAAGCTGGCGTTGCCGGCGCCGCTGCGCAGGCGGTGCGCCTCGGCCAGCTCCCCCGCCACCCCGAGGGCGGCCGCGGCTGCGGCTGCGGCCGCAAAGGGATGTTCCGGCGATGCTCCGCAGAAAGCGCCGGTCAGGGCGGCGAGCATGCACCCGCTGCCGGTGATGCGGGCCATGGTGGGTACGCCGTTATGGAGCAGCAGGGTCCTGTGCCCGTCGGAGACGATGTCGGTAGCGCCGGAGAGGGCGATCACCGCCCCGGTGCGCCGGGCCAGGCGTTCGGTCAGCTCTGCCGCTTGGGGCAGCGTTTGTTGGGTAACGGCGTCCCCGGCGGATACGTCCACCCCGCTGCCGCCCCGCTGCCCCAGGGCCAGGGAGCGGATCTCGGAAGCATTGCCGCGGATGACGGCAAAGCCAAGCTCCGCCAGCAGGCGGCGGCAGGCCTGCCGCCGCAGCGTGGTGGCTCCGGCGGCCACCGGGTCCAGTACCACGGGGATTCCAAGGGCGTTGGCCGTTTTCCCGGCCAGGAGCATGGCCTCCAGCTCCCCGACGGCTCCCAGGTTGAGCACCAGAGCCTGGACCCCCGCGACCGATTCTTCCACCTCGCGGAGGTCGTGGGCCATGGTGGGAGATCCGCCGGCGGCCAGGATCATGTTGGCGCAGTCGTTGACGGTGACAAAGTTGGTAATGCACTGTACCAGGGGCGCGGCGCTCCGCACCGCCCGGAGCCGGGCGGCAAATTCGGCTGGCTGCATAGGTCCCTCCCCCTTAACGGTTGAGTTGATTCAGCATCCGGTTCAGAGCGCCGGAGTGCCTGAGAAGGAGAAGGACGGCGCAGCCCATCCCGCCGCCCACGGCAGCGGAGGGAACATAGAAGGGGATGTAGTAGAAGGGAGAGTGAGGGGGGAGACCGTAGAATAGCCGCATCAGTGGGTAAACGGCTATGGCGCTGAGGATGCCGGTGCCGAATACCTCGCCGGCATACGCCAGCCAGAGCTTGCGCGTTTTCTGATACAGCAGGGCGGAGAGAAACGCGCCGAACACGGCGCCCACCAGAGCCTGGATGGTCCGCCCCGTGAGCACCATCCGCAGCAGCCCGGTCAGGGCGGCGGCGGCCAGCCCGTACCAGGGGCCCAGGAACACGGCCCCCAGAAGGTTGCAGAAATGCTGGAAGGGCGCCATAGCGGGAAAATAGACGAAGGTGGAGAGCACGAAGCTCAGCACGGCCAGCATGGTGGTAAGCGCCATTTTTCGTACTGAGACGCCGCCGGCCCGGGTCATGGCGGACGCAGAATGAATCGGTTGCATCGGAATTTCCTCCTCCCTTACAGGGTTTGATAGCGGCCCGTCTTATCCGCAATGGTCCAGACGCCGTCGGGCTTGTAGCTGATCTTTACGTAGCTCATCACGCTGGGGGAGCCTGCCCGCACACAGATGCGGCAGCATTCCTTTACAAGATCCAGAAGCTGGTCCAGCTCACCCTCCAGCGTGGTCTCAAAAGGGCCTACCGCATAGTGCAGGCCGGTGGAGGCCAGGTGGGAAATGACCTCGTCCACGATGCGGCGGGTCTCCTCCTGCTCCAGGACCTTGGGAAGGACCTGGATGGCGACGCTCGCATTCATTGCACGGCGCCCCCTTCCAAAATGGCATAATTGTGTTTCAGCGGACCGCTGCCGCCGCCCAGGTCCAGCCCGGCCTCCAGGGCGGCGGTGATGTAGGCCTTGGCCATTCCGACCGCCTCGGGCAGGGCGTGGCCCAGGGCCAGGAAAGAGGCGATGGCGGAGGACAGCGTGCAGCCCGAACCGTGATTGTTGGGGTTGTCTACCCGGCACGCCCGGAACCAGCGGGCCGTGCCGCCGTGCCAGAGCAGATCGTCCGCATCGGCCGTCCGGTGACCGCCTTTTACCAGCACGGCGCCGGGGAGAACCGTTCCGACGGCCTCGGCGGCCCGGAGCATATCCGCCTCATCCCCGATGGGGAAACCGCATAGCCGTTCCGCCTCCGGAAGGTTGGGGGTGATGACTTCTGCCAGGGGGAAGAGCTCTTCCATCAGGGCGGAAAGCGCGCTCTCCCGCATCAGGCTGCTGCCGCTGGTGGCCGCCATCACCGGATCGACTACGATGTGCGCGGCCTGGTACTCCCGCAGCTTAGCCCCAATGGTGCGGATGATGTCCGCGTTGGATACCATGCCGATCTTTACCGCATCGGGGCGAATGTCCCGAAAGACGCAGTCCAGCTGCTGCCCTACGAATGCGGGAGCGGCTTCCAGCACGCCGTAGACCCCGGTCGTGTTTTGAGCCGTAAGCGCGGTGACGGCGCTCATGCCGTACACCCCCAGACAGGTCATGGTCTTCAGATCGGCCTGGATACCTGCCCCACCGCTGGAGTCACTGCCGGCGATGGTCAATACTGTTTTCATTTCGATACCTCCCAAAGAAAAAACTCGGAACGCCCGTCCAGGAGCGCTCCGAGTAATAGACTTTGACGGCTGGGGCCGCAAAGGGCCCAAGCCGTATGTTACTCACTGCGTCCCTACGTTGGCATTATCCACATCAGGTAAGGTCGGGATGTTTCCCCTCTCAGCCCTTCTTCAGAGCTCCCTTGCAGGCAACCATATTGACTTGTCGCAGAAGAAACCGCAGTGCGGCTCATTCTGCAACCATTACTATAACACAGGAATGAACGAAAGTAAAGATGAAACCGAAGGAGGAATGTTTCGCTCGCCCCAAAGGCCGGAAGAAATGCGTATAGAACGTTTTTTGTTTTTCGATAGCGCGTCAAGAAGGCGGAGGATGAGTACAAGGCGGCATGCCCAAACGGGTTATCCGTCCGATGATCTGTTGAATGGCTGCAGCAGGGAGGCATGGCGCCCTGGTGCCGGGGATTATTTTGTACGGCGCTCCCCCCCTGGGGGGGAGCGCCGTATTGGCAGTGTGCAGGCCGCCCTATGCTTTGGACCAACTTCAAATATACTGCGCGGCGTTGTGCCCAAAGTTTGATTTCGTCCATGGTAATAAAGGCATACCTGGTATCACAAATAGTGACAGACGCGACCGTGCTCAGATCAAATGCTTTTTTCGGTATAAACTGATATTTGGAATCGTCATCGTTTGATGACCGGCCGCCGGCGTAAACGCTTGGGATTTGGCCGATTACTTCCGATGTTCCATCTTAAGGCAACACCGCACAATTCCCCACGCACGTCTTGGCGGCCAATTTGCCCCACAAATGCGTTGCAAAACCTTGCAATACAAAAAGTATTCCTGCGGTTTCGCGCCTTTTTGCGGCACAAATTTTCGCGCCGATCCGCACGCGTTGAAGCATGCGGTAATGCCTTAATAATTTAGCCTCGCCCCACGCAGAGTTTCGTCCACGCTCGCCCACCCGTTCTTGGAAAACAGGGATCTTGTAATGATGGCACGAGACTCAGGCAACGCCTCGATATCTTCCGGACCGGCGATTTGATCAACTGCTTGATCCGCGTTCGATATGGTTGCCCACTCCGCGATACCCGGACGCTCAAGTTCTAACCTCAATCTATCCTGCACAGATTGAACTGTTCAGCTTGGCGTTCAGTAGGCCTGTTTAATTCTCAAGAATCAATTTCTTCCATCATTGTGGGGAAAAAATACTTAGTACCGTCAATGGTAATAGACTCTACCGCGCTCAAATCAAATGCCTGCTTTGGTGTAAATTGGTATCTTTGTTTGCCCTCATATACGGCATCCGGAGTTCTGCCGCTAGGCTGCAACCAAATGCCCGCTAAGTTACGTGGGATTTCGTCAATCACATCGGATGTTCTGTCTTTGTAATTTACCGATGCTCCCTGCAACGCCTCATTTACGCTAACGGTCCAATTGTTACGGAACAGACCTCGTATAAAATTTCCTTTTATATCTTCCATCCCAGGAGCCAACGGCATTTCTGGATCTACCTGAATTTTGACTTGTTCTGCGTTAGATTCTGTTGTCCATTGTGATAGACCCGGTGTTTCAAGAGCCAACTCAATATATCCGGCGCAAATTGCAATTTGAGTGATTTTGCCTTCCGATACGTAGTCAGGAACATCGGGCATCTCAGGGCGCAGGCCCCACACAGCTTCGAAATGGGCTTTCGTATTTTCGATGGGTATATCCACCGGGATGCTGATCATCTGACTTGCTGTAACGGGGATCACGATGGGACCATAGCGCTCTTCCGGTTTCAGATTATGGGTCAGTTCAAGCGTTAGTTCAACCTGCTCGATCTGCCTCAATTCCTCGCCGTACACAAATACTTTGACCAGTGCCGTTTGTGTTTCCGGATCATAGCTGGTTTGCTCCGTGTGGAAGGTACAACCTACCGTGCTCATTCCGCTCAAATCCCACTCGTATTCTGGAGAGGCGTTCTCGGCAAGGATCGCTGCAATTTGTTCCGGAACTGGCGAAATTGCTATATATGCATAAAGCCGTTCTTCCGCGCACATGGTGGACATCAGCGTCACTTGGACATCCTTCAGTTCTTCCGCTGTTTTTTCAACATCGTTATATTCCGTCCATTCCGGGATAGGAGTTTCAGCAGAGATACCCATATCCATTCTGGCTGCGTCGCGCAGGGAAAATACAATTGCGAATGCCGTTATACAGCAGAGCAATGCGATTATGGCAGCGATCAGCAGACAGCGGGAAAGAAGCTTGCGGATGCGGCCTTGGCCTCCTTGTTCCAGCATTGTTGCCGTGTTTTTTTGATTGATCCGGCTCAGGGTCAACTCCTTGATCCGCGAAGAGGAGAGCAGGGAGGTGCCATTTAGATCCACGCTTTCATCGATATAGGCGTCCAGCAAATCGGAAATATTGCGATTCATAAGGTTGCTCCCTCCTTCGTCAGTATTTCTTTTAGTTTCATTCGGCCTCGTCTCAGCTTAGTTTTTATTGTTGATTCGTTTAGGGCCATGCTGAGAGAAATTTCTTTTATTGATTGAGCGTAATAGTAATGGCGGAGGAACACTTCCCGGTCTTCGCCTGCCAAGGAGTTTACTGCTTGGCGGACCAGCCTTCGCTCTTCTGCGCGCTCCATATCCTCAGAAGGATGGTCCGAACTTGGTATGTCCAAAACATTGTCCTCCAACGGGAGCGTCTGTCCGGTCTGACGCAGTTTATCTTTGGCCTTATGTCTGGCTACCGCCCCGAGCCAGCCTTTCACATGACCAGGTCTTAAGTCGAATGACTGATTCCAGGCGGCCAGAAAAACGTCGGAAACGACTTCCTCCGCATCTTCTGGGGACATAGCGTCTCGAAGGATATTCCACACGATGACAGATACATAAGGCACGTAAATATCCATGAGAGCCTCTAGCCCAGAAGGATCTCGGACTTTTATCTTTTGTAATATTGTTGCTTCTCTCATAAATGACGCCCAACCTCCTCGAAAGCTGCTTTCACTAATAATATCGCAGCTGAATTACCGAAGGTTTCATCCATGATTTTACAGCCAGCGCCGGCAGACCGTATCGCACGTATTTCGATCCGCACTCCCCGTGCGGGGAGCGACCTCCCATCTGCCGGGAATGTAACCGGGGATGTGTGATTTCAATCCACGCTCCCCGTGCGGGGAGCGACGGGATGGCGGGGCAAACGCCCCGCCATCCCTGCTATTTCAATCCATGCTCCCCGTGCGGGGAGCGACATAGGTGCCGGCGTCAATACGCACGATAGCATGAAGATTTCAATCCATGCTCCCCGTGCGGGGAGCGACAGGACCGTACAGAGGCTGTGCAAGAGTGCGTATCATTTCAATCCATGCTCCCCGTGCGGGGAGCGACCGGGTCGTGGAGGTGTGACGGGTTGATCACATCGATTTCAATCCATGCTCCCCGTGCGGGGAGCGACGGGGCCAGTACGCCCGTCCATCGCGGCCCCGGTATTTCAATCCATGCTCCCCGTGCGGGGAGCGACGCGCAAAGCCGGTGTCCCTGTAGACACCGCCCTGATTTCAATCCATGCTCCCCGTGCGGGGAGCGACCTGAAAGCTCTCCTCGTCCACGTCGAACTCGCCCTTGATTTCAATCCATGCTCCCCGTGCGGGGAGCGACCCGGCTGAACAGCCTGGGATTCGACTTCACGGTATTTCAATCCATGCTCCCCGTGCGGGGAGCGACCTTGTTGGATGTAGTGGCCGTGTTGGCGAACACATTTCAATCCATGCTCCCCGTGCGGGGAGCGACCGTCTGCTCCAGATCCTCGGACTCCTCACAGTCATTTCAATCCATGCTCCCCGTGCGGGGAGCGACAGACCTGGGCCGCGCACCGGCCACGACATAAGGATTTCAATCCATGCTCCCCGTGCGGGGAGCGACGTTCGACGTGGACGAGGAGAGCTTTCAGGCAATATTTCAATCCATGCTCCCCGTGCGGGGAGCGACGGAAGACCCGGGGCTATGTCACCGTTTCCAGGACGGATTTCAATCCATGCTCCCCGTGCGGGGAGCGACCCCTGCTGAAGCAGATGACGGAGTACCCCATGGGATTTCAATCCATGCTCCCCGTGCGGGGAGCGACCGCTACGTCAAGAGCGCGTCCCAGATCGGGATCACATTTCAATCCATGCTCCCCGTGCGGGGAGCGACACGTCCCTCTTTGCCACGGGCTACGGCATTTACAATTTCAATCCATGCTCCCCGTGCGGGGAGCGACTATAGGAGGATTACACCATGAAAAAGATCAACTGATTTCAATCCATGCTCCCCGTGCGGGGAGCGACGGCGCAGTGCCGGGCCGCCTCGTCCGCGATCCGTATTTCAATCCATGCTCCCCGTGCGGGGAGCGACGGACGCGGCACCACAACCTGCATAAAGGAGGGAATTTCAATCCATGCTCCCCGTGCGGGGAGCGACTCCGGGGCAAATTCGGCGAGACCATGGACGCAGCTATTTCAATCCATGCTCCCCGTGCGGGGAGCGACCCGGGACGGCGTTAACGCCGTCCTCAGCTTCCTATTTCAATCCATGCTCCCCGTGCGGGGAGCGACTGCTTGTCTGTGGTGTCATCCTCTGTGCATGCCTTATTTCAATCCATGCTCCCCGTGCGGGGAGCGACAGGGTAAGTATAAGGCTGTTTCTGCCGCCATAAAATTTCAATCCATGCTCCCCGTGCGGGGAGCGACTGACACTCCCATGCGCTCCACAGCCAAAACAGTGATTTCAATCCATGCTCCCCGTGCGGGGAGCGACTACTTACGAGGACTTTGACCGCGGCCGCGTTTTTATTTCAATCCATGCTCCCCGTGCGGGGAGCGACGCTGGGAGGCGTTCCTGGCGCTGTGCGGCAGGGAATTTCAATCCATGCTCCCCGTGCGGGGAGCGACCGTGATTTTGGTTGTAATGCCGGTTACGATGCTCTGAATTTCAATCCATGCTCCCCGTGCGGGGAGCGACTATTGTAGTTTGGCAGGGAGTCAAATACATTGTCATATTTCAATCCATGCTCCCCGTGCGGGGAGCGACGAGACAGTAAGTACATTCAAAGAGTTCGATATAAATTTCAATCCATGCTCCCCGTGCGGGGAGCGACGTGATGCCGTTGAAATGATTGAGGTCAAGATTGAATTTCAATCCATGCTCCCCGTGCGGGGAGCGACTTCTCTCTCATTGCACGGAGGTCCTTCCCTCTGGTATTTCAATCCATGCTCCCCGTGCGGGGAGCGACCCCTAGCAACATGATCAACTTCGGCACAAAAGGATTTCAATCCATGCTCCCCGTGCGGGGAGCGACGATGGTATTGAACAGCGTGGTCAGGACAGGTGTATTTCAATCCATGCTCCCCGTGCGGGGAGCGACTTCGGACATGATCGTGATGTCTCCTTTTCATATCATTTCAATCCATGCTCCCCGTGCGGGGAGCGACTGCTGGGCGTCGGAGGTCTGGGCCAGGATGGAGTTATTTCAATCCATGCTCCCCGTGCGGGGAGCGACCGTGGAAACAGCCGCGTCCTTGAATACCGTGTTATTTCAATCCATGCTCCCCGTGCGGGGAGCGACGCCGCGACGATAGCCGTACCGCAGATGAGCGCCTATTTCAATCCATGCTCCCCGTGCGGGGAGC
>CDZT01014999.1_pt1 | contig 17025 bp, 14 predicted proteins | sample 557531 | NCBI WGS metagenome assembly CDZT01 (sample SAMEA3182066, study PRJEB8094) | gut metagenome | biome: human; feature: gut; material: Stool; isolation source: human stools | place: Canada | collected 2013-03-05
TCTCCTCGATGACGCGCAGGTGCATGTGGCGGATGGCCTTGACGCCTTCGAGCAGGTCATCGGGCGCCTCGGGGTCGGGGTTGTGCAGCAGGCCTTTGTAGCCAGTGCCCTTGGTGCGCGGCTTGTTGGTGTAGACGCGCGGAATGATGATGAGTTTGTCCTTGACCTTTTCGGCGACCTTGGCCAGTCGGTTCATGTACTCAAGCACTGAGTCCTCGCGGTCGGCAGAGCACGGGCCGATGATGAGCACCTTGCGTGCGTCCTCGCCGGTAAAGACCTTGGCGACCTCGGCGTCGAATGCCTGCTTTTTGGTGGTAAGCTCGGCAGAAAGCGGCATTTCCTCGCGGATCTCCATGGGGATCGGCAGCCTGCGTTTGAAATCCATGGCCATGCGGGGCCTCCTCAATCAAATAGGTCAAAGCATGAATCGTCGAATGCTCGGCATTATCCGCTGTCGCACACTAAAGTGCAAGCACGACCAACCAAAAAGGGAACGGATGACACGAGGACTTGCTTACCACGAGAGTGGATAATCTCCCGTTTTCGGCCTATGTTCGCGCCAAAAGTGGGAGATTATCCACTCTCATCGAGCAAGTGTCCGAAAATCCACCCTCATTCCTTCTTAGGGCCCTCCGTCCCCGAGGGATCGAGGCTCGTCTGCCGAATGGTCGATGCGGCCGCCCTGCGTCCATGTCACACTCAGAGGCGGCCTGACCCAACTTGGAAGGAGCCTCCATGAGCCTTGACAACGTAACCCTGCGCGCTGCGACCCTCGACGACCTTGCCGGCATTGCAGCCATCTACAACCAGCTATGGTGCAACACGCTGCGCAACCGCGGTGACGTCGAAGCCGCCGATTTCTGCGCGCGCTTTAACATCGCCATGCAGCTGCAGCGCTCCCCCATCGCACTCGTCGCCGAAGCCGAGGGCCGCATTATCGCTGCCTGCTGCATCGGCATCTTCGAGGACGGCAAGCCGCGTACCAATCCCACCTGGGAGCCCTGTTACGACGAGCTGTTTATCCAGGCAACCGAGATGGCAAAGACCGCCGATGCCAAGCTCGAGGGCTCGCTCTTTGGCGACAGTCGTGAAAAGACCACGGCCGACCGCTTTGCCGCCACGGGCAACGAGTATGCCCAGGGCCAGCTCAACCTGATCATCATTGTTCCCGAGTGGCAGGGCAAGGGACTCGGCCGCGCACTCGTCGACCTTTCGCGCGCCGAGCTCGCCAAGGCAGGCTGCACCAAGTTCTTCCTGATGAGCGACTGCAACTCCGACTGGCAGTTCTACGAGCACCTCAACATGAAGCGCATCTTGGAGGACCACAGCCAAGACACCGGCGATGGTTTTATCGTCTACATGTACGGAGGCGACACGCAGGATTAGCCTGTGTGCCGCCTCATCGGCTTTCTCCAAGACAGCCCATCAGCCAAGCCGAGACAAAAGCACGCGCTCTCTTCGGCAGTAGGGACATTCGTCCTGCGAAGCGTGGTATAGATGACCGCGCGGGCACACAACTGTCGCGGATAGATAACGGTCGAGTAGGCGCGCCCATGTGCGTGCGTCAAGGCGCTCCTCCGCCCTGCCATACAACGATCGACGGAAAGCCTCGCTCATAAGGTGGCCAAAAGCATCGAGCTCGAGAGCGTACACCGGGATAAGGTGTCCGACCAGCGTCCCCACAAAGGGGCTGCGCCTATTACATACGCAGCTATTGAGCGGCGGAGCGGGCGGAATGTCATCATCTAGGTCAAAAATGTCCAGGTCGAGCTCACCAGAAGCGTATGGGTGTATCCCGCGATTGAGCATCTTGAAGATATGGACCGCGAGTCCAAAGTCGTCCGTCTGAGGTGTAAACACCGGGGCATTCGTGGCGGCTGCCAGGCTCTCGAAATCGCTGACGCCAGTTGTCTCCATGAGTTTGAGCACCTCCGGTGCGATATATCCTGGTGCTGCACAGGTGGTTTGGTAGCTCACATCTGAAAGTGTGAAAGCATACGAATCGATGTCGAGAAGCATCAGGCTGCCCCTCTCCCCCACAAGGATGTTGCGAGGATTCCAGTCACCCACAGTGATGCCGATGTCATGGAGCCCCGAGGTAAGCTTGCACAGATCGCCAAGACCCGATCGAGCGCCGATGCCCCCACCGGTGCCGCGCTCAGAATCGGCGCGGCCACGCGCTCCATCTTGGCGAGATTTGTATAGAGCCGGGTGACTGACTGCTTGCATCCCTTGGCATAATTTGGCACCAACAGGACTTTTTCACCATGACGGCAGTAGTGCACACCGCCCAGGAGATGGATGAGCTCAGGGCAGTCGCAGCGCAAAAGTTCTACGAGCGCCTTAACCGTATCCATGCCAGCGCGCGCCGAAACCTCGCAGCCCTTCTGCCCGTTGAGCACGCACTCGAGTAGCGCATCGTATGCGCGCTGGGCTTCGGGGGCCAGGTGCGCCCTGTTAAACATGCCCTCGAGTCGCACGATTCCCTTCGAATCGATCATACAAGCCCCCAATCTGTTCGGTTTTCCCAGATTGTGAGCCCGCATACCCAAGCCGCCCATCCCGCCGTTCAGCTGAAACCACCACACAAAAAGTCCGCCGACCATTGAAGTCGGCGGACTTTCGCGTGCGGACAATCAAACACTGTTTATCATGGGGCTACTATTTACAGCGCGCCTTGGGCTGCTGCTGGGTGATGCAGTGGATGTTGCCGCCGCCGTAGATGACTTCACGGGTCATGATGCCGATGACTTCGCGGTCCGGATAAGCAGCTTGGATATCCTTGAGCGCCTGGGCGTCGTTGGGATCGCCGAACTGCGGTACGAGCACCGCACCGTTGATGGGCAGGAAATTGAGATAGCTCGGCTCGAAGGCGTCCTCGGGGGTACGCGGCAGCACGCCCTCGACGGGATCAATCGTGCTGGCCTCCTCTTCGGTCATATTTACCGAAGTCGCAGGCATGATCACCTTGTGGATCTTGAGCTTGCGACCCTTGGCATCCGTGGCCTCGGAGAGCGTCTTATACGCCTCCTGGCACTCCTTGTAGAACTTATGGTTGGGATCATCGGTCCACATGCAGCAGACTTCGCCGGGCGCACTAAAGCATGCGACGTCGTCCACATGACCGTTCGTTTCATACGGATCGATACCGTCCTTGATCCAGATAACCTTCTCGATACCGAGATACTCAGAGAGCTTCTCCTCAATCTGCTCCTTGGTGTACTGCGGGTTGCGGTCCTCGTTAAGCAGACACATCTCAGTGGTCACGACGGTGCCTTGACCATCACAGTTGAACGAGCCGCCCTCGAGGATGTAATCCTCGGGACGATAACGGTTAACCTGCTCAAGCTGTGCCACCTGCAGGCCAATGGAAGCGTCCTTGTCCCACGGGAAGTACAGGCCGTCAATGAAACCGCCGTAAGCATTGAAGTGGAAGTGCGAAAGGGCAACCTCACCATTGTCATTAACGAGGAACGCCGGGCCAGGGTCGCGAATCCAGCTGTCGTTGTACTCCATGTGGATAACGCGCACGTTCTCAACGCCGTCGAAGATCTCGCACACCGCGGGGAAGTCTTCGGTGTTGACGCCCACCGTGATGGGTTGAAAGCGTGCAACGGTCTTGATGATCTCGGTGAAGACCTTCTGCGCCGGCTTGGCGCCGCAGCGCCACACGTCGGAGCGGTGCGGCCACAGAATCCAGGTGCGCTCCTGCTCCTCATACTCGACGGGCATATAGAACCCGTCCTTCTTAGGCGTGGACTCACTCTCGTAGATAGTCTTCATTTCAAGCTCCTTGATCTCGGTGCTTTTGCTTGACGAGACCATAATGCAGCCGCACCGAGATGTCCTCAATGGTCCCTCGAGCCCCTTTCAGCGACCGCCGGTATACCATTCGCTGACCTAAAGTTCTATTCAGGCCGAGAACATGACATACTGGGTTCCACAATGGAAAGGACGTCCTATGCCCCCATGCAATAAACAGCAGACTATTGAGCTGGACAGTACGACCTAGACCGCTCTCAACGAGCTCGCGCTCGCAATCCACGCATCACACGGTGTCGATATGCTGCAAAAGGAGACACTCGAGGGAACGACAGGGCTCGTGCCCCATCGGATCGCCATGTTCGACCTGATCGAGGCGGCGGGCAGCGATGCCCCACGCTACGTCCACCCCGTAAGCAGCGGAATGGACGACCGCGCACTGAGCGACTACTACAACCGTTACGCCGCGATGGACTATACAACATGGAGCTTTGACCTACATAAGGTCGGTGTCTACCGCGTCGCTCGACCTCGTCGACGTCGAGCGACGCGATGCCACGCCCATCTATCGCAAATGGATGGAACCCCAGGGCGTCTACTTTGGCTGTACGGCCACGCTCGCGCACAACGACAGCCCGCTGGGAAGCATCACCCTGTTTCGCGAACGCACGGCCGGAGACTTCACCGACACCGAGCTCGCAATCCTGCTCGAAGTCGCTCGGCACGCGAGCCTCGCGCTCGCCAACCTCTATCCTCGGGGCATTAAACTCACCCAGACAGAAGACACAAACCAGCTGAATGCTTTCATTGCAGAACACAATATCCAACCGCGCGAAGCCGAAGTCATGCGGCTCATGCTCGACGGCAAAACGAACAAACAGATGGCAAACGAGCTATTCATAAGCGAGTCAACCGTCAAGAAGCACGTCAACGCCATCTATCGCAAGCTCGGCGTCAGCAACCGCTTGGGCCTCATGACTGCCACGCAAAACATACCGCGATAAAAAAGGGCGCCCTCCATGTGGAGAACGCCCTTTGATTTCGCCGTTGACCGAGGAGCGGCCCTAGACTACGCCATGAGCCCACTCAGGCGCTTTTGCTCCTTTGCAGCAAGTGCAATGGAAACCAGGCCGGTAATGGCATCGGCTGCAACCAAGGCAACCCAAATACCCTGCGCACCCATCATACTGCCAAGCAAGTACATGAGCGGTACGGAACAGATTACGTAACGGAGCAGGCCGCAGAACGTAGCGACGCCGACCTTTTCGACCGCCTGATAGTAAATGGACATGGTCATGGCAAGGTAGCCAAGCGCGACGGCCAGGACCACGATACGCGTGGCGCCGGCAGCGACCTCGACAAGTGCCGGGTCGGAACCCGCGAAAAACGCACAGACCGGCGTGGCTGCGGCCCACAGGACGGCGGTGACCACGAGCAGCACAACAATCTGATACCTGAGTGTGCAGGAGAGCGTCTCCTTGAGTCGAGCCCAGGCCTTGGCACCGGCATTGAAGGCAGCGATGGGCTGCAGACCATAGGAGAAGCACTGGGCGACCATCATGGTGATGTAGAGAATGTAGCCGTTGATTACGCCGAAGGCAGCGATGTAGAGCGAACCCATGTCACCGCCAAGCGTGCCGAGCAGCGAGTTGGCAACGGTATTGAAGATGAATGTCGCAGCCTGGACCAGGAAGAACGGGAAGCCGATCTTAACGATCTGCCCGCAGATACCAATGTCGAGTTTGAGGTCGACCAGGTTGATCTGGAGCTGAGACTTCTTGCCGCCAACATACCAGAAGATGCCGATGGCCCAGATGCCAATGGACAGGCCATAGTACACGCCAGCACCCATGACGCCGAGCTTGAGCACGAAGGTCGAAAGCGCAAGCCAGCAAATGGCAACGATGGCAGATACGGTCATGAGATTTGCCTGGACCTGAACCTTCTCATCGACGCGCATAACAGCGGTGACCATCTGGCCGATGACCGTGAGCGGCAATAGCACGGCGAACGTGCGCACGCCGGCGACCGTGTCAGCCATGATATCGGGCGTTGCGCCAAAGAATGCACAGATGGGCTCGGTGAAGACTGCCATCACGACGGCGAGCAGGACCGAAACAATCGTCGTGAGCCAGAAACCCTGACTAAATGCCTTACTCGCCCCCTTGATGTCTCCGGCGCCGAGCAGATTGCCCACGACGGCCGGCACGCCCGTACCGAAGAGATTGCCGAAGGCCAGATTGATATACTCGACAGACATGATGATCGAGACGCAAGCAAGACCGTGAGAGCCCAGGCCCCAGCCCATCACGAGACCCTCGAGCACGACCATAATGATCTGCGCGAGCATGCCCTGACCGGTCACAATTGTGTAGCGGCGCACGAGTTCTGGAATCGGCTTTGAGGCGAGCTCATGCTCCTCCCCAACGACAGCGGTTGTTTCTTCTGCCATGGTTCTCCCCTTTCCTTGAGAGATTGAAAGACTGTGGGGCTATTTCTCGTAGACGACCTTACCGGCGATCACCGTAAGCTCAGCCGTGGCGCCGAGAACCTCTGCCGGCTCGCAGGTAAAGAGATTGCGGTCGAGTACGCAGATGTCGGCTTGCTTGCCGCAGGCGAGTGTGCCGATGCGGTCCTCAGCATGCATAGCGTAGGCAGCGCCGTAGGTGTATGCGCGCAGGGCCTCGGCCATGGTGATTCGCTCCTCGGGGAACCAACCCTCAGGATTAGATCCGTCCTCGAGCATGCGATAGACCGCACCATAGACTTCCTCCATAGGCTCAAGCCCCACAACCGGGAAGTCGGAGCCCAAATGCACGCAGGCGCCGCTCGCAAGCAGGCTATGAATTGGCCACGAGAGCGCCGCGCGCTCGGGGCCAACGGCGTCGTCCTTTGCCAAGTCGGCCATATCAAGCAGCATATGCCACGGCTGCATGGCCGGACAGACGCCGAGTTCCGCATAGCGCGGCAAATCCTCAGGTTGAACAGTCTCGTTGTGCTCCATGGAGTGACGACAGCCCATAAGACCGTAACGCTTCTCACCCTCCTCGAAGCAGTCTAGGATAAAGCGTACGGAACGATCGCCTATGGCATGGATGCGCGTGTCGACACCCCACTCAAGCGCTTTAAGGATGGCTTTGCGCACGCGCTCTGGATCCTCAGCCGGCTCGCCACAGGTCTCGGGAGCATTAGCATAGGGCTCGAGCATCCAAGCAGTATGATCGGAACACACGCCGTCAATGAACTGCTTAAAGCCATGCCACTCGACTTGCGTGCCCGGGAAGTCGTATTTCGCCCGAATCTCCTCGAGCGTCATGGCCTCGTTCTCAAAAAGGTCTGTGTACATGAACACGCGCAACGGATGCTCGCCCTTGCGGTTGAGTTCCGCAAGGAATTTATAGGGGTTATCCATGCTCACAAAAGTGGGGTTAACCATGCCGACTGTCGTAATACCGAGAGCGTTGGCGCGATGCGCGGTCTTGGAAAAGGAAGCACTAGCCACCTCGGGTGCAGGATTGTATACCTCATCCATTAAAAGGGCTCCCGCGTTGTTCGAGAAGACCCCAGTGGGGTTGCCAGCTTCATCCTTAAGAATCTTGCCGCCTGATGGGTCTGGCGTTTCAGCAGTAATGCCGATTTTCTCGATTGCACAGGTGTTGGCGCTAAACGTGTGCATGTCAACCTGCTGCAAAAAGACCGGACGGTCCGAAATGTACTCATCGATCATCGCCGCCGTAGGCATCTCGGGCACATCCCACTGGAACTGGATAATCTGACAGCCCACGATCCACTCGTTGTTCGGGTGGTCTTTGGCAAACACCTGCACGCGTTCCATACACTGCTCGAAGCTTGTGCAATCGATGAGATTGACGGCGAAATCGGGATCGGACAAAAAGGCGCCCTGGGCATAGTGAGTGTGTGAGTCGATAATGCCAGGCATGACGAGTTTATCGCCATAGTCGCGCACCTCGGTATCGGACCCGATAAAAGCGTCGAGGTACTTATCTTCGCCGCACGCAACAATTCTGTCACCCGCGATGGCAACGCCGCCCTTGAACGGTGCCAGCCCGTCACCAGTGAACACAGCATTACTTTTGATGACTAAATCCGCTTTGTCCATATGAGCCTCCTCAGACGTTACGGGACAATGGATATGCGCCACGATACGGCGCGCCCAATCGGTGAGGGAGCATTTGCCGCCCCCTCGTGACACGTGCCTACGAGCAGTTGGGCGTCTGTCCAGCGCCCTACGCCCCGCGTCAACACCCATTGACGCACCTCCAGCACGAGCTGCCAAGATAGAGCCGAGCGAACGGACGGATTAAGCAGGTTTACACGTCTGAGCAGGTATTTTATTGTCTAAGTTTATTGTCGCTTCTTTACGCCGAGCGGTCTGCGATATGCCGTCAGCCGATCCTCTCCAGCCTTACGAGCGCCAGAATGTCTCAATCAAGTCGTCACGCGCCTTGACTTCGCTCTTTACATAGATGCGATGCAGGTGAGCCTTGACGGTACCCGGGCTAATCACAAGTTCGTTAGCAATATTTTGGACATCGAGTCCACGCAATACGAGTGCAAGCACTTCCTGTTCGCGCTTTGAAAGCCCATGCTCGTCCGAGAAAATCACAACACGCGAGACAAGGTCCTCCCGTGCATCACGGCGCTCTGTCGCTACCTCTTCATCGGCACGAGGGTGACGCGAGAACACACGTAAGATATGGCTGAACTGTTTGAATAGCTGAACGGCTGCAGCCACAAACAATAAATTCTCTGAGATATTCCGCTCGCCCAGATACCATAAAAAGGCGCTCACTATCACGTTGTCAACGTCAGGCGTGCAGAATAGGATCATATAGGTATCCTCGATAACCACCATCACGGTAAGCACGCAGGCTATGCGAAAGAACGTCCGAGAGCGCTCAAGATCGAGCCGCTCAGCCCTATTCTCCGTCTTGCGATAGCGGGCGTAAACATATACCAAGCAGAATGCCATTCCCAAATCGCGCGCAAGCCAAAAAAGATATTGCTGAACCCGGCTCGCAAAGCCAGTACGAGGTACCAGAGCAAGCTGAAGCACGGCGATCGGTACGACATATGCGGCAACGCGCTTAACGGTCACCTCATCGTGTAAGCGAAACGTTACCCAAAGCCACACGCACGCAAGAATCGCCACGCCCAGCGCGCAGCGCAGTAACGGATGTTGAAGCGGCTCATTAAACGTCACCACATAGTCATATTTGAGCCGGTTGTACTCATCAAAGAAGATCACCGACATATCGAAGATATAGAGAAGGAAGCCCGCGGCCGCCACCAAACAATCGCGTCGACGAGTCATGAGCCATATTACGAGTGCAGTTGATGCCGTTACCAATCCAATGCCCATGACAAGAATCGTGTAGATAAAGAATGCGAAGCTCATACTACCCTCATTCCGCGCACAACCAGCTTGATTCCGCATTACGGTTATGGTAGAAACATCGACGAATACCAAGATCGAAAGGAGATGCCATGGCGCCGATTGCACCGCTCAAGATTATTGTCGCGCCTGCCGCCAAGGCCATCGCCAAAATCGGTTCGACCATGACCTACGATGACGTTCCTTGCATCGTTGATGAGCGCAACGACAGCTGCCCTTACCTGGGACACATCCCCTACTTTGCGCCCAAGCTCTCCTCTTCATTCGACAGCGCAACCGTTAGCATAATCTTCACGATTGCCGTAGTTATCCTCGCAGCGATTTGTTAACTTGGAAGCAACCTTGGTTTTAGTCCCGTGCCGGTGGACAAAGCCCCTCACGGTTAGCGTTTTCTACACACGCCAATGCCGGGATTGTCGACGCTGCGGCCGCGGCGCGATATGAGGCGCGAAACCTCGCCCAGCAACACGCCGATCACCACGCCCACGAGGATCGGCAACTTTGTCATCTCGGCGGGTGAACTGTTGAGCGGCACAATCGTAGCGATAATCGAAAGCACGAGCTCTACCACGGGAATCGCGAGCGCCACCGCGAGTACCTTGCCCTCGAAGGGCGCACGGAACACACGCGGGCGACCGTCGTATTTGCGCAGACGCCAAAACGCCGGGAACATCGGGATATAGCTCATAAGCAAAAAGACGACGTTCATCGAGAAGAAAACCCAAAAGACGTCGGAACCCTCGCCCAGCGGGATCTGGAGCAGTAGCACCAGGCTGGCAAAACAACCGTTAATGAGTGCCGAGCCGTTGGGCATGCCGGTTCTCTTGGACACCAACGCAAAGGGACGCGGCATGTTGCCATGGCGCGCGGCATAGCTCGCCACGTTGTTGACGCCAAAGCTCCAGCAGATCATGTTGGCGAACAGTGTCACCAAAAAGGCCATGCCCACAATCATTGTCAGTGGGTGGCTGCGCCCCACCATGGCGGCGACCGCGTCCACAATGCCCGAATCGAGCGAAAGCTGCTCGGTGGGAACCGCGGCTCCAATGCCAACGCCGCAGATGATGTAGATTGACGCAATGGCCACGCCACCGGCAATAACCGCCTTGGGGATATCGCGCGACGGGTTCTTCATCGTGCTGGCAAAGGTCGCGACCACCTCAAAGCCCATAAAGTTGAATAGGATGATCGAAAGATACGTCAGTGAGTTAGTGTCTCCCAGATCGGGGACAAAGGTCTTAAACAACATATTGTTGGCAAAGCCGTTATTGCAGGCAAACCAGATGCCGACGATTCCCACCACGGCGGTAATGAGCACCTTGATGACGGCACCGCCGTCCATGACCCAATCGGCCTCGGCCACCGGCTGCATCGCCATGACCGTGACGCCCCACACAAAGGCAAGCTCGATGGCGATTCGGACCCCGAGCGATAATTCGATGCCCCATACCGCATTGATAACACTGGGAAACATACAGGCGATGCTTGCCACCCACAGCGGAAAGTTAACCCAGTAGCACCAGGAGCAGCGGGCGCCCCAACGGTCGCCCAAGCCCAGGCGAACCCAATCGTACAGGCCGCCCTCGGAATCGAATGCCGTGCCCAGCTCGGCCACCACCAGGCCATAGGGAAGCAAAAACGTAATGATAAGGAAGATCCACCAGAAGAACTGCACGTTACCCATGGCAGATGCCGGAGCAGCCGCCTCGATGGTAAACACGACGCAGATAACCGAAAGGATGACCTCGATCAGGGAGAACTTCTTACCTGCCACGGCACGCTCCCCTCACAGCAAAAGGGATGGCATCTGTACCGAAGGCGCAGCCCAAGGTAGGGTTGCAGGCCGCGTCACCGGTACAGGTGCCATCCCAAAGAGAAGAGAGGATGCATTTGTTGGACCAACGCTCGCGGAACAGGCGCGTGTAGATAACGATACGCTGGTACATAGATACTCCGATCAAAACGGCCGCGTTTGCGACCGGAAACTTTCGGCAATTGGGTACGCGTCTGACCTGGGATATTCAAGCGAACAATTGGCCTAACCCGCAATAAATCCCAGATCAGACGCGTATTCAATCAAGAAAAAAGGCACTCCGATGTGGAGGCAACGGAGTGCCCAAAGAAATCCCAACCGATCAATCAGGTAGCCCCTGTCCGATTGATCGGCTGGGTTTTCGAGGTGCCCCAGGTCGCCGCGAAAGAGGAGCGAAACGTTCTTTGGTACGCGAGCGACGGTTTGAGCGGCGAGATGGGGTGCCTCGGGAAGACGGACAGTTACGCCGAGGGCTCCTGCTGCGTAATGCAGTGGATATTGCCGCCGCCGAAGACGACCTGCTCGGACTGAACGCCGACGCACTTGTAGACGCCCTCGCCCCAGACCTCGTCGTAGATCTTCTGGAGCGTGTCAACGGCCAGCTGGTCGTTCTCGTCGCCGTACTGCGGGACGATAACGCCGTGGTTGGTGACCAGGTAGTTCATGTAAGAGGCGATCAGCGGCTCGTCGGGGACGCGCGGCTCGGCATTCTCGTCGGCGTCGATGGTGTCGCAGGAAGCCTGGTCCATGAACAGCGGGTTCACGGGCATGCAGAGCTTGTAGACCTTCATCTTACGGCCCTTGGCGTCAACGGCGTTGGAGAGGGTCTCGTAGGCAGCGTGGCACTGCTCGTAGAACGGATACTCGGGATCGTCGGTCCAGATGCAGGCCATGACGCCCGGGGCGATGAACGTGGCGACGTCATCGATGTGGCCGTTGGTCTCCTCGGGGTCGATGCCCTCCTTGACCCAGATGACCTTCTCGACACCCAGGTAATCCTTGAGGTGCTCGTCCATGTAGGCGCGAAGCTCCTCGCTCCAGGGCTCAAACTTCTTCTTGAACTTGGGCCAGATGGACCCGGGATCCTCTTCCTCCTCGAGCACCGCAGAGCAGGTGCGGCCCGGGGAAAGCAGGCACTGGTCGGTCACGACAAGGGTGCCCTCGCCGTCGACGGTGATGGAGCCGCCCTCGAGGATCATGTCGTCGGGACGATAGCGGCGGCAGCCGGAGAGCTCGGCCATCTTGAGGGCGATCTGCTCGTCCTTGTCCCACGGGAAATAGAGGCCGTCGACGAGACCGCCGTAGGCGTTGAAGTGCCAGTGGTTGGCGCGCTTCTCGCCCTTGCCGTTGATGACGTAGGTGGCGGCGGTGTCGCGGAACCAAGCGTCGTCGGTGGTCATCTCGATAACGGTGACGTTCTCGTCGTTCTCAAAGACGGCCTTGCAGTTGGCATAGTCGACCTGGTTGGCGCACATATAGACCGGGGTGAACTCGGCGATGGCGCGGGCGATGGCGGCATACTGCTTCTGGGCCGGCTTGGCGCCGTGGGCCCAGGTGTCGGTGCGGTGGGGCCAGCCCATCCACACGCGATCCTGCGGGGCGAACTCGGCGGGCATAAAGAAGCCGTCGGCCTTGGGGGTGGACTCGGACTCGGTGATCGTACGCATAAGATTTCCTCCAAATCGAACGATCGCTTGCTGCGGGCGGGTTACCCGCAGCCTAAAACCAAAAGATGGTAGGCGCCCGTTCCCCGGCAAAGGTCGGGGCGCCCGGTGCCGGTTTTCACGGAATCGCACCGGCAAGCGACGACGCAACCAAGTGCGCGGAGACGAAACGCACGAAGGATACGGAAGAGAGATTGGGGTGGGCGGTGGTTACCGGAGCTATCGCTCACACCCACCCCGGGGAATGGTTAGCAAACCTGTCGCTTGGGCACGCCTCCGAAGAGGCTAGAGTGCCCGGAGTCGGGAGCGACAAGCCCGATGAAGCGCACGTTGGTACGCGAGGAGGGTTGGAGCCCCAGAACCGGGTGCTCTAGTCCTCCTCGGCCTCGGCGGCCTCCTCAGCGAGACGCTGGGCTGCGAGCTCAGGGGTCAGACCCTTGTACTCTTCCTTGCGGCCCTTAGCGCTGACGACGCGGACGACCTCGCCGATGAGCACGAGCACGATGAAGATGACGATCATCGGGAGCTTGTCGCCAATCTCGGCGGCGGAGAACGGAACCAGGGTTGCGACGATGGCCAGGACCAGCTCGATGCAGGGGATGGCCAGCATGACCTTCATCATGGCGCCCTTGAACGGGAACGTGAAGATGCGCTCGCGGTCGGGGTCGTTCTTGCGAAGGTTGAGGAACGCCGGGAACATCGGGATGTAGGTCAGCAGCAGGAAGACGACGGAGGTGCCGAAGAGCATCCAGAAGACACCGTTGGAGATGGCGTCGATGGGAACCAGCTGCAGGCACAGCACCAGGGAGGCAACGATGGCGTTGACCAGGTTGGCGCCGTTGGGCATATCGTCATCCGAGATCATCGAGGCGAAGACCTTGGGCATGTTGCCGTGCTCGGCAGCGTAGCGAGCGACGGAGTTGACGCCGAAGGACCAGGCGGCCATGTTGGCGAACAGGGTGATCAGGAAGGCGATGCAGATGACCTTAAAGATCATGGAGTCGCCCACCATGGTCTGGACTGCGACGATCATGCCGTAGTCGGGGTCGATGGAATCGGCCGGCACCGCAGCGCCGATGCCAAAGCCAGCGAACAGGTAGATCACGGCGATGGACAGGCCACCGACGATGATGGCCTTAGGGATATCGCGAGCGGGATCGGCCATGTCATTGGTCATGGTGCAGATGACCTCGAAGCCCATGAAGTTAAAGATGATGATGGACAGGTAGCCGAGAGCGTTGGTGTTGGTGAGCTCGGGCAGGAAGGTGGCGGCGGACATGTCGTTCGCAAAACCGTTCTCCATGGCAAACCAGATGCCCATAGCGCCGACGATAACGGCTACGGCGACCTTGATCAGGGCGCCACCGTTGAGGACCCACTCGGAGTCGGCCGCCTTGGAGCGACCCATGAGATACACGATCCACACGAAGGCAAGCTCGATACCCATCTTGGCGATCAGGTTGAACTCGACGCCGAAGACCATGCCCAGGATGTCAGGGAACATGGTGGCCAGCGAGGCGATCCACAGCGGGTAGTTAATCCAGTAGTAGTACGAGATGCGTGCGCCCCACTTGTCGCCCAGGCCATCGCGTACCCAGTCGTAAATGCCGCCCTCACCGTCATAGGTAGTGCCGAGCTCGGCAACGACCATGCCATAAGGGAGCAGGAAGGTCAGAATCAGGAAGATCCACCAGAAGAACTGCTGGTTGCCAATGGCAGCAGCAGGTGCGGCGGCCTCGCAAACGAAGACGACGCAGATGATGGTCGAGATGACCGTCAAGAAGGAAAGCTTTTTCTTTCCGTCGCTCATGATGAGCTCCTTCGCTCAGTCTTGGACAGATCCGAGACCCCAAGGACTAAGGCAATTGCTTGGGCCTCGGTGAGCGGGCGACAGGAGACGAGCATCCGCCGCCCGCAAACGTGCGTTTAGCAGCCTTGAGGCTTAGAGCTGCTCGAGAGCCTCGAGAGCGGAGTGGAGCTCGGCCTTGGCGGAGTACTCGACGCCCTCGTCGTTGAGCGGGGTGCGCTTGCCCAGAGCGGCAAGGAGAGCACGGATGGAGTGCTTGCGGTTCTCGGCCTCGACCCAGCACAGGGAGCGCTCGGGATCGTCCATGACCTCGTCGACGACCTCCTCGTTGCGGGTGGCCGGCAGACAGTGCATGAACTTGGAGTTGGGGCCGGCGAAGTTCATCATGTCCATGGTGACCTGATACTTGGGATAGAACACGTCCATGTAGTTCTCGCCCGAGACCTCCTCGTCGTACAGGCCATACCACACGTCGGTGTAGATGAAGTCGGCGCCCTTGATGCACTCGATGTCGTCGGAGATGACGATGGAGCCACCGGAGACCTTGCAGTTCTCCTCGGCGATGGCCATCATCTGCTTGCCGAACTCGGCGCGCTCCTCGACGGTGCCGACGTGCAGGCCGCCGTCGGGGATCTGGTGGCCCTTAGGTCCAAACTGGACAAACTTCATGCCGACCTTGGAGGCGATGAACATGAGGGAGACGCAGACCTGGGTGGCGTCGCCGATGAAGGCCAGGGTGCAGTCCTCGATCTTCTTGCCCTCGGGGAGGTTCTCGAGCATGGTCATGAGGTCGCCCATCTCCTGCGTGGGATGGTTGAACTCGGACATGCCGTTGATGACGGGCACAGCGGAGCCCTCGGCGAGGCCGACGACGTCCTTGTGACGGTCAACACGGGCCATCATGATGTCGAGCAGGGAGCCCATGACGCGAGCGGTGTCGCCCAGGGACTCGTGACCGCCGAGCTGGATGGTGCCAGGGCCATAGAACTGAGCATGGCCGCCAAGGTCGGTCATAGCGGTCTCGAAGGAAAGACGAGTGCGGGTGGAGACCTGCTGGAAGATCATGCCAAGGCTCTTGTTGCGGAGCAGGTGCGGATAATAACCGTCAACCTTGATGGCCTTCTTCATTGCCAGGCCAAGATCCTCGATAGCCAGGATCTGCTCTTTGGTGAACTCGTTGGTGTCGATGAAATCCTTAGGCAGTGCCATGTCGATTTCCTTTCCGTCGGTCTTGCCGGCTATTACTATGAGGCGCTCGAACATCACGCCTCGTGTTGACAAGACCATCATTCACCCGTATGCAATTTTTACCTAGTTTATTCGGGATTAAAGACCGTTCACGGAGTTACACCCTCTCTAATCCAATATAAACCCGCAGGTCAAGAGTTTACAGGGGGTTTACTATCTAGAACCGCGAACGGTATACAGCTATCCTGTATCTCGGCGCCTAATCTACAATGGAACGAAGGGTTGAGACGTCTATACCCCACAGGATATACAGGATTCGGCCATAGATTAAATGAGATGGGACGGTGACAGATGAACACTCTGATGTTCTTCTATACCCTAGCAATACTCGTAATCTGTATTGTGACGGCAGTGCTTTCGCTTGCCGCCTATGCCTCGTCTCGTCGACGCTTCTTTATCTATGGCAGCGGCGTATTTATCTGCTATGCCATCGAGATGGCCGGGATCTTCTTTTTTGAATACACATTGCAAAACCAGATTGAATACACATTGCAAAACCAGAGTTTTCCGGCCAGCGACTATTACTCAATTACCATGCCTGTAATGCGGACCCTTGTGGCGACCGCTTCGCAGGCTTTTATTTGGCTGATTGCCATGGACCTGCTCGACAAACATTCTAAAAAGCAGTTCGCTATCCCCGTCTTGACGTTTTTGCTGTGCGAGTCGCTGATTATCGTCGCTGTCCCCTCCGGCCCCATGCATCAGTGGCTCTACTACACGATGCGTCAGGTATTCCTTGTCTTTGTGGGACTGTATATCTTTTGGACGGCTCATAAGAGTACAAAAGTTGAGCTGAAGGCACGCGTTAACAACCAACGAAAGCACCTGATTATCGGCGCTATTCTGGTCAGTTGCATCGTTGCCGAGGACTTCTACAACATTCTGATTGTCCCCATGAGTCTGGCGCCCTCTTGGCTGCAGCTGTATCTATCCGAGCGCAACTTCAGCGAGAACTTCTTTGCGTGCTACTTTGCGATTCTGCTGATTATCTACTCCTACCACGTGCTTTCAATCCGCATGCAGGAGGCGCCCGAGGAAAAGAACGTCAGCGATCTTGACCGGCATATCGAAGAGCAGATGCCCTTCTATCGCAACGCTTACAAGCTCTCCAACCGCGAGACCGAAGTCATGCGCTTGGTTGTGCTGGGCAAGTCGAACCAAGAGATCGCTGACGAGCTATTCCTTGCCGTGGGCACCGTCAAGACCCACATCCACAACATCCTGGTCAAAACCGAGCAGCAAAACCGCACCACGCTCATCCTGCATTTTTGGAAATGTTGAGGTTACGCGGTTTTACCAAACCGCGTAACGGCTC
>CDZT01024646.1_pt1 | contig 17005 bp, 12 predicted proteins | sample 557531 | NCBI WGS metagenome assembly CDZT01 (sample SAMEA3182066, study PRJEB8094) | gut metagenome | biome: human; feature: gut; material: Stool; isolation source: human stools | place: Canada | collected 2013-03-05
CTACTCCCTTAGCAGGGGAGCCCCTTCGGCCTCTTGGGTACTTCCGCAGGTCGAAAAATGAAATCCGTATGCAGGAAAGAAATGGCGGAGAGAGTGGGATTCGAACCCACGGCACATTGCTGTGTCACTGGTTTTCAAGACCAGCTCCTTAAACCGCTCGGACATCTCTCCGAATACTGGCTCCAAAGCCGGATATTATCTTACCATACCGGTTCTGGTTTGTCAATCGATTTTCGCCGGAATTTGAAAATGAAGCAGATAAATCTTCTTGCTACCGCTTGACAGAGGTGCTATACTTAACTACGGTAAAAAATAAAACAGAAGGTGTTTTTGTATGACAAAAATTGATATTTACTCCGGTTTTCTCGGCGCGGGCAAGACGACGCTCATCAAGAAGATGATTCAGGAAGCCTACCACGGCCAGAAGCTCGTCCTGATCGAGAACGAGTTCGGCGAGATCGGCATTGACGGCGGCTTTTTGCAGGAGGCGGGCATCAATATCACCGAGATGAACTCCGGCTGCATCTGCTGCTCGCTCGTGGGCGACTTCGGAAGAGCGCTCAAGAAGGTCATCGCCGAGTACGCGCCCGACCGCATCTTAATTGAGCCGTCCGGCGTCGGTAAGCTCTCGGACGTGATTGGCGCGGTGCGCAAGGTCACAACCGACGATGTGACACTCGGAAACTTTGTGACCGTGGCCGACGCGACGAAGTGCAAGATGTATATGAAGAACTTCGGCGAGTTCTACAACAACCAGATCGAAACCGCCAACACGATCATTCTCTCGCGCACGCAGAATGTCAGTGAGCAGAAGCTCGACGAGTGCGTCAAGCTCATCCGCGACCACAACCCCAACGCTGTGCTCGTCACGACCCCCTGGGACCAGCTCACCGGCGAGCAGCTGATGGCCGCCATGGAGCAGAAGACCTCCATTGCGATGGAGCTCGAGGAACTCGAAAAAGAGGCGCACGAGCACCATCACCATGATCACGACGATGACGACGAGTGCGACGATCCGAACTGCTCCTGCCACCACCATCACGACGACGATGACGAGGATGAGCATGAGCACCATCATCACCATCACGACGACGAGGATGAGGACGAGCATCATCACCATCATCATGACCACGACGATGACGACGAGTGCGACGACCCGGAGTGCTCCTGCCACCACCATCATGACGATGAGGATGACGACGAGCACGAGCACCATCATCATCACCATCACCATGGCCACGACGCGGACGAGGTCTTCGTCAGCTGGGGCATGGAGACGCACAAGAAGTTCACGACCGATCAGATCGAGGGCATCCTGAAGCAGCTGGAGAACGCCGCGGAATACGGTATGGTGCTGCGCGCAAAGGGCTATGTCGCCTCGCAGGATTCGGAGCGCTGGATTCACTTCGACTACGTGCCCGGCGAGAGCGATATCCGCGAGGGCGGCGCAATGATCACCGGCCGCGTCTGCGTCATCGGCTCGAAGCTCAACGAAAGCGCCATCGCTTCGCTCTTCGGAGAATAAGGAGGCCCTATGCCCAATACCATTCCGATGTACGTCTTCACGGGCTTTCTCGAGTCCGGCAAGACGAAGTTCATTCAGGAGACGCTGGAAGATGAGCGCTTCAACGCGGGCGAAAAGACGCTGCTGCTGGTCTTCGAGGAGGGCGAGGAGGAATACGACATTTCCACCTACCCCTCCCAGAACGTCTACATTGAGACGATGGATTACGAAGGCCTGAGCGAGGAAAAGCTGGAGGCGCTCCGCAAAAAGCACCATGCCGAGCGCGTGATCGTTGAGCTCAACGGCATGCATCTTGCGGCGGACTTCTACCTTAAAACGCCCGATACCTGGCAGATCGCGCAGGAGGTCATGTTCGCGGACGCAAATACGTTTTTGTCCTACAACCAGAACATGCGCCAGCTGACGGTCGATAAGCTCGCGGGCGCGGAGCTCGTAGTCTTTAACCGCATGGCACCCGGTACGGACGTGATGGAGTATCACAAAATCGCAAGAGCTGTCAACCGACGCATCAACATTCTCTATGAATACACCGACGGCACGACAAAGCAGGACGACATCGAAGACCCGCTGCCGTTTGATCTGAACGCGCCGGTCGTGAAGATCGAAGACGAGGACTACGCGCTCTTTTACCGCGACATCACCGAGGAGCCCGATAAATATAAGGGCAAGACCGTCGAGTTCAAGGGGCAGGTCGCAAGGCTCCGCAAGGAAAAAGAGGGCATGTTCGCCCCCGGCCGGTTCGTCATGACCTGCTGCGAAGCGGACATTACCTTCATGGGTCTTCCCTGCCGCTTTGTGGGAGCCGAAGGGCTCAAGGCAAGATCGTGGGTCATGGTCAAAGCAGAGGTAGAGGTCCGCTACCACAGCCTCTATCGCGGCGTGGGTCCGATCCTGAACGCGATTTCGATCAGCCCCGCCGTCCCCGCCGAGCAGCAGGTGGCCACGTTCTGAGGACGCACCATCTCGTAGGGGCGGACAGAGGCATCCGCCCCTACAGGATTTCCTGAATCAATGCGTAGGGGTCGATGCCCACATCGACCCGGCGGTACAAACCGATTTTATGCAAATCCAATGCGAATTCGATCATTCCCAACGGGGCGATGTGGGCATCGCCCCCTACGGGTAGGAGGGCAGATTCATTGGAATACTTGGCATAACAAAAGCGCAGATGCAGCTGCATCTGCGCTTTTGTGCGCTCAAAAAAGGGTGATCTGGCTCGTTTCCGGGAGGTCTCCGAACGCACCGGCGGCTTTGAGGTTCTCAATGTGCGTTTTCGACACCTTCGGGCAGGCAAGGGAAAACTCCTCAATAGACAAAAATTCCTTTCCTTCGCGGCCCTCCATGATGTCCCATGCCGCCGTTTCGCCAAGACCCGAGACGGAAACGAAGGGCGGAAGGAGCTTTCCGTCTTCGATCACGAATCTTGTTGCGTGCGAGCGGTAGAGGTCGATGGGTGCGAACGAAAAGCCGCGCAGATAAAATTCGTAGCAGACCTCAAGCGTCGTAAACAGATCGTCGTCCTTCGCCGTTGCGTCCTCCGCCTCGTCAATTTCCTGGAGCTTCTGCTTGACAAGGTCAATGCCGTGCGTCATCATCGCCGCGTCGAAGCCGCCCTTCTGGCTCCTGCGGTAGAAATACGCCGCGTAGAATGCCAGCGGCTCATGGACCTTGAACCACGCGATGCGGAAGGCCATCATAACATACGCCGTTGCGTGCGCCTTCGGGAAGAGGTATTTGATTTTCTTGCAAGAGCCGATGTACCACTCCGGCACGCCCGCGGCCTTCATCTCGTCCTCCGCGCCATCGGGAAGCCCACGCCCCTTTCGGACGGCCTCCATGATCTTGAACGAGCGCTTTTCGGGCATGCCGCATTTGATTAAGTACAGCATGATATCGTCGCGGCAGCCGATGGCGTCGTTGACGGAGGCGGTTTTGGACAAAATCAGATCGCGCGCGTTGCCGAGCCACACGTCCGTGCCGTGTGAGAAGCCCGAGAGGCGAATTAACGTATCGAATTTTGTCGGCTGCGTCTCCTGCAGCATGCCGCGCGTGAAGCCCGTGCCGAACTCGGGGATCGCGCACGAGCCGACGGGGCCTAAGATGGGGTCGTTTTCAAAGCCGAGGACCTTGCTGGACGTGAAAATCGACATTGTGTCCTTATCGTCCAGCGGGATTTTCTGCGCGTCCACACCCGTGAGGTCTTCGAGCATGCGGATCATTGTCGGGTCATCGTGGCCCAGCATGTCCAGCTTCAGAAGGTTCTCCTCCATCGAGTGGTATTCAAAGTGCGTCGTGATCCACTCGGAGTCCTTGTCGTCCGCCGGATGCTGCACGGGGCAGAAGTCCCAGATCTCGTTCTCCTGCGGGATGACGACGAGGCCGCCCGGGTGCTGGCCGGTCGTGCGCTTGACATCGACGCAGCCGGACGCGAGCCGGTTTTCCTCGGCCTTGCTGACGGTCATCTCGCGCTCGGAGAGATACTTTTTGACGTAGCCGTAGGCTGTTTTTTCCGCGACCGTGCCGATGGTTCCGGCGCGGAAGACATGGTCGGAGCCGAACATCTCGACGCAGTAGGCGTGCGCGCGCGCCTGATACTCGCCGGAGAAGTTGAGGTCGATATCGGGGACCTTGTCGCCGCCGAAGCCGAGGAACGTTTCAAACGGGATGTTGAAGCCGTCTTTATCTAACTGCGTGCCGCATTTGGGACACACCGCGTCCGGTAAATCCGCGCCGCAGGCGCAGTCGTCCGGCACCTCGAAGGTTGTGAACTGGCACTTGGGGCACCGGTAGTGCGGCGGGAAGGAGTTGACCTCCGTGATGCCGGACATGAACGCAACGATCGACGAGCCGACTGAGCCACGAGAGCCGACTAAGTATCCGTGCTCGAGTGAGTTCTGCACCAGCTTCTGCGCCGACATGTAGATCACGTCATAATGGCACGAGATGATGTCGTGCATCTCCGTATCCACGCGCTTTTGAATGAGCTCGGGCGGATTTTCGCCGTAGAGCCGGTGGAGCTTGCCGTAGACGAGGGCCTTGAGGTCCTCGACGGAGTTTTCGATTTTCGGCGCAAAGAGGTTGTGAGGAACCGGGCGAATGGTCTCGCACCAATCGGCGATCATGTTTGTGTTCTTGACGACGACCTCGTAGGCCTTTTCTGCGCCCAAGTACGAGAATTCTTCCAGCATCTCGTCGGTCGTTTTGAAGTAGATGGGAAGCGGCTTGTCCGCGTCGGGCATCTGCTTGGTAGCAAGAAGAATGTGCCGGTAAATTTCGTCCTCGGGGTCGAGGAAGTGCACGTCGCCGGTCGCGACAACGGGCTTTCCGAGCTCGTCGCCCAGCTTTACAATGGTGCGGTTGAAGCTCCGGAGCTCTTCCTCGTCCTCCGCCATGCCCTTCTCCAGCATGAAGCGGTTGTTGCAGATGGGCTGAATCTCTAAGTAATCGTAAAATTCTGCGATGCGCTTGAGCTCGGCCCAGCTCTTGTGATTGATAACGGCCTGGAACAGCTCGCCCGCCTCGCAGGCAGAGCCGATGATGAGCCCCTCGCGCCACCTGAGAAGCTCCGACTTCGGCATGATGGGCACGCGCTTAAAATACTTGAGGTTGCCGTAGGAAATGAGGCGGTAGAGGTTCCGGAGGCCAATCGAATTTTTGGCGAGCACGATGATGTGCTTTGCCCGGCGGTCAAAAATGCGGCCGCCCGCGCGAAGCTCCGCCATGCGGGGATTCACGGCGCTGAGCGTATGCACGCCCTGTTCGTCAAGAATTTTCCAGAAGCGCATCATGAGATAGCCGCAGGTGATGGCGTCGTCGGAGGCTCTGTGGTGGTTGAATTCCGGCAGGCTCAGCGCGTCCGCCACGATGTTCAGCTTGTATTTTCCCAAGTCCGGCATCAGGTTCTGCGCCAGAATGAGCGTGTCGACATAGGTCGGCTGGAATGGGATATTCAGGCGCTCACATGCGGCCGTTACAAAGCCGATGTCAAAGTCCGCGTTGTGGGCGCAAAGAGGCCGGTCTCCCACGAAGTCCAGAAATTTCGGAAGAATTTCCTCAACCGTGGGCGCACCCTCCAGCATCTGGTCGGTAATGCCCGTGAGCTCGATGATCTTGGGAAGAAGCTTTCTGCCAGGCGAGACGAAGGTCTGAAAGGTATCAAGCACCTGATCGCGCTTCATGATTGCCGCGCCGATCTCGATGATCGTGTCGTGCTGGGAAGAAAGACCCGTCGTCTCGAGGTCAAAGGCGACGTATTCGTCGTCGAAGCTTGCGTCAAGCGTTCCATGGACGGCGATGCGGTCGTCTACGTCGTTGACGTAGTAGCCCTCGCAGCCGTAGAGAATCTTGATGTTCTTGGCCGAGTGCATCGCATTCGGGAACGACTGCGCGCCGCCGTGGTCGGTAATCGCGATGGCCTTGTGCCCCCAGCTCTCGGCGCGCTTGATGACGTTCCGGTCCGGGCCCGCCTTGGGAAAGACGGAGGTTAAAGCGTCCATGGAGGACATGTTGGTATGAAGGTGCAGCTCGACGCGCTTTTCGGGAGCTGTGTCCATCCGCACGGGCGCTTGCAGCTTCACGATCGCGTTCGGCTGCATGACCATCTCGTTATCGTACCGGTCGAAGGTCATTTTGCCCTGGATTTTTACCCACATGCCGGGAGAAATGCCGCTTAAAATCGGCTTTGCCTTGTCGTTCTCCATGAACTGGTTGATGCGCACGGAGCTGGTGTAGTCGGTCACGTCGAAGCTCACGACCCACGCGTTGCGCTTTTTGAGCTCCTTGTGGTTGACGGCGAAGACCTTGCCCGCCACGACCACGCGGTACATATCCAGGTTCAAATCCTTCATCTTCACGACCTCACCACCGAATGGACGGCCAAAGATCATATCGCCGGAGGGCTGCGCGGAGGAAGAAGTCGAGGACGTTTTTTTTGCCGCTTCTTTGACCTGCACGGCGGGAGCCTGCGCCATGGCCTCGCGGCGGATTCTGGCCGTCTCATCAAAAAGCGCCCGGCCTTCTAATGCGCTGTGCGCCGTGATCTCAATCTCCGGGGAGGTGCCGAAGCGCGATTTGAGAAAATTCTGCGCCTTGGGAATGTGCGGCTCCAGATCTGCCTTGCCGTTCGCGGGCAGATGGATGGTGAGCTTGCCGCTCTCGAGCTCGTATTTTGCCCCGGCGAGACTTCCGGCAGCAGGGGAGTAGGCTTTGATAAAGACCTGCGCGAGGTCGCGAAAGTCCATGTTGGGCAAAAGCGACTCAGGAAAGCGCAGGTTCAGCTCGACGCGCCGCAGGCCATACTGCGCCTGCAAACCGTCTTTCAGCGCGGCTTCGTCCTTCTGCGTGAGGTAGACTTCACTGAACAGCCAGAGCGTGAGCGTGCGCTCCTCCCGCGAGAGCTCAGCGTGCTCGATCATGAGCGCGTCCAGCTTCCCGGAAAGCGATTGCCCCGGTATGAAATTGCAGAATAAATGGTCAAACGGAAGGTTCTGCATGGTGGTTCCTCAAATATGTAGTATATCCTAAATAGAGACGTAGGGGTCGATGCCCACATCGACCCGGCGTTACAAACCGATTGAACGGGAATCTCCGGCGAATTCGTAACTTCCCTTGGGGCGATGTGGGCATCGACCCCTACGTGTTGATTGCAGGAATCCCGGAAAAATATGACGTGTATGAAATGCGGTTACAGCGTATCAATGTAAGAAAGAAGCGCGGGAAGGAGCTCGTCGTAAGGAAGCTTTTGAAGCATCTGACCCTTGGCAAAGAGCATGCCGACGCCGTCGCCGCCCGCAATACCGACGTCCGCCTCGCGCGCCTCGCCGGGACCGTTCACAACGCAGCCCATGACCGCGACGGTGATGGGCTTTTTGCAATTTTTCAGCGCCTCTTCCACGCGGTTTGCAAGTCCAATGAGGTCGATTCTCGTCCGGCCGCAGGTGGGGCAGGCGACGATGTTGACCCCGTCATGGCGAAGCCCAGCGGCTTTGAGGATGTCGCGCGCGGCATAGACCTCGCGCACAGGGGCTGCCGTCAGGGAGACGCGAATCGTGTCGCCGATTCCCTGACAGAGTAACCCTCCGATGCCCATGGCCGACTTGATAATCCCCATGTGTTCCGTTCCGGTCTCGGTCACGCCGACGTGCAGAGGGTAATCCGACTGCGCGGAAAAGAGCTGATAGGCCTTCATCATAAGAGGCACCGAGCTCGATTTCATCGACACGCAGATATCGTCAAAGCCGAATTTTTCAAGCAGCCGGATGTGAGAAAACGCGCTTTCCACCAGAGCCTCCGGTGTGGGATGGCCGTACTTTTCAAGAAGGTCTTTCTCCAAACTGCCCCCGTTCACGCCGATGCGGATCGGAATATGGTGCGCCTTGCAGCAGTCGGCGACGGCCTTGACCCGTTCCTCGCCCCCGATGTTTCCGGGGTTGATACGGATCTTAGATGCGCCGTTTTCCGCTGCCTTGATGGCGAGCCGGTAGTCAAAGTGAATGTCGGCAACAAGCGGCAGGGGAGAAGCGTCGCAGATTTTGCCGAAAGCTTCCGCGGACTCCATATCCGGAACGGCCAGCCGCACGATTTCGCACCCTGCCGCGGCCAGCTCTCGGATCTGGCATAAAGAGCCCTCTACGTCGGTCGTTTTCGTGTTCAGCATCGACTGGATGGAAACCGGCACGCCGCCTCCAATTTTGACCTTGCCGACGGTAATTTGTTTTGTCATTTGTATCACACCTCTATGTGAATAGCTTCCAGATGTCCTTGAAGGTTACAAACGCCATGAAGCCCAGCAGCAGCACCATACCGGCGGCGTGGACGTAGGCCTCGTATTTGGCGGGAATTTTCTTTTTTGTAATGGCGGTAAAAAGGGAATTGACAAGCAGCAGAAAAATGCGTCCGCCGTCGAGCGCGGGAAGCGGCAGCATGTTCATGACAGCTAAATTGATCGCGATAAACGCGCCGAGATAGGCGATATTCTGAAGGCCGTCGCGCACGGTGGCCGACTGATTGCCGACCTCGGAAATCGTCGAGACAATGCCGACAGGGCCCGACATATCGCTCACCGACACGAGCCCGGACACCAAATCCTCCAGGCTCATCCAGACCAGCCGCGCGAAATCCATCGCCGTGTACCAGCTGTATTTGAGACAGTTGGAAAATCCGCCCGGCACGGTGCCGAAATACAGCCCGTATTTATACTCCTGCTGGCCGTCGACCATATAAAGCTGCGGCTTCATCTCAAACTCATGGAGCTCGACCAGCTCGCCGTTTCGCTTCACGACGACATCGTATACGCCCGTCTTGTTCCGGGAAAGCAGCATCCCAACGTCCGAGTAGAGATAGACGCGCCGGCCGTCGATCTTGTAGAGCTCATCGCCCGCCTGCAGGCCGTCGGAGGACTCCAACGGGCAGCCCTCAAAAAAGTCCGTGACGATGGGAGCCGAGTAGCCAGATGCTCCGGTGTAGAGAAGGACGATCACAAGAAAGCCCGCGACGAAGTTCATGAACGACCCGGCAGCTAAGATGATCAGCCGCCGCCACCAGCTTTTCTGCGGGAACGCTCTCGGATTGTCCGACTCCTCGTCCTCTCCCTCCATCGCGCAGAAGCCGCCGATGGGAATTGCGCGCAGAGAATAGGTCGTTTCGCCTTTTTTCTTCTGCCAAAGCACGGGCCCCATGCAGATGGCAAATTCGTTGACCTGTACGTCAAGCAGCTTCGCCGAGAGAAAGTGCCCCAGCTCGTGGATAAAGATCAGAAAGCCGAACATCAAAATTGCGAGTAAAATATACATAGCATCACCTGATGATAAAAAATGCGAAATTACCGGAAAAAACGGCTCCAGACAAGCTCACGCGCAGCCTTGTCGGCATTTAGAATATCGCGCAGCTTGGGATTTTCCACAGACGGCAGCTCCATCGCGCGGGAGACCAGCTCGGAAATGTCATAAAAGCCGATTATGTCCTGCAAATAGAGCGCGACCGCCTCTTCATTTGCCGCGTTCATGGCTGCGCAGACCGTGCCGCCGCGTCTGGCCGCCTCTTTGGCAAGGCAGAAGCAGTCGAAGCTTCCCTCGTCAATTTCCGCGAACGTCAAGGGCGGGCAGGACAGAAGGTCGAGCGCGGGCGCGGGCGTTTGCTTCCGCTCCGGATACGTCATGGCAAGCGAGATGGGAATGCGCATATCGGGCGCGCCGAGCTGCGCCATAACAGCGCCGTCCGTAAACTCGACCATCGAGTGGACGATCGACTGTCGGTGCACGACTGCCGTGACCTTCTCGAGCGGCAGATCATAAAGCCGCATGGCCTCGATGATCTCGAGACCCTTATTCATAAGCGTCGCGCAGTCGATGGTGATTTTTGCACCCATTTTCCAGTTCGGGTGGCGCAGCGCGTCTGCCTTTTTCTTTTCGGCGAGCTCCGCGCGGGAAAGGCCATAGAAGGGCCCTCCGGAACAGGTGAGAATGAGGCGCTTAATCTGCGTTTTGCCGCGGTTTCCCATCAGACACTGGAAAATCGCCGAGTGCTCGGAGTCGACGGGGATGATCTCCGCGCCGTATGTTTTTGCCTGCTCCATCACAAGCTCGCCCGCGCACACGAGTGTTTCCTTGTTGGCAAGCGCGATGCGTTTTCCTTCCCGGATGGCAGCGAGCGTAGGCTTGAGGCCGACCATGCCGGAGACTGCCGTGACGACGGTATCGGCCTCCGGGAGGCTGGCCGCCGTGATGAGCCCCTCGAGCCCCAGCACGACTGTTATATTCATATCCGAAAGACGCGCCTTTAATTCCTTGTAAGCCGCTTCGTCCATCATCGCCGCCAGTTTTGGGCGGTATTTGCGGCACTGCGCCTCGAGCCGGTCCACGTCCCGGTTCGCCGTCAAAGCGGCCACGCGCAGACCGAGATTGTCGACCACGTCCAGCGTCTGCCGGCCGATGGAGCCCGTCGAGCCTAAAATCGAAATACAGCTGCTCATACAATCGCCTCCGCAAGGAACATCATGGCGTACACGACCGGGGCGATAAAAAGCGTCGAGTCGAACCGGTCGAGCATGCCGCCGTGGGTCAGAAACAGGTGGCTGTAGTCCTTCACGCCGACCTCGCGCTTGATCAGGCTCGTCGTGAGGTCTCCGAGCTGCCCGAAGAGATTGGCGACCACGCCGATGACAGCTAAGTACCAAAGGGGCATGTCAAACGACCATACGGCCTTTTCGATGAGCCCCAGGATCACCATGCCAAGGGCGCTGCCGACGGGGCCGCAGACAAAGCCGGAGACGGTCTTATTGGGCGAAACGTAGGGCGAGAGCTTTTTGCCGCCGAACGCCATGCCGCCGAGCATCGACGCGGAATCTCCCACAAAGGCGATGACAAACGGCATCAGCACCAGAACCCTTCCGGTTTGGCGCAGATACGCGATGCAGCTGTACATAACCGGGAACACGACGCCCGCAAGCATGCACAAAGAAACGTCCGAAAACGGCATGGCGTTTTCTTTTCCGTGCGTCAGAACGGCAATCAGGCACAGCGCCGTCAGCAGCAGAAACGCCGCGGCCGGCCAGATGATCTCCGGCAGCTCGATATTCACCACGCACACGAGCGCGCACGCGATGGTAAGTATGTAGACAATGGGGCGCGGCTGCTTACAAGCCGTGTGGATGAGCTCATATGAGGCGATGCTGGCTATGAGGCATACGAGGATGGTCGTTGCGACCGGCGGCAGCGCCAGCAAAATGACCAGCAGCGCCGGAACGCCGACGGCGGCGACAAGTAATCTCTGTTTCATTTGACACCTCCAAAGCGGCGGTTCCTGCCCTGATAAGACAAAATCGCTCGTTTCAGCTCTTCTTCATCGAAATCCGGCCAGAGCACGTCCGTAAAGTAATATTCCGCGTACGCCGACTGCCAGAGCAGGAAGTTCGATGTGCGGATCTCACCCGAAGGACGGATGATGAGCTCGGGGTCGGGGATACCGGCGGTATCGAGTAACCCGGAGAAAAGGCCCTCTGTCAGCTCCTCCGGCTGCATGGCGCCTTCCATGCACAGCGCCGCAAACTTTTTGGCCGCGCGGACAATTTCGTCCCGCCCGCCGTAGTTGATGCAGACGTTTGCCTGAAAGCCCGTATAGTGCGCGGAGATTTCGTCGGTCTTCGCGATGAGCCTGCGCAGCTCGGGGCTGATGCGCGCCTGCTCGCCTAAGATTTTGAGGCGGATCTGATCGCGCTCCATGGTGTCAATGGCTTCGTGGAGATAGTTCTCAAACAGACGCATGATGGTTGAGACTTCATCCTCGGAGCGCTTCCAGTTTTCGGTTGAAAACGCGTAGACGGTGAGATACTCTAAACCTAGATTTTTGCAGCAGGTCGCAATGCGGCGGAAGGTCTCTGCACCCGCCTTGTGCCCCGCCGTACGGGGAAGTGCGCGCTTCTGCGCCCAGCGGCCGTTGCCGTCCATGATGATGGCGATATGGCGCGGCATGTGCGCAGGGTCCAGCGCCGGAATATTCGGAGTTGTACTTGCCATATTGTCTCCCTTTCAAAACAAAAGCCGCCGAGCGGCGGCCTTTGCGGATGGTTGCGAATTGGTTTGCAAAATTGTGTAGTCTTACAAAAACGCGTAATCTTACAAAACTGTGTAATCTTAATAAAATTGCGTAGGGGTCGATGCCCAACATCGACCCGGCGGAAAAATCCGGTTTCCTGAAAATCTCCGGCGAATTCGTTCGTGCCCTTGGGGCGATGTGGGCATCGCCCCCTACGAACACCCCGGAAGAATACACAATCCTGTGGAGATGGATTAAATCTCCATGAGCTCCTTATCCTTCTTGGCGCACATTTCGTCGATCTTCTTGATGTATTTATCGGTGAGCTCCTGAATGTCCTTTTCGGCCTTCTTCTGGTCGTCCTCAGTCAGCTCGCCCTTCTTCTGGGCCTTCTTGACAAAGTCGACCGCGTCGCGGCGGACATTGCGGACGGCGACCTTTGCGTCCTCGCCGTACTTTTTGACCTGCTTGGTGAGCTCTTTTCTGCGCTCCTCGGTCAGCTGCGGGAAGACGAGGCGGATGACGCGGCCGTCGTTCTGCGGGTTGATGCCGAGATCGGAGGTCTGAATCGCCTTTTCAATCACCTTCAGAAGCGAGCCGTCCCACGGCTGGATGACGAGCGTGCGGGGGTCAGGGGAAGAAATCGTGCCGACCTGACCGACGGGCGTGGGCGTGCCGTAATACTCAACCGTGATCCGGTCGAGCACCTGCGCGTTGGCGCGGCCTGCGCGGACGGCGCCGAAATCGGAGGCGAGCACCTCCAGAGTTTTTTCCATTTTGCGTTCGAACTGCTTGAGATCTGCCATGTTAAAGTTCCTCCTTCACAATCGTTCCGATTTTTTCGCCCATGACCACGCGCAGAATGTTTTCGGGGTCCTTCAGCGCGAAGACCTGCACGGGAATGTGGTTGTCCATGGAAAGGGATGTCGCGGTCGAGTCCATGACGGCCAGATGCTTCGCGAGTACCTCGTCGTAGGAAATTTCGTCGTAGCGAACCGCGGTCGGGTCTTTTGCGGGGTCTGCCGAATAGACGCCGTCGATGTTCTTGGCAAGCAGGATCGCGTCCGCGTTGATTTCTGCCGCGCGCAGGACAGCGCCCGTATCGGTCGAGAAGAACGGGTTTCCGGTGCCGCAGGCGAAGATCACGACGCGGCCTTTTTCCAGATGCCGGATGGCCTTGCTGCGGATGTAGGGCTCTGCGATCTGGTTCATAGCGATGGCCGTCTGCACGCGCACCGCCACGCCGCGCTGCTCGAGGCAGTCCGCGACCGCTAAGGCGTTGATGCACGTTGCCAGCATGCCCATGTGGTCGGCTCTCGTGCGCTCCATGCGGTCGCCGCCGTCTTTGAGACCCCGCCAGAAATTTCCGCCGCCGACGACAATGCCGATCTGCACACCCTTCTCCACACACTTTTTGACCACGTCGCACACGCCGCCGATTACGTCAAAGTCGAGCCCGCGGTGCGCTTCGCCCGCCAGTGCCTCGCCGCTGATTTTCAGCAGTACCCGATGATATTTTGGTTCGCTCATGCCATACCTCTCCTTATAAAACTCTTTTCCTATTCTATAATAATTTTGGGAAATTGAAAAGAGGAAATTTGAAGATTTCACTGTAAATTCATATATTGCGTGAAATCTGCCGGACAAGGAGAATTCCCCGTTGCGTTGGCGTGTAAAATCGTATATAATACTAGAGTGTATTCTTTCAACTGCCAACGCGCCCGAACAGTGAGCTTTTTGCACTGTGCTGCGCGATTATTCCTTGAGATACGAGAGTATTCCTGCGGAAAAATGTCTTGTTCAGCACAAAAATTCTTCGCTGCCGGGCACATCGTCAGTTGAAAGAATACACCCGGGATTCAGGATTCATACAGAGAGGATGTATCACCATGGAAGAAGAAAGAAAGCCCTTGGAGTCGAGAAACTTTATCGACGCTTTCATTGAAGAGGATATTGCCCCCGGCGGTCAGTTTGAAGGGCTGAAGGTCCACACGCGCTTCCCGCCCGAGCCGAACGGATATTTGCACATCGGCCACTGCAAGGCGCTCACGATCGATTTCGGTACGGCGGAAAAATTCGGCGGCCTGTGCAACCTGCGCATGGACGACACGAACCCCACGAAGGAAGACACGGAGTACGTTGACGCCATCCAAGCCGACATTCACTGGCTGGGCTTTGACTGGGGGGACCGGTTCTTCTATGGCTCGGACTATTTTGAAAAGGACTACGAATACGCCGTCGAGCTCATCAAAAAGGGACTGGCCTATGTCTGCGATCTGACGGCGGAGCAGTTCCGCGAGTACCGCGGCGACATCGGAAAGCCCGCTGTTTCGCCGTACCGCGACCGCTCGGTCGAGGAAAACCTCGATCTGTTTGCGCGCATGAGAAACGGCGAGTTCCCCGAGGGCTCGAAGACGCTGCGCGCGAAAATTGACCTCGCGAGCGGAAACTTCAACATGCGCGACCCCGTCATCTACCGCATCCGCTACATGCACCATCACCGGCAGGGCGACAAGTGGTGCATCTACCCGATGTACGACTTTGCCCACCCAATTCAGGACGCGCTCGAGGGCATCACGCATTCTCTTTGCTCGCTGGAGTTTGAGGCGCACCGGCCGCTTTATGACTGGGTCGTGAGCAATATTTCGATTCCGTACCACAAGCCGCGCCAGATCGAGTTTGCGCGTCTCGGCATTGACCATACTGTCATGTCCAAGCGAAAGCTTCGCCTTCTGGTTGAAACGGGCCGCGTTTCCGGCTGGGACGATCCGAGAATGCCGACGCTCTGCGGCCTGAGAAGACGCGGCTACACGAGCCATTCCATCCGTGATTTCTGCGAGCGCATCGGCGTGGCAAAATCCGCGAACACGGTGGAGTATGCGCTGCTTGAGCACTGCCTGCGCGAAGACCTCAACGACACCGCCGAGCGCACGATGGCCGTCCTTCGTCCTGTAAAGCTCGTCATCACGAACTACCCTGAGGGACAGTCTGAGACCTTCGAGGTTGAAAATAACCCCGTCCATCCCGAGCAGGGCACGCACACCGTCACGTTCTCCCGGAACCTCTGGATCGAGGCGGACGATTTCCTTGCTGAGCCCGTTCCCAAGTATAAGCGTCTTTATCCGGAAGGCCCCGAGTGCCGCCTCAAGAGCGCGTATTTAATTCGCTGCACAGGCTGCAAGCGCGACGAAAATGGGAACGTCGTCGAGGTCTACGCCGAGTATGACCCGGACTCCCGCGGCGGCGACCCTGCCGACGGCCGCAAGGTCAAGGGTGCGACGATCCACTGGGTGGACGCGGAAACCTGCGTTGACGCGGAAGTCCGCCTGTACGACAATCTGTTTTTGGATGCCCAGCCCGACGGCGCGGACAAGGACTTCTTAGAGTGCATGAACCCCGAATCGCTCACGGTCCTGACCGGCTGCAAGGTCGAGTCTGCGCTGGTTGCCGAAGCGGAGAAGTACGACGAAGAAGGCGAAGGCCGCGCGGCGCATACTGCTCCGTGCTATCAGTTCATGCGCGTGGGCTACTTCTGCCTGGACTCGAAGGACTGCAAGGCAGACCACCTCGTCTTCAACCGCAGCGTGCTGCTCAAAGACAGCTTCAAAAAGTAATTCTGGGCAATTGACCGCCTGATGACCAAAAATCATGCAACTATGTCTGCTGTGATGGAAATTCCGTCACGGCGGGCGTTTTGCACATGGCGGAGCTTTCGCTTTCGTAGTATGCTTGTGTCATCGAAAGGGAAACATAGAGCGTGCGGCAAAAGTGGTTGACAGAGAACGCCGCAGGTCCTGTTTCCGGCCATTGTTTTTTGATTCTGAATGGAGGCTATGTTATGTATTATTCCAGCGGCAACTATGAAGCGTTTGCAAGACCCAAGAAGCCCGAGGGCATTGACAAGAAATCGGCCTATATTGTCGGCAGCGGCCTTGCTGCTCTGACGGCGGCCTGCTATCTCGTGCGCGACGCACAGACGAAGGGTGAGCGGGTGCATATTCTGGAGAAGGGCGATCTCGCCGGCGGCGCGTGCGACGGCTACAAGTTTGAGAATCTTGGCTATGTGATGCGCGGCGGCCGCGAGATGGACAACCATTTCGAGGTCATGTGGGACCTGTTCCACTCGATCCCGTCCATTGAGACCGAGGGCGTGAGCGTTCTCGACGAGTATTACTGGCTCAACAAGGAGGACCCCAACTACTCGCTTTGCCGCGCCACCGAAAAGCGCGGACAGGACGCACACACCGATGGCAAGTTTGATATTTCCGACAAGGGCGCGATGGAGATCATGAAGCTGTTCTTCACGCCGAACGAGGAGCTTCAGGACAAGAAGATCACCGATTACTTTGACGATGAGGTCCTTGGGTCCAATTTCTGGCTCTACTGGCGGACGATGTTTGCCTTTGAAAACTGGCACAGCGCGCTGGAGATGAAGCTCTACATTCAGCGCTATATCCACCACATCGGAGGTCTGCCCGACTTCAAGGCCCTTCGCTTCACGAAGTACAACCAGTATGAGTCGATGATCCTGCCGATGGTGAAGTACCTCGAGAGCTACGGCGTGCAGTTCCATTTCGGCACGCAGGTCACGAACGTGATCTTTGACTGCCGCGACGGCAAGAAGGTCGCAAAGCGCATCGAAATGATTCACGACGGCAAGGAAGACGGCATTGACCTTACGGAAAACGATCTGGTCTTCATCACGAACGGCGGCTGCGTGGAAAATTCCTCGATGGGCAGTCAGAACATGCCCGCAACCTATAACACTGAGCTCAAACCCGGCGGCGGCTGGGACATGTGGCGCAAGATCGCCGCGCAGGACCCCGCGTTCGGCCATCCCGACAAGTTCTGCTCCGACCCCGAGAAGACAAACTGGATGAGCGCGACAGTCGAAACGCTGGACGACCGTATCATTCCCTATATCAAGAAGATCTGCAAGCGCGACCCGTT
>CDZT01051839.1_pt1 | contig 16965 bp, 15 predicted proteins | sample 557531 | NCBI WGS metagenome assembly CDZT01 (sample SAMEA3182066, study PRJEB8094) | gut metagenome | biome: human; feature: gut; material: Stool; isolation source: human stools | place: Canada | collected 2013-03-05
GGGCACCCCTCTCGCGCTAGGCGAGGGGTGCCCCCTCCCCTCAGGAACACTCGTTAGCTGTGCTGGCAGTGCAGACGCTCGCCTTCCTTTTCCTTCTTGGCCAGATGGTTGAGGGCGTTCACATAGGCACGCGCCGTGGCCACCAGGATGTCGGGATGGGCGCCGCGGCCCACAGCCGAGAACTCGCCTTCGCGCAGGCGCACGGTCACTTCGCCCAGGGCGTCGGTGCCGCCGGTGACGGCGTTGACCGCATACTGCTCAAGCTGAGGTTCACGGCCCAGCATGTCGTTGATGACATTGAAGATGGCGTCCACGGGGCCCACGCCGAAACCGGCGCCGCTCTTTTCCATGCCGTCCACGTCCATGAGCACGGCCGCCGTGGGCGGCACGCCGCCGGCGTCGGAGCTCTGCACGCTCACATGGCGCAGGCGGTACAGGTCGGGCATGCGGTAGACTTCTTCCTGCACCAGGGCCATGAGGTCATCGTCGTGCAGGGTCTTCTTGCGGTCGGCCAGGGCCTTGACGGCTTCGAAGACGATCTGCAGCTGGTCGTCATCCAGGCTGTAGCCCAGGCTCTCGAACTTGTTGCGCACGGCATTACGGCCGGAATGCTTGCCGATGACGAGGTTGCTCTCGTTGCGGCCCACGGACTGCGGGGTCATGATCTCGTAGGTCTCGCGGTTCTTGAGCATGCCGTCCTGATGGATGCCGGACTCATGGGCAAAGGCGTTGGCGCCCACGATGGCCTTGTTGTTGGGGATGGGCTGACCGATGGTCATGGAGAGCAGACGGCAGGAAGGATAGAGCTGCTCGGTGACGATGCCGTGCTCCAGACCGTAGCAGTCCTTGCGCACGCGCAGGGCCATGGCCAGCTCTTCGAGGGCGGCGTTGCCCGCGCGCTCGCCGATGCCGCTGATGGTCACCTCGGCCTGACGGGCACCCACGCTGAGGGCGGCCAGGGTGTTGGCCACGGCCAGGCCCAGGTCGTTGTGGCAGTGCACGCTGAAGATGGCCTTGTCGCTGTTGGGCGTGTTCTCGATGACGTAGCGGATGAGGTCGGCGAATTCCTGCGGCTGGGCATAGCCCACGGTGTCGGGCAGGTTGATGGTGGTGGCACCGGCCTTGATGGCAGTCTCCACCACGCGGCAGAGGAAGTCACGTTCGGAACGGGAGGCGTCCTCGGCGGAGAACTCCACGTTGTCGGTGTACCCGGCGCAGCGGCGCACCCCGGCTTCGATCATCTGCAGCACCACTTCGGGGTCCTTGCGCAGCTTGTACTTCATGTGCAGGGGCGAAGTGGAAAGGAAGGTGTGGATGCGGGGATTCTTGGCGTCCTTCACAGCCTCCCAGCAGCGGTCGATGTCGCTGTCCATGCAGCGGCACAGACCGGCCACCTGGATGGATTTCGCCTGCCGGGCGATACGCTGCACGGACTCGAAATCCCCCTGGCTGGAGGCGGGGAAACCGGCTTCCATAATGTCCACGCCCAGCACTTCGAGCTGGTGGGCAATACGGAGCTTTTCCTGAAGGTTCATGGTCGCGCCCGGCGACTGTTCGCCGTCACGCAGGGTGGTGTCAAAAAAGAACACGCGGTTGGACATGGATCTGACTCCTCTGATCGGACACCCGCGAAGGGTGCTTGTTTGTTATGCTACTGCATAACGGCCGCCCTGCCGGCGGCGATCAGAAGGTTCTCGATCCGCCCCCGCGGGGCGACAAACCGTTACGCAGCTTTCTCCTCGTCCTGCAGATTCAGGGCGCGTAGTAGCTGACGGTTACGACGGGGCAGAATGACAAAAGAGTAGTAGAGGCCGCCACAGATGTAGACGGCGCAGAGCAGGAAGCCGAACAGGCGCGGCTGGGCGTAGACCAGGCCAAAGATGACCATGACGGCCAGCAGATAGCGCACCGGATGGGCACGCAGAAAATCATACTCCTTGAAGGAGAAGTAGCGCACGCGGCTCACCATGAGCACGCCCAGGCCCAGCGCGATGACGATGCTGACATAGGGCAGGGCGGGCAGGAAGAACTCCGGCAGGATACCGGCGAAATACAGGAACGCCACCACCGTACAGCCCGCGGCGGGGATGGGCAGGCCGATGAAGAAGCGTTTGCCGGTCACGGCCGTGCTGATGTTGAAGCGGGCCAGACGCAGGGCGCCGCAGGCGGCAAAGAGGAAGGCCACCACCACGCCGAAGCGGCCCAGGCTCTCCAGCTGCCACTGCCAGAGCAGGAAGGCCGGAGCAAGACCGAAGGCGATGAGGTCGGCCAGGGAGTCATACTGGACACCGAATTCGCTGGCCGTATGGGTCAGGCGAGCCACCTTGCCGTCCATGCCGTCCAGCAGAGCGGACAGCACGATGGCCAGACCCGCTTCTTCAAAACGGGACTGCACAGCCCAGACCATGGACAAAAAGCCCATGAACATGCTCAATGACGTGATGAGGTTGGGCAGGAGGTAGATGCTCTTGTGTACGGGCAGTTTTTTTTCTTGCGGCTGGGTGTCCACAACCATGCTCCACTTGACTCGAAATCAGTTTCTGGTGGCAAGCGTGCTCTGGCCTGCAAAGACCTGCTCGCCGATGTTCACAGAGGGAACATAGCCTTCGGGCAGGTAAAGGTCAACACGCGAACCGAAGCGGATCATACCGTAGCGCTGGCCGCGCTCCAGGGCATCGCCTTCGGACATGCGGCAGACGATGCGGCGGGCGATGAGCCCGGCGATCTGCACCATGGTCCAGGCGGCGCCGTCTTCGCCGCGCAGCAGGTAGCCGCAGCGTTCGTTGTCGGTGGCGGCCTTGTCGTAGGCGGCGTTGACGAACTTGCCCGGCCAGTAGCGGATCTGCTCCACCACGCCGGTCACGGGCGAGCGGTTCACATGCACGCTGAACACGTTCATGAAGATGCTGATGCAGGTGCGTTCGTCACCGGTCAGGGGATCGGGCTTGCGCTCGATGCGGATGACGCGGCCATCGGCGGGGCTGACGGCCAGGCCGGGCGCGGTGGGCACCACACGTTCGGGGTCACGGAAAAAGTGGAAGGCGAACCAGCACAGGGCCAGAGCCAGGACAGCGGGGACCGGCCAGCCGAGGCAGGCGAAAACAAGGGCCGTCAGGGCCGTGATGCCGATGGTGGGCCAGCCTTCGGGGGTGATGCCGCAAGAAGCAGGGCGCATGCATTATCTCCTGATGGGATGGAAAACTGAGCTATAGCCTGTCGCCCGCCGCAAGGCAAGCGGACTTTTTCACGAGCTCCCCGGCAAGGTGGACCCCGTTGCGGCCGTGTTCCTTGGCGCTGAACAGGGCGCTGTCGGCGGTCTCCAGGAGCCGGGGCAGGGTCTCGGGCGTCAGCACCTCGACGGCGGCCACGCCCAGACTGAGGGTCACATGCCCGGCGGGACTGCCGGGATGGGGGAGGCCCAGCTGCTCCACGGTCTGGCGCAGGCGCTCGGCCACATGCAGGGCATGCTCCGGCGACACCTCGCCCAGGACCACGGCGAACTCCTCCCCGCCGTAGCGGAAGATCTCGCAGTCGCCGCCGCGCAGGCCGTCGCGCATGGCCTGGGCCACCCGGTGCAGGCAGGCGTCTCCTTCCTGATGTCCCAGCGTATCGTTGTAGATCTTGAACAGGTCCACATCCAGCATGATGAGGCTGGCCGCCTGCCGCAGCTCCGCCAGATCCGCCAGCCGCATGTCCAGGGCGCGCCGGTTGGGGATGCCCGTCAGGCTGTCCATGAGGCTCATGCGGGCGTAGGCGTCCTTCTCCTCTTCCAGACGGCAGCTGCGTTCCCTGAGGGAGCCCAGGTAGCCGCCGATGTCGGGCACGATGTCCACGACCTCCTGCAATTCGGTGATGCGGACAGCGGGGATGGGCTCCGGCTGCATGCCGTCACGCAGGCGGGAGAGGTTCCCCGCGATGCGCACCAGCGGCCGCAGCAGGTCGCGCCGCAGCAGCAGGAGCAGGACAAACAAAAAGGCCAGCAACCCCAGCGTGAAGAGGAAGATGCTCCAGACGATGTAGTCCGCGGCTTCGGAAAGGGACTCCGTATTTTCCAGGGAGCGCTGCACTTCGCGCGAGGAGACCGCATTGACCAGACGCAGCAGCTCGTCTTCCAAAGGCTGCCAGAGGGCGCGGGCCTGGGCGTCGATAGCGAGTTTTTCCCGCCAGGTCTCGCCCAGAGCGCGCTTGTGCTTCCCGAACTGGTCGCAGATGTCCCGAAACTCTTCCGATCCTGCGCACATCTGCTCTACCGGAGCCAGCAGGCGCTGCATCTTTTCAAAGGCCATCCGGCCATGACGCGTGCCGTCCCGGCCGGTATGGGAAAAGATCACCTCCCCGGCCATCTTGCGCCCCGTGGCCTGTTCCAGACTGTTGAGGGCGAGCATCATCTCCATCTCGTGGCGATGGAGCCGGGAAAGGCCCTTGTCCGCCTCCATGCGGCTCACATAGAGCTGCCGGATGCGCGGCCCCAGCGCCAGGACTTCAGTAGCCACGGGCGAGGGATCATGGGCCATGCCGGCCAGCAGGGCCTGGGCATGCAGACGGGCCCGCCGCCGTTCCAGAGGGGCCTCGGCCAGATAGATGATGACCAGATGCTTGCGCAGCATGCTCAGGTTGGTCCGGGTGCGCTGGGCTTCCAGGATCGCGGGCAGCCGGACGTCCTGCAAGGTCTTCACAGTGGTGCGGAAGTTGGCAAGACAGGGCCAGAGCACAGCCACCGTCAGCAGGAGCATCAGGCACGAGGGCAGCACCAGCAGGACCAGGTAGCGGCGGGCCGGCAAAGGTTTGTTGCGGATAAAGCCGATCATGGCAAAACTTTGGAAAACTCCCCTCCGGGAAAGATATCATGGAGATCCGGCAGCGTACCGCCGCCCGGTGTCAGTAGATGATATACTGGAAATAACTGCGGCTGAGGTTGTGGCGCTCCCCGCTGTAGAGCAGGGCCTTCAGCGCCCTGTTCACGGCATCCAGCAGTTCGGGGCGCCCGGCCCTGACCGCCACGCAGCTCCCCGTGGCTCTGGTTTCGGCATCGAAAGGGACATCCAGGCGGTCGAATTCCAGCCCTTCGTCCGTCAGCAAAAAGACATAGCCGGCCAGATCATTGATGAACAGCACATCGATGCTGCCCTGCCGCAGGCGCCTGATGAGCTCCTGCACACTGCCGGTGACGATGTCGGCCTCCGGCCAGAAGCCCCGGGCCCGCTGCACCAGCACGGAGCCCTGATAGACACCGATGCGGGCCCCCGCCTCTTCCGGACCGCGCCCGCCGGGACGCCCGATGCACATGGCCCGGGAGTGGTAGTACGGGGTACTGTAGAGCAGCCCTTCCTGCTTCGGCTCCAGGCGCTGGGCGAAGATCAGGTCAAAACTGCCGTTCCTGAGGCCCTGCACCAGGTCCGCCTGCGTGGTGAACGTCCAGACGCAGGTGCGCCCCAGACGTCGGCACAGGGAATCCGCCAGCTCGTATTCGAATCCCCGCCGCTGCCCGTCCTCGTCGATATACGACAGCGGCGGATACTCATCGCTGAGGCCGACGCGCAGGTCCCTGCCTGACGCAGCGGCAGATGTGGCGGCAAGGCACAGGCATAAACACAGGGCCGAGATAAGAAATTGATGCATACGCAATTACCAATAATAATTTTTTGCACTCTACACTATTTTACGGTAAAGGCCAGCCCCCTGTGCGGTTGCCAGCCACGCCGCCAGTCCGTATAGTCGGGCCGAGGTGGAATATGAGACATTCGCCCCTTTTCCTGTTGGTCATCTGCGTCCTGGCGGCCCTGCTGGCCGCCTGCGGCCCCAAGGATATCGGCACCGGGACCTCGGAGCCCGACACCGTGCCGGCCGGCGTCAGCGGTGCGGACAGCATGCGCCAGCCCATGACCGGCAACAACAGCACCCAGACCATGCTGTATTATTTCAACCGGCCGGACGTCATGCAGTCCATGCAGCGCAGCCAGTTCAACATGTACATGCGCCACATGGGCCGGGACATCTCGCCCGAAGATCCCGCCTACCGGGCCGTCCCCCGGCAGCGCAGCCCCTTCCGTCAGTAGAGGAACATCATGGATCCTGTCACCCATGCCGCCAGCGGCGCCCTTGCCATGCTGGCCATGCCGCAGCGCCCCGCCACCCGCTGGGCCCTGCCCCTGGCAGCCTTCGCGGCTGCCTCGCCCGATCTGGACATCCTGGCCGCCAGCGGCCCCCTGCAGACCCTGCTGCTGCACCGCGGCATCACCCACGCCCTGGCGGCGGCACCGCTCATGGGCCTGCTGCTGGCCATCCTGGCCCGGCCCCTCTGGCGCTACGATACCCGCAACGCCTGGTCGTTCGGCGGGGTCTGGGCCTTCATGATGCTCATGGTCCTGCTGCATATCTGGCTCGATGCCCTGACCACCTACGGCACGCTGGTCTGGCTGCCCTTCTCCGGGGAGCGCCTGCGCCTCAATGCCGTCTATATCATCGACCTGCTCATGACCCTGCCCCTGCTCTGGGGCATCTGGCACGGCCTGCGGCAGGAGAAGAAGCGTGCCCAGGCCCAGGGGGCCATCCCCTTCCCCTTCCAGGATACGGCCTCGCTCACCGTCTCGGACGGCAAGCCCGGCGTCCGGCTGGCCCTGTTCTGGAGCATCCTCCTCTACCCGGCCCTGGCCCTGGGATGCCAGATCTGGCACACGCAGCAGATGCAGGCCTCCCTGGCCGCCCAGGGACGTGACATCCGCCGGCTGGTGGTGCTGCCCGATGCCTTCGCCCCCCTGTTCTGGCGGGCTCTCTATCTGGAAAAGCTGCCCGCCCGCCCCGCTGACGCCCCGGCCTGGCAGACGCAGCTCGACCCCCTGCTGCCCCCGGCGGACAGGCAGGAAGAGCTGGTGGTCCGCATCCGGGGGCTGGATGCCCTGGGCCGTCCCCATGGTCAGGAAGAGACCCGCGTGGCCGCGCCCTCCGGCCTGATGACCGCCCTGGCCCGTCAGTCCGTGGCCTGCCGGACTTTCGACCAGTTCCTGCTGCTGCCCGTCATCACGCCGCTGCCCGAAGACCAGCGCACCACGGACATGCCCGGCGCCAGCCAGTGGCTGCTGCATGACGAGCGCTTCGGCTCGCAGCTGGAACTGGTGCAGAAGATCATGACCATGCGCCCCAATGCCGGCATCCCCTTCCAGCTCATGGTGCAGATGGAGCCCGGCAACATGGGCCCGCGCCTGCTGCAGGAGCGCCTCTATTTCTCCGACAGCCGCCGCGATTCCGGCTGGCAGGCCCCCCGCCGTCCGTCCCAGCCCGCCTTCCTGCCCTGGCTGGCCGGATTGCGTTAGGAGGGCGGATACGCCCTGATGACAAAGGAGCCTGCGGCCCCGGGGCCTGTTCCCATCGCGCTGCGGCGAACGGACACGGCCCTGAGATACACCCGGCAGCCCCGTCCTGGCTTTGCACAGTGAACAAAAACGCGCCTCTTCCTTTTGGGATGAGGCGCGTTCCTTTTTTGTCCTGCAACGATTCGGATACGGGATACCAGCGCCGTCGGACGGCCCGGCATACGAAAACAGCCGGGGCAAGGCTGCTGCCTGCCACCGGCCGTCATCCCTGACCGGCACAAAAACTGCCCGGCCCCAGAAACAGGAAAAGGCTGGTATTTCTACCAGCCTTGCTTTCCATTGGTGCCGAAGGGGAGAGTCGAACTCCCACTCCGTTGCCAGAACTAGACCCTGAACCTAGCGTGTCTACCAATTCCACCACTTCGGCGCGAAAATCTGTCTACAGGATTCGCCCCCCGCTGGCAAGCTTTTTTTCGATTTTTCCCATTTTTTTATTTTAACAAACAAAATCAGGATGATAAACGGCAGCACTCACAGGCTCCCGGAGACTGTTGCCCCTCCTGCAGGCAAAGGATACGCAAAACTCGCCGCCCTGCGGACAGCGGACGAGATGGCTGCCGTCCGCGGAACAGCCCCGCAAGCAGGCACAGGGGGCGTCCGGCCATGTGCCATGACGGGATCTGGTCATCCGGCGGGTGCCGCCTTTTCGGGAGATACGCTGGAAGCGCGGGATGGAGGCGGACAAGAACGGATGGCACCTGCCCTCCCCTTGCGCAGGCAGCCGATTTTTCGCAGACTGGCGGCCCGGCCAAGGCCGGAAAAACGCAAGGAACCCACATGCGCAGCACTGCCCCCCAGCCTTCCCGGCCCACGTTTTATCCTGTCCCTGCCCTCCGGCACGGGGAAAACGGCATCTCTTTCCGCCCCCAGCCCCGGAAGCAGCCGCTGTCCGGCTGTAGCCCTTCCCGCGCCGCTGCTGCGCTGGCGACGCTCTCCCTTATCTCGCCGGCAGCGGCCACGGGGACATCAGGAGCATGGCGATGAGCGCACTGGCCGCCTTCCTTCTCCTGCCCGCCGCCCTGCTGCTGGACCGACTGCTGGGGGAACCCCCGGCCCGTGTCCATCCCGTCTGCGGCATGGGGGCCCTGGCCGCCATCATGGAACGAGTCTTCCGCCGCGGTCCCAACGGGCCACGCATGACACTGGCCGGTCTGGCGGCCTGTCTGGCCGTGGTCCTGCCGGTGGGCCTGCTGGCGGCACTGCCTGTCCGGCTTGCCGGAGAGATGCTCGGCGGCGCGGCCGCCTGGATCGTCTGTGTGGTCGTGGTCTCCCTCTGTCTGGCGCCCCGCTGCCTGGACGAACACGCCCGCCGTGTGGCCCTGCCGCTGGAACAGGGCGATCTGGAGGCGGCCCGCCGGGCCGTGTCCATGCTGGTGGGACGCGACCCGCAACAGCTGGATGCCCACGGCGTGGCCCGGGCCTGTGTGGAGAGCGTGGGCGAGAACCTGACCGACGGCATCCTTTCCACTCTGTTCTGGGCGGCGGCGGGCCTGCTGCTGGCCGGACTGCCCGGGGCCGCTGCCCTGGCCGCCTGCCACCGTGCCGCCAACGTGCTGGATGCCATGTGGGGCAAGCTCAACGAGACCTATCGCTGTTTCGGCACAGCCTCCGCCCGCCTGGACGACGTGCTCAACTGGTGCCCGGCGCGGCTGGCCCTGCCCTGCATCGTGCTGGCCGCGGCCCTGCTGCCCGGACTCGATGCCCGTGCCTGCCGCCGGGTGGGCTGGCGCGACCGCCATGCCCACGAGAGTCCCAATTCCGCCTGGAGCGAAGCCGCCTTTGCCGGGGCCCTGGGCCTGCGGCTTGGCGGCCCGGCCTGGTACGGCCCCCTGTACCGCGATCATCCCTGGCTGGGCGACGGCACCCCGCTGGCCACGGCCCGGCATATCCGGCAGGCCGTGCGCCTTATGTGGGGCTCCCTGCTGGTCTTCGCGACGCTGGCTTCCCTGCTGCCGGCGGCAGTGGCCTGCATCTGAGGACGACGACTTTTTTCCTTCAACCTCCAGCAAGGCGATACCGCATGTCCATCATCACCTCATTCCGCGCCGGTCTGGCCTTTTTTACCCGCATCCCCGTGGGCTCCGCCCCTCTGCCCCCCACGCTCTCCGGTGTGGTGGCCTGGCTGCCCGCCGTGGGCCTGCTGGTGGGCGCTCTGGCCGCTCTGGCCCTGCTGCTGGCTGCCCGGCTGGGCCTGCCCGCCGCGCTCTGCGGCATCGGGGCCGCCCTTGTCTGGACCGTCATCACCGGCGGGCTGCATCTGGACGGGGTCGCCGACTGCGGCGACGGCCTGCTGGTGGAGACCTCGCCCGAACGCCGTCTGACCATCATGAAGGATTCCCGCCTGGGCAGCTTCGGCGCCCTGGCCCTGTTCTTCGTCCTTTCCACCAAGGTCGCGGCGCTGGCGGCACTGGCCGGGACGGCGCCCCTGCATGCGCTGGGGGCCTGCTGCCTGGCCGGTCTGCTGGGCCGCTGCCAGGTCTTCGTGGGCATGCGTCTGCCCTCGGCCCGGCCCGGCGGTCTGGGCTCCATGATGCACGACGGCATGAAGCCCCGCTACGCCTATACGGCCCTCGGGCTCTGCCTTGCGGCCTGTCTCGTGATGGGACGGCATGGCCTCTACGGCCTGCTGGCGGCCGGACTGGTGGCCTTCCGGCTGTTGTCCGCGGCCCGCAAGCGCATCGGCGGCGTCACGGGGGACGTCTTCGGAGCTCTTATCGAGACCACGGAATGCGCCGTGCTGGCGGTCTGCTGCCTGCCGTAAGGACATGACGACCGCCCCCTGAAGGAGGAAGCCCTATGGAAGATATTGACCTGACCCTGTTCCTGGGCGGAACCCGCAGCGGCAAGAGCGCGCTGGCCGAGGCCCTGGTCACGGCAAAGGCCCGGGGGCCTGTCTGGTATCTGGCCACGGCCCGGCCCCTGGGAGACGACCCTGCCATGGTCGAACGCATCCGGCGCCACCGCAGCCGCCGCCCCGCCCACTGGCACACGCTGGAATGCCCCCGGCATCCGGGCCGGGAGCTGGCGCCCCTGCTGGCCGCACAGGCCGCGGATGCCCCCGTGCCCACCATCTTGCTGGACTGCGTGACCCTCTGGATGAGCAACATCCTGTTCGCACTGGACGATCCGCAGGATGCGGCGGCCTTCGAGACCAGCCTCACGGAAGAAGTGGACGAATTGCTGCACACCATGCGGGCCTTCCCCTGCCGCTGGGTGCTGGTCTCCGGCGAGACCGGCCTCGGCGGCATACGGGCGGAACGTCTGGCCCGTGTTTTCGATGATGGCCTGGGTCTGGCCAACCAGATGCTTGCCGCACAGGCACGGGAGGCTTTCCTTGTGGTGGCCGGACGCTGCCTGCGGCTGGAAAAGCTGGAATTTTGAGCCCCGCCCTTCCGGGAGCCTGCAGCCGTCGTGCACAGTGCCGCTCCCGCTCCGTACGCCAAGCAGAAGACGCGCCCTTCCCTCCACGGGAAGAGCGCGTCTTTTTGTTTCCATGCTGCCGGCAACAGGCAAACACGCCGTCTTCTGTTTCCAAGGAGCACAGGGGGCATAAAAAAAGCCGGGGCAAGGCTGCTGCCTGCCACCGGCCGTCATCCCTGACCGGCAAAAAACTGCCCGGCCCCAGAAACAGGAAAAGGCTGGTATTTCTACCGGCCTTGCTTTCCATTGGTGCCGAAGGGGAGAGTCGAACTCCCACTCCGTTGCCAGAACTAGACCCTGAACCTAGCGTGTCTACCAATTCCACCACTTCGGCGCGGAAATGTATGTAGCGGATTTGCCCCTGCCTGGCAAGTGTTTTTTGCAAAAAAATTTCCGGCCCGCCATTTTCCGCTCCCGGCCTGCCCGGCAGGCCCCGGCCGCCTTGCCTTGCGCCTGTCCATGCGCTACACAGCAAGGCACACTCTTAATGCAAGGATACGCCTCATGCAGGACAATTTTTCCCATCTGGACAAGGACGGCAACATCACCATGGTGGACGTGGGCGCCAAGCCCGACACCCAGCGTGTGGCCATTGCCGAAGCCATCGTGGAGCTTTCGCCCAATACCCTGAAACTGCTCAAGGAATGCGCCCTGCCCAAGGGCGACGTGCTGACCTGCGCCAAGGTGGGCGGCATCATGGCCGCCAAGCGCACCTCGGAACTGATCCCGCTCTGCCATCCCCTGAACCTGAACCTCGTGGACGTGCGCTTTGAAGTGCGCGACACCCCGCCCAGCGTGCGCATCGAGGCCGAGACCCGCACCACCGGCCCCACGGGCGTGGAGATGGAAGCCATCATCGCCGCCCAGACCGCCGCTGCCGTCATCTATGACATGTGCAAGGCCGTGCAGCGCGATATCGTCATCAGCCGCGTCCGTCTGCTGTTCAAGGACGGCGGCCGCAGCGGCGCCTTCCACGCCAAGCCCCTGGACTAAGACGGATGCAGTTCCCTGCCATCGATCCCGTGGCCTTCAGCATCGGCTCCCTGCAGCTGCGCTGGTACGGCCTCATGTATTTGCTGGCCTTTTTCGTGGGCTGGGGCCTGGCCCGCTGGCGGGCCTCCCGTCCCGGTTCCGGCTGGAAGACCGTGGATGTGGACGACCTGCTGACCTTCGTCATGCTGGGCGTCATCCTGGGCGCGCGCCTGGGCTATGTGCTCTTCTACGATCTGCCCGCCTACATCGACGACCCCGGCGAGATCCTGCGCATCTGGAACGGCGGCATGTCCTTCCACGGCGGCCTGCTGGGCGTGCTCTGCGCCTTCTGGTATTTCGCGCGCACCCGCAAGAAGTCCTTCCTCGAGGTCTCGGACTTCATCGCGCCGCTGGTGCCGCAGGGCCTGTTCTGGGGCCGCATGGGCAACTTCATCAACGGCGAGCTCTGGGGCAAGGTCAGCGACGTGCCCTGGGCCATGGTCTTCCCCACCGGCGGGCCTTGGCCGCGCCACCCCTCGCAGCTCTATGAAGGCCTGCTGGAAGGGCTGGTGCTGTTCGTGGTGCTCTGGATCTTCTCCGCCCGGCCGCGCAAGGCGGGCGCCGTCTCCGGTCTTTTCGCCCTGCTCTACGCCGTGTTCCGCTTTGGCGTGGAATTCGTGCGCGTGCCCGATGCCCAGCTGGGCTACCTGGCTTTCGGCTGGCTGACCATGGGCCAGCTGCTCTGCCTGCCGCTCATGGCCGCGGGCCTGTGGCTGCTGTGCCGCACGCCGCGGGAACGGGCCGCCGTGGAGCCCGCGACGGCTCCCCGCAAGGGCAAGAGCGCACGAAAGCGTTGACAGACCTTGTCTCTTCTGTGTAGATATTCGCCGCTTATCTGAATTTTTCTGGAGGAAATATGGCTAAAGAAGGTTCCATTGAAGTTGACGGCGTGGTGCAGGAAGCCCTGCCCAATGCCATGTTCCGTGTGGAGCTGGAAAACGGCCACGAAGTGCTGGCGCACATTTCCGGCAAGATGCGCAAGTTCTACATCCGCATCCTGCCCGGCGACCGCGTGAAGGTGGAGCTCTCTCCCTACGACCTGACCCGCGGCCGCATCACCTACCGCATGAAGTAGCCCGCACCCGCCCCGCCTTTTCAGCGCACCCCTGACTGTACTGACAGAGGTGCGCTTTTGTTGCGTCCTGTGGATGGCGGAGAAGTATCACCGTCCCTCCCGCAGCCGCACAGCTCCGCCCAGGCGGACATGGGAACTCAGAAGAAATCTTCTTCTCCTTTCCCTGCAACAGATACGAAAAAAGGACGCCGCAGCGTCCTTTTTTTGTTTCCTCCAAGAGTACAGCCTCCCCCTATCCGGCCTGAGACGGGCCTGCCTTTTTCCTCTCACCCTCCCGCATCAACCGCGCGGAGTGACAGGAGGGCACAAAGGGAAGGGGCTTTTTTTCGCGCTGCCCGGCCGCTGAAAGCAGTTTCTCCGGACCGATACCCGTCGCGCCGAAGACAGCCGCGGGCATCGGCGGCAGCGTGCGAGGATGTTCTCTCCCCTCTTGCTAGACCCAGCCCAGGGCCCGCAGCACCAGCATGCAGCACATGGCCATAAGACCGGCCAGGATATCGTCCAGCATGATGCCCCAGCCTGCGGGCAGCCAGTTTTCCGAGGCGTGCACGGGCCAGGGCTTCCAGATATCGAACAGACGGAACAGGGCAAAGGCCCAGACCAGACCGGGCCACGACCCCTGGCCCGCGCCCAGGGGCAGCAGGGCGATCCAGACGCCCACGAGCTCGTCTATGACCACTTCCCCGGGATCGGTGCGCCCCAGCAGGATCTCGGCCCGGGTGGCGGCCAGACCGCCGGTCACGACGATCACGGCCAGAAAAAGCAGACGGCCCCAGAGCGGCAGGGGCAGAAAAAGCAACGGCGCCAGCAGGGCGGCCAGAGCCGAACCGGCCGTGCCCGGAGCCTTGGGCGAAAGCCCGGCGATGCCCAGACGGCAATAGGCCAGGATGCAGGTATTCCAGAATGACATATCGTTCCTCCACGGCTCCGCGACACAGGGGACACAGGGGCACAAAGGCATCCATCCTCAAAGCCGTCCACGAATGCCTCACAGATGCCGACGTCCACGGCCACGCCCCCGAACACGGGCGGCCACGGCCATGGACGATAGCGGACTGAGCCCAAACGAACTCCCGAGCGGATGCCTTGCCTCGGCACCGGCACGGCGGTCTGTCGCGAACGGGATACCGCGCGGGCGACGCGCCCCAAAGCATCCTTGCGCGGCTGTTCCTTCACAGCTGCCTGACAGTCCGTGACGGCCCCGGCACGTGTCCCGATGAGCTTTCCCTGCCTTCCGCCCCGACAGGAGCGGGCGTGCGGCACGACCCGGACAAAGCACTGTCGTACGAAAACGTGCCCCCCTGCCGGGCCTCACCTGTGACGGCGGAGCCTCGGGCAGTGTAGCGGCTCGGCCCCCGTCTGGCAACGCCCGCCCCTTGACGCCGCAGGAGCTGCCAGCTAAAAAGGAACCCACGCCCGGATGGTGGAATTGGTAGACACAAGGGACTTAAAATCCCTCGGCCACCGGCCGTGCCGGTTCAAGCCCGGCTCCGGGTACCAAATAATATCAAGCGGCTACAGATTCAAACTCTGTAGCCGCTTTCTTTGTTTCGTATTTTTTACAACTGCTTTACAACAACAGCGCCCTGGATTTTTCCCCGCGCCCCTTCAGCCTCCACCTTTTCAAGCACTCAAAAATTTCCGACGCGCGTTTCAAACATCGAATCTCAGCACGCTACGAGGTCGCTGACCGACTTGCGCTCCTTTGAAGAAAGGCTTATAAGTGAACATAAAAATCATTGTTTGCATGAGGTTACAATTACAGTAAAAACAAAGTCCCAGCTAATTGCCGGGACTTTTTAACGAAAATATCAAATTATATATTAACTATTATTTTATTGCATATACTGAGGCGCAATCGTATTTAAAAACAAATTTGGATCAACAACATACAATTTCTTTTTATTTTTATCAATTTGAAAAACATATAATTCCTGAATAATACTGTTATTAACATCAATATCCACACGTATCGATATATAGTCAAGATCAGACTTTAATGTTGTTGTTGAAAACTCTATTTTCGAATAATTTCCTTTTTCTATATTTTTTGTTTCTTTTTCATAGAATTTTTTTGTCCAACCATTATAAAAATATCCAATAGAATATTTTTTTACCTTTCCATAGTATCGACATGTAAATGTTTGATGATCAATAGTAGAAAATGTACTTCCGTCGGATGCTGGCATACCTCCAGTCATCGCATCAACAACATCGTACACAAGACCTAATGCCATCATTAAGGTTGCATAATTATCATATCTACAATAAACATGATTTGGATTAATAATGCCTAATTTATCTTCTGTCAGTCTAGAATTTTCTAATACAAAATTTCTGGAATTAGGAGCAGACTCAAGATATAGAACATAAAGCTGTTTATCAATGTCTGTTATATCTCCTGTCTTGAAAAATTTTTCTATTCCAGATGTTATCTCTAGCTTAGTTTTATAATCTTTCAATACATTGCTCATATACCAAGCCCTTCCCAGAACTACATCAGCATACATCCTCCATTTATCATAAAATGGCTGTACAAGTTTTAAATATTCTACTTCTTTATCTATGTTTGAACTAAAATATTTGCTTTCACTAGACTTAAATTTATTAAAAACAACATTTCCAAACGTATCTTTTATATCGTTTACCTGTTTCATATATTCTGCCATAGAATCACTAAACATAGGATTCCGCATTAAATTTGAAATCTGCTGATCAGTCAGAGCATATGTATTTATTGGAAATAACACAGAAACAATAAATATAGCAAACAAAATTTTCATCTACTGCCCTCTATTATTTAAGGAGTTATCCTAGCTCTTTTTTCCTAGCTAGGACAGCCCCTTATTTAATCATTAAACAAAGTAGCTCCCTGCGGACTTACTGTTATTTTACTTCCAGGGGCAACTTGAAGGCCATTTACTCTAATATTTCTTGCATCCGGTGGTATCTGTTCAGATGATCCTGAGCGCACTGTTTTTGAAAAATGTTTTGTACCTCTATCATAATCAAGCTGTGATTTTTGATTTTTATTTCCTCCAGCCTGCTTAACATAACCTCCTGTTTTTGGCATGGTTTTCGGCACTTTAAATTTAGGCAGCGCATAACATTCTTGTGGCATTATCATAATAGGTGAACAAATCATGAAGATCGAAAATATAATTGCAAGACTTTTTTTCATTTTAATCTCCTACTATCTCTAAAAAGAGAGCCATTTTAAATTAAGCCTAGCATATGTTGATCGTCAGCATCTTATTATCTGTAACATCTCTTGCGATTTTTCTAAATTATATATTTCACAAGACTGTTCTATATATAAATATAACAAATAAGTTCTTATTCCCTTGTATATTTTATTTCCTGCGACGAATTAATTTTTTCATAACTGGAGATACTGATGACCTACCTATCTTGACGGATTCATTTACAATATTTTCTGTTGTTTTTTTAGTTTCTACAACGTCTCCATGAATAACATCCTTCGCCCCCATAAAATCTGAGTGTATCATCTCCCCTAGTTTACCAGAATATAAACGAATTGCTTGTAAAGTTAACCCCATAAGTGAACAGATAGAGAAAAGGATGCCAGCTATTCCCATAGCATTATCGATATCTACTGCACGAGTAATCCCTATAAAAATTAGTACAATCCATGCAAATCCCGCCAAAGACCTTATCCCGACAAATGAAAATGCAACCGCTGCTAACAGTAAATGCATACCAGTCATTCCCAAAATAATCTTTTCATCAGATGATATAAATATTGACCAAACCATTGCTGTAACTATAATAGACAAAATCAATAGCCCCCATTCTGTAATATAGTAAATAATATTTTTATTTCCTTCACAGAATATTATCTCAGATCTTACCCTAATATTCATGATCATTATATATAAACCAGAAAATAGAGTCGAAAGTAGGCCAGGAGCAAGGCTATAAGTCTTCATTTCAGAACTAAGAGCGTGTTTGGAAACTTCAGCTTTTATAGTTACAAGAAGGCATGTGGACAAAAAAGGACTGTGCGCGGCAGCAAAAACTCGCGAAGACTGTCAAACGATACCCCAG
>CDZT01059654.1_pt1 | contig 16863 bp, 16 predicted proteins | sample 557531 | NCBI WGS metagenome assembly CDZT01 (sample SAMEA3182066, study PRJEB8094) | gut metagenome | biome: human; feature: gut; material: Stool; isolation source: human stools | place: Canada | collected 2013-03-05
CTTCACCCTGCTGAAGGAGCAGCTGATGGATGTTCTCTCCACTCTCACTCCCCGGGAGGAAAAGGTTCTAAAGCTCCGCTTCGGCATCGAGGACGGCCGCACCCGTACCCTGGAGGAAGTGGGCAAGGAATTCAACGTTACCCGGGAGCGCATCCGCCAGATCGAGGCCAAGGCCCTGCGGAAACTGCGCCACCCCAGCCGCAGCAAAAAGTTGAAGGATTTTCTGAACTGAAAAAACACAGACAGGCGCTGTCCCGCATGGGACAGCGCCTGTTGTCTCTTCTGATCTCCGTCACGACGGAAAGTCCTGGATCACCGTCAGAAAGTCCCGGCCGTACCGCTCCGCCTTGGCGGAGCCCACGCCGCTGACCGCACGCAGCTCCGTCGTGGTCCGGGGGCGGGAAATCGCCATCTCCCGCAGGGTCTTGTCCGAGAACACCACGTAGGCGGGGACTCCCTGCCGCCGGGCCAACTGGGCCCGCAGGGCCCGGAGGCGGCCGAACAGCTCCGCCGCATCCCCCTCCAGCTCCCCGGCCGCCGCCCGGCGGGCCGGGGCGGACCGGTCCTCCCGTAGTGTCTTCATCTGGAGCGTCGATTCGCCGTACATCACGTCCTCCGCCCGCTCTGTCAGCCGCAGCACCGGATACTGCCCCGGACTCAGCTCCAGCACGCCCTGGTCCAGCAGGAAGCGGATGCGCTCCTGGACTTCCTTCTGGGTCAGTTGACCCAAAGCGCCGTAGGTGTCCTCCCGGTCCATGTGGTACTTCCGCACCCGCTCCGTGTCCGCGCCGCAGAGGGTCTCCGCGATGACACCCACGCCGAAGTGCTGTCCGGTTTTGGCAATGCAGGCCACGATGGCCTTGGCGTCCCGGCTGACATCCACCTCTTCGAAGTTATGGAGGCAGTTGTAGCAGGCGCTGCAAGTGTCCGGCGCGTGCTCGCCGAAGTAGTGCAGGATATACTGCCGCAAACACCGGCGTGTCCGGCAGTAGCCGGTCATCTGCCGCAGCCGCTGCAGGTCCCGCTCCCGCAGCTGCTCGGCCGTCCGGGGATCCAAGTCCTCCCGGGGCTCGCTGTGGGTGATGAGAAACTCATTAGTCCGCACATCCTGGCCACTGTACAACAGGATGCAGCTGGAGGGCGCCCCGTCCCGGCCCGCCCGGCCCGCCTCCTGGTAGTAGCTCTCCATGTCCTTGGGCATATTGTAGTGGATGACATACCGGACATCGGACTTGTCGATGCCCATGCCGAAGGCGTTGGTGGCCACCATCACCTGCACCCGGTCGTAGAGGAAGTCCTCCTGGTTCCTCTGCCGCTCCTCTGGGTCCAGGCCAGCGTGATACCGGGCGGCGGCTACCCCCCGCTGGCGGAGGAAGTCGCACACCTCCTCCACATTCTTCCGGGTGGCACAGTAGACGATGCCGCACTTGCCGGGGCGGCCCTTCACCAGCTCCAGCAGCGCCGCCCGCTTGTCCGCAGGCTGCTGGACCTCAAAATACAGGTTCTCCCGGTCAAAGCCGGTGGTCAGCTCCAGCGGGTCCCGCAGGTCCAGCAGGCGGCGGATGTCCGCCTTCACGTCCGGCGTGGCGGTGGCGGTGAAGGCCCCCACCGGGGGCCGGTGGGGCAGGCTCTCCACAAAGGCGGGAATGTTCAGATAGGAGGGCCGGAAATCCTGACCCCACTGGGAGATGCAGTGGGCCTCGTCCACCGCCACCAGGGAGATGTCTGCCTCCCGCACAAAGGCCTGGAAGCCCTCGGTCTCCAGCCGCTCCGGGGCCACGTAGATGATCTTGTACCGCCCCGCCCTGGCCCGGTCCAGGGCCAGCAGGTACTGGCGGAAGGTCAGGGAGCTGTTGAGAAACGCCGCTGGGATGCCCATCTGCACCAGCTGCGTCACCTGGTCCCGCATCAGGGACACCAGAGGCGAGACCACCAGGGTGATCCCCGGCAGCAGCAAGGCCGGGATTTGGTAGCAGACGGACTTCCCCGCCCCGGTAGGCATGATGGCCAGCGCATCCCGCCCAGAGAGCAGCGCGTCGATGACCGCCTCCTGGCCGCCCCGGAAGACGTCGTAGCCGTAATAGGTTTTCAGTGCTTCTTCCTTGGTCATAGTCCCGTTCCCTCTGGGGCTGTCTTGCCCCTGTTTTCGCTTCCAGCATTGTAGCACATCTGTTCGCATAAGGCAAGGCCCCGGCGGTATACCGCCGGGGCCCGCATCCTGATCTGATTCAACCCAGCCAGCTGAGAAGCCGCCCCGCCTCCAGCGCCGCCAGGGTTCGGACACCGTCGAAATCCACGTAGGGGTTGTAGACTGCCTCCAGCTTATCGTGGTTGGCTTTGGCGTCTTTCAGCGCCGCGGCCCCTTCCTCCCGCAGGAGTGCCGCCATCCGGGTCTGGAACCGCAGCCGGGCCTTGCCCTGAGGTTCCGTCATGGCGTCCAGCCGCACCCGGCGGAAGGGCTTCTGCCCGTACTCCATGCCGGGCCGGGAGGTGACGAAGGCCAGCCCCAGTCCGGGGATCAGCATGTGCTCGATCCGCCCCGGCTCCTCCGGCGCACAGCAGACGATGGTGTCCCAGCCGTTATCCGCCGCCGCCTGATGGAGCCGGGCAAGCATCTCCCCTGCCAGCTCCCAGCTGTCCGCCAGCTCATAGACCTTGGGGCACAGGGCGTCCACACTGTCAAACCGCCAGATGTACCCCTTGTGGGTAATACTGCCCAGGAAGCGGCGGGTGGTCTTCCCCGCCTCACCGCCCCGGCGGCGCAGCTCCCGTGAGAGAATGCCCGCCGTCCGGCGGTCCGCCTTCTCCCGGTCGAAGGTCTTCCGCACCGCCGCCACTGCATCCAGCTCCACCTGCCGGGCAGCCTTCAGATGGTGATAGGCCCGGATGTATGCCGCCTTGTAGGCCCGGGTATGAGCCTTCACCTCCTCCGCCGCGGCCTTGGCGGCGGTGAGGTCGTAAAACCGCCCCAGGTCCACATACCGGTCCACCGCCGCAGGGTACCGGGGCTCCACCACATGAGGCGACGTACCATCCACCACGGCGCAGCGGAGCTCCGGCAGCACCACGCCGTCCAGGGAATCCGGGTCGCCGGAACACCATAAGTACTCCACCGGTGTGCCGGCCTCCTCCATGCTTCGGCCGACCTCCCGCATGAAGGTGGCCTTGCCCACGCCGGGGCCGCCTTTCAAAACCATCAGGTCATAGGTGTCTTCCAGGTCCACGATCTCCGAAAACAGGTTCTGGAAGCCGTCACCGCTGTTAGCGCCTGCGAAAAAATGGGTAACTTGAGCCATACGCTCCCCTCCAAGTGTTGTTCTTACACTCAGGCTATGCAAAAACAACTTGGCCTGACAGCGGTTTTTCACGGGTCAAAAGCCGGATGGATAAAATTCCCTCTGCCAAACCGGAAAATAGGAGATGCATTTTCTTCCATCATCTGTTATAATGAAGAGTACGAGACTGCGGCGGTGCCGGACAGGCCCGCCTTTCAGATAGGAGCGCCGATATGGACGAGGAGTACAAGCCCATTATCACGGACGAAGAGCGGGCCACCCGGCGGGCCCAGCGGGCGGAGGCCCGCCGAAAGAAGCAGCGGGAAAAGCGGCGGCGGCTGCTTCGCCGTCTGGTGCCCTGCGGGCTGCTGGCCGTTCTGTGTGTAGGCCTGGTGACCGTGGGAGCCCAGCTGATTGAAAAGCCTGCGCCGGAGATGGTTAAGGCCGAACGGCCCTTTCAGGTGACATCCGTCGCCAGCGCCCCTGCGCCGGAGCCCTATGCCAGGGCCGTGTCCGGCCCGGACACGATCCAGTTGGGAGAGGACTTTCCCAGCCGCTGCGCGGTCCTGGTTGACCTGGACACCCGGACGGTCCTGGCGGAGAAAAACGCGGATACTGTGATCTCTCCCGCCTCCATGACGAAGGTCCTGACGGTTCTGGTGGCCGCTGAGCACATCACAGAAGCGGAGCTGGACGACACCTTCACCATGACCATCGACATCACCGACTACTGCTATGTCAACGGGTGCAGCGTGGTGGGGCTGATGGTTGACGAAACGGTCCCGGTGCGTGAGTTGTTCTACGGCACCATCCTCTCCTCCGGTGCGGACGCGGCGCTGGGGCTGGCCACTTATGTGGCGGGCTCCCAGGAGGCGTTCGTGGCGCTGATGAACGAAAAGCTGGAGGAGCTTGGCATCGCGGACACCGCCCACTTCACCAACTGTGTGGGACTGTATGACGAGGCCCACAAGTGCACGGTCTCCGACATGGCGGTGATCCTGGAGGCGGCCATGGACAACGACCTGTGCCGGGAGGTGCTGGGGGCCCGGACCTATGAGACTCTCCCCACTGCGGACCACCCGGAGGGGCAGATCCTCTCCAATTGGTTCCTGCGGCGGATCGAGGACAAGGATACCGGCGGCATTGAGGTCACCGGCGCCAAGACCGGCTATGTGGTGGAGTCCGGCAACTGCGCCGCCAGCTGCGGCGAAACAGCGGACGGCAGACGCTATATCTGTGTGACGGCAGACGCTTACAGCTCCTGGCGGGCCATCTACGACCATGTGGCGCTGTACAAAACCTATTGTTCCCCCGCAGATGACACCACAGAGGATGGCGGGGCGGCGGATCCCCTTGTGGAACCGGTGGCCCCCACCATAAAAGACACCACGGAACACGAAAGCGGAGCGTCCCTGTGACGCTCCGCTTTTTTCCGCTCAAAAGCCTCTGTTTTTCAGATCCGCTACCAGGGAGACATAGAACTCCCGGACGTCGAAGCCGGGAATGTTCTCCCGATTCAGATCCACCACATCCCCGTGTGAGATGCCCCGGTGCCCCCTTGGCTCCAGCAGGGTGAACTGATCGCCCCATTTGGCGGAGTCCACCGCCACCAGCCCGTCGTTCAATCCATCAAAGTGCTTGACGATGGGATAGGTCATGTTCAGAGGGAACTTGCCGTGCTGGGCCTTTCTGCAATAGGACATGACGCTCTGGTAAAAGACGCCGGGGGCGTCCGGGGTAGCCGCGTTCCTGGCCTCGCAGGCAGAGGCGGTCAGATCTGTCACCGCCGCCAGGAAGTCCGGGGCCTCATCCCCCAGCCGCTTCAGGGCGGCGTTGTAGGTATCTGCGATCTTCTGCCGAGCCGCTGCAGGGATCTTCTTCAGCAGATATTCGGCAAAGATGCAGCCCCGGTGGGGCGTGTTGATGGTGGTGAGGCTGGCCACACAGGGGGCACATCCAGCGTGGGCGATGGCGGCCCGGCTGTCCAGTCCCCCCTTGGAGTGGGCAATGATGTTCACCTTCTCACAGCCGGTCTCCGCCAGGATCTGCCGGATACGGTCCGCCAGCTCCCGCCCACTGTCCTCCACCGCGGCGGCGGACTGCTGCTGTCCGTAGTGCACTGTTGCGCCGTTGCGCTGGAGCTCCTTGGGAATGCGGCCCCAGTAGTTGACATAGCGGAAGTCCCGGAAGAACACCCCGTGGACCAGAAGGATCGGGTATTTCGTCTTACAGATCTCGCTCTCCGCCCGGGCGGTGTCCAGCTCCCACTTCTCCGTCTCGAACTCCGCCTCGTCGGCGGTGATGCGGATAATCTTCCGCAGATACCAGATGTTGAGAATTGGGATCCACCCGCACAGGGCCGCCAGCACCCGGTGCTTCAGCCCCAGCTGGACGGAGGTGAGATACACCCGGATCATGCCGTTCCAGAAGACGATAGCCTCCAGCAAGACAGCCCAGAGAACACCAAAAGCCGCACCTGCAACAGCTGTTCCAGCGGCAAGGCTGTTCTCCGGCGTTATCATGGAAATCTGGCACCACAGCCATACCATCTGCACAAAGACTGTGACCGTAGCTGTAATCAAAAACAGGCGCAGCAATTCGCAGCCGCTTTTCAAATACCAGATCCGCTTTGTAGGCGCACCGCTCTTCTCAATGGGCCGCAGATTAAAATAGAGGAACTCCCCCAGAAGCAGTATCGTCGTCAAGAGCCAGCTCACCGGGCCAAACGCATAGATCAGAGAAACCCAGTTGGCTGTGACCGCCATCAGAAAGGCAAGAACCCACCGCCTCACAGATACACCTCATTCTCCTTGGGCTCTGTGAAGTTCTGCTCCAGCATGGCCACGTGGGACAAAAAGGCCGGGTCATCAAAGTACTTGGCGTGCTTCGTGCACTTGTGGACGCACCGCTGGCACTTGATGCAGGTGCCGGGCACCTCCGCCACGTTGGAGGGATTGATGGCCCCCATGGGACACAGGCGGGCGCAGGCGCCGCAGTCGGTACACTTGCCCAAATCCGTCTGGGGCTTGGCCTTCAGGAACTTGACGGGCTGGCCGTCCGTGCCCTTGGGCACGTAGTAGGGCGCCGCCGCATCGCCCGGCACGGCCACCGGAGCAGGGATGTCCGTCAGGTCTTTTACCTTGTCCGCAATGCGGGCCGCGAACTCCCCCATCTGCCGCTTGTCATCCCAGTCCGGGCGGCCGTCCGCCAGCACGTCCGTAAAGGCGTGGCGGCACGCAAAGGCGCCCCCGGCCACGGTGTGGAAGCCGTCCGCCTCCAGCGCGGCGCACAGCTCCGCCAGGGAGTTGTCGTAGGACCGGTTGCCGAAGGTGACCACCCCCACCGCCAGGGCGCCGTTCCCGTGGATCTGCTGCTGGACATAGGGCAGCATCTTGTTGGGCAGCTTTCCCGCATAGGTGGGCATACCGAACACCACCAGGTCTCCCCCCGTAAAAGACAGATCCTCCGCCCGGTCTGACGGGCGTGTGAAGTTCCTCCGCTCCAGAGGGACGCCCAGCTTCTCCGCCAGGGTCTCCGCGATGGTGTTCACCGTCTTGTCTGTGTTGCCTGTGGCGCTCCAGTACGCCGCGCAGATCCGCTTGACTTCCATGATGTCTCCTCTCCTTCCCATTTGTGACAGCGCCCGCCCGGGGATTTTCCCCAGGCGGGTGCTGAACGCTGCTTACAGCGAAAAATCTTCCTCTTTCAGCCGTTCAGTCTCCAGCGCTGCCGGCCGGGGCGGCACCCGCTTCAAGGGGTCGTATTTGAATGCCCGGCAGTGGTGCTCCACCGCCACGATGCCCCGCTTGACGCAGGCCACCTCCCGCTCGTTGATCTGCTGGCCCCGCTGGCAGTAGGCACAGCGGGGATCCATATCCTTCCGAAACAGCATGGTCCTCCCTCTCCTCTTCCTCCGGTCACAGGGTGTACAGCCGAATGGCACCGTCCTCCACCGTGGCCTTCACCTGGGTGATGGGATGCTCGTAGCTGTCGATGATCTTTGTGGCCATGGGGTCCTCCAGCTCCTTCTGGATGGTGCGCCGCAGGTTCCGGGCGCCGTAGGTCAGGGAGTAGGACTTCTTCGTCAAAAGCTCCACCAGTGCGTCGTCGTAGGTGAAGGTGATGCCTTTCTCCTTCAGGGAACCCACCAGTTCGTTCAGCATGATACGTGCGATGCCGTGGAAGTTCTCCTCGCTGAGGCGGTTGAAGGTAATGACCGCGTCCACCCGGTTGATGAACTCCGGCCGCAGGAACTGCTGGAGCGCCTTCATGGCCCGGTCGGCGTCCTGCTCGTTCACGGAGCGGTCGAAGCCCACGGTGCCCTCCTTGGTGGCGCTGCCGGCGTTGGAGGTCATGACGATGATGGTATTCTCAAAGTTCACCTTGCGGCCGTGGGCGTCGGTGATCTCGCCGTCATCCAGGATCTGGAGAAGGATGTTCAGCACATCGGGATGGGCCTTCTCAATCTCGTCGAAGAGGACCACGGCGTAGGGCTTGCGGCGGATCTTCTCTGTCAGCTGGCCCGCCTCGTCATACCCCACGTAGCCCGGAGGGGAGCCCACCAGACGGGAGACGGAGTGCTTCTCCATGAACTCCGACATATCCAGCCGGATCAAGGCATCCGGCGTGTTGAAGAGGTCTGTTGCCAGCTGCTTCACCAGCTCTGTCTTGCCCACGCCGGTGGGCCCCACAAAGATGAAGCTGACAGGCTTGTGCTTGGGGGAGATGCCCACCCGGTTCCGCCGCACCGCGGCGGCTACGGCGGACACGGCCTCGTCCTGGCCGATGATATGGCTCTTGAGCCGCACTTCCAGCTGGCTCAGGCGCTGGAACTCCTGCTCCCGGATCTTGGCCGCCGGGATTTTGGTCCACAGCTCGATAACATGGGCCAGATTCTCCATGGAGAGCTGTGGATCGCCCTTTTCCAGCAGACTGTTCAGCTCTGTGTTCAGCTGGAGTTCCTTGCTCTTCAGCTCCGCCATGCGGGCGTAGTCGCCCTCGGCCTTCTCCTCCTGCTCCTCCAGCATGGTGCGCTCTTTCTCATAGTCGTCCAGCTCCCGCTGAATCTCCATGCGGCGGGAGATATCCGGGTCTTTCAGATTCAGGTCGGAACATGCCTCGTCGATCAGGTCGATGGCCTTGTCCGGCAGGAACCGGTCGGTGATGTACCGCTCACTGAGCAGCACCGCCTGACGCAGGATCCCCTCAGAGATCTTCACCCCGTGGTACTGCTCATACTTGGGGGCCAGGCCCTGGAGAATCTGCACAGAGTCCTCAATGGAGGGCTCGTTCACCGTCACCGGCTGGAACCGCCGCTCCAGAGCGGTGTCCTTCTCGATGGACTTGCGGTACTCGTTGAAGGTGGTGGCGCCAATCACCTGGATCTCGCCCCGGGAGAGGGCGGGTTTCAGGATGTTGGCGGCGTTCATGCTGCCCTCGGCGTCGCCGGCGCCCACAATGTTGTGAACCTCGTCGATCATCAAAATGATGTTCCCCAGGCGCTTCACCTCGTCGATAAGGCCCTTCATCCGGCTCTCGAACTGGCCCCGGAACTGGGTGCCGGCCACCAGAGCTGTCAGATCCAGCAGATAGACCTCCTTGTTCCGCAGCTTGAAGGGCACGTCACCCTTGGAGATCCGCTGGGCCAGCCCCTCCGCGATGGCGGTCTTACCCACACCGGGCTCACCGATCAGGCAGGGGTTGTTCTTCTGGCGGCGGTTCAGGATCTGCACCACCCGCTCGATCTCCTGCTCCCGGCCGATCACCGGGTCCAGCTTGCCCTCCTGGGCCCGCTGCGTCAGGGAGATGCAGTAGTTCTCCAGATATTTGCGCTTGCCGTTCTTAGGGTCCTTGCGCTCCTTTTCCCGGCTTCGGGCACCGCTTTCCTCCTGGCCGCCGCTCTCGCCGCCCTTGGCGGCCTCGCCGGAGAACAGGCGGTTCAGGAAGGGGAAGGTGGCGGTCTTGCCCTCTTCCTCCTCTTCCCCGGCGTCCTCGCCGCCGGGCAGGTCCTCGATATTCTCCACGCCGCTCATGGCCTGGAGCATCTCATTGTTGAGCGTGTCCAGATCCTCGTCGGAAATGCCCATGCGCTTCATCATATCGTCCACCTGGGGCAGGCCCAGCTCCTTGGCGCATTTCAGGCACAGGCCCTCGTTGGTGGTCTTGTCCCCCTCCATTTTGGAGATGAAGACAACGGCCACGTTCTTCTTGCATCTTGAACAAAGTGTCGGCTGCATCGTGTAAATCCCTCCAGAAATCGTGACGCCGGCGGGGCAACGGCCCCGTTCGTCATTGCAGAAGCGACAGCGCGCTCAGGGGCGTGTGTGTCGCAAAAAATCGTAAAATATGGGTGGCTGAGACGGTGTCTGTCTCAAAGGAGACGCCGAAGCGCCGCAGAACCCAGATGGCTAGAAACAGCACCAAGGCCCCCTCGATCAGGCCGATCACGGCGCCGCCCAGGGAGTTGACCAGGTGCAGCCCCGGCAGCTGCAGCACCAGGTCCATAGCCCGGATCAGCAGCTTCAGCAGGATCGTCAGTCCCACGAAGGAGACCAGGAACAGCGCCGCATAGAGAATGGACTGGGCCAAACTCTCCACCACGGCCATGACCAAGGAGACGCCGGTGTCCTGGATCTTCTCCTGCGTCTGGCTGGCCAGGGAGTTCCGCACGTCCTCGTCCAGTCCCATCAGGGCCAGCAGGTCCTCGATGGCGAAGCCCTCGTCCACGTCCTCCTCCGGCATCTGAACCTCCTGGGACTGCCGGGCCATAGCCTCGTCCACCTTCGTCTCGATTTGCTCCCGGATCAGGGGCGTCACCAGACGGGCCGCCGGGGCGGCCAGGGTATTTGCGATGATGGCCGCCCCCACCAGGGCCACGATCACCACCGCCAATCGCGCCAGGGCCCGGAAAAGGCCCCTGTGGGCACCGTAGATGACCGCAGCGATCAAAACCACAGCCATAATCACGTCTATTATAACAGGTGTTGTCATGCTTGCCTACCTTTTTGCTCGTAAACGTTTTGTGAATTCCAAGATCAATGTTTCCCACTCAAGGCAGGAACAGGTGGGCGCTCTCTGCCGCCAGCAGCAGGGCGGAGCCATCCTGGCGCATCAGAACCGACCGGGCGTAGTCCGTGCCCTCCAGCTGAGCATAGATCTCCAGCTCCTCTGTGTAGATCACCACGCTGTCCATATACAGCACCGCCAGATACCGTCCGGCAGCGGAGATGCTGAGGATCTCCTCGTTCACGTCCAGGGCGGCGATCTCCTGCCCGTCCGTGTCCACCGTCACCAACCGGCCCACACCGCCGGACTTGTACCGGTTCAGCAGCAGGGCGGTGAAGCCGTCCCCGTGCAAGTCGTATTCCCGCAGATAGCTGCCGGCATAGGAGTAGGTAGCGCGCACCTCCCCGGCCGGGGACGCGTAGGTCAGGCAGGTGTCGGACACCGTCACCAGCTGGCCGTCCTGCTCTCCGACGGCAGCCACCAGACCGTCGGTCACATCGTAGTCGGCCGCCGGGTCCTCCTGATCGAGCTCATACAGCACGATGTTGCTGACGAACACGCTGTTCTCCTGGCCCAGCGTCACTGCCGCCAGGGTGGAGTTGTCATCCGTTACGTAAGCGTCGATGACAAACCGGTCCGACGCCCGGAAGAGAAATACCTCGTCCATCTGGCTGTTGTAAACGGTGACACCGCCCTTGTAGTTTTCAAGCCCCGCTGTCACAGCCAGCCAGCCATCTTCATTCAGCCGGGCGGAAATGAACGGGTCCTCCTCTGTTGCAGTGAGGGAGCCTACCTCGCCCCCCTCGTCCACCACATACAGCTCTGTGCCCCCCACGTCGTAAGCCACAGCCCGGCCGCCGCCCGTCTCCAGGGCAGGGGCGCTCATCCGCACGGATGTGGACCAGATCTCCTCTCCGCCCCGCGCCAGGACCTGCAGCTTTGTGTCGGAGAGCACCACCAGGGAATCCCCCAGGACGGCAAAGCGGTTGCTGTCGGAGGCGTCGTAGTCGTACTGGGCCTCAGCAGTGCTCTCCTCTCCGCTGCCGTAGGAAAACAGCCGCCGCAGGGCGTCAAAGCCGGTGCCGTCCCGGTACGCGGCCACGAGCACCACGCCCAGCACCGCCGCCAGCACCAGAAAGAAGATCCCAAAGCGGCGCAGCCGTCCGCCCTTCCGGGGAGCCTCGTCCTCTTCCCCGTCGTTGTCGTTCCAGATGTCGTTCGTCGTATCAGCCATTGAGCCGTTCATCCTCATACCAAAGTCTTGTCAGGTACAGTCCCCCCGGCGGCACCGTGGGACCGGCGGCGGTGCGGTCCCCCCGCTCCAGAATGCCGGGGATGTCCTCCGGGGTGAACTTGCCCTCCGCCGCGTACAGCACGGTGCCGGTGATGGCCCGTACCATGTTATACAAAAAGCCGTTGGCGCAGACCTTCAGTTCCAACAGATCTCCGTTCCGGGTCACGTCACAGTAATAGATGGTGCGGACAGTGGACTTCGTCTCCGTGCCCACGGAACGCACCGCCGCGAAGTCGTGGGTGCCCACGAACATCCCCGCTGCCCGGTTCAGGAATTCCTCGTCCAGGTGCTTGGGATAGAAGTAGGCCCGGTTGACGTAAAATGGGTTCTTGAACCGGGAGTTGTAGATGCGGTAGGTGTACTCCTTCTTGATGCAGGAGCCGATGGCGTTGAAGTCCTCCGCCACCTCGAAGGCCTCCTTCACCGCGATGTCCTCCGGCGTGTGGGTGTTGACGGCGAAGGGGAGCCGGTCCACGGGAATGCGGCTCTCCGTGCGGAAGTTGGCGATGTAGTGCTCCGCGTGGACACCGGCGTCGGTGCGTCCGCAGCCGGTGAGGTGTACCGGGCCGCCGCAGATGTCAGCAATGGCCTTCTCCAGGGTCCCGCAGACGGTGACCGCGTTCTTCTGCACCTGCCACCCGTGGTAGGCGGTGCCGTTGTACATGAGTTTCAGGGCAATGTTGCGCATAAGCTCTCCTTTGGCAGTTCCGCCGCCCGGGGTTCCCGGCGGGAACGCTCTTTTTATCCGGCAGGGCAACTCAGCGGTTGACCGCCGGGTTGTCTGTCCGCCCCAGCAGATAATCCACAGAGCAGTCCAGATAGTCGGCGATGCGAGCAAGGGCAATACAGGACATTTGCTTGCCTTTTGCAAATTCTGATATCGCGTTAATTCCCATGTTCAAATCAGACAGCATGTCTTTTGTGCGGATGCCTTTTTCTTTGAGGCGCCATTTAATGCGGTCTGCAATGTCTTGTGTAACATACATAAAATTTGCCCCGCCTTTTGTAAAGCTCTAAAATCACGAAAAAGCGTGAAAAACATCTTGATAATCACGCTATTACATGATAAAATCCATTTAGCGTATAAATAAGAAATACCATACCACAAAAAGGATATCGGAACAACACATATTAAGGAGGAATCCCCATGACAAGCATTTCGGAAACTCTGTTCGACACCTACGGCGACAGCCTGATGCAAGAGTATGCGCCCTATGATGAGGCGGAAATCCTGGCGGCGCTGGACCGGATGTCCATGCCGCAGGACATGCAGATCCAGGTCTGTGATCTCCTCTCCAGCTGCTATCTCCGCTGGGGCACAGCTGCCTTCGCCATCGGCCTGGGGCTGGGCCTCTCGCTGATGCAGGATTGCTCCGGTCGCCGTCTACGGATCTGACGGACTCCCCTGTGCGGCGCCGCAGTTCATGTATCCGGGGATAAGCCTTCCGGGGCGGCCGGAATCTCCTGCCGTCCTGCGCCTCTTCCGCCAGCGCCCCGTCCCGTTTACGGCCAGACCAGCACCGGGGTGTTGGTGACGGGCCAGCCCGGCGCCAGCCGGTCCTCCTTTACCGTCCAGGTCCGGACAGGGAACTCATATCCCAGGCCCAGGCCGTCCACGCAGAAGAACCGCACCTCCAGCTGGTCCCCGGCGGCGCAGGATACCGTCCCGGTGCCCTCCCAGGTGCCGGATTCCTGGCCGGAGGCGGCCGGGATGGTCTCCTCCAACTGACCGTTCCGGTACAGGCGGAATGTCTGCTCGGAGGCTGCGGCCGCCTTTTCACGCAGCCGGACGGCGGCGGTAATCCGGGCTTCTCCTTCCTGCAGGGCCGCCTCTCCGCTGCGGCTGGACAGCGCCATCGGCAACAATCCGGTGGCACGGCCCTCATAGAGCCGCTCTGTGGCCGTATCGCCGCCGGTCCGGACCGTCACCAGAATCTGGAGTGAGGTGCTGTCCGCAGGCACCGCCGCCTGACCGGAGAAGATTCCATCCCCGGACCGGGTCAGCTCCACCTGGGCCAGACGCTTGCGCTCCGCGCCGCCCTGATAGACATTCAGGGTGGCTTCCGCCGACTGGTCCGGCGTAGTCAGGGTCAGGGACACCCCAAGCTCCACCTGATGGGCCGCGGCGTCCAGCCGAAGGGGCGTCAGCTCATAGCGCTCCAGCAGCGACTCCTCCGGCTGCGGGGCGGTTTGGGCGGCCGCTCGTTCCAGCGCCTCCTCCTGCTCCTGGAGGCGGTTTTGTGTGCTTTTCAAGTCCAGGCGGAGTTCTCCCACCTCCTGTTGGAGCGCGGAATACGCCGTCTGAAGTTCCCCCAGCTGTCCTTGCGTCTCCGCCAGGGCTGCTGCCAGCAAAACCACAGCCGCAGTCAGGGCCCAAAGCCAGATGTTCTGCTTCTTCATAGGACTCTCCCCTCTCTGCCAAAACACAGCCGCTCCGAATCAGGCCATGTCCACTATCCATGATTTCCAGTCATGCGTCCGGACGGATCTCGATGATTACCAACTCTGGGCGATTGAAAATGCGGGGCAGCCGGACGGCAGACTGTCTCCCCTACATTCCCCCCGGAGAAAATCCTCTTCCGGTGAGGCCGGTCAGCGGTTGACCGCCGGGTTGTCTGTCCGCCCCAGCAGATAGTCCACAGAGCAGTCCAGATAGTCAGCGATGCGTTCCAGCTTTTCCGCTGACGGAATCTGTCCGCCTTTTTCCAGGTCATAGATAAAATTCCGGTTGATCTGTGTCTGCTCCAGCAAATTTTTGACTGAAATTTTCTGCGCTTTGCAGCGGGCCTTAATTCTGGCTGAGGTAGTCAAAACATCCAAAGGACCATTCCCTTTCTTAAAATACAGTTTTTTCTGATCGTTCTGTTGACTTACAGAAATTTCTGTATTATACTGGTTTCATCATTCCGAAATGATACCATAAAAAGCTGTATTCGCAAAGGAGTGTCTCCTATGCCATCCGTTTTTGAGCTTCTGTTCGATACCTACGGCGACCATCTGATGCAGGAGCAGGCGCCCTATGATGAGGCGGAAATCCAGGCGGCGCTGGACCGGATGTCCATGCCGCAGGACATGCAGATCCAGGTCTGTGATCTCCTCTCCAGCCGCTATCTCCGCTGGGGCACGGCTGCCTTCGCCATCGGCCTGCGGCTGGGCCTCACCCTGGGCAGCCAGTCCGCGGACCGGCAAATCGTTACGTAAATTGCCGCAGGACGATGATCCCCGCGGTGACGGCCAGCCCCAGCACCAGGGCCAGATAGTCCCGCCCCTCGTACTGCAGCACATGGAGCTTGGTGCGTCCCTCGCCGCCGTGGTAGCAGCGGCACTCCATGGCCACCGCCAGCTCGTCCGCCCGGCGGAAGGCGCTGATGAACAGCGGCACCAGAATGGGGATCAGGGCCTTGGCCTTCTGGATGATATTCCCGCTCTCAAAGTCCGCGCCCCGGGCCTTCTGAGCGGACATGATCTTGTCTGTCTCCTCGATCAGGGTTGGGATGAACCGCAGGGCGATGGACATAATCATGGCCAGCTCATGGACCGGCACATGGATTTTTTTCAATCCGCCCAGCAGGCGCTCCAGCCCGTCGGTGAGGCTGATGGGGCTGGTGGTGTAGGTCATCAGGAACGTGCCCATGATCAACAGCATGATCCGCAGCACCATGAACACGGCGTTCTGCAGACCCTCCGCGGAGATCCGCAGGAAGCCCAGCTCTGCCAGGATGTGCTCTCCCGGCGTGAAGAACAGGTTCAAAATGCCGGTGAACACGATGATGAACACCACCGGCTTCAGCCCCCGCACCAGGGATTTGATCCCTACTCGGGAGATGCGGACACACACTGCCAGCACCGCCGCCAGAATGCCGTAGGCCAGCAGGCTCTTGGCGCAGAACAGCGCCACGATGTAAAGGACCACCAGCAGGATCTTCGTCCGGGGGTCCAGGCGGTGGGCCACGGTGTCGCCGGGGAAAAACTGGCCCAGGGTGATGTCCTTCAGCATCCCGTCTCCCCCCTTCTCAGCGCCAGCAGCTCCCGCTCCAGGGTCTCCACGGTGTAGACCGCAGGGTCGATGGCGAGGCCCTGCTCCCGCAGGCGCATGGCAATACGGGTCACCTGTGGCACGTCCAGCCCGGCAGAGAGCAGCTCCTCCGCCCGGGCGAACACCTCCGCCGGAGTCCCGCTCATCAGCACGTGAGCGGACTTCAGCACCAGGATTCGGTCTACATTCCGGGCGATCTCGTCCATGCTGTGGCTCACCAGGATGATGGTGCGCTTTTTATTGCGGTGGTAGTCCCGGATGTTGGCCATCAGGTTCTCCCGGCCCGCCGGATCCAGTCCGGCGGTGGGCTCGTCCAGCACCAGCACCTGGGGGTCCATAGCCATGACCCCCGCCAGGGCCACCCGGCGCTTCTGGCCGCCGGAGAGCTCAAAGGGGGACTTGTCCAGCTGATCGTCCCGGATGCCCACCAGGCGAGCGGCCTCCCGGACACAGCGGTCCAGCTCCTCCCCGGTCTTGCCCTGGTTGATGGGGCCGAAGGCGATGTCCTTGTACACCGTCTCCTCAAACAGCTGGTACTCCGGGTACTGGAACACCAACCCCACCTGGAAGCGGACGTCCCGGATCTTCTTCGGCTCCGCCCAGATGTCCTTCCCATGGAGCAGGATCTGCCCCGACGTAGGCCGCAACAGGCCGTTCAGATGCTGAATCAGGGTGGATTTGCCGGAGCCGGTGTGGCCGATGATCCCTAAGAACTCCCCATCGTACACGTCAAAGCTCATGTCCTCCACCGCGCTGCGCTGGAAGGGCGTGCCCACGCTGTACGTGTGGGTCAGATGTTGTACTTGCAGTATCGGTTCCAATGTTCTCTTCCCTTCCGATTACTTGGAAACGGCGGCCAGGATGGCGTCCGCGCACTCCTCCACCGTCAGGGCGGTGAGGGGCACGTCCAGCCCGTCTTTGCGCAGCCGGTCCAGCAGGTCCACCGTGTCCGGCACCGTCAGTCCCATGGACCGCAGCCGCTCCACCTGTGTGAAGACCTGCCGGGGCGCGCCGTCCATAATGACTTTTCCGTCGTCCATGACCACAACCCGGTCGGCGTCCTCCGCCTCATTCATGTGGTGGGTGATGAGCACCACGGTGATGCCCTTCTCCCGGTTCAGCCTGTGAACGGCGGAGAGCACCTCCCGCCGGCCCACCGGGTCCAGCATAGCGGTGGCCTCATCCAGCACGATGCATTCCGGCTCCATAGCCAGCACGCCGGCAATGGCGATCCGCTGCTTCTGGCCGCCGGA
>CDZT01063193.1_pt1 | contig 16357 bp, 20 predicted proteins | sample 557531 | NCBI WGS metagenome assembly CDZT01 (sample SAMEA3182066, study PRJEB8094) | gut metagenome | biome: human; feature: gut; material: Stool; isolation source: human stools | place: Canada | collected 2013-03-05
TGGAATGGAGCTACCAACCTTACAACTATATTATACCATTAGCAGCCCCGGGCAACAATGTTGCGATTGATTAGTGAAACCTGTCCCCGTACTTGCTGAATATATCGTACAGGTTATTTTCGATTTCTCTTTTCCGCTTCTTCTTTTCCTCCGGGGAGAGTACCGGCGTCAGGTTTTCCAGTACAATGAGCTTGCCTTGAAAATAAACAGATTGCTTGTCGCTTTGGTATGTAACAGCTTGAACCATTGAAAACCTCCCTTTTCCAGTATAAGTTAATGCCGACCAGTCTCCCTCTTGTCCGAATGGGGAAACGTCAAAAAACGGCACCCCGGAAGGTGCCGCTTTTTGAGCTTTCCCCAGCTTCGGGCCAACATGGCCCGAGGTCAATAATCTCCACGATAGTATTTCTGCTCGGCCTCGTTGATGGTATGGAAGTCAAAGGCTTCGCGAAGCTGCTGTACTACACGGCGAATATCCTCATGGGAGAAGCTACAGTCCTGCATTGCCATAATCACATAACCACGGCAGGCGTCGTTGCTCCATGCGTCCGGTTCCAGACCCGGAATAGACGAATAAGTTTTCTTCATAAGGTTCTCCTGTTCATAAAAGTATGGGACCCCGCCGGAAAGGTCGCTCTATCATCAGACAGAATAGCGGCGAGGCCCCACAGGTCAAAAGTGCTTTTCAGATAAACCGGACGGGCGGCTGGCGGTCCGCCCCATAGCATTTCAGCTCTCCCCATTCTGATGGCAAGGCGATCTCATTACCTGCGACGGCTCACGGTTCGCAACACCGCTGCACGCTCGGATTGTGACTAATCGCAAGTATCCGGGATTTTGTGTTTTATCCGGCAGACCTGCCACGGCCTGTCTGCGGCATGAGCCTTGTCGCTCTCTCTATTTTCTGGCAATAGAGGTCATGGCGGGCCTGTCGCTGGACACAAGCACCCTTCGTATCCGGGTATCTTTTTATTCAGTTTTCAAGCTGCGTAAGGCTTGTCCAAACTTCGGTCCAATGTGGCCCGAGGCTTTAACTGCCTCTCATAAACCATTTCATTTTTTGGCCTAAATCGGTACGCCTTACAGAACTTTTTTCAAAATTTTTTCCAGGCTCCGCAGACCGCGCTCAATGGCGACCCGCACGACTTTTTCATGGACGCCTTCTGCCCGGGCAATATCCTTTTTAGTCATGCCGAGTATGAAATGGGCGTAAATACGTTTTGCCTGTTTATCCGGCAGCCGGGAAATGGCGGCATGGAGTTCCTGCATAGTCACCTTGCGCTCATACAGCTCATGTGGAGAAAGTGCAACGAAAAGAGCCTCATGTTCAATGCCGTCATTCCGGTCAAGGGAGTAGTACGCCTTGTGCCGGTATGTACGCAGACGGTAAGCCGCCTCTTTGTGGTCGAACTCGGAAAACAGATCGGCCACTTCGTCAGTCACTTCAACAAAACAATCCTGTGTATAATGAGGGTAAATATCCCGCAGATTGATAACTTTCATAAATACCTCCGTTTCGGGTGTTCGGGTTGACGGGTAGCCGAAACGGAGGCGGTGGTGAGCGACACCGGGGTATGACCTCGGGCCAACATGGCCTGAAGTTATCCTGATAGAACACAAATGCGCCTGCGCGACACAAGGTCACACAAGCGCATGAAATGACAAATTCATTTATATACTGCCAAATTTCGCATCCACCGCCGGACTGATCCTGTTGGGCGGGTGGGCTTTTTTTGACAGGTTAGGGGGATGGAAAAAGAAAAAGGACACAGCGATACCTCCCGGACACCGCCGTATCCTTAAAAAAGGGCGACTTTAACACACCCCCCGTATTCTCTTTTTTCAAAAGAAAACGGCGGCCTTGATTGTTATTCAAAACCGCCGCCTTATGCCGCAAGGCCGATTACAACGGTCTTGTTGTATAGTAACAAAGAGTACAAAGTGAATTGAGCAAAGCAAAAAGAACCGATAACCCTATGTCCGGTAGGTACATATGATTATCGGCTCTGCGTCTATGCGTCTGGCTCTCTGATAACTGATATATTAAGTTGCTTCACATGAATTAGTGTTTCCTGCTTGCACTTCGGGCAGAACAAAGGAAAATTTTTTAGTTCTGTATCCATTCGTACTTTTATTCGTGTTTTATTATGACATATAGGACAACCAACCCAACTTGTTTCTTTCATCAATACTACCCCGTAACCTGATGTTTTTTTGAGACAATCTTTGTCAACATATAAAATATGAGTATCAATCCAGCATTAAAAATAATCATAATATCAGGCTGGCTTATACCGAAATATGTTTTCATAGAGGAAAACACACCATTTGCGTGAAGCATAAAAATTGGGCAAATCTCCTGTATCTTTTGCAAAGCAGGAATGGTATCACTAAAATCAAATAAAACTGGTAAGAAACATACAACGCATGAAATTATTAAGGCCGTAACAGGAGAACCCATTTTGGCACTTAAAAATAATGTGATAGTTGTTAGAGCAGCAATTCCCAAAATATTCAATATTACGGAGATAGTGAACATTTGCAAGAAAGTTAAATTATATATCGATGAAGCATAGTGTAAAGAGGACTGTATACTTACATTCCAACCTTGCAATCCATAGGTGCTCCCATACAGGATTAAATTAAGTAGTAAATAAAATAGATATATACTGATTACAACTTCTAAAGCCGCTATAATTTTTGCAGTTGTGAGCTTTGTTCGTCCATAGCGGGTAGAATAAATGACTCCATCCGTGTGGAGTGCATATTCCTCTGCAAAAACAGGAGACAAAGTAATCACAACAATTAAGCATATCATTATTGACAAGACACTACCTAATCCAGATAGCATTTCATCCCAACCATCGCAATATCCTAAAATCACAGTTTGATTATTAGGATATGCTGTTTCAAGGGACTTAAAGCTACCATCCGAATTTATCAGATATTCCAAAAGTGCGGCTTGATCTCGATAAACATGAAGAGCTGAGAAAGCAGAGTTTTCATCTTGCCCAATGGTGGCCTGTTTTGCTTCATTGATTTTTTGCTGCATATCAAGTAATACGCCTTGAGTAAGTTCCCCTTCAAACATAGCAGCTATTTCTTTGCGTTGCTCAATAGCCGAAAAACCACTTACTGATTCCATTTTGCCGAGGTCATAATTATAGAAAACACTTTGGTAATTAAATTGAAAAAAGAAAAAATAGGCAATAATAAAAATTATCCCAGCAATAAACAATATTCGAGTTTGTTTCCTTGAACATATCTTATCCCGTTCTGCTTTTATCATTTCATTCATGTTCGGATACCTCCGCAAAATAGTATAAATACAAATCTTCCAATGTTGGCTCAACATTCCATGCGGTTTTGCAAGGAGCTTCTTGAGAAATAATCCTCAATCGCTCTGCACCGTTATTATGTTTTAGATTTGCCGTCACATAGGTCATTTCTAATTTTTCAGCCTCTTTTCGGGACACTTCGCATTCCCAAACATATTTTTCAATGGGCTTTAGTATTTCATCTGGTGCCCCTTGATGAATTAACTCGCCATTTTTCATAATCAGAATTTCATTGGCAATATATTCAACATCAGAAACAATGTGGGTGGATAAAATCACAATTCTATTTTCCGCCAAAGCACTAATCAGATTTCTAAAACGTACCCGCTCTTTCGGGTCGAGTCCTGCTGTGGGTTCATCCAAAATCAAAAGACGAGGATCATTCAGTAACGCTTGTGCAATTCCTAAGCGTTGTTTCATACCGCCAGAAAAAGTCTTGATTTTTTCGTTTTTCTGGTCAAGCAAGTCAACGACCTGCAATAACTCTATTGTGCGATTATGGGCTTTTTTATGCGGCAGCCCTTTAATTGCGGCAATATACATTAAAAATTTGTAGGCAGTAAAGTTAGGATAGTAGCCAAAAGTCTGGGGTAGATAACCTAAGATATTTCGATATTTCTCACCCAAATCATGGATATTTTTCCCGTTAAAAAAAATTGCTCCTTGCGTTTCAGTTTGAACATCACAAATCATGCGCATCAAAGTTGTTTTACCTGCACCGTTTGCACCAAGCAGGCCATAAACGCCATTAGTTAATTTTGCATTGAAATGATTTACTGCTTTTTTCCTTCCGTACTCTTTTGAAAGATCTTTTATTGTAAGCTCCATATCAATTCTCCAATCATTTTTTCTTTTTTCAAATACATTTGAAGCGTTTTCCCTAATAAGATGATGGATAACACATAAAACCCAATCCATCCCCAAAGCATAGAAATTTCAAATATAAATCGCTGATGAAGTATAAATGAAAATATGCCTGAAAGAAAAACCATACAAGCTATTAAATGATACAAACTATCTTTTATCCGGCTTTTCGTGCATATGAGGAAATAGCAAGCACAAGAAATATTAAACGGAATCAAACCATATAACACCATTTCCGCTATCGGCTTCTGGTAAATATATGCCATAAAAATTAAAATAACAGTTATGAGAAAAAGATTAAACACCCCAACAATCAACATCCGACCTGCAATAATTTTTACCAGAGTTGTTCTACTGGACTGCTCAATTTCCCACATATCATAGACATTACTTTTGGAAATTTCTATTGTGCCTAATAATGCAAGGAAAGGCACTATAACCGCAATGATAGTCAATGGATAATAAAATGAAACTTCCCATTGCCCCAATATACAGACCAATGATATTGCGCATATAGTTAGTATTATTTGAACAATCCAGAAGGAAAGAGGCAGAAATTGGAGTTGGTTCAATATAATATCTCGCATTGAATTTTGATTAAATTCAGGACTATTCATGTACCTTTTTCCGGCTGTGATGACTTCTTCCATTTTAAGTTCAGATGGAGCAGGCGTTTCACAATTCTGCAACCACTCAAATACATCTACATCATTTGGTTTTTGCTTCATACATTGTCGCCTCCTTTAAAATCAATCAAATATCGCTTCAGTTTTTTAATTCCCTGTTGAAGTCTGGATTTCACGGTAGAAACACTCACTTTTGTCATTTTTGCAATCTCACGGATTTTCAAATCATAATAGAAGCGTAAAATAATAACATCCTTTTGATAGTCGGGTAATGTGTTGATTGCGTATTGAACGTCTGTTTTAAGCTCGTCCAGCTCAATTTTTTCAAAAGTATCATCTGCAACTTCTATATCTGCAAGAGTTTCTAAATCCATATAAATAGGCTTTGCTTTCTTATAATAGTTATTACAGGTATTAACAGCAATCGTTAGTAAATAGTTTTGAAATTTCCCTATTGTTCGTACCGATTGAATGTTCTCCAACAATTTCAAGAAAACATCTTGTGTAATATCTGCGGCGGTATCTGGATCACCGTTCAATCGCCGACAACAAAAGAGATAAATTGATTGATAGTATTTTCGGACAATTATCTCAAATGCGTCTGTGTCACCCGATTGGATTTTCTTAATTAGCATGAAATCTTCGATACCTTGTCACCGCCTTTCCTGTAAAAATGCTTTATACTTAATATACAACTGAGCACCGCAAAAGGATTTAATTGTAAAAAAATTTTTTGCGTTTTCTGCTTTCTATTATACGACTTTTTCATTCAACAATAAATTGCGGAAGTGAAGTTAAATACTACTTTAAGTAATATTTCATTTCGTTCTCATATTATCACCCGAAATGTACAATGATATAGGGTGATATGAGGATGTACCAATACGACAAAGACCTCGATTTTCACGCCCTGGGCCGTGAAATCAAGCGCAAACGAGAGGCAAAGGGCTGGACACAGGAATATCTGGCTCAGCTTGTAGATCGTACCCCGCGTTCCATCATGTATATGGAAAATCGGGGGCAGAAGCCAAGCCTTAATGTTTTTTACAAGCTCGTCACTCTGTTGGAAATTTCCGTGGATCAATTCTTTTTTCCGGATGAGCTCAAAGGAAAGAGTAGTTGTCGGAAACAGATTGATGTCATGCTCAATTCAATGGATGAAAAAGAACTAATCGTTATTAAAGCCACAGCAGAGGGACTAAAACAAGCCCGGGAAACGGAGAGAGCGTAAGAAGGCGTGACCTCCGTTTTTTCGCGCCATTTTTAGGGGTGTCGCTAAATGGCAAGCAATGCGTTTGTGGCCACAGACCACAAACGCCGCTTGTTGGGGCCCGCCCCAAACCCGGGAGCTTCGGGCCATGTTGGCCCGAAGTGATTGCGTCGCTTCGCTCCTTATTTCCCATACCCTCAACGCTCCATTTCTTTCTTCTTTGCAGGCTCCGAGTAGCCCAGCAGGCAGTCAATGTTCGCCTTGATCGTCAAGACCTCCTGCATATCCCGGCGGGCTTTCTGGTATTCCCCATAGAGCCGCTTTTTCTTTGCGACCAGCTTTCGCCCTTCCTCTTTCTGCACCTCCATCTTCGGGAGCTTTGCCCCTCTGAGCAGACGCCGCATATCGGCCTGCGCCGCCCGGTAGAGTTCTATATCCGCCTCATGCTCCGCAAGGAATTTCCGACTGTACTTTGACGCTTTGTACTTATCAAAGACCGGGCGGGTTTTCGCATACTGTACCGTGGCCGCCTTCAATTCCATGTTGGCTTTCAGCGCCGTTTCCGTCTGCTTGATCTGGCCGGAAAGGGCATGGAAACGGTCAGAGGCTTCTTCCGCCTTTTGCTCCAACTGGCTGTATTCTGTCAGGCCGTTGTCCTGCAAGTAGGCAAGGGCGGCGGCCATCTGTTTGAGGTTGAATACCTTCGCCCACCGCTCATAGCCCGGGCCTTTTCCCTCGGCCAGCTTTGCCTGTATATCCACGGCGAGGCTGATTTTTCTTTCCGGCCCATGCCGCCCGGCTCCACCCTCAATAGCGGCCATTATGTCCTTCAGGTCGTAGCCTTCCCCCAGCGTAGAAGCACGCAGCCGGGTAAAGCGGTCCTGCCCTCCGCCGGGCAGACGAAAGCTAAGGCCGCCGCCCCGGACTTTCTTCACTTCATATCCGGCCTGCTTCATCAGGTCAAGAAATTCTTCCAGACTGGCGGGACGCTTCGCAAGCGCGCTGTCTATGGCAAGACAGAGCCGTTCCTGAAAGTTCAGGGGACGCTTTCGTTCCTTCTGCCACTCCCCATAGTGTTTATATTTACTCTGGCTCCGGGGCTTCGGGTTCTCCACAATGGAGAGGCCGTTTTCCAGACACAGCCTGTCAGAGAGCCGCCGGAGGGCAAAGCTGGAGCCCCAGAAGTTTCGGAACTTCCGGGAACAGTCAAGGGAAGTGGAATTGTAATAGATGTGACAGTGGATATGCTTCTTATCCGTGTGGGTTGTCACAAGAAAAGCGTGGCGGCCCTTCGTCCAGCGCATAGCCAATTCATAGCCGATACGGTTCGCCTCTTTTGGTGTAATCTCCCCGGGATAGAAGGCCATGCGTATCTGGTAACAGAGCACGTCCGTTTCCTTTTTCTGTTCCCTCCCCGTTGCGGCTTTATAGCTGGCCTTCGCAAGCAGAAATTCCTCTGCCACCGTGGCCGGGTCGCACTCATAGGCAGAGAGATATTTACCTTCGGTTTTCTCCGGGTTCTTCCCATAGTCCAGGCAGTCACGGATGGCCGCCGCTATGGTTTCGCCTTCGCCTGCATGGCGAGGCAGGAGCGTAGTTGTCGCCAGATCGTTTCCCTCCCTTCCAAAGAAAACGGCGGCCCTTATGAGCCGCTGCGTGTACTTCGGGCCAACATGGCCCGAGGTCCTATCAGCTTACAAGGAACCGGCACAGAGCGGATTTCCCGCCGTCCAGCACTCCGATCAGCGAACCGGCTGCCGCCTGCAAGCCATACGGAGAAAGCAGGAAAGCAAGGAACAGGAACACGAACCCGCCCAGCGGTGTAGGTGTGAAAAAGAGGCCGATCCCGAGGATTGCGACAATGACCGAGGCAATCGTCAGGAAGAAGGCGCAGAGGTCAAAGAGGAACCAGCACAGGGCAGTCAGAAGGGCAAGGACAAGGGCAAAGGGAGCAGCGATTACTTTCAATATCATTTTCATAGTGGAAACCTCCTTCTTATCTTTCTACCTATATTTTACCATGCCTGCCCGGGGACATAAATGTTGCGAATGATTAGTGAAACCTGTCCCCGGGCTTCGGGCCATACTGGCCCGGAGTGGTAAAAAAAGAACAGGGCGGCAAGCCCATCGGAACCTGCCGCCCTCGTCTTACTTTGCCACCAGCGCGGAGAGCTCCCGCAGGACCTCCGACACCTGCCCCCACAGCTTTTCATAGTCCCGCCGCAGGCCGTCTATTTCCTCCGGGTACACCCCGTAGGTGTTGGCGTGAACCGCCACCTGATTGAGATTGTTGGAACAGCGGCGCTGCAAGGACACCAGCTCCTTGACCGGGGCAAGGTCTACATGGAGAATATAACCGTTGAGCGCCATCTTCCGCACATAGGCCCCGGTGTTGGAGATACCGGCCTCGGCCATCCGCGCATGGATGGCGGCCAGTTCGTCCTCCGTGACCATCACATGAAGATGGACATTCCGCTTGCGGCCCGGCATTACCGTTCCAGTTCCCGGCCCTTCCGGCGCTCCTTCGGCTCCTTGATCTTATCAAGCGGCTTCTTGTCCAGCTCCGGCGGTTCCGGGGGAAGGGGCGTGTTGTTCGGCACCCCATCAATCATGTTCTGGTTCTGCTCCGTGGAGAGCTCGGCCGTTTTCAGGTAATTGTCTTTTTCGTGCATGGCAGTCCTCCTATCTGTCCTCATGGGTCTTGTGGTTCCGCTTCTGCCCGGGCTCCTTCGGCGGCTCCTGTCCCTTTGCCGCACCCTCTTGAGCCGGGCCGTGATAGACCGTTTCCTGTCCGGGTTATCCGGGGCAGGCGTCAGCTCATAGTCCCTGACCTGTTTTCCGGTCAGGGGCTTTTTATAAATGGCTTCGCCCCATGCGTGTATCTTCCCTCCGGCAACAGGCCGCCGCCTGTCGTCCTCGTAGTTGACGACTTCCACCAGCGGATTGTCCTTTGTGTCCGGGGTGGCCCCTATGTCAAAGGGGCGCTGGGTGGAATAATAGCGGTAGTATCCGCCCGGTTCCTGCCCCGGCTCCTTTTCCTCCACGTTGAACAGGGTTTGATAATCGTCAATCCGGCGGAAAAAGTCCCGCTCCGCCCATTCCCGGTCCGTATGGTAGTGGCCCCAGTAATAGTCCCGGACTCCGCCCTCGTTCTCCGTGAACTGCCACGTTACATAGGGCTGGGGAGCCGCCGGGTTATGCCCCAGGGCAAAGCCCCGGCTGTTCTCAAACAGGACGGATTTCTCGATCTCATAGCCTTGTATGTTCTCCAATGCCTCAAACCTCCTTTCCGGCCTCGGGCCAATGTGGCCCGAAGCGCCCTGATGTTACGAAATAAGGGAGCTGACCGGGGCCGGGAGTATTCTACTATTCCCGCCCCGGCTGCGCCCTCTAAAAAGCCCGGAATATCAAGCCTTCCCGGAAGGCAAATCGTAACAGCCGCCCGGCCTTTTCTCCCGCATTTTCCTCATGCGCTCCCGGCTTTTCCGGCGGTTCCCTTCGGCCTTGCAGGCTTCGGAGCAGTAGGCTTGCCGCCCTTCGGGGAGGAAGGCTCTGCCACAGACCGCGCAGGTGCGCAGCTCCGGGACCATGCCTTCGTCCGTCAGGGCGATTTCCAGCGCCGGGTCTAAGGGCAGGACAGCATTTCTGAAATACCGGCAGTACGCCCCTGTCCAGCACTTGTGGAGCATATAGCAGGAGCAGTCCAGCGGAAGGCACAGGCCGCTTTCCCCGTCATAGTTGGCGCACATTCCCGTGACCAGACGGCGGATTTTCTTCTTCTCGTCACGGGTCAGCTCCCGGGCGGCCATTTATGACATCGGGCCACGCTGGCCCGATGTGCGGGGCTTTACCACCAGCGCCCGGAACTTCTTGCGGCACTGGTTCTTTTTTCCTCTGCACTCCTTATGGTAGCGGCACCCGGCACAGGGATCGTCGCTGCCTCGCCCCGGCCAGGGCACCTCCTTCATCATCCGTTCAAAGGGGCTGTTTGTGAAATTCAATGCTCGTCCTCCTTTCCGTCCTCCTCCCAGGGCGGGGCGTCCTCGTCAGCGGTTTCCTCGTAATCCTCCACCATTTCCTCCGGGGCTTCTTCCTCATACTCGCAGTAGTCGTCCTCCAAATCCGGGGCCTGATGTTTCGGCTTATAAATCTTGAAATAATATCCGGCACCGCCGCCGATCAGCACCACAGCCCCCACAAGGAGGATGGCAAGGAGATTGCTGTCCGGGGCTTCTGCCTCGGGTTCCGGTTCGGGCTCTGCGGTTTCCTCCGGGACCTCCGTGGGTTCGGGCTCCGGTTCCGGCTCGGGGGCTGGTTCCGCCGTTTCATCTTCGCTTTTTTCTGCCAGCGGGAGCAGGTCGGCCTCGGTCACGGTATTGAGGAAATACACGTTGTCCGTGGTTTTCTGCTTGTCGATCACCAGATAAAAGATGTTCTCGTCCGGCGTGGTGATGGTGTAAAACTCCTTGCCTTCCTCGTCGGTGGCGTTGTCTACCACAGTCCCTGTGCCGTCAGTGCTGAACGGGTTCTGTGTTTCCGGCTGGGCTTCGGTCTGCGCCGGGGGTGTTTCCTCCTGCGGCTCGCTGCTCTGGGCGTAGGCTGGAACCGTGAAAATGGAGCAGCACAAAAGGCCGGCAGCCAGAACCGCCAGCCTCATGGATTTAGTTTTCTTCATGGGCGTTTTCCTCCTTCCCGGTATCTTCGGACTTCGGGCCACTCTGGCCCGAAGCGGAAAAAGCGTTTTTAGGGTCGTTGAGGAAGGCCATCAGCTCGGCGGGCGTCAGCTTCAAAGAGCGTACCGCCTGCACGATCTGGCTGTTTTCTTCCTCCTGTTTCTGCTTCTCCAGGTCCCGGATTTTGGCCTGCCACTCGGCGGCCTTCTCCCGGGCCTTTTCCAGCTCTTTTTCAATCTTGTCGATCTTGTTCATGTATGGACTCCCTTCTTGAAAATTCAGGATAACCTTCCGAAAGCGTAAAAGTGCTGCGTCCAGTAGGAGCTTGTAATGTCGGCGTACTGGATGGGGTCGCCGCAGTGCAGCATTTTATTGTCGCCCACATAAATGCCGACGTGGGAGACAGGCACCCCGCTGTCATAGGTTCCCGTGAAAAAGATAATGTCCCCCGGCTTTGCCTCGGAGGACGGGATGATGGCGCACTGGTTGTAAATGCCCTGCGCCGTGGTACGGGGCAGGTTGTGGACGCCGCTTGCGGTATAGACCCAGCAGACGAAGCCGGAGCAGTCAAAGGAAGTGGACGGGCTGGAGCCTCCCCACACATAGGGATAACCGATATACTTCGTGGCCTCGGCCATCAGTGCCGCAAAAGACGGGTCGGACAGGGCCTCGCCGGGTATCTCGTAAGTGGGGCCCGGGCCGCCGCCTTCCGTGTAAATCCCTTCCCACAGGTAGGGCTTGTTGCCTTTGAGCTCCTGCATGATGGTATAAATTTCTTTCTGCTGTTCATCCATCCTCGGGAGAATGACAGCCGGAAGGGTGCGGTTTTTGAGCGTCACGTTCAGGATGTAATACTCGTAGGGGACTTCCTCGCTGGTGGTTTCCCCGGTCTCCGGGTCGGTACTGGTCTCGGTGCGGTAGCGGATCTCCACTTCCTCGGTCAAGGTCAGCTCGTACTGGGCCTCAAAAATCTCCCGCAGCTCCGCCTGCACCTGTTCCCGGGTGTAAACGTGGTACTTTGCCGACAGATAGGAGGCCAGCTCATAGGGGTTGTGGCCGATCTCGTCCACAGAGTAGCGGTATTCGTCATAGCCCGGGTGGTCCCGTTCAATATTCGCCACGGTCTGGGAAAGCTCCCGTTCCATAGCGGAATAGTCCTCGTCCGCCCCTAACAGGTCGTTGTCCTCGGAGGCGTAGGAGGTGCCGGACACGGCGTTGCTGAGGCCACCGCCAACCGTGGTAAACAGTGAGGTTGCCGAAGCCACCACGGCGAACACCAGAAACAACAGCAGGAGAAGGAGGACGCCTGCCGGGTGACGGGCCGCGAATTGTCCGGCCCGCTTCGCCGCGCTGCCCGTGGAGGCCGCCGCTTTCTTTGCGGCCTTTGCGCTCTGCTTTGCCGCCGCTTTGGCTTCTTTGGCATACTTCCGTTTCAGTTTCCATTTCTGCTGTATCCGGGAAAGGGGGCTGCTGGCAAGCTCCGGGTGCTCGGCGGCCATCTTCTGAAAATCCAGATCAGCCCGGGCACTCATTTCTTTGCGTTCCCACTTTGCCACCCGGCGGGCCGGGTGTTCCCGGTAGCGCCGCTTTGCGTAGCGGGTCAGCCTGCGGGCTGCGCCCTCGGCCACTAACTCCGATTTATGGGCTCCTTCCACGCCCACATTTTCCTGTTCCACCTGATGGATTTTGTTGTGGACGTAGAACCACGCCTCGGCCCGGGCTCCCCGGACGGCTTTCTTTGCAAGCCCGGGAGGCTTCTTTGCCGCCTGTTTGGCCTGCGCCTTGTCCAGCTTGTCCCGGGCGGTATGCAGCTTTTCCCCGGCCCGGTCTGCCTTTTCCTGTGCCTTCTGGAACTTTTCGTTTTTGGCGTCAGAGGTTTTTTCCTTCTGCCTGCGGTCTGTCCGGCTGTCACTCCCGGAGCCCTCCGGCTCCCGGTCAGCAGGTTCCCCGCCGCCCGGTTCATCCTCCTGCCGCATACGGTCAGAAGGCCGGGGCTGGTCGTCGTCCTGCCGGAATTTCCCGCCCTTTGGCTTCGGGCCATGTTGGCCCGAAGTGGTTCCGTTTCCCTCCGGGGCGTCCTCGTCCTCAAAACGGAGCCGCCGGGAGGAGCCGGAGGTTTCCGGGCCTTCCCGTATCTTCGGGTCAGTCTGGCCCGAAGTTTTCTCCGGCGGTTTCTGTTTTGGTTTCTTACTGATGGTTTACACCCCCTTTCCCGGCTCCCGTTTCTTGTCCTCGGGGCGTGTGGTCATAATGGCGTAGAGCTCCGTGTTCTGCGGGAAGTGGTCTACAAACGGAATGGTCGTGTTCCCGAAGAACAGAAGCCCTTCGCCGGAATTGGTGTGGGTCACATAGGAAAGCTGGTGGGGGCTGATCCCGAGTTGCTTCGCCAAAATCTGGCGGTCCCCCTGTGCCTGGGAGAGCAGAACAAGGAAGTCCGAGTTCTCAAAGATGTTCTCGATCTCCGGGCTGGCAAGGAAATCCTTCACATTCTGGGTTAAAGCACTGGGTACGCAGCCTTTCTTACGGAGCATTTTCCAGATGGATACGCAGTAGCTTGCGGTCAGCGGGTCACGAAGGAGCACATGGAACTCGTCAAAGTAGCACCATGTGGCGATCCCCCGCAGGAAGTTTAAGGACACCTGCGAATTTACAAGGTCCTGCATAATGAGCATGGCAATGGTACGCAGGCCTGCCCCCAGCTTCTTTAAGTCCAGGCATACCAGACGGCGGTTCAAATCTACGTTGGTCTTGTGGTTGAACACGTTGAGGGAGCCCGACACATAGATTTCAAGGGAGGTCGCCAGCCGCACCGCCTCGCCCTCGGGCTGGGCGCACAGCAGGTCATAGAGGGTTTGAAGGGTCGGCATTTCGGCTGTCTCCGGGTTCTGCAAGTGTTCCCGGTACATCTGCCGCACACAGCGGTCAATGACCGTCCGCTCCACCGGCTGCAAGCCGTCCTTGCCGCCGACGATCAGCTCCATCAGCGACAGGATAAAGTCAGCTTTTAAGGCCATCGGGTTTTCCTCGTCAAAGCTCAAATCAATATCCATCGGATTGATGTGATGGGGGCTGTCCGGGGCGATCTCAATGACCTGCCCGCCCAGCCGCTTGATAAGCGGCGAGTATTCGCCCATCGGGTCTACCACGATAATGCGGTCTTTTGTGGCAAGGAACACATTTACCAGCTCCCGCTTTGCCGCAAAGGATTTTCCCGAACCGGGCACCCCGAGGAATAAGCCGTTGGGGTTTTTGAGCTTTTTACGGTTCGCCATAATTACGTTGTGGGACAGGGCGTTGAGGCCGTAGTAGACCGCTTCGCCGTCCATGCGGAGCTCCTGCGTCATAAAAGGGACGAAAATCGCCGTGGAGCTGGTGGTCATACCCCGCTGTATCTCGATCTCGTTATGGCCGAGGGGAAGGCTTGACAGGAAAGCGGCCTCCTGCTGAAAGTCCAGCCGTTTCAGGGAGCAGTTATACTTCTGCACGATACCCGATACGGTAAACAGGTCGTTGTCCAGCTCCCGGCGGGTCGGGGCCATGTTTACCACAAGGAAGGTCAAAAGGAACATCCGCTCGTTGCGGCTCTGCAAATCTTCCAGAAGGGTCTTTGCGTCGTTGCTGTACGTCACAAGGTCGGGCGGGAGTATGTCCATGTCGTATCCGGCCCGGGCGGCCTTCTTTTGTTCCTCCACCTTCATCTTGTCAATGTCGGAGACTTTGGCCTTGATGGATTTCACGGCGGCGGCCTGATCGACGGTCTGGATATGGAGGGTGATGGTCATTTCCGCGTCCATTTCCAGAAGCTCAGCCAGCAGCTTGTCGGAGAGCTCCGAGGCCAGTATCTGCAAGTAGGAGGCCGCGCCCCAGGTCGTCCCCACCCGGAACAGGCGGCTGAACCGGAAGTCGAAGCTGTCCGGGGCGATAAAGTCCTTCGTAGAGAGCCCGGTTTTCGGTATCATGTCCCATGCGAAGCGGAAAGGGTCTGTGCCTCCCGGGTGGAGCTGCCCGTGAAGGAGCTCCAGCCGTTCCAGCCCGGTCAGGGAGCGGGACTTAACGCCCAGCTTTTTGAAGTTGCCGCAAATATCCGCCTCCACCCGTTCCAGCCTTGCCCGGGCGGAAGAAAGGCTGTCCGCCTTCACGCCAAAGGTCACGAGCTTTGTGCGGACAATGCCGTTGTTGCTTCTGGCGATCTGGTTGTCCAGCATTTCCACATACTCCTGCCGGACGCCGTTGTACTCGTCGTCCTGCATGGGGATATTGACGCTGTACCTGCTTTCCGGGCGGCTCCGGTGATTGAGGAAGGAGAGCTGGAAAGGAAGGGTGCTGTCAAAGTAGTTGAGGCAGGCGCTCCACCCGTCAAAGATGGCCGCCTGATCTTCGGCCTGGGCGAGCTGGTAATTGATGTCCTCATACTCGATGGTTTTCGTGTAGTAGTCCTCCGACACCCGGCACACCCCGTCCCGGTACATTTCCCGGTAAGGGAGGGTCTGCTGGGCGGTGGTGGGAATGTCTTTTTTCTTTGCAAACAAGCCGAAAAGGCCCCGCCTGTCAGGCTTTTTTCCCGCGGGCTTTCCGGCGTTTGTCCGTTTCTGCAATCGGCTTCGCCTCCTTCTCGCTTAACAGCGCATAAAAGTTTTCCGTCTTGTAGGGCCGCACCCGGGGATAGAGGAAACAGGTGCGGATGATGTTTTTCAGGACCTTTTCCAGAGGCAGGCCGTCCTTTTCGTACATGGCAAAGAAAAAGAACGGGAGCATGAGCCCGATCATCAAAAGCATGGCGGCGCTGTTGCCGAGGGCTCCCCGGGTAAGCAGATAAGTAGGGAGCCCCACGCTGGCGGCTGCTGAAAAACAAATGAGCTGGCGCTTCGTCAAGTTGAAGGCCAGCTTTGTCTTGATTTTGGATAGGTCTTTGGGTACTGGCACATAGGCCACGGTTCACACCTCCTTTGCGCTTCGGGCCAGCATGGCCCGAGGTTATCTTGCGGCCTCCCGGTCAGGCCGTGGGCGGCGGGCCTCCTTTGCGGCCTCTATGCCGCTCTGCCTTGCCCGCCAGTAGTCCGGGTTGTACTGCCGGATGGAGCGGTTGATGTTTTCCTCAAAGGCGGCCTTGTCCTTTACCCGGTCCGGCACCTTCCAGAGCTTTTTGTCCAGCAGCTCCCGAAGCACCACGCTTTCCTGGGCGTCCTCCTCATAGCAGATATAGCCCTTGTCCTTGAAACCGCATTTTTTCGCCGCCGGAGAGAGGACGGCGGCCACCTCGTTTGCTACCATCGTTCCGCCGTGGCTGGCGGTGGATACCAAAAACACACCCGGACAAAGAACTTCACAGCTCTGCACCTCTCCCCACGGGGAGCTCCGGGGCGCATGGAACATCCCGCCCGTCCGGCTCCGGTCCGCCTGCATGAGCGCCGCCTTTTCCAAGATGGCCTTCAGCTCCGGGGAAAAGTAGGCGTATTCCCGCAGGACACGAGCGGCGTCCCCGCCGCAGGCGTTCATCAACAGGGTATAGGCGTCGCTGTCCGCTTTGGTACAGCGGCCCAGCAGCTTGCCGTCATAGTAGCAGGCCGCGTCATAGCCCGTCCGTTTGCGTGGCATGGGTTTCGCCTCCTTTCCGCTTCGGGCCAGCATGGCCCGAGGTCAACGCTC
>CDZT01049665.1_pt1 | contig 16297 bp, 12 predicted proteins | sample 557531 | NCBI WGS metagenome assembly CDZT01 (sample SAMEA3182066, study PRJEB8094) | gut metagenome | biome: human; feature: gut; material: Stool; isolation source: human stools | place: Canada | collected 2013-03-05
GAAGTGGTGGGTCTCACGGTGATAACCAACCACTTTCTGTGGCTGTGTTCAAAATGAACACGACCACATCTTGTGGATGACTTGTAACCAATCCACAAGAGCGGTGGGATTTACAAGAAAAATACCACGGTATGTAGGATACGTCAAGATGGTTTTGTAAAATTTATTGTGCTAAAGCGGTGATAGTAGGACTTATCTACTGAAAATTGAAGCGTCTAGCAAAGAATTTATGCGCACAAATTGGAAAATCGGCACATCTGTGCTATACTCAGAGCAGAATTTGTTGAGCTAAAACGGAGGTATTGAACCATGGCAGAGAAAAACACCGCCGACATTGGATTTGAAAAACAGATTTGGAATGCGGCCTGTGTACTTCGGGGCAACATGGATGCTTCGGAGTATAAGGGCGTTGTCCTTGGTCTTATTTTCTTGAAATATATTTCGGATCGTTTTGAAGATAAGTACAATCAGCTGGTTGCAGACGGTGATGGTTTTGAGGAAGATCGTGACGAGTACACATCGGAAGGAATCTTCTTTGTGCCTGCTGGTGCGCGTTGGAGCGATGTTTCGGCAAAGGCACATGACCCGGAAATCGGTCAGGTAATTGACGATGCAATGCGCGCTATCGAAAAAGAAAACGCGCGCCTAAAAGATATTCTGCCGAAGAATTTTGCGCGTCCAGAACTGGATAAGCGCAAAGATCTGTTCCTGCGAGAAGCTCTGTTGCTGAAACAGTCGCATTCGCTGTGTTCCAGCATGACCACGGAGCGGGAGCGACATGAAGCGGCCTATATGGAAGCAGTCCGTTCTACGGTGGTGAAGATCACCTATGGTGGGAGTGGCGGCAAGACACTTTCTTTGAAAGAAATCAATGCTCAAATCAATGAACTGCTGAAAGCAAGTATCCAGAGTCAAGGTGTTATCAGTTTGTTTGACAGTAAGAAGGCAGATGAAAATATCAGCCTGTTTGACCCGGCGGTGTTGGATGAAATTTCAAAAATGAAAGAAAAGAACATTGCCGTAGAAATTTTGAAAAAACTTATGGCAGAGCAAGTTTCACTGTATAAACGGACAAATGTTGTGCAGTCTCAGAAGTTTTCAGAAAAGATTACACAGTTGATGAACTCTTACTACAATGGCTTGATTACAAACGAGGAGGTCATCAAGGAACTTCTGAAAACGGCACAGGAGATTACAGAACTGTATAACAATGGTAAAAAGCTGGGCTTGACGCAGGAAGAACTGGCTTTTTACGATGCTCTGACAAAGCCGGAAAACATAAAGGACTTCTATCAAAATAATGAATTGATTGACTTGACCAGAGAACTTACGGAAATGCTGCGCAAAAATCGGACGATAGACTGGCAGAAAAAAGAAACTGCCCGTGCGAGTATGCGTAAGATGGTGAAGCACTTGCTGAAAAAATATAAGTATCCACCGGAAGATTATGATACGGCAATCAGCACGGTCATTAGCCAGTGTGAGATGTGGACTGACAACATGGTAGTATGAATTGTATGAAATGTCGTTGATTTGTGCTTGACAATCGGATTCCTTTTCTGTAAAATTATTTTAGAAAATACTATTATTGAAAATAAGAAAGGCTGTTTTATGGGAAAGATGATCTTAGATGACCTCCGCAAGCGTCTGGAACGTCTGGACGAAGACGCAGACCTGATGATCGACAATAACGACCGCTATCAGATGGTGATTGTGGGCGGCAGTGCATTCATTTTGATGGGTAAGCTGACCCGCGCCACCCATGACATTGATGCCTTGAGTGTTCCGAAAGAACTGTACAGTTTGCTTGGCAAGTACGACATCAACACCGACGTGGAAGCCTATATCGACAATTTCCCGTATAACTTCCAAGACCGGCTTCAGCCGCTACCCTTTGGTGGTACAAAGGTGCAGTTCTACACACCCAGTCTGGAAGATTTGGTGATTGCAAAGCTGTGCTCTTTCCGGGACACCGACAAAGCAGACGTAGAGAGCGAGGCCGTGCGGAACTCTTTGGACTGGGATTTGCTGGAACACCTTGCAACGGATGAAGATGAACTGAAAGCCAGCATCTTGAACGACTGGCGGTATCGGGATTTTTATATCCGTTATCAGGAGTATGTGGAGAGGTGGAGACCATGCGAAAGCTGACATTTGAGGGTTTCTTGAAGCAGTATGTGGCAGAGCTTTCCGGGGTGCAGACGGCTAGTATTCATAAGCTGGCAGATTGTCTGAGCGAGAATCCCCGCCTGAAAGAACCGTTGTTTCTCTATGCTTTGGCCTGTGATAAAGTAGAACTGCTGCTCCGCTATACCGCAAACAGTGCTGTTGCTGCAGAATATGAGCAGCTTTCCAATCGCTATTCGCTGGCGCAAATGCGACTGCTTCTGGAAAATCAATCACCAGAATTGCCGGAAGGCTATTTGAAGGTTTGGCGCAGCTATTGTTCGGTGCGGGATGCCGTCCTTGCAGACAATGACACAAAAGAGTTGATCCATCGCCGGGTATTGGAACTTCAGCAAAAAAAGAAATTGACGAATTATCGTCTCTACACAGACTTGAAGCTGAATCCGGGCAATGTGAATGCATGGCTCAAACACAACGATTCCAGCAAAATGAGCCTTGACTGTGCACGGCAGATCTACAAGTATGCAAAAAGCTACCCGTCTGTTCGATAAGAAAAAGGAAGTGAGCCTATGACCGCCGTAATCTACGCCCGCTATTCCTCGGACAATCAGCGCGAAGAATCCATCGAAGGCCAGATTCGCGAGTGTACGGCCTATGCGGAAAAGAACGGTATCACGGTCATCAAACACTACATTGACCGTGCATTCTCGGCAAAAACGGACAATCGTCCGGAGTTCCAGCAGATGGTCAAAGACAGCGGCAAGAAGCTGTTTGATGTTGTTCTCGTCTGGAAATTTGACCGCTTTGCCCGGAATCGTTTTGATAGCGCAAACTATAAGATGATTCTGAAAAAGAACGGCGTCCATCTGATTTCCGTCATGGAGCCCATTGCCGAGGGTTCACAGGGCATTCTGGTGGAAACCCTTCTGGAAGGCATGGCAGAATACTATTCCGCAGAGTTGTCCGAAAAAGTGATTCGTGGTCAGACCGAGAACGCCCTGAAGGGTAAGTGCACTGGCGGTACGGGAACCATCGGCTATAAAATCGACGATGACAAGTTTTATCATCTTGACCCGCTGACCGCTCCGCTGGTGTTGGAAGCATTTCAGCGGTATGACAACGGCGATAAGATGGTGGAGATCGTAAACTTTCTCAACGACAAGGGTGTCCGCAATATGCTGGGCGGCAAAATGACCCACAGCAGCGTGAATACCATGCTGAAGAACCGTCGGTACATTGGCGAACTGTCTTTCCGGGATATCGTTGTACCGGATGCAATTCCGGTTATTGTTCCGAAAGACCTGTTTGACCGGGTGCAGAAGCGTCTGGATAAGAACAAGCGTGCCCCTGCCTGTGGCAAGGCAGATGAGGAATATCTGCTGACCACCAAGCTGTTCTGCGGCAAGTGTGGTGCGCTGATGTTCGGCGAAAGCGGAACCAGTGCTACCGGGCGCACCTACTATTATTATAAATGCGCCAACGTCAAGCGGCGCAAGGGCTGCAATAAAAAGACCGTGCAGAAGGACTGGCTGGAAGAGCTGGTCGTCCGGGAAACCATGAAGCTGATTCAGGACGATGCGGTAATCGAAAAAATCGTTCAATTGGTCATGGATGTCCAGAATCAGGAAAACACCACGATTCCGCTGCTGGAAAAGCAACTGCGAGAGGTCAACAAAAAGTTGGACAACCTGATGAAGGCGATCGAGGACGGCTTGTACACCCGGACAACGAAAGAGCGTCTGGAAGCGCTGGAAATCCAGAAAGATGAACTGACTGCAAAAATCGCAGATGAAAAATTGAAGAAGCCCAGCTTCAATGAGGATTTCATCCGGTTCTGGCTGATGAAATTCAGAAAGTTCGATATTTCGCAGAAAAAGCAGCGGAAAGCGCTGATTGAAATTTTTGTAAATGCCATTTTTCTGTACGATGACCGGATGCTGATTACGTTCAACTACAAGGATGGCACCCAAACCGTCCGTTTTGAGGACACTTTGACCGCTGATTCGGCGGAGGAAAAAAGTTCGGATTTGTCCAGCTCTGCTGGACCAAAAGCTCCACAGACGAATTTGTTCGTCTGTGGAGCTTTTTTGTTTGCCCACAGCGTGGTCAGAAAATGAAAAAAGAATGCAAAATATGGTACGCTTGAAAAATGTCAGGACGGGATTTTTGTAAAAAATGTAGAATATCTTGCCGGAAACTGTGCATTCTCTCCAACAAAAACTGCCCAAACGTGTTGATATTGAGAAAAAAGCTTCACAAACGTTTACAAAAGGGTAACAGGTTGGTATACTTTATGGTGGTAAACGTAACAAGCCATGGAAGCTGAAAGGAGAACCTACCCGTGAATACCGCTGCACCGTCCCGTAAAAAACTGCTGAGCCTTGTGCTGACACTGGTGTTTATGCTCACCTGCCTGCCAGCGGCCTTGGCGGTTGATCTGAACGTGGACGCAGGCTTCTACTTCAAGCAGAGCCGCGGCGGCACCTGCACACTGGCATCCGCAGCCATGATGCTGCGCCGCCGTGCCTATTTTGACGGCCTGACCGACTGGTCCACTGTGACCGAGAACAGTGTCCGTTCCACGGCATGGTCCAACGGGCTTTCCCACAGCTTTACATATAAGGAGATGCAGGTGGGCTACGGCACACTGCCCTCCCGCAAACAGGAAAAAGTGCAGACCCTGATCACCCTGCTTTCGCAGCACCCGGAGGGCATCGTGCTGTATGACCGCAGCCAGCCCCATGCAGTGCTGCTCACCGACTACACCAACGGCAACTTCTATTGCTCCGATCCGGCAGGCAACATCTCTTCCGGACGCATCCCGCTGGAAAACTCCAGCGTTTCGGTCAATAGGTCCTCCTGCTACTGGTATGTGGCATCAGATCACAACTTCATTGCTGCAGAGGCTGACGGCCTGCGTCTGGAAGGCATGAGCTACCCCATCAATGTCCGTGCGGGCAAGGGCATGGCGCTGACCGGCACTGCAAATGCTGCGCTGGGCACCACCCTGACCAATGTGCAGGTGGCAGTGCTGGACGAGAACGACCAGACGGTGTTCACTGCACAGGCAGCACCCAATACGGCGATCTTCTCCTTCAAGTCGCTGGACAGCTCCATCCGCTTTGGTGAACTGCCTGCAGGCAATTACACCTACATGGTGGTCGTGACCGATTCTCAGGGCGATAACCTCTGCTTTACCAGTGACTTCACGGTTTCGGATGGCTCGGCAAGCAGCGGCGTTTACTGGTCGGTGAAGGATACCGAGGGCACCAAGCTGCTGGACAGTATTCAGGAAGTTCAGGATGCCTTTGCAAATGCAACTGAGTCCACTCTGGGCTGGTTTGGCGGTCTATTCCAGTAAAATCATAAACGACAAAAAAGAAGTCCCGGAATACACTTCCGGGATTTCTTTTTTTGCTGTAATTTGTTGTAAAAAAAAGCTTATTTCAGGGTTCCGTCCAGTACCTGACTGTAATACCAGGGCTTTGGTGCGCGGAAGGTCTTGCCGCTGAGGAACTCGAAATCCGGCTGGTTGAAGCGGGGCATGGTGAGTTCCCATGCGCACAGGGCCTGATACTTGAGTTTCAGCTCGCGGTTGGCGGTGTTGTTGCCGTATTTGCTGTCGCCCAGAATGGGACAGCCGATGCTGGCCATGTGTGCGCGGATCTGATGGGTGCGGCCGGTGATCAGCTGCACCTTCAGCAGGGCCAGACGGCCGGAGACGGCGATGGTCTCGTACCGGGTCTCCACTTCCTTGGCACCGGGCTGCTTGTCCTCCACGATCTTCACGATGCCGCGGTCCGCGTCCTTGAGCAGATAGCCGCCCAGAGTGGCATCCGGCGGCATCGGACGGCCGAAGGTGACGCAGAGGTAGGTCTTTTTCACTTCGCGGTTCTTGATGGCTGCAAGGAACAGCTCTTCGGCCTCCGGGGTCTTGGCAACGATGACAAGGCCGCTGGTGCCGGTGTCCAGCCGGTGGCACAGCGCCGGGGTGTACAGGTCGTTCTCCTTGTACTCGCCCTGCTGGTTCAGGTAGAGCAGGGTGCGGTTCAGCAGGGTATCATCCTCCGGACCATCCACGGCAAGACCGGCGGGCTTGTTCACAATGACGATCTGCGGGCAGTCATACACCACCTGTGCCGGGCCGCGGGCATTCTTCCACGCCGGGCCGTCCACACGGCGGTCCGCATCCAGAACTTCATCCAGAATGAACAGCTTGATCTCATCACCGGCCATCACGCGGGTGGAAAGCGGCTGCTTTTTGCCGTTCAGCTTGATCTTGTTCTCCCGCAGGGCCTTGTTCAGGCGGCCCGGGTTCAGTGCCGGGTACTGCTGCATCAGGTAGTTGTCCAGCCGGGTGGGGGCAAGACATTTTACTTTTAAAATTTTCACGGGAAATTCCTCTCTATCTTAAAATCAGTTGCAATAGAATGGGTTCTTGATTCGTTTTTATTGTAGCGGAACAAAAACCGCGCGTCAAGCGCAGAGAAAAGGAAATGTTGACTTTTCCGCGCGGGTGACGTATGATACCGAGACAGGTGCGGAAAACACCGCCCCGACAACAACAGAAGAAGGTATAGAATGTGAAACTGAATAAAAAGGTGCTGGCCGTTACGGCCATTCTGGCAGTGGGCATTCTGGCAGGTTGCGGCAGCAGCAACAGCACCGCAGGCAGCGCGGCAAGCGTACCGGCTTCCGGCGTGGAAAGCAGTGCGGCTTCGTCCGAAGCAGCCGGTGAGATGGGCGATGTGCTGCCCATCGACGCCGGGGATCTGAACGAGATCAAGACGGGTTCCTACAAATTTGCAGCCAGCATCACCAAGGTGGCCGACGGCCAGGCGACCCTGAGCGTATACGGCTACGACAGCTACCTGCCCGAGGACATCGACGCCTTGCAGGAGGGCAGCGTGCTTCGGATCCACGACCAGGGCGACACCACCGTGACCAAGCTGACTGTGACCAGCATCGACAGGGATGCCGACAACGGCTATGTGACCATCAACGGCGGCATCGAAGCGGGCGGCGTGGAGCTGACGCTGGACCACGATGTGTACCGCACCGTGACCTTTGACGATTACCCGCTCTATTACGAGATGGGAGAAAAGACGATGCCGCTGGCAGAGGATGTAGTGCTGAAGGACAGTTCTGCCGACCCGCAGGCCGAAGCCGTGGAGACTACGGGTGCGGATGCGGTGGCAGCAGCGATCAATGCAGACCCCGATAACTGGACCACCTATAATACCACGCTGGTGGTGCAGGGCGGCAAGGTGCTGGAGGTGCGCCGCATCTGGGTGCCGTAAATTTTGCTCAAAACCGTTGACAAACGTTTTGCGTATGCTATAATTTAGCTGTACGCAAAGGGGCGTTGTGTCTGCTTTGCGGAATGTAAAATTATGACAGATGGCAATGATGGGGTCAGAAATGCACACCGCCGTTCAGAGAGAGCGCTTCCAGCTGCAAGGTGCTCCGGTCGGGATCATTTCGCGCCACCCCGGAGCTTCCGGCGACACAAGTCGGACGCAGCGCAGCGTTAACGCGCCGAAAGCGGCAGGGGACACATTTTATCCTTTGCAATTTGGGTGGTACCACGGAGTTTGATGCACAAGCAGCCTTCGTCCCTTTTGGGATGAGGGCTGTTTTTTGTTTTTTCACCGTGCCGCCCCTCTGCCATAACAGCATAAAAACGGCGCACAAACGCCAAAGACAATTGAGGAGAGAAAGATCTATGCAATGGACCGGTTTGAATGAACTGCGCGAAAAGTACCTGAGCTTCTTTGAAAGCAAGGGTCATCTGCGTCTGGACAGCTTCCCCCTGGTACCCAAGAACGACCCCAGCCTGCTGCTGATCAACAGCGGCATGGCTCCCATGAAAAAGTGGTTCCTGGCACAGGAGGAGCCGCCCCGTCATCGCGTGACCACCTGCCAGAAGTGCATCCGCACCCCGGATATCGAGCGTGTTGGCATCACTGCCCGCCATGGCACCTTCTTTGAGATGCTGGGCAACTTCTCCTTCCAGGATTACTTCAAGGAGGAGGTCATTCCTTGGGCATGGGAGTTCCTGACTTCTGACGAGTGGATGGCCATTCCGAAGGACCGCCTGCATATCTCTGTGTACGAAGAGGACGACGAGGCTTACGATATCTGGACCAAGAAGGTGGGCATCGCCCCCGACCACATGGTGCGTCTGGGCAAGGAAGACAACTTCTGGGAGCATGGCTCCGGCCCGTGCGGCCCCTGCTCCGAAATCTACTTTGACCGCGGCCCCGAGTACGGCTGCGGCAAGCCGACCTGCGGCGTGGGCTGCGACTGCGACCGCTATATGGAGATCTGGAATCTGGTGTTCAGTCAGTTCGATGCCGACGGCAAGGGCCACTACGAGCGTCTGGCACGCCCCAACATCGATACCGGCATGGGTCTGGAGCGTCTGGCCTGTGTGATGCAGGGCGTGGGCAACCTGTTTGAGGTTGACACCGTGCAGAGCGTGCTGCACCATGTAGAGCACATTGCCAACAAGACCTACGGCGAGGACGACAAGACCGATATCTCCATCCGTGTCATCACCGACCACATCCGCAGCTGCACCTTTATGGTGTCCGACGGCATCTTGCCTTCCAACGAGGGCCGCGGCTATGTGCTGCGCCGCCTGCTGCGCCGTGCTGCCCGCCATGGCCGTATGCTGGGCATCACCCGCCCGTTCCTGGTGGAGCTGGTGGAGACTGTCATCCAGTCCAGCGAGACCGCATACCCTGAGCTGCGCGAGCACGATGCTTATATCAAGAAGGTCATCGGCACCGAGGAGGCAAACTTTGCCCGTACCATTGATGCCGGCATGAACATCCTGAACAACATGATCGACGGTCTGGAAAAGGCACATCAGCACCTGCTGAAGGGTCTGGATGTGTTCAAGCTGAACGATACCTTCGGCTTCCCGCTGGATCTGACCAAGGAGATCGCTGCAGAGCAGGGCATTGAGATCGATGAGGAAGGCTTCCACGCCGAAATGACCAAGCAGAAGGAGCGTGCCCGTGCGGAGCGCCTGAAGAAGAACATCTCCGGCTGGAGCGAGGATCTGTTCGGTGCGCTGGATGCAGAGCCCACCGTCTTTACCGGCTACGAGACCCTGAACGACACCGGCGTTGTGGTGGCCCTGAGCGACGAGGAGACCCTGACCGATGCCATTGCTACCGACGAGGAAGCAAAGGACGGCGTGCTGGTGGTTCTGGATAAGACCCCCTTCTACGCTGAGATGGGCGGTCAGGCTGCGGACCACGGCATGCTGAACAGCGCCGACTGCAGCCTGCGCGTGCTGGATGTGAAGAAGACCCCCAAGGGCTACTACGTCCACACCTGCGTGCTGGAGAGCGGCATCGTGAAGGTGGGCGACCACCTGACCGCTCAGGTGGATAAGGAATACCGCATGGCCATTGCCCGCAACCACACCGCTACCCATCTGCTGCAGGCAGCTCTGCGTGAAGTGCTGGGCGACCACGTCCATCAGGCAGGCTCCTATCAGGATGCAGAGATCACTCACTTCGACTTTACCCACTTCAGCGCTGTCACTCCCGAGGAGCTGGCCCGCGTGCAGAAGATCGTGAACGATAAAATCTACGAGTCCATGAACGTCACCGTCCGGGAAATGCCCATTGAGGAAGCCAAGAAGCTGGGTGCAATGGCTCTGTTCGGCGAAAAGTACGGCAAGGTCGTGCGTGTTGTGGACATCGAGGGTTGGTCTACCGAGTTCTGCGGCGGCACCCACGTGAAGAACACCGCCCAGATCGGCGGCTTCAAGATCGTGAGCGAGGCCTCCGTTGCTGCGGGCATCCGCCGCATCGAGGCTGTCACCGGCCGCAACCTGCTGATCCGTGCAAACCTGCAGGAGGCTATGCTGCATACCGTGGCAAACACTCTGAAGGCAAATAACGTGACCGCTCTGCCCGTCCGTGCCGAGGCCGTGATGGCTGAGAACAAGGCTCTGGCCAAGGAGCTGGAAGAGATCAAGGCACAGGTTGCCGCTTCCAAGGTGACCAGCCTGTTCGACAACGCCGAGGAGATCGGCGGCGTGAAGATCGCTTCTGCATACTTCACCGGCACCACCGGCGACACCCTGCGCGGCATGTGCGATACCATCCGCGACAAGGCTGTGAAGCCCGCTGTGGCGGTTCTGGTGGGCAAGTCTGAGGATAAGATCACCATGGCTGTCACTGTGACCAAACAGGCACAGGAAAAGGGCCTGAAGGCCGGTGCTCTGGTCAAGGAGATCGCTGCCATTGCCGGCGGCAAGGGCGGCGGCAAGCCGGACTTTGCAATGGCCGGCCTGAAGGACGAGACCAAGATCGACGAAGCTCTGGCTGCTGTCGGCACCATCGTCAAGAAGGCTCTGGGCGAATAAGAAAACGGGTTCGCCCTCTCCGTCAGCGCTGACGCGCTGCCAAAGTTTATGGTTTTGCCAAGGGCTCTCTCTTTGGGAGAGCTGGACGCAAAGCGGCCTGAGAGGGCGGGGACGTTTATAAAATATCAGGAAGGAGTTGTTTCCCATGGAAGATTGTCTGTTCTGTATGATCGCGGAGGGGAAAATCCCCTCCAAGAAGCTGTACGAGGACGAGCAGGTGGTGGCGTTTTACGACATCAACCCGCAGGCCAAGGTGCACTTTCTGGTGGTGCCCAAAAAGCACATTGTCTCTGCCGCTGCGCTGACCGAAGAGGATGGCGCACTGCTGGGCCATATCTTTGCAGTGATCGCAAAGCTGGCTGCGGAGCAGGGCCTGAACAACGGCTACCGCGTCATCTCCAATGTTGGCGAGGACGCAGGCCAGACCGTGAAACATCTGCATTTCCATGTTCTGGGCGGCGAAAAGCTGCCTGTCTGATTCCAATAAAAAGGGAGCGTTGAATTATGGCTGAGACCTATACTCTGCACGTTGCAGGCCTGACCCGTGAGCTGACCATCTGCAAGGTGAATGACCACATGGACATTGCTGCTTTTATCATGCTGGGTGATGCCGAGCTGACCGTGGCTGCTGCCGCTGAACTGCTGAAGAAGTGCCCGGATTTTGATATCCTGCTGACCGCCGAGGCCAAGGGCATCCCTCTGGCACACGAGATGAGCCGCCAGAGCGGCAAGCCCTACGTCTGCGCACGCAAGGGCGAAAAGCTGTATATGACCGACCCCGTGGTGGTGGAGGATCAGTCCATTACCACCGCAGGCAAGCAGAAGCTGGTCATCGACCGCAAGGAGCTGGACAAGATGAGCGGCAAGCGCGTTCTGGTGGTGGACGATGTCATTTCCACTGGCGGTTCGCTCAAGGCTCTGGACGCGCTGGCTGAGCAGACCCAGTGCACCATTGTGGGCCAGGCCGCTGTTCTGGCCGAGGGCGATGCAGCTGAGCGCAAGGATATCATCTTCCTGGAGCCGCTGCCTCTGTTCTTCCACTAAGCTGCAATGCGCCGCCCGCTCTGCGTTTTCTGCGCTGGAATGCTGGGTGTGGAGTTAGTGTGCGTTTTTTTGCCGCAAACGGAACTTTTTGTGCCGTTTGCGGCATTTTTTGTTGCCGTTTGTCTGGTGCTGTGCATCTTTGATGCTGCCCGCAAAGCAGCGCTCTGCATCCTGCTGGGTGCTGCTGTGGGTATGGCATCGGTGCTGCACACGGCAAACCGGCTGGAGCGCATCCGTGTGCAATATGCAGGCCGTCCGCTGGTGCTGACCGCAGAGGTGGAAAGCACGGCGGATTCCTACGATCCCGGTATCGTGGATGCGGTTTTGCATGTAGAGAAAGTGAACGGCAGCGCGGCATCCTTCCGGGTGGAGTGCAGTGTTTTGCCGGAGTGCAAAGCCGGGGAAAGGGTGCAGGGAAGATTTATACTGTCGGCCCCGGCATCCGGAAGCCGGGTCAGCCTGTATGCGGACGGCATCGCTCTGCAGGCGGAAATGGACGAGGATGGGCCGGAGCTTACAGTTCTGGGCGAAAGCGACAGCTTCCGCGCCCGCACCCACCGCCTGCAGCAAAGGCTCAGTGCGTCGCTGCGCCGCCGTATGGACGGCAAGACCGGCGGTGTGCTGGCTGCCATGACGACCGGCGACCGGAGTTATCTGTCTTCGGCCATGCGCAGCGCCTACCGGGGCGCGGGTCTTGCCCATGTGCTGGTGGTAAGCGGAATGCATGTGTCCATTTTGTGCGGTGATATCCTCAGCACACTCCTGCCCTACGAGTGGGAGCAGAGCTACCGCAGGCGCAGACACCGGGCGGTATTCCGAAGTCTGCTGGCCTTTTTGCTGATGGGCGTGACCGGCTTCACACCCTCGGTATGCCGCGCCGCAGTGGCGGTCTGGGTCGGTGCACTGGGTGTGTGGCTGTACGGCCCGCCGGATACCCTTACCTCTCTGGCGGTGGCAGGTATCGTTATGACCGCAGGCAACAGCTATGCAGTGTGCGATATCGGCTTTGAACTTTCGTTTGCGGCGGTGGTGGGCACGGTGGCAGGCGGTGTGTGCATCCGCCGCGCCCGGGATGCGTGGTACCGCCAGTTCTGGAAAAATGCGAAAAATCCGGTGAAGCGCCCATGGTATTTCAAACTGCCGGAACGTCTTTGGGGCCTTGCGGAAAGCATTTGCATCTCGTTTTGTGCTTCGGTGGCCACATTCCCGGTGCTGGTGCTGCGCGGGCTGAGTGTGAGCATTTATGCGGTGGCATCCAGTGTGGCGGTTCTGTGGCTCATCCAGCCCATGATGCTGCTGGGCCTTGGCACGGCCTTTGCCGGCCTGGTACCCGCTCTTGCTCCGCTGTATGGGGTGCTGTCCGCAGCGTCTGCGGCGTTGACCGGCCTGCTCGACCGCTGGGCCGTCTGGATCTCTGCAAAACCGGGCGCGGGAATCTACTTCGATACGGCCTATGCAGCCATCGTGTGTCTGGTGCTGATCCTGTTGGGCTGGCTGGCGTTCCACTGGCGGGTACGGCTGCGGGTGGCAGGGCCATGCATCCTGCTGGCGGCAGCTGTTTCCATCGGGCTGGGCAATGCTCTCAGCCGGGATGTGGTGCACATTGACCTTGTAGGCAGCGCCAACGCGCCGGCAGTGGTCGTCACCCAGAACGATACCGCCGTGGTGCTGTTCCGGGGCGGAGCTTCTGCCCAGAACGCAGTGGAAAACCAGCTTGCCCGGCGGGGCGTGCAGACTGTGGAGCTTGTGGCAGACCTGCGCACAAACCCTAAAACGGCCTGTACACTGGAAGCAGAGCGGACACTTCCGGCAGCAGAAATGGCGGTGAACACAGCACAAAAGCTGCGGTGCACACCGGCTCTGGTGGAAATGCTGCGCACCCGGAATGGCTGTCTTGTGCGGCTGACTGTGGGCAACCGGCAGTTTGCCGTGGTCAATGGAACTGTAGAACTGGCAAAACAGGTCACAGTGCAGTGGCTGATGGCCTCCCCTGCAAAGCCGGATGCTGTGCAGTATAAAAATGTTCTGGCCCTGCGCAGCTATGACTGGACGGACAACAGAAAAGAACTGGCGGCATCCATCAGCCTGCGGCGGCACGGCGGGCTGAAAACGGAGTGATGCTTTGCAATCCGGGCAGAGTGTGGTACAATAGAACAACACCATAAGAGAAGGGAGGTGCCTGCATGGCGACCGAGACAAAACTCCGGCAGTTGGCGGACAAGGGCTGCCCGGTCTACTATTTTTATTCCAGTGAGCGGTATCTGGTGCGGCAGGCCGTGGCAGCGGCCACCCGCATCCTGACCGCAGACAGCGACGAGGATGCCACCATTCTGGATGGAGCTGCGCCGGAGATCGAACAGCTCATCATGGCGGCAGGCACCATCTCATTTTTTGGTACCCGGCGTGTGGTGGTGCTGCCGGAGATCGACCCTGCAGCTTACAGTGACAAGGATCTGGAAGAGTTGAACAGCACCCTTTCCAGTCTGGAAAATGCTGTGGTGGTGCTGGGCAGCGTGTTTGAACTGGAGCGCAGCAAGCTCAAAACAGGCAAGCGCGCACAGAAGCTGATCGCGCAGTGCAAGGCGCTTGGCTACACCGAAGAATTGGCTAAGCCCAAGCCCTTTGAACTGAAAATGATGATGATCGATCGCGCAAAGGAGCAGAAAACCACCCTGCCGGACGGCGCAGCGGCGGCGCTGCTGGAGCGCTGCGGCGAGGATCCGTTCCTTTTGGAAAATGAGGTGGACAAGCTCTGTGCATTGTCCGGGTATCAGACGGTCACGGCAGCGATGGTGGCGGAAATGGGCACGGTCAGTCTGGAAGCAGACGTGTTCGAGATGATCCGCATGATCACGGCCAAAAACGCCACAGGTGCCTGCAAAAAGCTGCAGACTTTGCTGCGCCTGCAGCAGGAGCCCATTGCCATTACAGCGGCCATGATCGGCAGCTATGTGGATCTGTACCGGGTCAAGCTGGGGGCAGCGAAACGGAAAAATTACAGCACGGTATTCAAGGATTTTGGCTATAAGGGCAGTGATTACCGGCTCAAGCGGTCGGCCGAAACAGCCTCGCATTACACGCTGGGCCAGATCGAAAACTGTATGCAGGTGCTGCTGGAACTGGACCAGAGCCTGAAAAGCCAGCCTACCGATGACCAGATCCTGCTGGAAACAGCGCTGTGCCGGTTGGCAATGGCGGGGAGCGGACGATGAAGGAAAACGAAATGATCCATACAGGCCGGGTGCTCATTGTGGAGGGCAAGTACGATGCGGCCCGGCTTTCCCATCTGACCGATGCCATGATCCTGCTGACGGATGGCTTTGGCATTTACAGCGACAAAAAGCGCCAGCAGCTGTTCAAAGCGCTGGCGCAGAAAAACGGCCTGATCCTGCTCACGGATTCGGACGCAGCAGGCTTCCGCATCCGCACCTACATCACCAATCTGGTGGGAGAAAAGAATGTGGTTCAGGCTTACGTGCCCGCGATCCACGGCAAGGAAAAGCGCAAGGAACAGCCCGGCAAGGAGGGCCTGCTGGGGGTCGAGGGCGTGGACGATGCCATCGTTCTGCAGGCGCTGCGGGATGCCCTTGGCGCTGAGGCGGGTGCCGCAGCGGCCCGCCCGGAAGGGCGGCAGATCACCTATACCGACCTCTACGAGTGGGGGCTTTCCGGCAGGCCGGGCAGTGCCGAGCGCAAGGCAAAGCTTCTGAACGCGCTGGGCCTGCCGCCGCGTCTTTCCAAAAAGGAGCTGGTGGAAGCTCTGAATCGACTGTATACTTTTGAACAATTGAACGAACTGCAGTTGAAAATTCTGGATAGCTGACTGCATGGCGCAGGGGCGAGCACACCGTTCACCTCTGCGCTGTTTTTGTGCCCGGAACATCCCACCGCTGGCGCAGAAGTTCCAGCGCATGAGTTTCCAGACGGGAAACATAGCTGCGGCTGATGTCCAGCAGTTTTGCAGTTTCCAGCTGGGTCAGCGGCGGCTGGCCGGAAAGACCATACCGCAGCAGAATGATCTGTCGCTCCCTGGCGGGCAGGCCGTCCAGCAGCTGCCGCATCCGGCGGATATTGTCCTGCGTTTCGCAGGTGTCCTCCATGCAGAAGCTGTCCTGCAGCACATCGGCCAGCGTCAGCGCAGAGTCACCATCTGATTCCAGCGCTTCCTGCAGCGAGACGGTCCCGCCGGTTTTGCGGTTCCGGCGGAACTGCATCCGGATCTCATTTTCAATGCATCGGCTGGCGTAGGTGGAAAAGCGTGCCCGACGGTCAGAATCGAAAGTATCCACCGCTTTCATCAGGCCGATGGTGCCGATGGAAATAAGGTCGTCCTGATCGCCGGGCAGGGCGTAGTATTTTTTTACGATGTGTGCCACCAGACGCAGATTGTGCCGGATCAGTTTTTCCCGTGCGGCAGGGTCACCGGCACGCAGTGCGGAAAAGGCTTCGGTTTCCTCCCGGGCAGAGAGGGGCCGCGGAAAGCTGCCGCTTTCCAGATGAAGCGCCAAAACCAGAAACTTTGTGGCAAAAAATTGCAGAAGAGATAAAAACATGCCGACCCCTCCCCATAGTATCATAAACGGTTACTGTAATTTATGAAGGAGGGCTTGCCTTTTTTCCGGACTCCGAGGAGAACAACGCTGCTTCGTTGTCCACAAAATACGGATATAGCAGCTTTGCGGAGCAATGCGCCTGTTACCCGTATATTTTCCCCACGATCTTTCCGCGTGCTGCGGC
>CDZT01021113.1_pt1 | contig 16064 bp, 15 predicted proteins | sample 557531 | NCBI WGS metagenome assembly CDZT01 (sample SAMEA3182066, study PRJEB8094) | gut metagenome | biome: human; feature: gut; material: Stool; isolation source: human stools | place: Canada | collected 2013-03-05
GAGGAGAACAGCGCCATATCCTCCATGGCATAGTGGGTGGAGCCGCCATTGCCTGTCAGTCCGGAGTAGTTGGCGATAATCCGCACCGGCAGATTGGGGTAGCACACATCGGTCCGCACCTGTTCCAGAGAGCGCATGCTCATAAAAGGCATCATGCCGATAATGAAGGGAACCGCCCCCTCCAGGGCCAGACCAGCCGACACACCCACCACACACTGCTCGGCGATGCCGGTGTCAATGAAGCGCTCAGGATGGGCCTTCTTAAAATCGCCGCACCCCCAGCCGATGTCGGGCGTCAGCAGCCAGACCCGCTCGTCCCGGCCGGACAGCTCCAGAATGGCGTCGCCCACAACGGTGCGGCTGGAGTTATACTGCTCCAGGGTATAGGATTCCTGCATCATACTTCCTCCTTTTCCTGCTCGTAGCTGGTCCTCAGGTCGGACAGCGCCTGCTCCAGGTCCTGCTGGTTCAGACTGCCGCAGTGCCATTTGATCTGCTTCTCCATAAAGGAGATCCTGTTTCCCTTTACCGTGTTGGCCACCACCACAGTGGGCACCTCGCTGTCGGCCGGCGGCAGTCTGTCAAAGGCATCCACAACCTCAGTCATGTTGTTCCCGTTGATCTCCACCACGTTCCAGCCGAAGGCACGCCACTTGTCGGCGTAGGGCTCCAGCTTCACTGTGTCCTCGCTGAAGCTGGTCATCAGCTGCTTGTTCCGGTCCACGATAGCCACCAGATTCCCCAGCCCCAGGGCGTGGCCGTTGATGGCCGCCTCCCAGACGGAGCCCTCGCAGGTCTCGCCGTCTCCCATCATACAGAACACACGGTGCTTCTCGCCTTTGGACTTGGCCATGGCAGCCATACCCACACAGATGGCCAGGCCGTGACCCAGGGAACCAGTGGAGGCCTCCACTCCTGGTAGCTGGACCTTGCAGGGGTGCTGCCCAAAGGCGCTGCCCAGCTTGCCGTAGGTCCGGACGATCTCGTCGTAGTCAAAAAATCCGCGCAGGGCCATGGTAATGTACATGCACACCGCGCCGTGCCCCTTGCTCAGGACAAACCGGTCCCGGGTGGGCATGGTGATGTTGTTGGGGTCTATGTTCATGGTGTGGTGGAACAGGCAGGTCAGCACATCAGACATGGACATATCTCCGCCCATGTGGATGTTCCCTGCGTAGCTTCCGCACAGCTTGCACAGATTCACCCTCTGCTGATAGGCCAGTTCCTCCAATCTCAAAATTTCCTGTTTATCGGCCATAGCTTGATCTTCTCCCTTCTCTTAGAGGTCCATAGATACAAAGACTTTTCCGCACTGGCGGCTGGCGGCCAGATCCAGTGCCTCCTGATACCGGGAAGCAGGGATCACGTCTGTGACGATCTTATCCAGAGGCAGTACCCCGGACTCGATGATCTGGGCCACTTTGCGCATATAGTACTTGCCCAGATAGCCGCCATAAATCTCGATCTCATTTTTCAGCAGCTCAGCCACCGGAAACTCCGGATGGCCCAGCTCGTCGTGGCCGAACTGGAGGATCTTCCCCCTGGGCCGCACTAAGTACACGCATTCATCCAGCATGGAAGCCACCGCTTCCACACAGTGGTCAGCTCCAAGGCCGTCGGTCTCTTCCTTGACCACCGCCCGCACATCCTCGGTTTCAGGATTCACCACCCGGGTGGCTCCCACCTGGAGAGCCAGATTCCGGCGATGCTCGATCGGCTCGGAGACGATGATCTTCCGGCAGCCGCTGGCCTTCAACAGGGCGATGAACATCAGACCGATGGGCCCGGCACCCAAGACACAAGCGGTGTCCCCCACATGGACATTCAGCTTCTCCAGGGCACAGCCGCAGCCAGCTAGGGGCTCGGCCACCCCCATGTGCTCCGGCTTGGTCTCCGGTGCCACCTTATAGCAGTACTGCTTGGGCATCACCACATAGCGGGTCAAGCCGCCGTCTTTCCACACACCACAGCAGCTGACGTTGGTACAAGCCTCAGGCAGACCGGCCAGACAGTTGTCACACTCACCGCAGGGGCCGTGAGGATCGATGACCACTTTGTCTCCGGGCTTCAGATTGGCGACCCCCTCCCCAACTTCCACCACTTCACCGCAGAACTCGTGGCCGAAAATGATGTTCGGCTCACAGGGATGGCGCTGGGGGACGGCAAAGATGTTGAGGTCACTGCCGCAGATGGCACAGCCATAGCTGCGGATCTTCACGTCATTCTTGTCCTGGATCTCTGGAATGGGCCGGTCCTCATAGGCAAAATGACCAGGCCCCTTATAAATAATCGCCTTCTGCATGGCAGCCATAGAAAACTCCTCCTTTTGCTTGGCCGCCTCCCCGGGGTATTCTCCGGAGATGACGGCTCACTCTTCTCAGTCCAGCTCCACCCACTTGGAGTTATTCTGAGCACTTTCTACCACCGCATGGAAGAATTTTACGCCGCTGACGCCGTCATCTACAGTGGGGAAGTCCAGGTCCTCAGGAGTGGGGGTCTCGCCGTTACGAATCTTCAGAATGGTGTCGATAACACTGCGGTAGATGTTGGCGATGGCTACATAGTATCCCTCAGGGTGGCCGTAAGGGATGCGGGCCAGCTTACCGGCGGGCACGTCGATGCCATCCCCGGCCCGGGAGAGAACACGGGTGGCCTCCCCCTTCTTGTTGTAGATCAGCTCGTCCGGGCGGGTCTGGTGCCACTCCAGGCAGCCCTCGGTGCCGAACACCCGCAGGTTGATCTCATTGGGGCAGCCGCAGGCCACCTGAGTGAACCAGTAGGCCCCATGGGCGCCGTTGTCATATTCCAGAATAATGTTGTCATTCAGATCCAGCTTTTTACCAAAGGTATCAGCAGTGGCCAGCAGGCGTTTCACCTTCAGGCCGGTGACATAGTTCACCAGGTGCTCTACATGGGTTCCGTCATCGGCGCAGGTGTTGGACACCCCGCTGTACTTGGGATCGGTACGCCAGATACGGCCATTTACCTGCTCCTTCTCGGACAGCAGATCCAGGAAGCAGCCTTCGATGTAGTCGGCGTTGACGGAGATGATCTTACCAATGTCGCCCCGGGCGATCATCTGCTTCATTACCTTGCACATCACATAACCGGAGTAGCAGTAGTCCACAGCGAAGATCAGGTTCTTCTCCTTAGCGATACGGGCCAGGTCCTCCGCCTCCTCTACGGTGAGGGTGAGGGGCTTCTCGCACACCACGTTGATGCCATGCTCTAGAAAGGTTTTAGCGGCGGAGTAGTGGACAAAATTGGGGGTGCAGATGGAGACGAAGTCGATTTTTCCGGCCTCGGCCTCGGCCATTTTCTCCGCGTCATAATAGACCCGGGACTTATCCACATGATAGGCCTCGGCACACTCGTCGTTGAGCTCGTCAATGGCAGAGAAGCAGCCACATACCAGCTTTGCCCTTGGGTCCAGCCCCAGGGCCTTCCGATGACACTCGCCGATCAGGGCCTTCAGGTCTCCGCCTACCATTCCGTACGTCAATTGCTTAACCATAAACCATTCCTCCTAAAATTGTGATATAGGCTGTTTTTATCACTGAAACATGCGGCAGGCCCGCTGAACGGCGGGGAAGCCGGCCTCGGTATCCCCAATGGGGAAATATTCGAAGCATAGGGTGCCCGCAAACCCGCTTTCTCTGATCTGTGGAAGCAGGTAGTCGAAGTTGATCTCTCCGGTCCCCGGCTCATGCCGGTCCGGGGCGTCCGCCAGATGGATGTATGGGACAATGTCTAGGTTTCGGTTGATGTTCTGCAGCAGGTTCCCGTGCATGATCTGCATGTGGTACACGTCGCACAGCAGCCGCACACAGGGGGAATCCACCGCCCGGACAATGTCTGCCCCCACGCTGGTATCCGTCACGGACATTCCCGCGTCGCTGCCCACATTGCACAGAGGCTCCAGTAGCGCGGTCACCTCGGCCTCCTCCAGCATCGGGACCAACTGGATGAGAGTCCCGGTCACGTTGGCGATCATGGCCTCGCGGCTGTACTGGTCTCGAAAGTCTGCGCAGCCGCTGGGAGTAAAGTGGTTGGGGAACAGGATCAGGTTGGAGCACCCCAAATCCTTCGCTGCGCGCAAGCTCTTGGCAATCCAGTCCATGTATTCCTTTCGATGCGTTCGGTCACACAGGGACCAGGAACCGGTCCCACTGAACGCCTGAACCTGAACATCCAGCTCCCTGCAGACACGCTTTATCTGCTCCAGATTTTTGTCCTGCCAGCCCCAGAACTCGATGGCCCGGAAGCCCGCCCTGTGGATCCCTCTGATTTTGTCGCAGAACTCCATCCCCGGATAAATGGCCTCCAGGTTTATGGCAAGTTGGATCATAACAGCACCTTCCTCACGTCCAATGAGATTTCTTTTACAGAATGCCCTGGGTGTCCCGCTCCTTCAGATCGGCAATGACCTGGGGATAGATCTTGTCCAGCTTGTACAGCAGACACAGAATAATGATGATGACGGAGAACATAATGGGGGCATACATGCAGATGTTATAGATCATGTCCATAGCTTCTGCACTTTGGACAGCCAAGGTACCATCATAGCCCACAGAGTCCATCAGCAGGCCGATGCCAGCCGAGGCCAGACCGCCGCCCAGTTTGGACCCTACGGAGGCCGCACTGAAGATCATGCCGTCCTGGCGCACATGGGTTTTCCACTGGCCGAACTCGGCGGAGTCGGCGATCATGGGAAACACACAGGCCCACAGGGGGGCCACGCCGATGCCCCGGAGCACGCCGCTGACCATGGCAACGGGCACGCTGAGCGGGCTGCTCATCCACACCACCTGGGCCACAATAACCAGCAGGATGCCGGCCAGGGTCAGGTTGCGCTTGCCATAGCGCATGACAAAGTGGGGCACAATCATGACCACGATGCACTGGGAGATCAGCTCTGCCGCATAGATGGGGCTGTACAGTCCCTCATCCCCCAGCAGATATTTGCAGTAATAGGTTTCAATGGTGCCGGTGACGGTGCTCATCATCACCATGAAGCCCCACAGCCCCAGGCAGATGGCCCAGTACTGGTTGGAGAACAGGGCCTTCAGGTTTTCCTTCACTGTAAAGGTCCGGTCCTTGGCAGCCTCGATGACCACCCGCTCCTCGATGTTAAAGAAGCAGATGAGCAGAAGGATCAGCGCGATGACGGCAAAGATGGAGGCCACGATGATCCAGCTGCGCTGGTCATTGCCGAAGGCCTGCACCAGAGGGATGGTAGAGACGGTGACAATCATCTTGCCGCCGGGGCCGCAGAAGATCCGCCAGGCCTGGGTAGAGGCCCTGGATTTCTCATCCCGTGTGATCAAGGAAGCCATAGTGGAGTAGGGCAGGTTCAGGGCGGTATAAACCACCGTATTCACCAGATTGTAGGTCACAAAGATGTAGATGGCCTGCACCATATCTGAGGCGTCCGCAGGAACCAGGAACAGCAGCACAAAGGTCACCGCGTATGGCACTGACATCCACAAAATCCAGGGCCGGGCCTTGCCCCATCTGGATTTAGTCCGATCGGTGATAAAGCCCATGATAATGTCTGAGATACCATCGAAAATTCGGGTGAGGAGGAAGATAATGCCAACGGTGGCCACGCTGACGCCGATGTAGTCGGTGTAGAAAAAAGTCAGCAGGGTGCTACACAGGCCGTACACCACGTTGCAGGCTGAGTCGCCCAGCCCATAACAAATCTTTTCCCTCAAACTTACCACATAGAATTCTTTACTGTTGCGTACTCTGGTTTCTTTGTCCATCTGCTGTTCTCCTTTCCAAGTCATCCCTTCCAGTTTTGATTTGGTCTGTTAATACTGACGATCATTTGATGAGTAAATTTTATTCTATTTGTATGAAATGTTCAGTCATTTTTCTCTCCAAATATGCTATAATACTCCCATCATTTTGGGAGGATTGTGTTATTTTTGTATATTAGTTCCTTCATCACCTGAAATTTTCAGCCGTATTTCAGCAGATAGCCCATTTCTTCTCGCATAACCAGCTTCTGTGTGATTCTGTTCCAGTCTGAAACGCAGCAGAGAGGGGTGACACAAATGTTGAGTGCAGCATCACATCAGGTCATACACGAAGAGGTGGTCCATTCAAATCAGCTCCCGCTAACAGAATTTGTGGACCAGTTCGATTTGTGTGCCGGTTTAAGTTTTCCAAGTCACTGGCATCATGAGCTGGAGCTTCAATTGATTATCAGCGGGAAGGCAACGTATAATATCAATGGAGTCAACTACAGACTGGAGGAAGGGGATGCGGTTTACATTGCGCCGGAGGCTGTCCACACGATGCAGGCAGAGGTCCCAGGCACTGTGGGTTACAATATCGTGCTGTTGCCGCAGTTCCTGATTGATCTGCTGCAAAGCGTCCGCTGTGACAAATATATTTTCCCCCTGACAGAACGACGGCCTGATGCGCTTCTCATTAAGCCGGATCGAAAAGAGGGCCATGCCATTCTGGGCGCATTGCGAAGGATGTATTATATGGAGAGCTCCCATCAGTCCTATGATCTGTTTTTGCTCGAACATATCCTGGGAATTTGGCGAAATCTATTGGCCCTTTTTCCAAAGACAGAGTCCTCCCAGGGCAATGAAGGATTGCTGCTTCGAGAACGCCGCATGAAAACCATGCTCAGCTATATCTGGAATCATTATACTCAGTCGATTTCCGTCCGGGATGTTGCGGCGTCCGCGAATATCAGCAAAAGCGAGTGCTTCCGCTGTTTTGCTGAGTTGTCCAAAACCACACCGGTGGAGTATATCAATCAGTTCCGCCTGTTTCAGGCCGCACAAGCTCTCGCTTCCACGTCAAAAAGTATTGTTGACATCTGTTATATGACAGGGTTCAATAACACCAGCTACTTTTCCAAGAAATTCAAAGAGCAGTATGGGATGACGCCCAGGGACTACCGGTCCCACAGCCTGGGCTGAGTTGCACCCACAGAAGTCACAGTCCTTGCGCAGCAAATTTCATCCAATCATAGCAAGCCCCCGGAACAAATTCAGAGGAGCAAATTGATTCCTCAGAATCTGTTCCGGGGGCCTGTTTATGATCAGCAACAGATTGCAATCATTGGTCGCGTACGGCAGAAGGCGGGCGGAAAGCGGGCTGGGGCCGGGCTATCTCCCATTTACTGCGCGGTATACCCACCATCCACGGCCAGCTGTGCGCCAGTAATAAAGCTGGCCTCATCGCTGGCCAGAAACAGCGCTGCGTAGGCCACATCCTCCGGCTCGCCAAAGCGTCCCATCGGGTATCGCTTCAGGTCCATCTCCAGATATCCCGGGTGCTGGCTGACAACATCCTGCATCAGCGGCGTCATGATTGTGCCCGGGTGGAGGGAGTTGACGCGGATGTGATAGGGGGCATAGGAAACTGCGTCCCGCTTTGTCATGATGGTGACGGCACCTTTCGCAGCGTAATAGGCGGGAAGTTCATCCGCACCGATCAGCCCTGCAATCGAGGACATATTCACAATGGAGCCATTTTTCTGCTCCATCATATAAGGCAGGCAGTGCTTTGTCATAAAGAATACGCCTTTTACATCAATATCAAAGACTTTGTCCCAGTCTTTTTCTTCAAACTCATGGGTAGGCTTGTCTGCTCCAACCGTTCCGGCGTTGTTGACCAAAATATCAATTCGACCCCATTTTTCAACCACTGCAGTTACAACGGATTTACAGCTTTCTTCTTTGGCAACATCCAGCGGCAGATAAACAGCTGCGCCTCCTGCGGCTTCAATCTCCCGCACCACGCTCATCCCCATATTTTCCCGCCGGCATGTAACGACAACACGGGCGCCTTCCTTTGCAAACAGAACAGCGATAGCCTTTCCAATTCCGTCCCCGGAACCTGTTACAAGTGCAATCTTATCCTGCAGTCTTTTCATGTTGTTTTCTCACCTTTCTTGTTTTATTTAAGTAAATCCAATCATTATGCAGCCCAATGTAATCAGAATTACACCGCTGATGCTGTGGATCAATTCATTTTTCGTCCGCTTCTCATGGAATACGGTCAGCGCCAGAACCGTCTGGACCGCCAACGACAGCTGGGCTGTTGTATATCCGATTGCGACGCCGTTGAGCAGATTGGAGAAGATCAAGGCAAAATTCGCACACGCATAGGCCAGCCCGGGAATAATCTGTTTGACGGTAATTTTATCAAACTTTTTGACAGATTTACCGCCAACAAAGCTGCACAGGATCAGAGACCCCAAAACCATTCCAACTCCCTGAGGCAAAACAGCTGAGAAGCCACCCGCCCCAACTACGCGAACCGCCACATTCCATGTAACCAGCCCGCAGGCTCCTATGAACAGTACAATAATTCCCTTTTTCAAATCGCGTTTTTCTTTCTGCTCGGTATAAACTGTCAGCCACCCTCCGGCAACCACGGCAGCAATCGCGGCAGAACCCAGGCATACCTCAAACACCCCGTTCCACTCGCGCAGAATCAAAACGGCAACCAACGCATTCAGCACCATCTCAAAACTGATAGAAAGGGCAAAGCCAGTGGAAGTACCCAGAATTCGGTATGACATGTACTGCATCAATTGTCCCACCGACCATCCAATCCCTGATATAATGCAGCCTACAATAATGGGCAGCGTAGCCTCCGGGCGCACAATGATATAAATCACCACAGCGAAAATGCCGCAGCCGAACGCCGTTCCAAGCTGCTGCTGAATCGGCTCTCCGCCGATTTTTACGACCAGAAGTGGAACAAGCCCCCACAACAGTGCGGGGATCAGGGCAATTACAACGTTCATATTGATCAGAGAACCCCTTTCCAAAAAGATTTTGACTGTGCGTTCACACATCATCATAACCAGCCGGATTCCGCGTGACTTTTGACCTTCTCTGTCTCAAAAATATCGCAGCCATCTGCAATTTCAGATTGACAAAAAATTTATTATAAATTAATATATTAGGGACAGAAATTCATAGATCAATGTATATTTTATCTATCCGTGTATCTATCTTCTACCAAAATGGTCGCAGGCAGTAGTACAAAAGTCCCATTTTGATTTTAACTCGGCCCGCCGTGCAGGAGGTGGCAGAATGCCGCTTGAGGATCAGATCGTTGTTGTAGACAAGCAGGACCAAGCTCCAGTCCGATATGAACGAAATGAGTTCCCGTTGGCCAGATTCCTTGATCGCCTGGACCATTTTGCTGACGGCGCTTTTTTGTGTCATTGGCACAAGGAATTTGAGCTGGCTACCGTGATTCAGGGACGTGTAGAGTATCATGTGGGCGGAAAAACATTTTGCTTAAATCCGGGAGACTGTATTTTTATTGGGGCGGAAACGTTTCATTCCGCACGACAGCTGACGGACGGCTCCATCATCTTCTGCATCGATTTTCTTCCATCCTTTTTGGACCTGATGTGTTCCCCTGTTCTTTGGCAGAAGTATGTAAAACCGATCTGTGATCAAAAGATTGACAGTTTTTTTCTGTCCGGAAGGAATGAGGAAATATCAGAAATTCTCAATTCGCTGACCAATATAAATAATTATGATATAAATTCGTATAATTATGAGCTATCCTGTTTAAAAGATATACTTAATATTTGGAGTCGTCTGTACAGCTTGTTCCGTGAAGCGGCACCGCAGCACCTGCCTGATTCTGACAGAGAGGCCAGAATCCGCGCAATGCTGTCCTTTATCAAAGATAACTTTTCCAGCAAAATAACGGTTGGGGAGATTGCACGGGCCGCAAATGTTAGCCGGAGCGAGTGCTTCCGTTGCTTTTCCCACTTTTGTCACACGACCCCTATCGAATACGTCACTTCTTATCGGCTCCAAAGTGCGGCACATGAATTGACGCACTCCAAACGCAGCATTGCGGACATTTGTTTTTCCTGCGGATTCAGCGGACAAAGCTACTTTGGGAGAGCCTTCCGCAAGGCGTACGGAATATCTCCCTCGGAGTTCAGACGGCGCATGACATAGAAAACACCTCCCGATGCACCGAAAACTGCATCAGGAGGCGTTTTACTGTATTTATGATCTGTTTCCTGGAAAAAGACGATTGCTATCTACTCGTCCAGCGCCCTGCGGAGTGTGCGCAGGGCGGCGCGCTGGCACAAAAGCGCCTCCTGGGCGACCTGGATGGACACCCGTTCAAAACGCACTTTGTCCGCCGCTTTCAGCTGAGCCAAAAGGCGAAAGTCCGCCGAAATGACGTTGGCGATCTTGGCGTAACCCCCGACGGTCTGCCGGTCCGCCATCATGATAATGGGCTTTCCTTCTGTGGGTACCTGGATCGCACCAAAGGCGATGCCGTCTGAGATGATGTTGCCGTCCTTTACATGCCTGATCGCCGGGCCGTCCATGCGGCACCCCATGCGGTCAAATTCGCTGGTCACGGAGTATATCTCGCCCAGAAAAGCAGTGATCCCCTCCGGAGTAAAAGCGGTGTCCTGCGGCCCCATCACCACCCGCAGCGTGTAGACCGGGTGAGGGACAAATTCCGGGCTGATTGCCCGGCGCGGAAAATTTTTGGGTGTGCGTGGAGCGCGAAACCGGATCACATCGTCCTTTTTCAGCGGCCGTCCCTGGAAGCCGCCGAGCTTGGCCTTTAAATCAGTGGATCGGCTTCCCATAACCAGAGGGATATCCAGACCGCCCGCAAAGGCGAGATAGGCCCGGCACCCGGTCCTAGGGGCCTGAAAGCGGAGCGTCTGTCCAGCCTGGACGGCGACAGCCCGGTAGGTGGGAAGAGGCTGCCCGTCCAGCAAGGCCCCCAGGTCCCCGCCGGTGAGGGCAATAGTGTTGGCTGCGTCAAAGCGCAGCTGAGGTCCCAGCAGGGTGCACTCCAGCACGGCCTCCTCCTGGGCGTTGCCCACCAGGATGTTGGCGGTTGCCGCGGCGCGGGGGTCTATTACGCCAGAGACGGAGATGCCAAACTGCTGATAGCCTACGCGGCCCATGTCCTGCACCGTGGTCAGCAGGCCGGCGTTTAATACCGTGATGCTCATTGTGCCGCCTCCGTCCTGGGGCGGCGTCTGCACATATAGCCCCCCGCTTCCTCCTGCGCTGTGATGGCGTCAAACTCCGCCTGAGAGATTGGCCGGAATTGAAGATACTCGCCCGGCCGCAGCAGGATCGGCATCTCCCGGTCCGGGGCATACAGGCGGACCGGGGTTCGCCCGATGAGCTGCCATCCGCCTGGAGACTCAATGGGGTACACTCCGGTCTGTGTTCCAGCTATTCCCACCGACCCCGCAGGAATTTTCACGCGTGGCTGTTTCAAACGAGGAGCAGCAATCTTCTCGCTCATACCACCTAAGTAAGCAAATCCCGGAGTGAATCCCAGCATGTAAATAAGGTACTCTGCAGAAGAATGAACTTGAATCACCTCTTCAGGGGTTTTATGGTTATACTCGGCTACGAAATTCAGGTCAGGTCCCATCTCTCCTCCATAGAGAACAGGAATCTCCACTACATCGCTGGGCGGAAGCTGGAGGTTGACGGAGTGCGCCAAACACTCCTTAAGCTTGTTCACCAGCGCATCGTAAAGAATTGCACCGGGGTCATAGTGAACCATGAGGGAGCGGTAAGTCGGGACTGTTTCCATGATGCCGGAGATCCCACTCTGTTTCAGAGCAAGGTTGAATGCGCGCATTTTGGCATTAATCTCCGGACTAATCTCATTTCCAAATTCTACCGTCACAGCGGCATCTCCGGACATCAAAAATTTAACCCCCGACATAAAAAGCTCCTTTCCAAACGGCAAGATTTGTAATTCTCCCGTCCTTGCTGACTGATAGGCAACCAACACTACTCGGCCATGCATCGAAGTGCAATACCGTTTTGTGCAAAGGCATCGTGGAGCCGCCTGACAAACTCCAGCGCCATAGGAGTATCCCCGTGTACACACAGGCTGTCTGGAATAAGGGATACCTCCTGTCCTGTTATGGAAATAACTTTATGTTCCTGAACCATCTGAACCGCCCGCCGGATGGCAAAATCTGCGTCCTGTATGACTGCTCCGGGCTGGCTGCGGGGGACTAGAGTCCCGTCCACCTGATAAGCCCGGTCGGCGAACACCTCGCTGCGTACGTCGACACCCACATCCCGGCCCGCCCGAATCCACTGGCTGTTGGCCAGGCCCAAAACGATCAGGTTGGGGTCGACGGAGGCCACCCCTTCACAGATGGCCCGCGCCAGCTGATAGTCCTTGGCCGCCATATTATACAGTGCGCCGTGGGCCTTCACATGCTGGAGCTTTGTCCCACGGGCCGCCGCGAAAGCTGCCAGTGCCCCAACCTGATAGGTCACATAGGCTTTCGCCTCCTGGGGGGAAATGGCCATGTTCCTCCGTCCAAACCCCATTAAGTCGGGGAAGCCGGGGTGTGCTCCGATACCCACCCCGCGCTCCGCCGCCATCCCCACGGTTCGATCCATGACCATCGGATCTCCGGCATGCCAGCCGCATGCAATATTGACAGAGGTCACACAGCCCAAGATATCCTCATCCAGTCCAAGGACATAGCTGCCGAAGCTCTCGCCCAGGTCGCAGTTCAAATCAATCCGATTGTTGCTTTGTGTCATTGAAAACGCTCACTTCCTATTTAATTAGGGTTTCATGCTCAGACGCTTGAGGCAGAAATATTCCTTCAGCCCCCACTGGGAAGCATCACAGCCGACACCGGATTCCCGAATGCCGCAGTGAGGCAGCATTGGCCCGGTGCTGAATCCGTTTACATACAGCTCGCCAAACTTGAGCACCTCATAGGCCCGGTAGATGGCCTTGCTGTTGTGCCCGAACAGGTAGGAGGTGAGGCCAGCCTGGGTGTCGTTGGCCTTTTTCAGTACGTCCTCAAAATCCGTATAGGGCCGAACCGACAGAACAGGACCAAAAATCTCCTCTCTGGAGATGCGCATGTCCTCGGTCACGTCGGCCACCAGGGTGGGGCTGAGGTAGGCGCCCCGTTCAAAGCCGGCCGGAATCCCGCCGCCATAGAGCACCTTGGCGCCATTGGCCTTGGCGTCCTCGATCAGGCCAAGCACGCGGTCCCGCTCCCGCTCGTTGATCAGCGGACCCATGATCACTTCGCCGGCATCCCGGCCAGCGCCGAGCTTTACCTTTTTCAGAAGTGCGATCGCCTTGTCGCAGAACTCCTGATAGCGGCTCTCGTGGACATAGATGCGGTTGTAGCCGATGCAGGTCTGTCCGCTGTTGGACACCTGGCTAGTCACGGCCAGCTGGACCGCTGTATCCACATCCCCGTCCTCCATGATGATGCAGGGGGCGTTGCCGCCCAACTCCAGGGAGTATGTTTTGACAGAGGTCGAGCCCTGAGCCATAACCTGACGGCCTGTCTCAGAGGAGCCGATCAGCGTGATCATCTTGGGGATAGGGCTGGCGTTCAGAGCCTGGCCCAGTTCCCCGGAAGGACCGGCGATAATATTGACCACACCGGCCGGCAGACCGATTTTGTGCATGATCTCCCCCAGATAGAGGGTGGCCAGGGGTGTCTGACTGGAAGGCTTCAGTACGCAGCAGCAGCCCGAGGCGATGGTGGGCCCGATTTTCAACGCCGCATTGCCCAGGGGATAGTTCCAGGCCAGATGGCCCACGACTACTCCCAAGGGGCGCTGGTCTACCAAGTGATAGAATTCGCCCCGGTGACTTCCGTAGTCGGAGAATGTGGTGCCGGTAATCCGACGGATTTCCTCCGCAAAGAAGGTCAGACTGGAGATGCCCCAGTCGAAGTCATAGCAGGCCTCTGCATAAGGCTTTCCTGTTTCCTGTGAGAGCAGGTCTACGATATACTCTTTCTCCTCCAAAATGGCTTGGGTGTACTTGCGCAGCCAGCCCACCCGCTCATCCAAAGGAGCCCAGGACCAGCTTTCAAATGCTTTCTGGGCTGCTTCCAATGCCTCCTCTGCCTGAGCCGCCGTCGCTCCTGTAATGGAAGCGAAGCTTTCTCCCGTCGCCGGGTTGATCACTGAAATCTCTGCGCCCTTTCCTTCTGCCAGTTGTCCATTGATATATTGTCTAAACATGATTACCCTCCTCTATTAGGTTTTAACATAAATCTCAATATTTTAAAAGTGAATTTTTAATGTCTAGAATGAGCATCTTGCCAGGCGCATGTGTAATGCAGATAGGCGGCTTCGCCTCCATAACCGCGGACTGGGATGTTACGCCGCAGCGCCAAAAAACCGGAATTTCTCCCGGATGAATCGTAACTGCCTCTCCAAAATCAGGTTGATTAATATCTCGAATACCGATAGCGGACGGTTCTCCCAAATGAATTGGAGCTCCGTGGACCCTGGGCATGGAACCGGTGATAGCTGACGCCGTGATCGCTTGTCTGGGAAGCATAGGCCGCATGCTGACAACAAGATTACCGCTGAACACTCCGGCCGGTCGACATGGAATATTTGTATAATACATGGGGACATTTCTTCCCTCTTCGATGTGACGAATCGGGATCTCGGCCTCCATCAATTCACTTTCAAATGAGAAGCTGCAACCAATCAAAAAGGATACAAAATCAGAGGACCAATACTTTTCAATGTTGTGGGGCTGATCTATCAGTTCTCCATTTTGGTAAACTCTGTACTCTGGAAGATCTGTGGCAATATCCGCCCCTTGTGCCATATATTTTAGGTTGCGGCTTCCAACATCTGTTACTTCTAGAAGAGGGACGGCGGCCGGGTTACGTTGCGCGAACAAAAGAAAGTCGTACGCCTCCCTCTGCGGCAAAATTACCAAATTAGCCTGAGCATAGCCGGAACACATACCAGCAGTACACTCTGTAATGTTCCCTTCGCGAATCAACGCGCGAACTTCCTCTGGACGCATCGCACTATAATCCATAACAACAACTCTCCTCGCTCTGCGTGTTTCTCTGAACAGTTTCGTAGTCTCCCGCTTTACATTGAGAAAGCAGGGGGATGTGGATACACTGCTTCTCTTTTGAACATATTACGGGAGCCGGAACCGTGTGTTCTGGCTCCCGTATTGCAGAGATTACTTTCCAAACAGCTCTTTGATATATTTCTTGACTGCCTCTCCATCATAACCATACAGATGATACAGCTCCTGAGAGTCGCCAAAGCCGGGATAGACCTGCGGAATGCCAAAGCGCTTAAAGGATTTCAAAGCCACGCAGTTGTCGGCAATCACATCGCTTACTGCACTGCTCAGGCCATTGTTCATCAGATGGTCCTCCCAGGTAATGATCCGGCCGGTCTTTCGAGCTGCCTCCAATACCGCATCCCGGTCCAGAGGCTTGATGGTGAACATATCAATCACGCCAACGCTGATCCCATCCTGCTCCAGCGCCTTGGACACCTTGATAGCCTCGCCCACCATCTCGCCGCAGGCAATGATGGTGATGTCGCTGCCCTCCCGGGCGGTGTAGGCCTTGCCGATCTCAAACTCTGCATCAGCCGGATAGATCACCGCGTTGTTCTTGCCCGGGTCCATGCGGATGGACATGGGACCCTTCCAGTCCATGCTCTTGAGAATGATCTGCTTGAGTTGGTTGGGGTCGGCGGGAGCACATACTGTCATGTTTACCAGCGAGGAGAACAGCGCCATATCCTCCATGGCATAGTGGGTGGAGCCGCCATTGCCTGTCAGTCCGGAGTAGTTGGCGATAATCCGCACCGGCAGATTGGGGTAGCACACATCGGTCCGCACCTGTTCCAGAGAGCGCATGCTCATAAAAGGCATCATGCCGATAATGAAGGGAACCGCCCCCTCCAGGGCCAGACCAGCCGACACACCCACCACACACTGCTCGGCGATGCCGGTGTCAATGAAGCGCTCAGGATGGGCCTTCTTAAAATCGCCGCACCCCCAGCCGATGTCGGGCGTCAGCAGCCAGACCCGCTCGTCCCGGCCGGACAGCTCCAGAATGGCGTCGCCCACAACGGTGCGGCTGGAGTTATACTGCTCCAGGGTATAGGATTCCTGCATCATACTTCCTCCTTTTCCTGCTCGTAGCTGGTCCTCAGGTCGGACAGCGCCTGCTCCAGGTCCTGCTGGTTCAGACTGCCGCAGTGCCATTTGATCTGCTTCTCCAT
>CDZT01046311.1_pt1 | contig 16061 bp, 6 predicted proteins | sample 557531 | NCBI WGS metagenome assembly CDZT01 (sample SAMEA3182066, study PRJEB8094) | gut metagenome | biome: human; feature: gut; material: Stool; isolation source: human stools | place: Canada | collected 2013-03-05
GGATAACCGCTGAAAGCATCTAAGCGGGAAGCCTGCTCCAAGATAAGCATTCCGTGGAACCTTCGAGTTCCTGTAGTCCCCATGCAGAACACGTGGTCGATAGGCCGGACGTGGAAGCCCCGCGAGGGGTGGAGCCGACCGGTACTAACGGACGAAAGGCAACACTAACATTCCAACCCCTGGCGGTTGGACCGCATCTTCCTCCTGCAAACGGCACCAGACGGCAATGAGCATTGTCTGGCCACAAGACGAAACATCGACATATCCGCGTCCGCTGTCCGGTTCCCAGGCCGCCACAGGCCGGCAGACCCCAGCGTCTGACCGTACAAGAGAAGATTTGCGGCGGCCATGGCCCAGGTGAGACGCCCGGTCCCATTCCGAACCCGGAAGCTAAGGCCTGGCACGGCGATGGTACTGCACCCGACAGGGTGTGGGAGAGTAGCACGCCGCCGCATCACACGTACAGGAAGCCCCTTGGAGCACACGCCCCAAGGGGCTTTCGCATACCCGAAACACTCACGACCCAAACCCACACACCCCCACAAAAACACCCGGGGCTTCTCGCATGCCCGGACACAAACAGGACACCTCCGGCACCCACACGGCAACGGGGCCTCCCCATACCCGTGGGACCACGACTGATCTGTGCTGCGATGTGTGGATCGGACCGGCGGTTCTGAATGTGCTGATGCCATTCGGTCGTTGGTCGTGCCAAGGCAAGCGGTACGGCAACCGCATCGCTACCAGGCGGTTGATTGGTGCGCGACTGGCGAGCAGATAGTGATCCGGACATAATGGTTCTTATCGGTGTACTGGATCAATGATGATTCCGATAATTGGCGGTGCACCACATGCGCCGTAAGAGGTAATTCGCGACACGCCCATCGACCAAAATTTTCAATCCAATTTTCGACGATATCTAGTTCTAGACTGAAGATATAGACGTGCGAAACGTCGATTTCGACACGCCGGGCGAAGCCTGTCGTTTCAACGATTTGGGCTTATCTTCGTGCGCCCGATTTGCGCGAGTCCGTGAATGCGTGTAAGTTATTTCCTTGCTGCCGCTCAGCGAGTGGTTCTCCTCCGGGGAGCTGCGAGGTGGGTGAGTGGTGGTGGTTTGAGAACTCAAGAGCGTGTTTGTACTACTTCTTTATAGTCAATGATTGCCAGTTCATTCCTCGCCTGATTGCCTGTCGTGGTGGTCGGGTACCCGGGAGGGTTTGATGAGGGGTGAGGTTTTTTGAGGGCGTCCTTCCTTAAGGACGTGCTCGTCAATTTTTGTTTTGAGAGTCATCTATTCGGATGCTTTTCATGAAGTTTTTTTGTGGAGGGTTCGATTCTGGCTCAGGATGAACGCTGGCGGCGTGCTTAACACATGCAAGTCGAACGGGATCCATCAGGCTTTGCTTGGTGGTGAGAGTGGCGAACGGGTGAGTAATGCGTGACCGACCTGCCCCATACACCGGAATAGCTCCTGGAAACGGGTGGTAATGCCGGATGCTCCAGTTGATCGCATGGTCTTCTGGGAAAGCTTTCGCGGTATGGGATGGGGTCGCGTCCTATCAGCTTGACGGCGGGGTAACGGCCCACCGTGGCTTCGACGGGTAGCCGGCCTGAGAGGGCGACCGGCCACATTGGGACTGAGATACGGCCCAGACTCCTACGGGAGGCAGCAGTGGGGAATATTGCACAATGGGCGCAAGCCTGATGCAGCGACGCCGCGTGAGGGATGGAGGCCTTCGGGTTGTAAACCTCTTTTATCGGGGAGCAAGCGTGAGTGAGTTTACCCGTTGAATAAGCACCGGCTAACTACGTGCCAGCAGCCGCGGTAATACGTAGGGTGCAAGCGTTATCCGGAATTATTGGGCGTAAAGGGCTCGTAGGCGGTTCGTCGCGTCCGGTGTGAAAGTCCATCGCTTAACGGTGGATCCGCGCCGGGTACGGGCGGGCTTGAGTGCGGTAGGGGAGACTGGAATTCCCGGTGTAACGGTGGAATGTGTAGATATCGGGAAGAACACCAATGGCGAAGGCAGGTCTCTGGGCCGTTACTGACGCTGAGGAGCGAAAGCGTGGGGAGCGAACAGGATTAGATACCCTGGTAGTCCACGCCGTAAACGGTGGATGCTGGATGTGGGGCCCGTTCCACGGGTTCCGTGTCGGAGCTAACGCGTTAAGCATCCCGCCTGGGGAGTACGGCCGCAAGGCTAAAACTCAAAGAAATTGACGGGGGCCCGCACAAGCGGCGGAGCATGCGGATTAATTCGATGCAACGCGAAGAACCTTACCTGGGCTTGACATGTTCCCGACGGTCGTAGAGATACGGCTTCCCTTCGGGGCGGGTTCACAGGTGGTGCATGGTCGTCGTCAGCTCGTGTCGTGAGATGTTGGGTTAAGTCCCGCAACGAGCGCAACCCTCGCCCCGTGTTGCCAGCGGATTATGCCGGGAACTCACGGGGGACCGCCGGGGTTAACTCGGAGGAAGGTGGGGATGACGTCAGATCATCATGCCCCTTACGTCCAGGGCTTCACGCATGCTACAATGGCCGGTACAACGGGATGCGACGCGGCGACGCGGAGCGGATCCCTGAAAACCGGTCTCAGTTCGGATCGCAGTCTGCAACTCGACTGCGTGAAGGCGGAGTCGCTAGTAATCGCGAATCAGCAACGTCGCGGTGAATGCGTTCCCGGGCCTTGTACACACCGCCCGTCAAGTCATGAAAGTGGGCAGCACCCGAAGCCGGTGGCCTAACCCCTTGTGGGATGGAGCCGTCTAAGGTGAGGCTCGTGATTGGGACTAAGTCGTAACAAGGTAGCCGTACCGGAAGGTGCGGCTGGATCACCTCCTTTCTACGGAGAATTCAGTCGGATGTTCGTCCGACGGTGTGCGCCCCGCGCGTCGCATGGTGCGATGGCGGCGGGGTTGCTGGTGTGGAAGACGTCGTTGGCTTTGCCCTGCCGGTCGTGCGGTGGGTGCGGGGTGGTATGGATGCGCTTTTGGGCTCCCGGATCGCCACCCCAGGCTTTTTGCCTGGCGCGATTCGATGCCCGTCGTGCCTGGGGGCCGGCCGTGTGCCGGCGCGATGGCGTGGCGGTGCGTGGTGGCTTGAGAACTGGATAGTGGACGCGAGCAAAACAAGGGTTTTTGAATCTTTGTTTTGCTGTTGATTTCGAATCGAACTCTATTGTTCGTTTCGATCGTTTTGTGATCATTTTTAGTGTGATGATTTGTCGTCTGGGAATTTGCTAGAGGAATCTTGCGGCCATGCACTTTCGTGGTGTGTGTTGCTTGCAAGGGCGTATGGTGGATGCCTTGGCAGACAGGACCGATGAAGGACGTTTGAGGCTGCGATATGCCTCGGGGAGCCGCCAACAGGGCTTTGATCCGAGGATTTCCGAATGGGGGAACCCACCGACCGTCATGGGTCGGTACCGGCTTCGGCCGGGGGGTACGCAGGGAAGTGAAACATCTCAGTACCTGCAGGAAAGGATATTCCGTGAGTAGTGGCGAGCGAAAGCGGATGATGGCCAAACCTTGCGCGTGTGATACCCGTCGGGGGTTGCGCGCGGGGTGTTGCGGGATCGCGTGCGCCGGCTCCGACGGGCCGGCCGGCAGTTGCAGAAAACCATGTGTCAGGGGAACCGGGTTGAATACCGGGCCGCAGAGGGTGAGGGCCCCGTACCTGAACGCGCATGGTCTGCCGATCGCGTCTCCCAAGTAGCACGGGTCCCGTGGAACCCCGTGCGAATCCGCCCAGACCGTTGGGTAAGCCTGAATATTCCTGTCTGACCGATAGCGAACGAGTACCGTGAGGGAAAGGTGAAAAGTACCCCGGGAGGGGAGTGAAACAGTCTCTGAAACCGTGCGCCTACAATCCGTCGGAGCCCTTTTGTGGGGTGACGGCGTGCCTATCGAAAAATGAGTCTGCGAGTCAGTGGCATGTGGCGAGCATAACCCGTGTGGGGTATGCGTAGCGAAGGCGAGTCTTAAAAGGCGTTTGAGTCGCGTGTCCTGGACCCGAAGCGGGATGATCTAGCCCTGAGCAGGTTGAAGCGCGGGTAAGACCGCGTGGAGGACCGAACCCACCTGGGTTGAAAACCGGGGGGATGACTTGGGGCTAGGGGTGAAAGGCCAATCAAATTCCGTGATAGCTGGTTCTCTCCGAAATGCATTTGGGTGCAGCGTCGGGTCATTACGTCCCGGGGGTAGAGCTACTGGATGCTTGCGGGCCCGTATCGGGTACCAACAGCAACCAAACTCCGAATACCGGTGACGCGTATCCCGGCAGTGAGTCGGCGGGGGATAAGCTTCGTCGTCGAAAGGGAAACAGCCCAGACCGTCGTCTAAGGTCCCGAAGCGTGTGCTAAGTGGGAAAGGATGTGGAGTCGCATAGACAGCCAGGAGGTTGGCTCAGAAGCAGCCACCCTTGAAAGAGTGCGTAACAGCTCACTGGTCTAGTGGTTCCGCGCCGACAATGTAGCGGGGCTCAAGCACACCACCGAAGACGCGGCAGTATTTTGTACTGGGTAGGAGAGCGTCCCATGAGGGGCGAAGCGGCCGTGTGAACGCGCCGTGGACTTCATGGGAGTGAGAATGCAGACATGAGTAGCGAGAGACGGGTGAAGATCCCGTCCGCTGGATGACCAAGGGTTCCAGGGCCACGTTCATCGTCCCTGGGTGAGTCGGGTCCTAAGGCGAGGCCGACAGGCGTAGTCGAATGGATGAACGGGTCGATATTCCCGTACCGGCTTTCAGCCGCCAAAACCGAGGCTTGGAGTACTAACCTCCGGGTCCGGGCTTACTGCTCCTTCGGGGGCGGGATGCCCTGGCCTGTTGGGACCGATCCTTGTAGTAGGTCAGCGCAGGAGTGACGCAGAAGGGTAGCCGGCCGCGGAGGTGGTCTTCCGTGGTCAAGCACGCAGGGCGTGGGACAGGCAAATCCGTCCCGCATGGGTCCGAGGTGCGATGATGGGGGCCTTATGGCCCGATATCCGGTGATCCCGGCTGCCGAGAAAAGCTTCGGCGTCAGGCTCAAAGCCGCCCGTACCCCAAACCGACACTGGTGGTCAGGTAGAGAATACCAAAGCGATCGAGCGAATCCTGGTCAAGGAACTCGGCAAATCACTCCCGTTCCTTCGGTTTAAGGGAGACCCCCGATGGTGAACACACTTGCTGTGGGAGCTTTTGGGGGTGGCACAGACCAGGGGGTAGCGACTGTTTACCAAAAACACAGGTGCATGCGAAGGCGCAAGCCGCTGTATATGCACTGACGCCTGCCCGGTGCCGGAAGGTTAAGAGGATCCGTCAGCCTTCGGGTGAAGCGGTGAATTCAAGCCCCGGTAAACGGCGGTGGTAACTATAACCATCCTAAGGTAGCGAAATTCCTTGTCGGGTAAGTTCCGACCTGCACGAATGGCGTAACGACTTCCCCACTGTCTCGACCAGGAGCTCGGCGAAATTGCAGTACGAGTAAAGATGCTCGTTAAGCGCAGAAGGACGAAAAGACCCCGGGACCTTTACTATACCTTGGTATTGGCATTCGGTGTGGATTGTGTAGCATAGGCGGGAGGCCGAGAGGCGCGGTCGCCAGATCGCGCGGAGCCGTAAGGTGAAATACCGCTCTGTTCGCATTGGATGTCTAACCTCGAACAGTCATCCTGTTCAGGGACAGTGCCTGGCGGGTAGTTTAACTGGGGCGGTTGCCTCCCAAAGAGTAACGGAGGCGCCCAAAGGTCCGCTCAGCCCGGTTGGCAATCGGGTGGCGAGTGCAAGTGCACAAGCGGGCTTGACTGCGAGGACGACGGTCCGAGCAGGGACGAAAGTCGGGACTAGTGATCCGGTGCCGGTGTACGGACGCGGCATCGCTCAACGGATAAAAGGTACCCCGGGGATAACAGGCTGATCATTCCCAAGAGTCCATATCGACGGGATGGTTTGGCACCTCGATGTCGGCTCGTCGCATCCTGGGGCTGGAGCAGGTCCCAAGGGTTCGGCTGTTCGCCGATTAAAGCGGCACGCGAGCTGGGTTCAGAACGTCGTGAGACAGTTTGGTCTCTATCCTCTGCGCTCGTTGGAATGCTGAGGAGGCCTGCCCATAGTACGAGAGGACCTGGGTGGACGAACCTCTGGTATGCCGGTTGTCACGCCAGTGGCACGGCCGGTTGGCTACGTTCGGAAGGGATAACCGCTGAAAGCATCTAAGCGGGAAGCCTGCTCCAAGATAAGCATTCCGTGGAACCTTCGAGTTCCTGTAGTCCCCATGCAGAACACGTGGTCGATAGGCCGGACGTGGAAGCCCCGCGAGGGGTGGAGCCGACCGGTACTAACGGACGAAAGGCAACACTAACATTCCAACCCCTGGCGGTTGGACCGCATCTTCCTCCTGCAAACGGCACCAGACGGCAATGAGCATTGTCTGGCCACAAGACGAAACATCGACATATCCGCGTCCGCTGTCCGGTTCCCAGGCCGCCACAGGCCGGCAGACCCCAGCGTCTGACCGTACAAGAGAAGATTTGCGGCGGCCATGGCCCAGGTGAGACGCCCGGTCCCATTCCGAACCCGGAAGCTAAGGCCTGGCACGGCGATGGTACTGCACCCGACAGGGTGTGGGAGAGTAGCACGCCGCCGCATCACACGTACAGGAAGCCCCTTGGAGCACACGCCCCAAGGGGCTTTCGCATACCCGAAACCGGCCCCGGCCCGAACCCGCACGGGCACCGGGACCTCCCCGCATACCCATGAGACCCACGCCCGGGACCATTCCCGGCCAGCCCCGACGGCGAGGCCGAACGACGCGGCGCGTCCGCGACCGTGGGAGCCCGACGCCCGGGCCCCCGGTCCGCCGCGCAGACAGCTCCCCTCCAGAGGGGAGCCAGAAACTGGCTTGGTTATGGGGTCGCTCTACACTGGCTTCTGCTATGCATTACTTCACCCCTAAACGTTGCGCTACGTCGAATAAAATCATGTATCACGATAAGGCGCAGGTTCAGCGTGCCGCTGATCAAAGCCTAATCGAGCGCGGAGTTGAGCTATGGGTGTACCGTTGCGAATTTTGCGGATGCTGGCATCTCACGCATCGCGATCCGCAATCCAGTTACCGGCATGTACCGCTGAACCAGCAACTCAAGCCACACAGTCGTAAAAAGGGCTACAAGCCACGTAGACGTTAGCGTCAGAAGCTCCACAGGCCTCGCCAACGCCGTGTCTGAGACAGGTTACGGTCCAAACACGTCAGGTCGTAGGCTGCTAAGCGTTCAGGGCGCTCGGACACACTTCGTCCAACACTTACATCACCTTGGTGTTTTCAAGGTTGCGGATAACCCAATCGTTGAAGCGAATTACCGGCTTGCGCAACATAAGTCCCAACAGCAATGAGGGGACAAGGAACAGTGCCAGTTTGCCCATGGAAACCCAGTATTCCATGCCGAATGAGCCTGCCATGGCCGAATGCATCGCATCCACCGCATAGGGGAACAGTAGCCATTTAGAAACGACCTGGAAGAACGTCGGCAGTGTTTCAATGGGGAATGTGCCGCCGGAACCGGCTACCTGCATAACCAGCAGTACTACGGCAATGGCTTTGCCGATATCACCGAACGACAGGGTCAGCGTATACACAATATTCGAGAACACCAGTGCAGACAACCACCCGACCATCAAGAACTGAATCGGATGCTCACACTGCACGCCGAGATAGAACATATCGCCCAGGCACACCAGCGTACCTTGCAGCAAAGCAAGGAAACCGAAAATCATGTATCGGCCGAAATATTCGTGGTGCAAGCGTAAACCGAACTGCCGCGCATTGCCGGGAGCCTCGGCACGCGGCTTCTTCAGCACATCCAACGCGGCGGCCGGTCCGGCAATCCGCCCGGCAATCATGGCCTCGCGAAGACCCACTTCCGAACCGAGCGGCAGATCATTGCCCAACCCTAAGATACGAGCCTTCTCATGGTCGGAAATCGATACTTTCAACATGGCGACCAGAATGATCGCACCGACCCAGATAGACAGAATCGTGTAGAACGGAGCCATCGCGGAACCATAGTTGGCAACGGGATAGAGCGCGATGCGGTCGACCGCTACGGGTGCCGCCAGCATGGAAGCAATGGCATCGGGCTTCGCAGAGGAAATCACAGACAGGTCGATGGTGCCGCCATTGGTGATAGAGGCGAGTTGGGAAGACAAGTTGTCGAGTTTCTTCGCCGAACGGGTCAAAGCGCTAGCTGCGTCAGTCAAGGCCGACTGGATGTCCGTCAGGCTGTCTGAAACGCCGCCAGAAAGACCTGACACGCTGCTTACGGTCGATGCAAGCCCGTCGATTACGGAACTTGCCTGCGTGGTCACTTCGTCCATGGACGAGGTCAGATTGTTCAGTTGCGGTTTCAGCGTGCTCTTGTACGTGTCTGAAGCCTGAGTAATCGATTGTTTGGCGGCAGCGATTTGTGATTTCAGATCTCGACGCGCTGTATCGGCATCGGCAGTACCGTTTGCTATGTGCGTGGCCGCATCGCCCAACGCGGTGGCGGCTTGCTGCATGCTCTGCTGCGCCTTTGTGGCTTGGTCTGCAGCCGCGTTCAGTTGAGCGGCAACGGTATCTCCGCCCACGGGCAGTGAAGCCGCTTGTTTGGCGAGATCTCGTAAAGCGGCGGCATACTTTCCAAAGCTGTCGGCCTGAGCCTCCACTTTGGATTGCATATCGGTTAGCTTGTTTGATATCTGTGAGGATTGTGAGCCCACATCGGCAAAAGCGGCATCGATTTGCTTGGCAATGGTGTCGTAGGATGAACCGGCCTGCTGCAATGCCGTACCGACGCCATCGGTGGCTCCGGACAATGCCTTGTCGAGGCTGGAGACGCCGTTGCGGGTCTGTTTCAACGCCTTTTTGGTTGTGGCCGCAGCTGAGCCTGTTGATCCCAGCAGCTTATCGGTGGAATCAATGATGCTGTTGGCGGCCCCGAGCAGATTGGCATAGGAATCCATCTGCGACGCAGTGCCGGTCAAACGAGACGACATGGTGGCAATATGACTGGAGGCGTTGTTGACGTACTGCTCCATTTGCGGGCTTTGCGCGTAATCGGCCACGTTGGAAACCAAATCCAGCGCCACGCTCGCCAAGGTCTTCACAAATGTCTGGTCGATGGTCGTGGCCACGGTGGTAGCACCCTGGTCGGTGATATGCGGAGCGATCGGATTGATTTTCTCATTGAGATAGTATTCGAGCTTGGCGTGCTTGATCTTCGGTGAAAACAGCGTCATCATATCGGAGCTGAAGCTCTTTGGAATAATCAGCGCGGCATAGTATTCGCCTGAGTTCACGCCATCGATGGCCTTAGCACGATCCACAAACTGCCAGTCAAGGTCATGATTGGCCCTGAGCGTATTGGTCACGGTTTCGCCGACGTTGATGGTGATCGGCATCAGATCGGACTTATAGCCCTTATCCACGTTTGCCACGGCGACCTTCAAGGCCTTGGTGTTGCCGTACGGGTCCCAGCTGGCGGCGATGTTGTACCAGGCGTACAGTGCCGGCACAATCACCAATCCCATAGCCACGATTACGGCGATCACATTGCGGGTGGCTTGGCGCACGTCACGTACGAATATTTTCCAGATAAGCTTCATCGTGCGCCTCCTTGCCCAGACTGCCCAGACTGACCGGACTGCTCGAACTGTGCGGTGTGCGCAGTCGGCTCGGCGGCCTGATCACTGAACGGTGTGAGTCGTTCAGTGGTTTCGCCGATATCCGGATTGCTGCCCATCGCCGCTTCGTGACGTCCGTGGCCGTGGAAACGCCGCCACGCATATCCGTTGAGCATCACATTGCGGAACTCGTCGGCACTCATGGCACTGACGCCAAGCTGCATGGCGTAGGTTTCGCGTGCGTATTCAACCACAATGAGATAGGCGTCGATAAGAATAATCGACAGAATCCAGGAGGTCAGCATGGCGATTTTCTCTTGGGTGACGAACAGCAGCACCAGGAATACGAACGGGAGTACGGTCAGCAATGTCAGACCGGCAACGATCATCTTTGGGTACCGCGCGAAGAACCGGTGCGCGCGATGGGCGATGATATCGCGCAGTTCCTTGCTGTCGGACACCGTGCGGAATACGGAGTTCAAGCTCACCTGTTCGTTCACCATGCTGTTGTGCTCGGTGATCATCAGGTCGGTACCTCCCAAACGATGGTCGAACAGCGCGTTCAGGTTCATCGCATACCGGCGTATGACAAGTCCCACGAAGAGTGCCGCCGGCAGATACCAGAACAGGTGCAGCATGTCGAGCCAGTAATGGTTCGCGTACAGGCCGGCAATCGGGCCGCGCATCGCGTTGATGCCGTAGGTAAAGGGCAGCCACGGGTGCAGTTCGCGGAAGAAGTTCGGCATCATTTCAATCGGATACAGGCCGGAGGCGCCGGGTATCTGCACAATGACCAGAATTACGGCGATGGCTTTGCCGATATGGCGGAACGCCACGGCCAGTGCGTAAATAATGTTGATGTATACGAACGAACAGAAGATCCCGGCCAAGATGAACAGCAGCGGATGCTCGCATTGGATGCCAAGCACCAGATCGCCGATGGTGGCGATGATGGCTTGCAGGAATCCGATGGTGACCAGCAGCAGCCAGCGGCCAAGATATGCTTGCGTAGCGGTGATACGGCGAATGCCCTCGCGGTCGACCTCAAGCTTGTAGATGGCGATTAGCACGAAACCGCCTACCCACAGTGCCAGATTCGTGTAGAACGGGGTGACTGCGGACCCGTAATTGTCGGTGGCATACACGACTTTCGTGGTCAGGGTGACGGGATTGCCCATGAAGTCGCCGAATCCCTTGTCATCCAGATGCAGCGTATCCCGGATTTTCTGGTAAGCGGCGGAACTATCGAGCGTGGCGATATCGGTGCGTACGGTGGCGACATCGCTGGCCACCTGGCGCAGCGAATCCTGCGTGCTGCTGATGGTGGTTTTTGTTTGGTTCAGGGTATCGACAAGCTGGTCGAACAGTCCGTCGGCCTGATCCAAGGTGCCGGATAACGAAGTCAACGTGCCATCCAGTGTGCCATTCAGGGCGGCGAAACTGTTCAATGATGAGGTGAGCGACGGCATTACGGTGCCGGTCAGCGAGCCGCGCGCGGTATTCAGCGCCGCGATGCCGCCGGTGGTGGTGTTGGTCATGGCTCCGGAAAGATTCGTGGTGGCGTCTTTACCGGAGTTGATGAACTGTGTGGTGTCGGTATGGAAAGTGTTGAGCTGTGTCTGCTGTTTGCTGATCAATGAGTCGAGCGCATCGATTTGTTTCCAGATGTTCTGGCCGACTGGGTCGGTGGTGTCTTTGCCGATGCCGGCTTTGGTCAGCGCGTCTTTCAGATCGCTGATTGACGTTTGGGTGGCATTCAGTGGGGCCGAAAGTGTGTTGGTGATGGTGTCGACGGAGTTCTGCGCGCTGTTGAAGGAGCCGGTGATGCTGCCGGCGGCGTTGTTGACGTGAACGGCCAGTCCGGAGAGTTGTGCTGAACTGGTGTCGAGCGCGCCGACCAGTGTGGTGGAGAAGGCTTGTGACCCGGCCTGTGTTTCCGTCAACAGTGTGCCGGACTGGCGGGAGGCCTTCTGCGCGGCCGCGACGGTCTGCTTGAGTGAGGCGGTGGTCTGTTTGGCGTCGGCGAGAATCGTGTCTGATTGGGCCAGCGTGTCCTGTAAGTCGGTGAGTGAATCCTGAACGGTGTTCAGCGTGGACATCACCGTATTGAGATCATTGATCGTATCGTGCTGGACTTTGCCGGTGGCTTGGTCGAGATCGCCTCCCGCTTCGGAAACGGCCGAGGCAACGGTGGTGGCTACCGTGGTGACGAAGGCGGAGTTGATCTGCTCGTCGATGGTGGTGGCACCGGTGTCGGTGATTTTCGGCGCGATCGCGTTCTTCTTCTCGTTGACGTAATACTTGATTTTTGGCTGTTTGGAGGTTCCGGTCACCGATTCGACCAGGCTGGTGCTGAAATCCTTGGGCAGCACGATGGCTGCATAGTATCCGCCGGTCTCCACGCCGTGGACGGCCTGTTCCTCATTGTCTACGAAGCGCCAGCCGAGTTCGTCGTTCTGCTTGAGTTTCTTGACGACCTGCCGGCCCGCATCGAGATGGCCGACCAGATCGTTGGTGGTGCCTTGGTCTTCATTGGCTACGGCCACTTGCAGATTGCCGGTGGCTGAATAGGGATCCCAGTTGGCGAGAATGTTGAACCATGCGTACAGCGAGGGCAGCATTGCTACGCCGAGCGTCACCACAACGGCAACGGGATTGCGTAAGATACGTCTGCAATCGCGTAGAAAGACTTGCCAAACCGTCCGCATCCAGTCCCTCTTTTCCGGTTCGTAATCATTGCGGCCACATGCAGTCTATTCCCACCACTGGTGCGAATACTGCTGGTTTGGCGGGTTTTCTTGCAAAACTGGCCGTTGGTTGTCCGCATAATGGGACTGATATGTGAACGTTTGTTGATGGTGCGACACCGGCGGGATGGTTGTGCAATTTTGCCGGTATCCGGTGATGAAATGTTGAGGTGTTGGAACTGAGTCGTCGCAGTGCTGAGGCCGAGACGACTCAGTGACGAGCCTATCCGAGGCTATCTCGTTGGTTCTGGTCTCACTGATCCAGACGGAAGCCCTGAGCGGCGGCCTTGTCGAGCAGTGTCTGATGGCTGACATCCTGCCGACTGATCGTGGCGACCTGATCGCTGAAAGCGTCCACCGGACGGTCGGCTTGGCGCAGATCGTAGTACCGGTGAACTTCCTCGTCGAAGGCGGGCAGCTGGTCGAGTACGCCATCGGCGTCAGCCGGGTAGGTGTTCTCGAAGAACTGCATCGTGCGCGGCATGCGCGGCTTGACGGTCGGGTTCTGATCGGGCTTGCCGATGGCCAGACCCAGCACCGGATACGTGTATTCCGGCAGATTCAGCACGTCGATAAGGCCGGGGATGTTGTTGAGCAGAGAGCCGAGAATCACGCAGCCCAGTCCCAGCGAATAGGCGGCGGTCTCCATGGCGTGCAGGGCCAGCACTGCGTCGTTCTGAGCTTGGGTGAAGCGATAGCTGTACTTGAGATGGAATTCGTCGGAAGCGGGATCGATACCCTTGCGTTCGGCGATGCGTGCGTTGCGGTGCTCGTCGATGACGAACACGTACAGCAACGGCGCGGTGGCGATATACGGCTGATGGCCGAATTCGGCGAGCTTGGCTTTGGTGGCCGGGTCGGTGATACGGATGGCGGACCAGTCGTTAAGGAACTGGCTGGACGCGGCATGTTGGGCGACGGTTTCGAGCGTGGCGCGGGTATCGTCGTCGATGGCCTCGTCCTTGAACTTACGGATGGAGCGGCGGCCCAGAAGAGCCTCGATTGTTGCGTTGGTAACCATGGCTTTATTGTCGCACGGCAGACGCCGGACGTCACGGTGGATTACCTCACAGTGAAATGCCGATATTGTGTGGCGGAACTGTGCTGGACTGATGGTTCCTGTCGATTGACTGATGGTTCCTTGACGAAATTCCAGCGATGAGTCATCAGTCAGCCAACAGAAACCATCATCCAACCGGGGGATTAGCGGCTGGGCTTGCGATGGCGGTGGTCGACGAACGCCTTGGAGCCCCGATCCGACAGCTGCGAAACCACTGCGCCGAGTGCGGCCGAAACGGCGGCGAATGCCAGACTCATTGCCAGACTTTGCGGCGCGTCTGCCGCCAGTCCCTTGCGCAGATTGCGTTTGCTTGTGCCCTTGTCCCATATCATCTGGAATGCTTTGCCGGCAACCAAGCCTGCCAGCGCTGGGACTGCCGACTTGATGAGCTTGTCGCCCAGAGAATCAGGGTCGTTGAGCCGGTCCTCGCGCAGCCTGTTGACCTTCTCGTCGATGCGGTGCAGGCTGTCGACCGCGCGGTCGGCGCTGGAGGGGAAGTCGGTGTTCGTTTCGTCGCTCATGACTCTCAGTCTAATAGCATCTCAATCATCTCAGCGCAAAAGATGGGCGTTAATGGTGGAGTCATGAACGAGCGCAGACTAGAGTGGAGGCATGAGCGAACAGAACGTGAACGGCACCGTTGCCGTCGAGAACTCTCGTGGCGGCAATGGATTTTTGGTGTTGCTGCGCCACGGCCAGACCGTGTGGAGCGAATCCGGGCAGCATACCGGGCGCACGGACATCCCGTTGACCGCGGTCGGCGAGCAGCAGGCAGCGGATGCCGGAAGGCGCCTGCGCGAGGCCTTCCCCGAAGGATTCAGCCAGGGCTGTGTGTTTTCCAGTCCGCTGAAGCGGGCGTGCCAAACCGCTGAATTGGCTGGTTTTGCGGACCACGGTGTGTTGGACGGCATCGCTGAATGGGATTACGGCCGAGCCGAGGGGCGTACGCGCCAGCAGGTGAGTGAGGCCAGCGGTTTTGAATGGGATGTGTGGCGTGACGGGCCGCGCTCGCTGACGCCCACGCTGGAGGGCGACTGGGTCGAGACCTTGCCTTCGGGCGAACAGGTGCCGGTCCATGCCGGGCCTGGCGAGACGCTGGAAGAAGCGGCGGCACGCGCCAAGAGCGCCATCGACGAGATTACGCCGCTGCTGAAAGACGGCCATAATGTGCTGTTGGTGGCTCATGCGCACATCCTGCGCATCCTCACCTCGCAATGGCTGGGCGTGGACCCGCATTTCGCGCGGTTGCTGCGTTTGGATACGGCGCACTACTCGGTGCTCAGCGTCTATAAGGGAGATAACGTCATCGAACGGTGGAACGCCTAGCCCCGGTTGCGCTGTGATTACGCTGGCCTGCCTGCTGCTGCGGGCGGGCCTTTATTGTTTGTGGTGGGAATTGCGGTATGTCGATAAATGATTTGCAAACGATAGCGTCGCCGTGTTGTTTTTTTGATGGGTATAAGTGGCAATCGATTGCCATGAAAGATATGTTAGCGCTCTCATAATTGCGAACGCTTGCATTGCGATAATGAGGCAAAAATGACCGAATTAATGGGATATTTGTTGACAATGGCCTGAAAATGATGATTTATGACGCGCCGATATTGCTATCGTTTGCAAAAAGAAGCAAACCGTTGCACAATAGTGCATGTCGATAGTCATAAAGGTGCGTGTTAGCGTACCTGTCCTGACCGGGGATGGCCGGGTCGACGATGAAAGAGAAAGGTTCGATGATGAATCGTACAGTGAAGTCAGCGGTCGCAGTGGCGGCCATCGCTGCAATGTCCCTCGGAACCCTTGCCGCTTGTGGAAGCTCCACTTCCGGCGACGACTCCAAGGGCAAGGTCTACTACCTGAACTTCAAGCCGGAAGCGGCTGATCAGTGGGCCGCTCTGGCCAAGGAGTACACCAAGGAGAAGGGCGTTGATGTCAAGGTCCAGACCGCGGCCTCCGGCACCTACGAGCAGACCCTGAAGTCCGAGATTGCCAAGACCGAGGCCCCGACCCTGTTCCAGGTGAACGGCCCGGTCGGCTACCAGAACTGGAAGAAGTACACCGCCGACATGTCCAACACGGATGTGTATAAGGAACTCACCAACCAGGACGTGGCCCTGAAAGACGGCGACAAGGTGGTCGGTGTGCCGTACGTGATGGAAACCTACGGCCTGATCTACAACAAGGACATCCTTAACAAATACTTCGCGCTGGATGGTGCCAAAGCCACGTCCATGGACGAAATCGACAACTTCGACACCCTGAAGGCCGTGGCTGACGACATGCAGTCCCGCAAGGACGAGCTTGGCATCAAGGGCGCGTTCACCTCCGCCGGCTTCGACTCCAGCTCCGACTGGCGATTCAAGACCCATCTGGCCAACCTGCCGCTCTACTATGAGTTCAAGGACGACAACGTCACCGAGCAGCCGGCCACCATCAAGGGCACTTATCTGCCGAACTACAAGAAGATCTTCGACCTGTACATCACCGACTCCACCACCGACCCCACCCAGCTGAGCGCCAAGACCGGCGATGATGCGAACTCCGAGTTCGCGCTCGGCGAGGCTGCCTTCTATCAGAACGGCACCTGGGCTTGGACCGACCTGCAGAAGGCCGG
>CDZT01063818.1_pt1 | contig 16020 bp, 20 predicted proteins | sample 557531 | NCBI WGS metagenome assembly CDZT01 (sample SAMEA3182066, study PRJEB8094) | gut metagenome | biome: human; feature: gut; material: Stool; isolation source: human stools | place: Canada | collected 2013-03-05
GACCTCATCCTTACCAAGGATGCACTCTACCGACTGAGCTACAAGGGCGTGCTCAACGAAGAAGACTTCTACGGAAAAACTCCCTCGGGGTCAAGCGATTTTTTCATTTTTTGCCGAGAAAAATTTTCAAGCTAATAACATAGTGGAATATAACGATTAAATTATAGAACTTTGAGCGGGTAAGCCGGGCATAGGGGCTTGCAACGTCCGGCCAGCAGCGCGTGCGGCAGTTTTGGGAAAAAATCTCGGCGCCTGCGTGACAAGCGATGGCGGCAGAAGGGCACGGACGTGGCCTCTGATGACCACACCATCTGCCGCATGCGGCCGGGCGGCACCGGCGCAGGCGGACACACGGGAGCCATGCAGGGAAAGGAGCATACGGAGATCCCGCTGACCCATCATTGGCAAGAGGGCTTTTACGCAGGATGAAGGGGCAGACAGCCTTTGCGTGAACGGCCTTTTCACGGACAGTCAGCGCACTGCCCGTGGCGGGGCAAGGGGGAAAGGCAGGGGAAGAAGGAGGGGAGACGCCCACAAAAGAGCGAATCAAGACTGGGGCCCGCAGGTCGCACCTTTCGGGCAGACCACGGACCCAGATAAACGTTTTAGGGGGGATGCGGGTGCAGGGGGAAGGGAGACCCTTTTTCAAAAGGGGCCCCTTCCCCTGCCAAAAGAATTCCCTAACGCTGTTCCAGCAGACGCATGATGCCCCGGAAGAGGGCGCGGCGGGCGTGGGGCGGACGCCGGTCGTCTTCCTTGCGGGCTTCGGCCAGCAGTTTTTCCAGCTCCGGGCGTCCCGCGGCTTCGGCATCGGGCCAGGGGAAGGCCGCCAGAAGATCCTCCACGTCCGCCTCGGCAGCGGAGAGCAGCTTTTCCCGCCACTGTTCGGCCAGGTGCAGACGGGCGGCATCGGCCTGCTGGCCGTTCTTGCGGGCCTCGATGGCTTCGGCCAGCGGCCCGGCGTCCACCTCGCGCATGAGGCGGCCTATGAACTGCAGCTGGCGGCGCTTGCCTTCACGGTTGCTGATGCGGGCATACAGGCGCAGGGCCTCCAGCAGATCGGGCGTCAGGGGCAGCCTGTCCAGTTCGTTGACGGGCAGCTTGGTCAGCTCGGCGCCCAGATCCTGCAGGGCCGAGCTCTGGCGCTTCTTGGCCGAGCGGCTGAGCTGTTCGGGGGCTTCCTGCCCGTTGGTCTCCACATCCCATTGATATTGTTTCTTGCGCGGCATCTTAGAGCACCACTCCCAGGATGACGCCCACCAGCACCAGCGGCGAGATGATGCCGTTGAGGGTGAAGAAGACCATGTTCACGCGGCTGAGGTCCTGCGGACGCATCAGATGATGTTCCCAGAACAGGATGGCGGACACACCGGCCCAGAGCACATACCAGGGCCAGGCCAGTCCGGCGGCGATACCGGTCAGGAACAGGAAGATGGACGTGACGGCATGGGAGAAACCGGCAATGGCCAGCGCGGTGTCCGGGCCGTAGACCGAGGGCACGGAGCAAAGGCGGAAGGCCACGTCGAAATCATAGTCCTGGAAGGAATAGTAGATGTCGAAGGCGCCCACCCAGAAGGTCACGGCAAAGAAGAGCATGATGGGCCCCATGGCCAGGCCCTCGGGATTCACGGCCAGGGCACCGGCCAGCGGCGCCAGGCCAAGGGTGGCCCCCAGCCAGAAGTGGCAGACGGCCGAGAAACGCTTGGTCAGGCTGTAGACGGCGGCAAAGATCAGGGCAGGCACCGAGAGGATGAGACAGACCGTGTTGATGGCCGCACAGGCCAGCACGAAGATGGCCGCCATGACCAGGGAGAAGATCCAGGCCTGGCGCACGCTGATCTCGCCGGTGACCAGATGGCGGTTGGCGGTGCGGGGGTTCTCGCGGTCAAAGGGCAGGTCGAAGATACGGTTGATGCCCATGGCGAAGGAACGCACGCCCACCATGGCGATGGTCAGCAGGACGAGCTTGTCCCACGGCGGCATGCCGCCGGCGGCCATGACCGAACCGGCCCAGGCGTAGGGCAGGGCGAAGATGGAGTGCTCGATGCGGATCATGCGGCAGAAGGAGACGAAGCCGCGGACGGAAAAACGTCCGCACAGCGCCCCCGGCCGGCAGGAAGGCAGGGAAAAACGGGGAAGAGTGAATTTGGGCAGTTTCATCAGGGATTAACCTCCACAGTCGGCGGGATCGCCGTGCAACTTGTCCAGCGCATGGGGCAGGGCGGGCAGGACAGCTTCCAGATTCTCCACGACAGCTTTGCGGCTGCCGGGCAGGTTGATGATGATGCTTTGTCCCAGCACGCCGGCCACAGCGCGGGAGATGGCCGCATGGGGCGTCTTGGCCAGGCTGGCCTGCATCATGGCCATGCTGAAGCCGGGCAGGGGATAGTCCAGCACCGCGGACGTGACCTGCGGCGAGATGTCGCGCGGGCCCACGCCCGTACCGCCGCTGGTGCAGATGACGTCATAGCCCTGGTTCAGGGCCAGATCCACCAGCAGGGCGCGCAGCTGCACCGCATCATCGGGCAGCAGGAAGCCCTGGCTGTGGCACAGGGGCAGGGTATCGGCCACCAGGGCGGCCATGGCCGGGCCGCTGGTATCGTCGCGCATGCCCTGGGAGCCCTTGTCCGAAAGGGTCACCCAGGCCAGGGCACGGCCCGTGCGCCGCGTCTCGAGGCTGATCTCGCCCATGGGCAGATCCACCAGGGCGCGGGTCATCAGGCATTGCAGGGCGTGGCCGCCGTCATCGGCGGGCAGCCAGCAGCGGCCCGTGACGCGCAGCAGTTCCACATCGTTCGCATCATACAGGCCGGTGCCCACAGGGATGAAGGGGCACTGGCGCACCAGCGGGGACGCCAGACGATGGCTGGGCATCCCTGCGACCCGGGCCACGGACAGGGGCATGAGGCCCCCGGCGGAACAGGCTCGCAAGGCAACAGAAAGTTTCATGCATCCTCCACAAACTGCCGGGACGGCAGATAACGGCCGCTATTGTAGCGGCAAGCACAATAAGTTACAAGGACGGCAGCCGCGGCCCGTTCCCGGTGTCCGGCAAGATCAGAAAAGGAGTTTTCATGTCCACCACCCGCAGCCAGGACCAGACGCAGCACCTGCATGTGCTGGGGACCGGCAAGATGCCCGAATTGCAGGGCGGCCCCAGTACGGCGCTGCTGGAATCCTTCCCCAACCGTTACCCCCAGCGTCCCTACGTCATCAGCATCGCCTTCCCCGAGTTCACGTCCCTGTGCCCGGTGACGGGGCAGCCGGACATGGGCACCATCACCGTGGAGTACATCCCGGACCAGCTGTGCGTGGAATCCAAGAGCTTCAAGCTCTACATGTTCGCCTTCCGCAACCATCAGTCCTTCATGGAGACCATCACCAACACGGTGCTGGAAGACCTGTGGACCGTGCTCGAACCCTGCTGGTGCCGCGTCAAGGGCCTGTTCGTGCCCCGTGGCGGTACGCGCATCCATGTCTTTGCCGAGCAGTTCAAGGTCATGCCCGAGGAAAAGGACGCCGCCGTCCGGGCCGCTGTCCAGGCCTGGCGTACGGAAAGCGATCCGCACAGACCGTAACGCAGCTCCCTCCGGCAGGGCGCCATTTCCTGCCGGAGGCTTTTTTCGATGTGCCGCGTGCCCGGTCCCGGTCCCAGCCGGCACCGGGACGTCTTTTTATTAAGGATATGCCCATGAGCCTTTCGCACGGCAATGCTCTCCGCCCTTCAGGCGGTGCCCGTATGGCCCGCACGGCCGGGATGCTGGCGTTGTTCACCCTGCTTTCCCGCCTGCTGGGACTGGTGCGCGACATGGGCATGGCCTGGATGGTGGGCTGCGGGCCGGTGGCCGATGCCCTGGTGGCGGCCCTGCGCCTGCCGCATCTGCTGCGCCGCCTGCTGGGCGAAGGCTCTTTGTCCATGACGCTCACGGCCTGGCTGGTGCGGCACGATGTGGCGCAAGGCCAGGGGGATCCGCTGCCCGCTCTGGCCTCCGGCCTGTTCCGGCGCATCGTGCTGGTGCTGGGCGGCCTTGTCCTGCTGGGCATGCTGGCAGCGCCGCAATTGCTGGCCTTTCTGGCGCCCGCGCTTTCTCCTGAAGCCTTGGCGGAGGGCAGCAGCCTGCTCCGCCTTTGCCTGCCCTATGTTTTGCTGGCGGGGATGGCGGCCCTGGGCATGGCGGTGTTGCACTGCCGCGAAGTTTTCTGGCTGCCCGCGCTTTCGCCCGTCATCTTTAATGTGGTGGTCATCAGTGCCATGCTGGCGGGCTGGCTGGCGGGAGGCACAGAGACTGTCCCGGCGGCACTGGCCGCGGGCATGAGCGCCGGGGGCCTGGCCCAGTGGCTGGCCCAATGGGGCTATGCCCGTCATGTATTCCCGGCGACCGCCATGGAGCGTCCGGCCGCCGCGCCCTCCGGCCGTGAGCTGTGGGGCTGCCTGGGGCGCTTGCCCCTGGGCCTGCTGGGGGCCGCCGCGCCGCAGCTGGTGATGCTGGCGGCCATGGGGCTGGCGGTGGGCAGCCAGATCGCGGGCCTGTACTATGCCGAGCGCCTGCTGGAGCTGCCGCTGGGCCTGATCGGTGCCTGCCTCGGCATGGCCAGTTTGCCGCGTTTGAGCCGTCTGGCCGGAGAAAAAGATTTTGCCGCCTTCCGGCGGGACATGGCCCTGGCCTTGCGCTGGGCCACGCTTTTGTCCCTGCCTGCGGCGGCGGGGCTGTGGGCCGTGGGCCCCTGCCTTGTGGAGGTCCTGCTGCATCACGGGGAATTCGATGCCACGGGGGTGCGGCAGGTGACCCTGGCCCTTTGGGCGTACCTGCCCTGCCTGCCCGCCTGCGCGGTGAGCCGCTGCCTGCTGGCGGGCTGCAACGCCCTGGGCGACGTGCGCCTGACGGCCTTGTCCTCGCTGCTTGCCGTTGTTTTTACGCTTGCAGGCGGGGCGTGGCTGTTACATAGTATGGCAAGGGACATATATTTTTGTTTGCCGGCTGCGGCGGCCAGTGCGGCCCTGTGGGGACAGACCGTCTGGCTGTGGCGGGGGCTGCGTCGACGTTTGCGGCCTTTGCTGCCCGCGCCGGCGCTTCTGGACGGCATGGCCTGTCTGCGGCATGTGCTGGCCGCGGGCGCGGCAGCCGCAGGTGCCCTGATCGTCCTGCGCCTGTGCGGCATGGTCTGCCCGTTGCAGGAGCTGCTGTCCGTAATGCCGGTCCTGTTGCCCGGGCTGCCCGCCATGGCGGGCCTGGCTCTGTCCATCGGGGCCGGATGTTGTGCCTGGGGGAGCGCCCTCGTTCTGCTTGGGGACGCCGATACGCGTATGCTGGCACATAAGCTGCGCACAAAATTGCAAGGAGATTCCCGCTCGTGAAGCGGTCAGTTCTTATTTTCCTGACCAGATACCGCCGCTGGGTGGCCCTGGCCTGCTGGCTTTTGGCCATATTGCTCTTTCTGGCGCAGGCAGCGTGGAACATCATGGCTGAACGCGATGCCGCACAGAACCGTCTGCAGAACGAGGCAGGCCGGGTGGCCAGCCGTTTCACCCATCTGCTGGGACTGCACGGGGAACTCACCGCCGTTTCCACGGACGCCCTGGTGACGGGGCTCATGGAGGATCAGCGCCTGTACGCCGTGACGGTGCAGGTGGGGGACAGTCTTTTTTCCGGCCAGCGCCGCAATGAGCACTGGGAGGCCGTGCCCTGGGACGGCGAGATCACGGAGAATACCGTGCAGGGCATGAGCCCGCTGCGCCGGGAAGGGCAGCCCGTGGGCACGGTGGAGGTCTATCTTGCCCGCCGCCTGGTGCAGGAAGGTTCGGACAAGGTCATGCAGCGCGAGACCTGGCGCTTCATCATCAATACGCTGCTGCTCAGCGTCTTTCTGGCGGCGCTGTACTGGCACTGGGGCGATCTGAGGCGCCTGCATTCTTTGGGGCTGCAGCTTTTGCGCAAGCAGGGAGATCCGGAGCCGGAAAAATCCGACGACCGGAAGTGGCGGCCCGTCTCCGGTGAGGATGTCGCCGCCCCCGAGGACGCTCTGCCGGTGGATGCCATCCGCGGCAGGCATTTCCAGCAGGGGAACCCCGCAAGCTGGCATATGACCGCGGCCCTGTTCCGCCAGACCTTTGCCCATGCACCCATGCTCATGATGCGCCTGTATGCGGAAGATGAGCTGGAAGGGCTGTGCCATCTGGGGCGGATGCTGCTTGCCGCAGCGCCCTGCCTGGGGGCTGTGCGCCTTGAGGACAGCGCCCGCGAGATGCTCGATGCGCTGGAGGATCCCGGCTGTGAGGCGCGTGCGCTGGCCGTGGAGACCTGTGCGGCTGATCTTGAAGAAGTTTTGCAGGCCCTGAGCGGGGCCGCAGTGAAATAAGGAGAGACTATGGGCTTTTTTTCCGCAGTAAAAAAGTTTTTTGGTGGGGGCACCGAGGAAACGAAAGAAACGCAGGCCGCGGCAGTCGAGAAGGAAGCGGTCGCAACGTCTGTTGCCCCGGAGGAGCCTGCCGCTGATACCGGGAGCGCCGTAGCGGAGCCGGAAAGCACGCCGGAACCGGAGAGCGTCCCGGCGGCTGAAGAAGTCGTTGCCCCTGCTGAAGACGCATCTGCGGACGAGGTCCCGGAAGACGAGGCCGCCCCCGTTGCCGGGGATGTCGAACAGGTGGCGCCGGAAGCTGAAGCCGTGGTCGCGGATGAGCCCGTGGTGGAAGTGCCCGCCGCTGAAAGCGATGGCCCTGCCGCCGGAGCCGCAGAGGAGGGCGGGAGCGTCGAGGCTGCCGTGACGGTGGCGCCTGCCGACCAGCCTGCGGCGTCCGAAGCTCCAGCAGAAGCCGAGAGCACCGTGGCGGAAGGGGAACCTGTGGCGGAAGCTGAGGTGCCGACGCTTCTGGATGAGTCCTCCGTGGAGGCCGAAAGCGAACCGGTCGCCGAAGCGGAAGAAGCCCCGGCTGCTGTGATGGAAGATGAACTCCCTTCGGTCGAGGAGCCTGTGACGGAAGCGGCTGCCGAGGCTGCGGCGCCGGAAGAAGCTTCCGGTGATGCCGCTGCAGAAACGGGTGCTCCCGAACAGGATGGCGTCAGTTCGGAAGCGATTGCTTCGGAAGCTGAGGCTGCGGAAGCCGAAGTTGTCGAGATGTGCGAGGAGCCTGCTGGCGTTGATGCCGCTCCCGTGGATGTTGTGGAAGAATCCCCTGCAGAAGAGGAAGAGGCCCCTGCCGAAGCGGAAGCTGTGGCTGTCGAGGCTGAGACCGTTGTGGAGACTGCCCAGGAAGAGGAAGAAGAACCGCTGCCTGAGGCCGTGACCGGGGCCGATGCCGTCGTGATGGCTGATGCGGCCGGTGACGATACGACCACTGTGACCCCTGTTGAAGCCGACGAAGCTGCCGCTGAAGAAGCTGACGACGCCGGGACGGATGTCGCGGAAGAGGAAGCTGCCCGCGACGAGGTCCGCGAAGAAGCGGAAGAAAAGCCCGAAGCGTCTGCGCCCCGTCGCAGCTGGTGGCAGCGCATCTTCGGCAGTGACGAAGATACGGCCCGGCCGGAAGCGGCTGCCCCTGCTGGCGAGGCTGAAGAAACGCCTGTTGCGGTGGAGCAGGAGGCGGGCGAAGACGTCCATTCTGAAACTGCCGTAGCGGAAGCAGGTACGGATGAACGTGTCGCGGCTGCCGCTGAAAGCACGGAACAGGAACCTCCGGCCGAGGTGGAAAAAGACACGGAGAGCGCTGCTACGCCGGACCAGGACGAGCCCGTCGCTGAGGTCGTGGCCGATGCGGCCCTTGCCGCCACTGCCGTTGCTGCGGCGGCTGCCACGGCCGAGCGTCCCACCGCGCCCGCGCTGGAGACCTGCGGTCTTGATCCCGCTCTGGCCCAGTCCATGATCCTGCGTCTGCGCGAGGCCGAACCGCGCCTCTCCGTCTGGCTGGGCATCGTGCTGGAAGGTGTGGAAGAAGCCGGGGACGAACTTTGGAAGCGTCTGCGCTTCCTGCTGCGTTCGCTGGATGCGCCCGCCGCCGAAGTGGACGCCTTCGTGGATGATTTCCGTGGCTGGCTGGAGCGTATGGAATATGTGCAGCTGGACGAATTCCGCTCCGAGTTGCAGTATCGCCTGACCCTGGCCCTGGACATGGAGGACGAGGAAGACGAGCGCAGCCGCCTGTTCCTCAAGATCAGCGAAGGCCTGAGCCGTACCCGCGAGCAGTTCTCCCGCCGTCTGGACAGCCTGTTCAGCAGCCACGGCGAACTCAACGAAAGTTTCTGGGAAGAGCTGGAAGAGCTCTTCATCATGGCCGACCTGGGCTACGAACCTTCGCTGGAGCTGGTGGAGCGTCTGCGTGAACGGGCCCGCAAGGAGAACGTGACCCGCGTGGAAGACGTGCGCGGCCTGCTCATGGCCGAAGTGGACGAGATCTTCCGTCTGCCGCGTCGTATCAGCGCCGTGAACCCGCCCGAAGTGGTGCTCTTCATCGGCGTCAACGGCGTGGGCAAGACCACCACCATCGCCAAGCTGGCCCACCGCGCCCGCATGCAGGGCAAAAAGGTCATGATCGCCGCGGCCGACACCTTCCGTGCGGCGGCCATCGAGCAGCTGCAGGTCTGGGCCGAACGCGTGGGCGCGCTCTTCCATGCCCGCCCCGCCGGTTCCGATCCGGCCTCCGTGGCCTACGAAGCCATGGACCGCGCCCTGGCCGAAAAGGTGGACATCCTCTTTGTGGATACCGCCGGCCGCCTGCAGACCAAGGTCAACCTTATGGAAGAGCTGACCAAGATCCGTCAGGTGCTGGGCAAGAAGCATGAAGGCGCGCCGCACCGCTGCATCCTGGTCATCGACGCCACCACCGGCCAGAACGCTCTTTCGCAGGCCAAGCTCTTCAAGGAAGCCGCCGGTGTGGACGAGCTCATCCTCACCAAGCTGGACGGTACGGCCAAGGGTGGCGTGGCCATCGCCGTGGCCATGCAGGAAAAGCTGCCCATCACCTATGTGGGCCTGGGCGAAAAGCTCGAAGACCTGCGGCCCTTCAACGGTGCCGACTATGCCCGCGCCCTGCTGGGCGACCTGGATCAGGGCAAGTAGCGCTGATTTTAGTATGATGTAGACGAGAGGGGGGCTTTTCCTGCTGGGGAAAGTCCCCTCCCGCTTTTTTTGGGAAAAAACGCTGTACCGGGCTGTGGATCTCGCCCGCTATCCTGGGCAGCCGTCACATCCCGCTCCCGGATCTTGCGGGAGGAAGGCCTCCAACAATCGAAGCAACAATTTTTCGTCACGCTGTTTGCCTCTGCGGCAGGGGGCGCTTGGGGCAGCCCCCGATCCGTGATGTCGCTGGGGATTTTTTTTGCTTCATGGGGCTACAGGTCGTGTTTTTGCGCTTCGGCCTGTGAGAAATTCCCCACTCCGGCGGATGGCAATATATATTTTATGACATGCCTCCTTTATCCGCGTCTGAGCTCCGTTTTTTTCTTGCCGGAACGGGAAAATCAGCAATAGCGCGAAAAAAAAATCCCTCTCGCAGTGAAAAAAACTTGACGCATCGCCCCATTCCCGATAGAAGGAACCTCGCCTTGAGCAACAAGGCTGTTCCCTGGACGGCAGGGAAGGGCAGATTGAGTCTGTCCTGATGCACCCAAAGCGGTCGCTCCGCGGCGGGTTTTGACATGTGCAGGCGTTACCAGATGCCGAGACAATGTCGAGCCGTTCCAGCCCACACAGCGGATCCCACCTGGCGATCAGGTGACCCCGGGCTGTAAAGGTAAGGGGGGATGTTCCCCCATTTGGTGACCCTGCGGGACCACCCTCGTCACTGCTTCAGTCAGTGACAGGCCTGGGCTACGCCGGGAAGCATCACACGGATGATGCAGGCACGCTCAGGCGTCCGTACCTTCCGATATATCTGATTCCTTCAGATTCTGTGATGTGCGCTGCTTCAAGCGCTTCTCTTCCCCAAGTTGTTGCCCAGTCTCCCCAACGGGTGAGGCCGACCTTCGGGCCCGTGGTTTTTGGCCCGCGCAAAGCTGTTAAGAAACCTGCGCCGAACCCAACCGGCCAGGATTTTTCAAACGGAGTAGGCAACAATGACGACAGTTAGCAGTGATCGCATTCGGATCAAGCTCAAAGCCTACGATTACCGCATCCTGGACAAGGCTGTTGCGGAAATCGTGGATACGGCGCGCAATACCGGTGCCGGTGTGGCCGGGCCCATCCCGCTGCCCACCAATATTCATAAGTACACCATTCAGCGTTCCGTGCATGTGGACAAGAAGTCCCGTGAGCAGTTCGAAATGCGCATCCACAAGCGGCTTATGGACATCCTTGAACCCACGCAGCAGACCGTTGACGCCCTCGGCAAGCTTTCCCTGCCCGCTGGCGTGGACGTTGAAATCAAGCTCTAGTGAGAGGCAGTCATGGCTGAGAAAATGGGAATTTTGGGTCGTAAACTTGGTATGACCCGCATTTTTGCCGGTGACGGCGCCGCTGTGCCCGTCACGGTGATTCAGGCCGGGCCCTGCCCCGTCACCCAGGTGAAGACCGTTGAAACCGACGGTTACAACGCTCTGCAGATCGCGCTGACCGAAGACAAGGAAAAGCACGTCAGCAAGGCCATGAAGGGCCACTTCGCCAAGGCCGGCACCGGCCTGTACCGCGAACTGCGTGAAATCCGCCTGGAAAACGCCCCTGAAATGGAACCCGGTCAGGAACTGACCGTGGAAATGTTTGCTACCGGCGACAAGGTCAAAGTGACCGCCAAGAGCATCGGTAAGGGCTACCAGGGCCGTATGCGCCGTTGGAACTTCGCCGGTTCCAAGGATACGCACGGTTGCGAAAAAGTGCACCGTAACAACGGCTCCATCGGTAACAACACCTTCCCCGGCCATGTGTTCAAGGGCCGTAAGATGGCTGGCCATTGGGGCAACGAAACCGTGACGGAAATGGGCCTTGTGATCGTTGACGTTCGTCCCGCCGACAACGTCATCCTGGTCAAGGGTTCCGTGCCCGGCCCCAAGAACGGGCTGGTGCTGATCCGCAAGCAGTAGAGGAAGCACAACAATGGCTACCGTGAAAGTTTATGACCAGAACAAGCAGGAATGCGGCGAACTGACGCTTTCCGCCGACGTGTTTGAAGTTGAGGCTCGTCCCGAGATCCTCAACCTCGTGGTGCGTGCCCAGATGGCCGCCAAGCGCGCCGGTACCCACATGGCCAAGACCCGCGCCTTCGTTTCCGGCGGCGGCGTGAAGCCCTGGAAGCAGAAGGGCACCGGTCGCGCCCGTTCCGGCTCCAATCGTTCGCCCGTGTGGCGTGGCGGCGCCATCGTGTTTGGCCCCCAGCCCCGCGATTACAGCTTCAAGGTCAACAGCAAGGTGCGCGCCCTGGCCATGAAGATGGCTCTGTCGAGCCGTCTGGCCGCCGAAAACCTGCTGGTGGTCAAGGGCATCGAACTGCCCGAAGCCAAGACCAAGCATTTTGCCAAAGTGGCCGGTACTCTGGGCCTGAACAAGGCTCTCATCGTGACCGCCGAGGAAAGCGAAGCCCTGACCCGCTCCGCCCGCAACATCCCCGGCATCACGCTGACCACGCCTGATCGTCTGAGCGTGCTGGAGATCCTCCGCCACAAGCAGCTGGTCCTGCTGGAAGGCGCCGTGGCGCCCGTGCAGGCCCGCTTTGAAAAATAAGAGGGGCAACTCATGGAATTCACCCAGGTTCTTATCAAGCCCCTGCTGACGGAAAAGACCACCCTGCTGAAGGATGAGTCCCGTCAGGTGGCTTTCTATGTTCATCCCGGCGCCAACAAGCTTGAAATCAAGCAGGCCGTGGAAAAGGCTTTTGATGTGAAAGTTGAAGCGGTCAACGTGGTTCGCAAGGCTCCCTCCAATCGGGAACGCCAGGGTCGCGTGGTGGGCCGTAAGCCCGGCTGGAAGAAGGCCTATGTGACCTTGCGCCAGGGCGATAAAATCGAGTTCTTCGAGGGAGTGTAAAATGGCTGTCCGTAAGCTGAAACCGACCTCCGCCGGGCGTCGTTTCCAGACGGTTTCCGACTTTGCGGAAATCACCCGGACGACCCCTGAGAAGTCGCTCACCGTGGGCCTGACCAAGAAGGCCGGCCGCAACAACCGTGGCCGCGTGACCAGCCGTCGTCGTGGCGGCGGTGTGAAGCGCCTGTACCGCATCATCGACTTCAAGCGTAACAAGTTCGGCATCGCCGCCAAGGTTGCGCACATCGAATACGACCCCAACCGTACCGCCCGTATCGCCCTGCTCCACTACGTGGACGGCGAAAAGCGCTACATCATCGCTCCTGTGGGTCTGAAGCAGGGCGACGTGGTGCTGGCCGGTGAAGGTGCCGACATCAAGCCCGGCAACGCCATGCAGATGTCCCGCATCCCGGTGGGTACCGTGATCCACAACGTCGAGCTGTACCCCGGCAAGGGTGGCCAGCTCTGCCGCGCCGCTGGCACCTACGCCCAGCTCGTGGCCAAGGAAGGCAAGTACGCCCTGCTGCGTCTGCCCTCCGGCGAAGTGCGCAAGGTGCTGGCTTCCTGCGTGGCCACTGTGGGCCAGGTGGGCAACATCCAGCACGAAAACATCTCCCTGGGCAAGGCCGGCCGCAACCGCTGGCTGGGTCGCCGTCCTCAGGTCCGCGGTGTGGCCATGAACCCCATCGACCATCCCCTGGGCGGTGGCGAAGGCCGCAGCTCCGGTGGTCGTCATCCCGTGTCGCCCTGGGGTATGCCTGCCAAGGGCTTCAAGACCCGCGACAAGAACAAGGCTTCTTCGCGCCTTATCATTAAGCGCCGCGGCCAGAAGTAGGAGTAGCAGATGCCCAGATCTTTGAAGAAAGGGCCGTTCATCGACGGCCACCTGATGAAGAAGGTTGACGCTGCGGTGGCCTCCAATGACCATCGCGTGGTGAAGACCTGGTCGCGCCGCTCGACCATCCTGCCCGAAATGGTGGGTCTGACCTTTGCGGTGCACAATGGCAAAAAGTTTGTGCCGGTGTTCGTGACCGAAAACATGGTGGGTCACAAGCTGGGCGAATTCTCGCCCACCCGTACCTTCCACGGCCACGCCGCTGACAAGAAGGCCAAGGCCGGCAAGAAGTAGGGTAGAGATATGGAATCCAAAGCTATCGCGAAATTCCAGCGCGTGTCGCCCCGCAAGACCCGCCTTGTGGCCAAGAACGTGCAGGGCAAGGGTGTGGAAGAAGCCATGAACATTCTGCGCTTCACCCCCAACAAGCCCGCCGGCGTGCTGCTGAATGTGCTCAAGAGCGCCGTGGCCAATGCCTCCCAGCTGGGTGGCGTGAACGTGGACGCCATGGTCATCAAGGAAGTCATCGTGAACGAAGGCCCCACCTGGAAGCGCTTCATGCCCCGCGCCCAGGGCCGTGCCACCAAGATTCACAAGCGTACCAGCCACGTTACCGTTATACTCGCAGAAGGGCAGGAATAGGCTATGGGTCAGAAAGTTCATCCGTTTGGCTTCCGGCTGGGGTACAACAAGAACTGGCAGTCCCGCTGGTTCAGCAAGAAGGACTACCCTGCCTTTGTGTTTGAAGACAGCAAGATTCGCGCCTATGTGAAGAAGCTCCTGTATCATGCGGGGCTGGCCAAGATCGAAATCGAACGCGCCGGTGGCAAGATCCGTCTGATCCTGTCCACTGCCCGTCCCGGTATCGTCATCGGCCGCAAGGGCGTGGAAATCGAAAAGCTGCGCGGCGACCTCCGCCAGAAGTTTGGCCGTGAGTTCTCGCTGGAAGTGAATGAAATCCGTCGTCCCGAAGTGGAAGCCCAGCTCGTGGCCGAAAACATCGCCCAGCAGCTGGAACGCCGCGTGGCCTTCCGTCGCGCCATGAAGCGCACGGTGTCCATGGCCCGCAAGTTCGGTGGCGAAGGCATCAAGGTGACCTGCTCCGGTCGTCTGGCGGGCGCTGAAATCGCCCGTACCGAATGGTACCGTGACGGTCGCGTGCCGTTGCAGACCCTGCGCGCCGACATCGACTACGGTTTTGCCGAAGCGCACACCACCTACGGCATCATCGGTGTCAAGGTGTGGATCTACAAGGGTGAAATCCTTGACAAAGAGGTTGATCAGTAATGCTCGCGCCTAAGAAAGTTAAATTCCGTAAATGGCAGAAGGGCCGCCTGCGTGGCCTGGCTAGCCGCGGCGCCTCCATCGCCTTTGGCGATATTGGCCTGAAGGCCGTGCAGCACGGTCAGTTGTCCAGCCAGCAGATTGAAGCCGCCCGTATCGCCATGATGCGTCACATCAAGCGTGGCGGTAAGGTCTGGATCCGCGTGTTCCCCGACCGCCCCGTGACCGCCAAACCTCTTGAAACCCGTCAGGGTTCCGGTAAGGGGGCTCCGGTGGGCTGGTGCGCTCCGGTCAAGCCCGGCCGCGTGCTGTACGAAATCAAGGGCGTCAGCCTTGACCTGGCTCGCGAGGCTCTGACCCGCGCCGCCCACAAGCTGCCCGTGAAGACCATCATCGTGGTGAGGGAGGGCCTGTAGTATGGCTGCCAAGAAGAACGAAAAAGCCGCCATGGCCACTGCCGCCGAGCTGCGCGACATGAGCGTCGAAGAGCTGCGTGCCAAGCTGGCCGAACAGCGCGAAGAACTCATGACGGCCCGTTTCAAGCATGCCACCGCGCAGCTTGAAAAGACTTCCGAGCTCAAGGCCATGCGCCGTCAGGTGGCTCGCATTTCCACCGTTTTGACTGAAAAGGAATAGAGGGGCTGAACCATGCAAGCTCTGGAAAATCGCAAGGGCAGAACCCTCACCGGTATCGTTGTCAGCGACAAGAACGACAAGACCATCGTCGTGCGCGTTGAAACGCTGGTGAAGCATCCTCTGCTCAAGAAGTATGTGAGGCGCCGCAAAAAGTTCACGGCTCATGATCCCATGAACGAATGCGGCATGGGCGATAAGGTTAAAATCGTGGAGTTCCGCCCCATGTCGCGCAACAAGCGCTGGCATCTGGTCTCCATCATCGAAAAGGCTGTGTAGGGTAGAACCATGATCCAGGTAGAATCGACTCTTCAGGTGGCCGACAACAGCGGCGCCAAAAAGGTGGCCTGCATCAAGGTGCTCGGTGGTTCCCACCGCCGTTACGCTTCCGTGGGCGACATCATCGTCGTGTCCGTCAAGGAAGCCATGCCCCACAGCAAGGTCAAGAAAGGCGACGTCATGAAGGCCGTTATCGTGCGCACTGCCAAGGAAGTGCGTCGCATGGACGGCTCCTACATCAAGTTCGACGGCAACGCCGCTGTCCTGCTCTCCAACCAGGGCGAACCCGTGGGTACCCGTATCTTCGGACCCGTCGCTCGTGAGCTGCGCGCCGCCAACTTCATGAAGATCATTTCTCTTGCCCCCGAAGTGCTGTAGGAGATGACTATGAAAACGTATCGCATCCGCAAGGACGACAAGGTGATGGTCATCACCGGCAAGGACGCGGGCAAGATCGGCAAGGTGCTCAAGGTTCTTCCCAAGAAGGACCGCGTGCTGGTGGAAAAGGTCAACGTGGCCAAGCGCCACATGCGCCCCAACCCCTATGCCCAGCAGCCCGGTGGCATCGTGGAAAAGGAAATGCCCATCCACGTGTCCAACGTGATGGTGGTGTGCTCCGCTTGCGCCAAGCCGACCAAGGTGGGCTACAAGTACATTGAGTCCGAAGGCAAGCAGAAAAAAGTGCGCTTCTGCAAGAAGTGCAACGAAGTTATGGAATAAGGTGATACGATGACACGCCTTGAAAAGATTTATAGAGAGAAAGTGGTTCCGGTACTGCAGAAGGAGTTCAACTACTCCTCCTCCATGCAACTGCCCGGCATCGAGAAGATCTCTCTGAACATCGGTCTCGGCGCCGCCAGCCAGAACAACAAGCTGATGGAAGAAGCCGTGGCGGAACTGACCGCCATCGCCGGACAGAAGGCCGTGGTTACCCGCGCCAAGAAGTCCATCGCTTCCTTCAAGCTGCGTGAAGGCATGCCCATCGGGGCTCGCGTCACCCTGCGCAAGGATCGTATGTGGGACTTCCTGGACAAGCTGATGAACTT
>CDZT01003108.1_pt1 | contig 15832 bp, 15 predicted proteins | sample 557531 | NCBI WGS metagenome assembly CDZT01 (sample SAMEA3182066, study PRJEB8094) | gut metagenome | biome: human; feature: gut; material: Stool; isolation source: human stools | place: Canada | collected 2013-03-05
GCGGTCATGGTTTCGAGTTTCTTCATTTGTTCACTTCCTTTTGATTTTATTTAACATAGATACATTCTCTACAGTCGGATGATAGCACAGCCATTGACATTCCACAATAGGTAATTTATAATTTAATTGAATACACTACACAAGCAAAAATACATTCTCTACGAGGAGGCGCACGCGCATGGGCGTTTTGGGAAAAGATTTATTAGATTTTCATCGGCCGCGCACCAATACGAAGGTGGAGTTCGGCGCTTCCGGCTATTGGGTCGAATCCCATCCGGCGATGCAGCCCTACGGCGCTGTGCTGACGGAAATTCTGAATCTTGACGCCGCACCGTTTCAGGAATTATTGGATCAATATCGGAAGGCCGTTACAGAAAACAATGCGGAGCAGGCAGCGCGGGCATTTCAATCTATGGCAAATGGGTTTGCGTCTTTGCCGCTTTACCGGCTATATTGGGATGATGTTCAGCTGTTTGCAAGCATGGATGTGAGCGAACTGTTTGTGGGCGAAGCGCAGGAAGCGTTCTGCGAATATGTGATGCAGGACGATACGCTGCCACGGTTCATGCAGGAGCAGCTGGACGCCATCCGATTGATTCAGGATCGCTATGTGTGGTTCCTGGATAGTCTCTTTACGGGCAAGCCGTTTGAAAAGAAAAAGGGCCAGAGAAAAACTTCTCTGGCACAACAGATCGAGAAAAAAGGCTTGGAACCGTTTGTCAGCGGCGTCAGCCTTGGTGCAAGCCCGGAGGTGGACGCGCCGAAGGTGAACGCACAGTTCTGCATCCGCGGCACAGGACACGACGCAGAAGTGGTAGAAAAGATGTACTTCGACCGGCTGCTTGATTTTGTCTATGTGGAGTTCATGAAGGGGCTTCAGCGCGGGTTTGTTCCGAAGCGCTGCGCCAACTGCGGGCGCTGGTTTTTGCAGACGCCGGGGGCGACGTTTGCCTACTGTTCAGGTCCAGCGCCGGATGACCCAAGCAAGACCTGCCGGGAGATCGGCGCGGCCAGCAGCTTCAAGGAGAAGGCCCGAAACAATGAAGTCTGGCAGGTGCAGCAGCGGGCATACAAGAAATACTACGCGCGCACGATGCGAAAAGATATGACCAAGGCCGAGTTTGAGGCATGGACGCGCGACGCAGAACGCAAGCGGGACGCCGCGCTGGGACCGTATGCGCGTGCTGCCACAGAAGAAGACCGCCAGCGCATTGCAGACGCGCTGGCGGAGGAGCTGAACAAGCTATAAGCAAATATATAAATTTTAATAGAGCTTCATCGAATTAGCAGCCCATACACATTCTTTACTTCTGAAGCTGTTCCAAGCTTTCTGCGAGCTTCTGGTTGCCGGTTTCATAATCCCGAACTGCGTCGAGAACCTTTGCGCAGGCCTCGCTGTCACCGGTGTGGGAGAGCTTGTGCGCCAGCTCCTTGAGTTCGTCCGTGTGCGAGACGTTGTGCCCAACCATGTAACGCATCAACGCGACCAGCTCGTCACGCGGTGTGGCGGCGTGCGCGTGGTCGTGCTCGTGTGCATGCTCGTGTGCATGCTCGTGTGCGTGCTCATGGTCGTGCGTATGCTCATGGGTGTGCGTATGCGTGTTCTCGTGGGTGTGGCAGCAGTCGTGATCGTGTTCCAAATGCATGGTGTTACCTCCTGATAATCGTTTCAGCACAAAAACGCGGCGTTTTCTTCCCCAAGAAACGCCGCGCTTTTGTTTTAGGATTGGATTGGGTTGAGCGTATTAACCGATGGCTGTATTGTAGCAGACCGCAAGCCCATTCGGAAGCTCCCCCCGGGGATGCTTTTTGTACGCACATCGCGTGTTTTCATATCCCCACATGGGGTTTTGCGCGGAAAAACGCACTGTTTTTCAAAAAACTAAACCTCCCCACGGGGTTCCGTATCGCGTCATATTTCTCTAAAATGCACAATATAAAGGCTGCAAGTTTTACAGTTTCTACAATCATTTTGACTTGAACCTCCCCGGGAGCTTTTTCTTTCCGATGCGTCGCGCTACACTGGATGGTATCCTGAAACGGCGAAAATCGCCAAAGAAAAAGGAGGAACAAACAATGGCATGTTTCCTGGTTCCGACTGCGGAAGCTATCGTCACGGGTGTGGTTTCCAAGGTAGAAAAGAAGAATGAGGTCGTGGCGGAGGGCAAGATCCCATTCTCCCGCAAGCTCAAATGGCTCAAAAATATGCTCTGGGGCGGCGCAGCGCTGCTGGCGTATGAGCATGTCTGGCATGGCGAAGTTGTACCCTGGTTCCCGTTTTTGACGGCTGCGGCAAATCCGGAGGATGCGGCAGTTATGCTGCACGAGATGGCGACCGTCGGCGTGACGATGGCACTTCTGGTCACGGCTGCGTGGGGCTGCATTGCGCTCGCCGCAGATAAGATCGTCAAACGCGAGTCCGGCATGACGCCCGCCGTCCGATAAGGAGGAGATGCAATGACAATTCTGACCTGTGTGTTTGCGGCGATCATCTGCTCGATTTTATGGTACAAGCACGCGCCGGATAACACCATGCGGCTCGGTACACTGAGTCTCATGTACTGGGGCGCGTCGCTTATGTGGCTCGGTGATGCGATTTTTGAATATGCCGAGCTGCATGAGGCGTTCTTCACGCCGGAACCAATCGATATGCTCAACGACTTCTATCTCGGCTTGTCCGTGGTTGCACTGGGTCTCATCATCTGGCTTGTAATCCTGCTCGTCAAAGACCCGAAAGGCGCGGTAAAGGCGTCGCTGCTGAAAAAGAAATAGGTACAAATGCCCGATGCGGTTGCATCGGGCATTCCCATTTTATAACTCATTTTTTGATTCCGCAGACCTGATACATCGTGTCGTCAGAAATGACAACGTCCACGCGGAATGCCTCGTCCATCATCTGCGCAACGGCTTCCGCCTCTGGCAGCTCGATCGACACGCGGCTGGCGCTGCCGGAATGGTGGCGCGTCAGCATGGCGCGGCTCATTCCGTGCGCAATGCTGAGCCTGCCGCCAGACTGCACAAACTCCGCCAAATGGTCGATCAGCCCTTTGGGATTCGGAAAGTGCGGGAATGCATTGTAGACCATGACGCAGTCGAACTGCCTGTTAAGCTGCGCCGACTCTACATCGCCGCAGATCAGCTTCACAGATTCCTGCGGAAATTTCTTCTTTGCAATGCGGATCATTTCCGGCGAAATGTCAATGCCGGTCACACTGCGGACCGATCGCTTCAGATAATCCGGAATCAGCACGCCCGTTCCGCAGGCAACGTCCAGCACGTCAATACCGGCACAGACACCGGCGTTGTCCAGGATCGTCTGAATAACAGGTTCGTTACGGATCATATCGGCATCCCATTCCGGGGCACAGCGGTCAAAAAAAGCGATCACATCAGCTTTATTCATGGTGTCGGTTCTCCTGTTCTTTTTGTCTTGGGTATCTCGCCGGGATCAGACCGGCGCGTGTCAGTGCAAATACGATTGTTGGAATGACAAGCAGCTGCAAAACGGTTCCCGGAAGTGTCTGCACGAAATAAGTCGTAAGCCACACCGTCATGGTAAAGCCATCCCTTGCCGTGGCAAGGTAAACCAGCATTTTGCAAAGACCGCCGAGCACTCTGCCGAGCAGTATGGCCGGAAGCAGTGCGCAATACAGATCCGGATAGATCTTCCCGGTACGGATGTGCCGGTAAAGCAGCCCGCACAAAAGTCCGTAGGCGCACAGCTCCGGTGCCATGGACGCAAGCTGCAGCGCCGTCGGCATACCGGACAGCACGCACGAAACGACCGGACCGGCAATACCGCAGAACGCGCCGTAGCCCGCGCCGCAGATCAGACCGCACAGTAAAACCGGCAGATGCATCGGCAAAAGCGTGCTTCCCATGCCGAGCGCGTGAAACGCCAGCGGCAGCACATAGCACAGCGCTGTACAAAGCGCACAGATGCACGCACGCTTGACAGAAGACAACTCCATTTTATCACCCCGGCTATTCATTGTAATGGAAATTCTCTGCCTGAACAACCTCCCCCCGGGGTTGTTCAAGCAGAAATCTTTTGCTACTATATAAAAAATCGACCGAAAAGGATGTAGCTGCAATGAATCAGAAACTGGATGCGATCTGCCGGGAAGTGCAAAAGGCATTGACCGGCAAGCAGGCTGTTGTAGAAAAGGTGCTGATGGCGATGCTCTGCGGCGGGCATATTCTGCTGGATGATGTGCCGGGCGTGGGAAAAACGACACTTGCCGTCGCGTTCAGCAAAGCGCTTGGGCTGCGCTACCGCCGGATCCAGTTTACTCCGGACGTTCTGCCATCGGATATCGTCGGCTTTTCCATGTACGACAAGCAGCAGAATGCGTTCCGCTATGTGCCGGGCATCGTATCGGATACCAACCTGCTGCTGGGCGATGAGATCAACCGTACCTCCAGCAAGACGCAGTCTGCGCTTTTGGAGGCCATGGAGGAAAAGCAGGTCACTGTGGACGGGATCTGCTATCCGCTGCCCGATCCGTTCTGCGTCATTGCTACGCAGAACCAGGTCGGCACAGCCGGTACACAGCCGCTCCCAAACGCGCAGATGGACCGCTTTCTGGTGCAGCTCACGATTGGTTATCCCGATTACGAGAGCCAGATGACGCTTATCCGCGACCGGCAGCTGGAAAATCCCATGGAGCAGGTACAGCAGGCTGCGGATGCCGCATCGCTTCTTTCCATGCAGCAGGAGGTTCGCCGGGTGGCGATGGACGATAAGATCATCGACTATATCACGCGGCTGGCAATGGCTTCGCGCGAGCATCCGCTGCTCCGGCTCGGGATCAGCCCGCGCGGTGCGCTGGCGGTGTCCAGAATGGCAAAAGCATGCGCATACCTGCATGGGCGCGACTATACGCTGCCGGAGGATGTGCAGGGGATCTTTGCGGATGTCTGCGCGCACAGAGTGCTGCTTTCCCAGCAGGCAAAGACGCAGCAGAGCACCGTGCAGGACGTCATGCAGGCGCTTCTGCGGGAAGTTGCGATGCCGGACGCGGCATTTTGAGTATGGCAGGTCGTAGAGTTCTCTGGGGCATTCTGCTGGCTGGCGCGCTTGGGCTGTATCTGTTTGCGAACAGCGCGGGAACGCTCTGCGTGCTGCTTGCGGCTGCGCTGCCGCTGCTGTCCGCCGTATTGCTGCTGCTTCCGCGGCAGATCACGCTTACGCTTTCTGCGCCGGAAACAGTGGGGCGCGGTGAGCAGATGACATGCACGCTTACTGTTTCCTCATCCGGGATACCGGCACAGTTTGAACTTACGGTTGAAGCTGAAAACGGCTTTACCGGTGAATATTCTACACGGGTCATGCCACTTTCCGTTGGGAAAAAGCCGGCATCGCTGTCGTGGCAGCTTGCCGAAACGCACAGCGGTGTCGTACGCCTTTCCTGCACGAGCGTCCGTGAGTTTGACAGCTTCGGCCTGTTTTCCCGGAAACGGATATGCACTGCGCAAGCCGAGGTCCTGCTTCCACCGCAGACCTTCCCGGTGTCCGTCTGTCTGGATCAGGCGGCGGAGGTTTTACTGGACAGCGAGAGCTATTCCGCACAGAAAGCAGGAAATGATCCCGGAGAAACGTTCCGTATCCGCGAGTATGTGCCGGGCGACCCGATCCGGCAGATCCACTGGAAGCTGTCCGAGAAAATGGGGACGCTGATGGTGCGCGAGTTTGGCCTGCCGGCAATGAATCGGCTGCTGCTTGTATTTTTGCCGGAGAGATCACTTTCGCCGGAACAGCTGGACGCTATGCTGGATACGATGGTTTCTGTTTCATCGGAGCTTTTGCGGCAGGAGCTTCCGCACACGCTGCTTTGCACCGGGGAACTGCATGATATTGCTGATATGCCCGCGCTGGCGCAGACGGTGCATACACTGCTGCACAGTGCGCCGGAGATCGAACGTACCGCAGCGTTCCTGCAGGAGCACCCTGCGCTTTCCTACGCGCATATCGCGCTGATCGCAGCAAGTGCCGTCCCTGCGGCGGAGGATCTCGCGCAGACCGGCTGTGTGAGCATTCTTTTCCCGGATGCCGGCGCTTTGCCGGAGATCGCTGAACCAGTCCGCGTCCGCGTTCATGCGTTCCGCGCGGATGCGCTGCGCGCCGGGACGCTCCATTTTGAATTGTGAGGATGATCCATGCAGATCGTTGACACCAGACCGCCGCAGGCAAAACAGGAAAACCGCATATTCCGCGCGATCGGCTGTACCGCCGTCTATCTCACAAGCGCGGGCGCGCTCTGCAGCATGGCAGGGCTTGGCCGGACGCTGCTCGGCGCATGGGGGGCTGGCACGGTGCTGCTGTTGGCACTCTGTTTTCTGCCGAAGCAAGCAAAGATTCAAAGTATCGTCCGGCTTTCTCTCTTTCTGCTGCTTGGCGCTGCGGTGTGGGTTTTGTTGGAGTCCGTGCGCGACGGCGTTTGTCTTTTCCTGAACCGGCTGTTCGCCGCAAGTGAGCTGCAGCAGGCTTATCTCTATGAAAAGCTGCCCGTTCGCGCGCCGCAGGCGGAACAGACCGGTTGCTTACAGACGGCGGCAATTTTGCTTGGATTGCTGCTTGCGCAGCTGCTGACGCTGCCCGGGCGGTTCAGCCGGACGTTTGTACTGGCCGCACTTTGCGGTGCGATGGCGTATCTCGGTGTTTTGCCGGAGCGCGGCTGGCTGATCGCGCTTGCAGGCTGCCTGCTGCTGACGCTTTTGCCGCAGGACGGCGGACTGCGTCCATGGCGGCTTCTTCCAATCGCCGCCGTGTTTGTCCTTCTGGCTGCGGGCTGCCTGCTTCTGCCGGAAACGGAGAACGCACAGCTTTCGGCGTGGGAGGAACGTGCGCGGGATCAGCTTGCCGTTCAGACGGCAGCTTACGGCGAACTTCCGGCACAGCAGGATGGGCCTGCGGAGCAAACGCCGCAGAGCGAACCGCCGACGTTCCGGCAGGAGTCCATGCAAAGCACACTGGACGGAGACAGGAAACCGCTTTCCCGTCCCATTCGCGCGGTGTTGGTGATTTTTCTGTTGCTGCTGATGCTTTTTGTGCCATCCGTTTATCTGGATCGGCTGAAAAAGAAGCGGGAACGAAACCGGGCAGGACTTTCGGACGCGGATGCGCGCGCGTGTATCTGTGCCAGCTTCCGCTATGTGCTGCGCTGGCTGCGGCTTGCCGGGCTGGAGCCGGAAAATGTGCCGTTCGCAAGCTATTCGGAGAAAATCGGGACGATTTTGGGGTCGGAGATCGCCGCTCAGTATTTACAGATCCTCCCGCTGTGGCAGGAGGCCGCTTACAGCACGCACGAGATGACCGAGCAGCAGCGTACGCAAATGCGCGTGTTTTTGCAGACTGCTGTGTCGCTTGTCTGGAAGAAGCTCTCCAAAAAGCAGCGGCTTTGGACAACATACTGGCTTGCACTGTGAAAGAGCGAGGAATTTTGATGAAACGAATATTTTTGATCTTTCTGTGCCTGACGCTCCTTGGCACGCTGTGCGCTTGCCGGGTGCGCCTGATCGCAGACCCGGCGCAGGCCGACACGATCCTGCAGGCGCAGCAGGAAGCGCAGCCGCCGCAGGAAGAAGAACCGCAGCCGCCCGCGCAGGAAGAGCCTGAACCACCGGAGCAAGAGTCGGAAGAGGAGCCTCCTGCGGAGGAGACACCGCCCGATACGCCGCCGCAGCCGGATGAAACCGCGCAGGCGGAACAGCCGGATACCTCCGTATCTGTGGCACAGACAGGCACGGCAGTCTACACCGAGCAGCTGGCAGCCGGCGTTACCGTGACCTATGATCCGAACGGCGGCGACAGCGCAACCGTGTCCGCAAGCGTTACGCCCGGTCAGCCCTACGGCGCGCAGCCGGAGGCCGTCCGGCGCGGATATGCATTTGTCGGCTGGTGGACGCTGCCGGACGGCGGAGAGCAGATTTTGCCGGAAACAATCGTTTCCGATGTGCAGGCGCATACGCTCTATGCGCACTGGCAGCACAGAGACGCCGCGACGCTGACCCTCGACCCGAACGGCGGCAGGATCAAGTCCAAGGAGGCGACACTGGCGCTCAGCGACGGCGACTGCTACGGCGCGCTTCCTATTCCGCTGCGGGAGGGATATGACTTTAACGGCTGGTGGACGCAGATAGAGGGTGGCGAACAGATCCTGCCGGAAACCGTATTTTCCGGCACAGACGACCGAACTGTCTACGCGCATTGGACGTATGATCCGCTGGCGTTCTGGACCTTCACACTGCAAAACAAGACGCAGCAGATCTATCTCTGCCAGCAGATCTCCATCTATTTTGAAACGGAAACCGACGGCGTGACCCAGCAATATTGCGATCTGATCACAGCGACCGGCTCGTTCAATATTGCGGAAAACCGGGACGATCCCAACGTTACGGACGATTGGGTACAGGCGAAAAAGCCTCAGGTCGTCCTCAAATGCGCGGATCTGTCGCAGGCGGCTTCCATCCGTGCCTCGGCGCAGGCGCGCTTCCCGGAGCAGCAGATCATTCTGGTTTCTCCCTCGGCGCTCTGGGGCGACGAGGCGACCATGCTATACGCAAAGCTGGCGCTTGCCAAGCAGCTTTACGGTGACTGGTACACGGATGTTGATCTTGCGAAGGCCGCGCAGGAGCTGAACGTCCGTTCCATTCCAATCAGCTTTTCATAATAAAATTCTTCCGGCTGCGCTTTTGCAACGCCGGGAGTTTTTTCGCAAAAATGATTTTTCAGAACCCCCGGGGGAGCTTGCGGCAGACAAAGCGGTTTGCTATATTGGTAAAAACGCAGAAATCTGCGCAGATACATTCCAGAGTGAAAGAGAGGAATCAAACAATATGAAAAAAACACTGAGTCTTCTTCTGGTATTGGTCATGGTTCTCAGCCTGTGCTCTGTCACCGCTTTCGCGGCGGAGAACTACACCGGCAAGACTGTGATCCTTTATACCGCCAACGTCCGCGGTGATGTGGACGTATATGCGAAGGTCGCCGCTGCAAAGACGGCCTACGAAAACGCGGGTGCGGACGTGATTCTGGCCGATGCCGGCAACTTCCTGCAGGGCACAGCTGCGGCGAACAGCGACCGCGGTCTGGGCGTTTACAACCTGATGGACGCGGCTGGCTATGACGTTGCGGCGATGGGGCTTGCGGAATTTGGATACGCCGACGCCACGACCGGCTACGGTTACCACAAGAACATCACGAAATACTACACACAGGCCGAGCTGCAGAATGGTGCAGAGGCTCTGACCTACAACAAGGACATGAAGGGCGAGGTTACGGCGGACCGCGCGGAGAAAGCGGCTGCGACATTCACGGTTCTTTCTTCCAACGCCGCGTCAGAAACAGAATACTATTCCTTTGAAGCCAGTACGGTCCTTACTACAAAGAGCGGTCTGAAGGTCGGCTTTTATGGCCTGACTGCTACTTCCGCAGCAGCGAATGTGCAGGACGGCTGCCTGAGCGTTTCCGAGCCGAAGCCCGTAAAGCTGAACGCGGACGTGGCGATCTGCCTGTCCAACGCCGGTGTCAGCGGCAGCGAATACGGCGATCTTGTCATTGATGCGGGCAATGCGGAAACGGTCGGCGCGTATGTCATTGACAATTCCAGCAAGACCGTAACTGCTCTTACGCCGGATCTGAGCGGCAGCGACGCGGAGATCGCCAAGAGTGCCGCCGCGCTGAAGGCAGCTGCCGGTAAAACGGTCGGCCGCTCCGATGTTATCCTGACCGGCGCGGATTCCGCGAACTGGAACGGCGAGACGAATCTCGGCGATCTGACGACGGACGCACTGCGCTGGTATGCGCAGAACTACATCGATGGATACAACAAGAAGCTCCCGCTGGTCGCCATCCAGAACGGCGGCAACTGCGACAACTTCCTGTATTCCGGCGAGATCACCGAAACAGATCTTTTGAAGGCGCTGCCGTTCTCCCCGATGGGGATCGGTGTCATTGAACTGACCGGTGCGCAGCTTTTGGAAACCTTGGAAGCAGCTTCACAGCAGGAAAACTGCCCGGGCTTCGCGCAGGTTTCCGGTCTGACCTACGCACTTGACACTGGAAAGGAATATGACGCTGGCGAAGCCTACGGAAAATTCTTCCGCGCAGATTCCGTCAATCGCGTATCCATCACCTCCGTAAATGGTAAGGCATTTGACAGCAAGGCGATCTACGCCGTTGTCTGCGACAATTTCCTGATCAATGGCAATGACACCTACTACACGCTGAAGGAAGCCAAGGAAGCCGGTGCAGCCTATGTCAACAACGGCAACGGCGTAAAGGTACGTGATGCTGTCGCGCAGTACATCCAGAAGCAGCTGAACGGCGTGATCGGCAGCAGCTACGCCAGCGCACAGGGACGCATTTCACTGGAAAAGACCGACGAGGTGTTCCACGATGTCAAGGCAGCAGCCTATTACGCCGACGCCGTGAAATGGGCAAGAGAGAACAGCATCGTCAACGGCACCGGCAAGGAAACCTTCGGTCCGGACGCTAACATGACCCGCGCAGCGCTGTGGGCAGTACTTGGCCGCGCAGCCGGCGCAGATGTTGACGGCGGCAGCCCGTGGTACCAGAAAGCACTGGAGTGGGCAAAGACCGAGGGCATTTCCGACGGCACGAATCCGAACGGCAGCATCACGCGCCAGGAGCTTGTCACCATGCTTTACCGCAACGCCGGAAAACCGGCTGTGTCCGGCGATCTTGCCAAGTTCTCCGACGCATCTGCAGTTGCATCCTGGGCGTCTGATGCAATGATCTGGGCCGTTTCCGAGGGGCTTGTCAAGGGCAGCGGCAGCAATCTGAATCCGACCGCTACTGCGACCCGCGCGCAGGTCGTTACCATCTTATATCGCCTGATGGCGAAATAAAACGGAGCCCATTCCCAATTCCCTCCGCGCAGCTGGCGCGGAGGGAATTTTGCATCCCCTGCACCGGATCCTGTTTTTAGTTTTGAATGTTTCGTACAAAAATGAAGAATGAATTTTGATGTTTTTCACAATTTGAATCACCATTTCAGCAAACACGCGCAAAAAAGATGCGTGTATCTCGCAATTTACCCCCAGAGGGGGTTCCGATTTCTGTGCCGCGCACAAAATTTCATCCCCCGGGGAGGCTTACGAGCCAGCGCGAAATTTTGTAAAATACAAAAATGAAAGGTGGCGGTGTGCGTGGACGAACTGGAACAGGAGCATTTTCATGAACATGAACACACGCATGACCATGCGCATCCGCACGAGCATGACCACGCGGACGACCACAAGCACCCGCACCACCATGAAAATACAAAATATGTCCAGAACCGGCTGGCACGGGCGTCCGGTCATTTACAGCACGTCCGGGATATGGTCAATGAAGGTGAGGACTGCTCGGATGTTCTGATGCAGTTGTCGGCTGTGATCGGCGCGCTGCAATCCATCGCCAAAGTCATTCTGAAAGACCATCTGGATCATTGCGTGGTAGACGCGGTACAGTCCGGCGATACGCAGACGCTGGACGATTTCAAAAAAGCGATTGACCGCTATATTCGCTGAGGAGGAACGCTATGATCGACAAGAATTTTGATCCGTGGAAGCGGGTGCGCGAATTTCGGCCGGAAGCGCTGTTGCAGGAAAGCAGCGACCTGGTGCAGTGGCCGATCAAGCTCTACAAAGCGCCGAAGCTCTCGCCTTACTATCATCACGGACACCTGCTCATTGCGGCGGACTGCTCGGCATTTTCCTATCCGGGCTTCCATGACGCACTGTCCAAGGGACGGGTGCCGCTGATCTGCTGCCCGGAAAACGACTTTGATATTACGGTGAAGCTGGCGGACATTTTCAGTCTCAACGACGTTGCAAGCGTCACCATCGTCACGATGGACAAGCCCTGCTGCGCCGAGCTCAAGGACATGGTGCTTCGCGCCGTCAAGCAGAGCCGCCTGCCGATCCCCGTGCAGGTCACGAATCTGTTCGTCGACGCGGAGGAGGTTGATTGAGATCTCATTCAAACTGCAAATCTCTGATTTGACATATATTCACACAAAGGAGAACCACAAATGAAAAAACTTCTTGCTTTGCTGCTCTGCCTGAGCCTCGTATTTGCTCTGGCAGCCTGCAGCACCCCTGAATCCCAGACGCAGCAGTCGGCGGAACAGCCAGCACAGACTGAGGATCAGCCGACGGAACCGACACAGGCGGAGCAGCCGTCGGAACCGGAGAGACTCACATATCCCATCGAGCAGTTCACGGTCGGCACGACGGCTGTCATTGAGACAGCGACGTTTGGTGAGTATAACTTCGATATGCTTGCCAGCGGCGTCAGCGAGCTGCCGCTCGTCTGGCAGGACGCGGAGGGCAGTTACCATCCGCTGCTGGCTTCCTACGAGACCGCGGATTCCGTCACGTGGGTCTACACCATCGAGCCGGGCATGACGTGGTCGGATGGAGAGCCAGTCACGGCGGAGGATATTCTGTTCACGCTCGAATATGACGATGCGAACGGCAGCGCCAATTTTGTCTCTCAAACGGACGAAGACGGCAAGGTCACGGAGGCAAAATACGCATCCTATGCGATTTCCGACGATGGAATGTCCATTTCCCTGACGCTGACCTCTGCCAACGTGCGTGAGCTTTCCAACATGACGTCCTTCCGCGTCATGCCGAAGCACATCTACGAGGGCAAGGATTCCGTCACAGAAGCTGAAGCCCGCGTCACCTGCGGACCGTATATGCTCGACAGCTTCAACAAGGAGGCTGGGACGCTCACATTCATTCCGAATCCATATTATCCGCAGACACCGAACGTCGGCAAGCTCACCTACCGGCTGTTCGGCAATGAGGATACCATGTATCTCGCGCTCCAGAGCGGCGATCTGGACATGACGTGGGCATACTCCACGGGCGTTTCCGGTTCGTATCAGGATGTGCTGGCTGCGACCGACACGCTGACGCTCGAAGCCGTCACGGCGGCGAATGCACCGGCGGTGCTGGCGTTCAACAACGCGAACGGTCTCTTTGCAGATGAGAATCTTCGGCTGGCAGTCTCCTATGCGCTGGACTATGACAGCTTCCGTACCGTATTCGGCAGCGCCTATGCCTCGAACCCCAACCGCGGCTTCGTGCCGCCCGTGACCGTGGGCTATAAGGAGACCGAGGCGCTCGGTCAGGACCTGACGAAAGCCGCGCAATATATGGCAGATGCCGGCTACACGGAAAAGAACGCGGACGGCTTCTATGTGAACGCGAATGGCGAAGTCTGCGTCTTTACGCTCACCTGCAACGCAGGCAAGGAAGCCCACGTTGGCTATGCGGAGCTGGTCAAGACGCAGCTCGAGCAGTTCGGCATTCAGGTGGATCTCGAAACGCTGGACGGCGACAGCTACAACGCCAAGACCAGCAACAAATTCTCTGAGAACAATATCACGATGGAAGCCGCGATCTACGGCTACACGGCTGCCGGTATGGGCATGAAGAACGGGCTTGCTTCCATTTACGTCGACGGCACGCATCCCGTGCAGGGCGGCTGCCAGGTGTTTGACGAAGAATTCCAGGCTATTCTCTCTGCAATGGGCGAAGCAAAGACTGTGGAGGAATACACTGCTGCGGCGGGCAGCCTGCAGGACTGGTATGCTGCGCATACGCCGCTCATTGCCCTCTACTGGGACAGCCAGATCCTTGTCCACAGCGCAGCGTATGAGAATTTCACCGTAGATGCGGTGTTTGGGCTCAATAACGCAAACACCTGGTTCTCGATCACAGCAAAATAATCAAGGTACCTTTCAAACGCGGGGGTTTCTTCGGAAATCTCCGTGTTTTGTCAATTTTCATCCCCCGGGGAGGGTTACGCACGCCGTCCGGATACGGTACAATAATGAAAAATGCGAAGGGAGGGAACGCCGATGGCCACAGCTGAAATACTTCCGGCGTTCTCTTACGCCTGCGGTATGATCTCCGCAAAGCTTTCGGACGGCGAACGCGTGCTTTTGCAGAACGTTTTTTTCTCGTTATCATCCGGGGAACGGCTGGCGATCATCGGCGAGACCGGCTCGGGCAAGACCATGCTGGCACTCTCGATTCTGGGGCTTCTCCCCTCGAACGTGCGGATGCAGGGTGGCTGTATCCAGATGGACGGCACAGCGCTTCCGACCGGCAAACAGCTGCAAATGCTGCGCGGCGACAAGCTTGTTTATATTCCGCAAAACGGCGCGGAATTTCTGCTCCCTGTGCGTACCGTGCGCAAGCAGCTCTATGACAGCCTGAAAAAGCTCGGCTTGCCGCGCAAGGGTCTCCCGGCATCGGCGGCGGAAAAGCTGCGTCTTGCGGGCTTTGACGCGCCGGAGACAGTTCTGGACAAGTATCCCTTTCAGCTCTCCGGCGGCATGGCGCAGCGCGTGACGATCGCGCTGGCAGCCTGCTCCCGGGCGCGGCTTCTGATTGCGGATGAGCCAACAAACGGATTGGACGAAGCCGGGCGTGCACAGTTTTTTGCGCTTCTGGACTCGATTTTCCCGGACGCGGCGAAGCTCATTATCACGCACGATATTTCCGTCGCCGCACGCTGCGACCGGGTGCTGGTTCTGTGCGGCGGACGGATGCTGGAAGCGGGCGCGTCCGCTGACGTTTTAAGCGCTCCACGCCACCCATACACGAAAGCGCTGCTTGCCGCGCAGGTCGCAAACGGGATGCAGCCGTCGCCCATTCTGCGCGAAGGAACGTCCGGCTGTCCGTTTTACACCCGCTGCCCGAAGGCAGAAGAAGCCTGTCTGCACAGCGCGATGCAGAAACACGCAGATGGGAAGACAGAATGGTGGTGCTGCCATGCTTGAGATCAACAACTGCTGCAAATCGTTCGGAAGCCAGACGGTTTTGCAGAATGTTTCTATGACCATTCCCGACGGAAGCATCATCGGGGTGTCCGGCGCAAGCGGCATCGGAAAATCGACGCTTGCAAAAATTCTCTGCGGCGTAATGCCGCCGGACGCGGGAGAGGTTTTCCTTGATAGGAAACTGCTTGTGTCCCCAAAAGAAGCGTATGACAGAAAGCGCGGTCTTGCCATCCAGATGGTTTATCAGCAGCCGTATGCCACGCTCGACCCTTCGCAGAAAATCGGCGCAGGGCTGCGGGAACTGATTTCCTATCATCATCTGGCGGAAAATAAAAAAGCGGCAGAAACGCTGATCGCCGACATTCTGGCGCAGATGCAGCTGCCCACGAAAATTCTCGCCCATCTGCCGCGGCAGATCTCCGGCGGCGAAGCACAGCGTGTGGCGTTGGCGCGGGCTCTGCTTTTAAGCCCGAAGCTTCTGATTTTAGATGAAGCAACGTCGATGCTGGATGTGTCCACGCAGGCAAATCTTCTGGCGCTTGTAAAAGCGCAGATGATCCCCAGCGGCGGGGCTGTGCTGTTCATCAGCCACGACCGGGCGCTGACGGATTTTTACTGTGATACGGTCTATGAATTTGATGAAACTCACCAACTGAAAGAGGTGCAGGCGTGAAGGATTACAGAAAAAATGTGTGGCTTGCGCTCGTGTGCTTTCTGCTTGTCGTGGTTTTGAATTTCTTCCTGCCGCGTCTGCTGCCGGGCAACCCGGTGGCGTACTTGACAGGCTTTTCCGAGCAGGATATGACGCCCGCGCAGGTGGCATTCTATGAGGAGGCGCTGCATCTGAACAAACCGCTTGCGGCGCAGTTTGGCTTCTATCTGCGGTCGCTGCTGGACGGGACGCTCGGGTATTCGTATAAAAAGGACGCAGCTGTCTCGGCGCTCATCGGTGAGAAAATCGGCTATACACTGCAGATCACGGTTCCGGCGGTTCTGCTTTCGGCGGGGATTGGCCTTCTCTGGGG
>CDZT01057482.1_pt1 | contig 15825 bp, 9 predicted proteins | sample 557531 | NCBI WGS metagenome assembly CDZT01 (sample SAMEA3182066, study PRJEB8094) | gut metagenome | biome: human; feature: gut; material: Stool; isolation source: human stools | place: Canada | collected 2013-03-05
CTAGAGGCTATTATGTAGACACAGTAGGAAGGAACAAAAAGCAAATAGCGGAATATATCCGAAACCAATTAGAATCGGACCAGCTGGCGGATCAACTGGGACTTAAGGAGTTCGTGGACCCGTTTACGGGTCGCCAGAACAAATAGGCGCAGCGAAAACCCCTTAAGGGGCAGCCCGTGAAAGAAATGCGGTCGGCAAACCTTTCGGGGCCCCTTAAGGGGCTTCGTCCGTATCATGCCCTTCTAGGGCTTACTCAAGCCTCCGGCTTTGCCGGAGGTTTTGACTGAAGGGATACAAACGCAGAGAAACGATGGGACAGGACAGGCGGCGCAGCCGCTTCACCCGTTCAGCAGATGGGACAGCGTGGCCAAAAACAGGGGAAAGTCAATGGGCTTTGCCACATGGGCGTCCATCCCGGCATCCAGCGCAACCTGAACGTCCTCCGGAAAGGCGTTGGCGGTCATGGCGATGATGGGGATGCCTACGGCGTCGGACCGCTCCAGCGCCCGGATGGCGCGGGTCGCCTCGTACCCGTTCATTCCGGGCATTCGGATATCCATCAGGATCGCGTCGAACGTCCCCGGCGGGGCCTCGGTAAAGGCGCGTACCGTTTGGATGCCGTCCGCCTTTCGGATGGACTGGGCCCCATACATTTGAAGCAGTTCACAGAGGATCTCCGCGTTGATGAGATTGTCCTCTGCCACCAGGAAGTGGCGTCCGGCCAGGGCGGGTTCCGCGCCGCCCGCGGGAAGCTCCGGGACGGCGGAGAGAGGCGGCGCGGCGACTTCCCCTTCCAGCTCGACCCGGAAAACGCTTCCGCGGCGTACCTGGCTCTCCACGGAGATCGTGCCGCCCATCAGGTCGATCAGCCCTTTGGTGATGCTCAGCCCCAGCCCGGAACCCTCCACATGGGCGCTCCAGCGGCCGCGGGTAAAGGGTTCGAAGAGATGCTGCAGGAACGGTTCCGGCATCCCGATGCCCGTGTCCCGGACCGTGAAACGGTAACGGCAGCGTCCCTTCGGCCGGAGCGGAGGTACCTCCTCCACCTGGAAATCCACCTGTCCGCCCTCCGGCGTGAATTTGATGGCGTTGCCCAGAAGATTGATCAGGATCTGGTTGATCCGCAGCGCGTCCCCATAAAAATACGAGTGGCGGATCGAGGCGCTGTGCAGGACGAAGTGCAGTCCTGCCGCCTGCGCCTGAGGTTCCAGCATGGCAAAAAGCTGCTCTACCAGGTCTGGGAGGGAGACGCGCGTGATGCTGAGGGCGAGTTTGGCGTGTTCGATCTTGTTCATATCCAGGATATCGTTGATCAAACTCAAAAGATGCTGGGAGGCGTGGTCGATCTTCCGCAGACAGTCTGCCACCCGCGTATGGTCGTCCAGATGAGCCGAAGCCAGAGCGGTCATCCCCATGATGGCGTTCATGGGGGTGCGGATGTCGTGGCTCATGGAAGAAAGAAACTCGCTTTTGGCCCGGTTGGCCGCCTCGGCCAGCGCAAGGGCTTTTTCCAGCTCGGCGTTGCTCCGGCGCTCGGCTGAGAGCATGTCCGTCACGTCCGCCCGGACCATGCACAGCGTTTTGCGGTTGGCGTCCCCCCACAAAACATTGATCTGCTTGTACCGAAGCCCGCCCTTGGTTTGGTAAGGCATGACGAAGTCGTAGCCCAGAGGAGTCCGGGCCAGTCTCTGCAGCAGGGGATCCAGCTGGAGCTGGCGTCTCACGGTCTCGCGTTCCGCGTCGGGGGCATGCGCGGTGAAAAAATGCTCCACCGCACTGCTGTAATCCTCCAGAACCAGAGGCGGAAGGTTTTCCAATATCGTCTGACGGGTATACAGGGTAAGACGTCCCGTGTCAAGGCTGACCAGGGCCAGAAGCTCAAAGGTGTAGGCGATCACGTTGAGCAGGCCCTGCTGCTCCCGGACCGAATCCGAAATGTCGGTCCGGGCCAGACAGATCCGCTTCAGCCGCAGGTCGGCGGCAAAGACCGTCATGTTTTTGGTCAGAAGCGCGCCGCTTTCGCTCAAGATGGAATAGGGGAAGGAATAGGTGCCCTCCCGTTCCAGCCGGCCCAGCAGATAAGCCGGAGTCAGCATCTGTTCCGTGCGGGCCTGATCCTTGGGGAGTACCTGGTGGGCCAGCATATGCGCCACCTGCTCGGAATGGCAGCCACTGCGGGCGGAGAGATCGCTGGCGCTTTCGGCGGCAGTCAGGATGGTATAGCGGTCGTTTTGCAGATCCACGTCCGCTACCATATCATAGCTGGCCACCGAGAGCTGATGCAGAATGCGTTCGGATACCGTCTGTTCGGTGACGTCGGTGACGGTCAGGATACCGGTGAGGTCTCCCGTGTCCGGAGTCTCCACCAGGTGGACCTTGAACTGGGCGTAACGTCCCTGGCTTTCCTGAGGAAACCGGATAAAGCAGGTGCGTACCAGTTCCGTCTCTCCCCGGGCAAACGCCGCGTGGGCGGGCGCGTTCCGGTATGTATCCAGAAAGTCGCATCGCTCCTCGCCATCCATGATAAAGCCGGCCAATGCACGAAACAGATCCTCGCGGGTCGGGCCTATGGAGACGGACAGGCCGGCGTCCGTATAGTCGATGAGCTCTACAAGCCGATCCTGGGTCAAATTGCAGTGACCTGCGATCAGGGTATTGGGGCCGGGGGTGCGGTAGTGCTGCAGGATCAGTTCGTTGTACTGCTGGCGAAGCCGTTCCTGCTCCTCGCGCTCCCGGGTGATGTCGTGATAGCCGGCGTAGATCCGGCGCTCGCCGTCGGGACTCTGGATCAGGGTGAGGTTGATTTTGACCCAGAGGTAGCCGCCGCCGCCCTTTTGCAGGCGGTATACGGCTTGGCAATGGCTGTTCCGGCTGGACAGGAAATTGGAGGTCAGTTCCTCCAATCGGCCCAGATCGTCCGGATGTATCCCGGCCGTAGCGTCGTCCCGGTACAGTTGCCAGGCCTGCTCCGGCGTCATGCCGGTCATGGCGGCAAAGCCTTCGGACAGAAACTCCGGCGTCATATGCCCGTTCGGATGCAGACGCACCACGGCCACGCCGCCGGGCAGGTGCTTGAGTATCGTCTGAAAATATTGCTCCAGCCGGTCTTTTTCCCGCTGGGCGCGCACGGTCCACGTAACGTCCCGGACGTATTTCACGTAGGCCGGGATGCCGTACCAAAGGGTCTCCCGGAAACGGGTGCTGTAGAACCGGTTTCCAACCACCATCTCGTGATCCACGCCGTCCGGCGCGTGGCCCTGCAGCGTGCAGAACTCACAGGGAGAAGCGCGTCCGTGAAGGGCCGCATAGCATTTTTGACCGATGCAGATCTGACCGCTGCCGAACAGCCGCCGGGATTCGTTGACGTAGAGCAGGTCGTAATTTTCACGGTCGATGACGTAGACACCGTCCGCCGCCTCGTTTGTGATGCTCTGAAACAGGCGGGTCTCCGGCGACATGCCGGTAAAGACCGCGTAAAGGCGGATGCTTTCGGCCAGCGGGTCCAACCTGCGTGCGTTGAGATGGAGCCAGATCAGCTCGCCGTTTTTGTGGCGCATCCGATAGGAGATATCCAGCAGCTTACCGCGCTCCAGCGCGTCCCTGGCGGCGGCCAAGACCCGGGGGCGGTCGGATTCAAAGACCGTGCCCAGGGGGTCCGCCCGGACCATCGCCGCAAATTCTTCACGCGTGTGCCCGGAGAGCGCGGGGACGCCGTCTGAAAAGAAGGTGGGGATCAGGCGTGCCCCCTCCAGCCGGTAGCTGGCGATACCGCCGGGGATGGAATTGACCAGATGATCCATCTCCAGCTGGGCTTCCTTCAGATCGGAGATGTTGTGGAGCACACAGTGAAGCAGAGGAAGCCCCCCCTCTTCGCCCAGCCATTTTACCAGGGCCCGGACCCATACGATGTGGCCGTCCCGGTGCAGCTTGCGAAACTCAAAGGTGGAGAGCTGATGGGTCTCGAGGACCATCCGGGCCTGAGCGATCACCATGGGGGCATCCTCCCGGTAAACCAGCTCCGTGGCATCCCGTTGGATGAGCTGGGCGTATTCCGCCGGAGTATGGCCGGTCAGGGCTGGAACGCCGTCGGAAAAGTACACGGCCTCGAAGCGGTCCGAGGCCCTGTAGATCACCACGCCGCCCGGAATGGCGTTGACGATGTCCTGGAGCTTTTCGCTGGCGCGCGTCAACTCCAGCTCCAGGTTCATCGTTGGGCTGATGTCGCTGTATACGCCGTACAAAAGCCGACTGCCATCCGGCTGGGACTTGACCGAGCCGTCCAGGCGGATCCGGCGGTACTCCTGCCTGCGGTCATTCCAGAGCCGGTAGGTATGCTGGAGGACGGCATTCCCCTGCCGGAGGGCGTCCTCCATGACCCGATAGAGGGCGGACCGATCTTCCGGGTGAACGCCCAGAACGCCGACCCGGTCCTCCAGCGTTTGGATATGCTCCTGACTGCAGCCGATGATCTCATAAAAAGCCGGGTTGCGGAATACCGGGATAAGCCGGGCGCCGTCGGACCGGTAGACGCACAGACCGCAGGGGATATTGCTGAAGATAGCCCAAAGCTCGGCCTGAAGGGCCTTGGACTGCTCCTCCTCCCGCTGCGTCTGCGTCACGTCCAGAATGTATTCGATGTAAGCGCTCCGGCCGGCCCAGTCGATCAGTTTGCCGCTGAACTGATACAGACGCTGTGTGTCTGGGTGGCGGAAGCGGCGCACCGGCAGCTCCGTGTCGCTCAGACGGTCGGCCTGGCAGAAGGGGCAGGGGGCGTCAAAGCCTGCGGCCTGATAACAGGTGATCCCCTGAAGGGTACCCTCGTGCGGAAAAAGCCGCTTTGCCAGCGCATTGGCATACAGCAGCTCCCGGCTGTCCGCCGCGCTGACGCAGATCGCCACGGGCGCGTGGTCCAGTACGGCGGACAACTGACCGGTGGAGGGGGCAGGAGAGACGCCTTGCTGCGTCATAGTTTGCGCACCTCTGCTTTCACCGCTCTGCTCAGAGCATACGATCCGAGCGAGCCTGACTGAGACTGTCCGGAGGGGTGGGCCTGGCTGGATGAGCCTTCCGCCCGGCGGCCGTTTGGATGCATCATGCGTGCGTTCCCGTCCACAGGCAGCAGCCGCCCTTCTGGTTCGACTTGGCACGGTACAGGGCCTCGTCGGCATAGGCGAGGGTCTCCGCCGTCAGGGTCTCCGCCCGGGTGCAGATGACCGCGCCGGCCGAGCAGGAGGCGGGGAAGGGGCCGCAGCCCTCCTCCTGCCGAAAGGCCCGGCAGATGGAGCAGCCCTTTTTGAGGGTGGTTTCCGGCGAGGGCATCTGCTTCATGACCACCACAAATTCGTCGCCGCCCAGGCGGACGAGAATGTCGCTGCCGCGGGTCTGCCTGCGCAGCACGGAGGCGAAGCGTTTGAGGATCCGGTCCCCCTCCGCGTGGCCGAAGGTGTCGTTGATCTGCTTGAGATTATCCAGGTCGAACATGTAGACGGCCGCGGGCAAATCCTCCCGCCGCAGGGCCAGCGCCGCGGTGTGCAGGCCGCGGCGGTTGAGCAGGCCGGTCAGATAGTCCCGGCAGGCGGCATCCTCCAGCGCCCGTTCCCGCTCCCGGGAGGAGGTGACGCCCATCGCGCGCATGACCCGCTTCCACAGGCTCCTCTGCGTGTGCGGTTTGGCGGCAAAGTCGTCCGCGCCCTGTTCCAGGGCCTGTTCTTCCAGCCGGGCGTCTCCGGGAGCGGTGGCCACCACGGGGATCTTCCACACCGCCTTTTCCCGCTGGAGCACTTCCAGCACGGAAAACCCCTCGGCCCTGGGCAGAGTCAGGCTCAGAATGACGGCGGCGATCTGCTGTTCCCGGTGGGCGATACAGCCCATCGCCGTATGGCCGTCGGCGGCTTCAATCACATGATAGCTCTCTCCAAAGGTTTTGCGTACCTGGGAGCGGTAGGCCGCATCCTCGTCCGCCACCAACAGGATCTGGGTGCGGCGTTCCGAAGGAGCGGCGCTTGCAGCCGCGGGGGGCGGGGCCTCCTGCTGGTTGCGCAGCAGCGCCTCAAACGCGGAGCAGGGCATGGGCTTTGCAAAATAGTAGCCCTGTACGTAGTCGCAGCCGATCTCCTGCAAACGCTCCAGCTGCGCCCGGGTCTCCACGCCCTCGGCCACTACGCTCAGATTCATCCAGCGGGCCAGATCCATGATAAAGCGCAGGATCCCCTGATCCACGGGCTTGGCCGTCTCGCTCTGGATGAATTTCATATCCAGCTTCAGAATGTCCAGCGGCATCTGATTGAGCATATTCAGGGAGGAGTAGCCGCTTCCAAAGTCGTCCATTTCAATGACAAAGCCCAGCTCCCGCAGCCGGCGTACCGTGGCCGCCAGCTGGTCCGGATGCTCCGTGTAGGCGCTCTCCGTGATCTCCAGATGCAGGCTGGAGGCGGGAAGGCCGTATGCTTCAAGGGTGGCTGTCAAAAGCTCGATCAGATCCGCCTGATACACATCGGCCCGTGATACATTGACCGAGATGGAAAGCGGTACCCCGCCCGCGCCGCTCCACGCCTGCAGTACGGAACAGACCTTGTTCCACACATACTGGTCCAGCTTGGTGATAAAACCATTTTTTTCAAACAGAGGGATGAACTCCGACGGCAGCAGAAGGCCCCATTCCGGGTGCTGCCAGCGGACCAATGCCTCCGCCCCGGCCAGCCGGTCGTCCTTGATGTTGTATTTGGGCTGCAAATAGATCTGGAACTGATCCTGGGCAAGCGCCGCCTCCATGCTGTCCGTAATGGCCTGCTCCCGCAGAAGGGGACTGCGCAGAGCGTCGTCGTAGCGCGCGAAATGCTTCCCATACTGGCCCCGGATGCTGCGGGCGGCCAGCAGGGCCCGGTCGCACATATGCTCCACCGGCAGCGTCCGGTCCGTCACCGGATAGATGCCCCACTTCATGATCACGTTTTTGGCGTTGGAAAGGGTGTTGACCTGGGCGCCAAACCGGAGGAACAGCGTGTCGGTGTAGCACGCCTGACGCTTGAGCAGGCAGGCGAAGCGGTCCGCGTTGAAATGGCCGCAGATGCCCTGGTCTCCCACCAGGCCGGTATACAGCTCCGCCACGCCCCGCAGCAGGCAATCGCCGGTGGGGACGCCGAACATATCGTTGATCAGCTTAAAATTTTCAATGTCAGAGCAGATGATGTCGTATTCCTGTTCCGGGTGCAGCAGGAGCAGCTGCTTGACCTGCTGATAAAAAAATTCCTTGCTGTAGAGACCGGTCAGCCGGTCGTACTGCACCTGACGGATCATGGCGGAGGTCTCCCGCAGGCGGATGATGTTGGCGATCCGGTGCAGGATGACCTGAGGCCGGTAAGGTTTGACCACAAAATCCGCCGCGCCGCCGGAGAGAGCCGCTATCTCGGCGGCTTCGCTGTCCTGACGGGTGGTAACGATCACGGGGATGGAGGCGAGCGCCTGCTCCGCCTTTGCCTGGGCCAGAAACGCGCACCCGTCCATCCCGGGCAGGACCAGATCCAGCAGAATCAGCGCGATCTCATCCGGACGCTCCCGCAGTACGCCAAGCGCCTGGGCGCCGTTTTCCGTCTCGAGCACCCGATACTCCGGCGTGAGAATGGTACGGAGGTCGGCGCGGTTGACCGGATCGTCGTCTACGATCAGGATCTGTTTCTGCAGCGTCATGACGGAGCCTCCTTGTCCTCTGCGGGGATCCCCAATTTTGTTGTATCTCCTTCTGATTCTATCATACAAGCGGAGGCAGTGCAATATTTTGGTACATTTATGGTGCGGGCGCGTTCTCTGCCACGCTGGCTTTGTGCAAAAAGCGGAAATGGAGGGCCACGCCGATCAGCGCAAAAAAGCCCACATAGCCGCAGAGCGGGTAGACGTAGCTGACCACATTCTTAAAGCCGAAGATGCTCCCCACAAAGGCCAGGGCGCACAGCAGGGCCAGAAACCGCCGGGACAGCCGGCCGCCCAGCCGCACCTCCAGCCGGGAGGTGATACCGAACAGGCTGGACAGGGCGGCGGTAAACATGCCGCACAGCAGCAGCAGCGCATAGAGCACGCCGAGGGCGGGAAAGACCTGAGAGGCCAGAGCCAGCATCGGCAGTTCCGCATCCCCCACCAGGGCGCGGAAGAGGATCATGGGCAGCAGGATGCAGATGAAAATGACCGCCAGCAGGAGGCTGCCAAGCCCCAAGCCCCTGCGGATGGCGCGCGTATCCTCCATCTCCTGGGTCAGGGGGACCAGGATGGTAATGGCGGCCATCATATTGTAGGAGATAAAGGATACGGCGGAAAACAGCCAGTTGCCCAGCAGGGGGTTGCCGCTGGCGAAGGGGAGGGCGGGAAGCCCTTCCGTGGGCAGCCGGAGGACGGCAAGGGCGCCCACCACAACGGCGGCGCCCACCAGCAGGGGCACCACCACGCCAAAGGCGGCCACCAGTCCGGCCGCGCCGGTCACGGCTACCAGCAGCACGAGAAGCGTCATGGCCGCGTCGCCCAACAGGGCGGGGATACCGAACAGCTGCTCCAGCAGGGCGCCTGACCCGGCGATCATCCCCATCATGCAGCCGAACAGGAACAGGAGAAACACAGCGGAAAAAAAGCCGCGCAGGACGGGGTGCGTTCCGTGGAGGATGATTTTGTCAAAGGCTGTATATCCCGTGCGTTTGGCAATGTCCAGCACCATCCAGCCGAAGAGCCAGAAAGCCGCGATGGCCAGCACCATGCCTGCCAGGCCCCAGGCGCCGAACCGGCCGAAAAACTGCAGCAGCTCCTGCCCGGAGAGGAAGCCCGCTCCCAGGAAACTGCCCGTAAAAAGTACGGCGATCTGCATCGGCGTTATTTTTTTCTTCATGGATCTGCCTCCAAAACGCGGCGGGGGCAGGCCGCCGCCCTACTTCAAGTGGTTTCCCACGTAGGACGGGGCCTGCCCCCGCCGAAAGCGTTGCTTATACCCGCCCAATGTCGGTGCGGAACTGCATATCGGTAAAGGAAATCTCCTTTGCGGCGGCGTAAGCGGCCTGGATGGCGGCTTCCAGGTCCAGGCCCGTGGCAGTCACGCCCAGCACCCGCCCGCCGTTGGTCAGGACCGTGCCGTCCCCGCTCAGCCGGGTCCCCGCGTGGAAGACCACGGCGGACCGGCCGGCCTGTTCCAGACCGGAGATGGGGTACCCCTTCTGGTAAGCAGCGGGGTACCCGCCGGAAGCCAGCACCAGGCAGCAGGCCGCGCCGGACTTCCACCTGATATCCACTTTATCCAGCGTGCCCGTCCGACATGCCTGAAAAATTTCCAACAGGTCGCTTTCCAGCAGGGAGAGCACCGCCTGACACTCCGGGTCGCCAAAGCGGGCGTTGTATTCCACCACCTTGGGCCCGCTGGGGGTGAGCATCAGGCCGAAGTAGAGCACGCCCTGGAACGGCCGTCCCTCCGCCTGGAGCGCCGCAACGGTGGGCAGAAAGATCTCGTCCATACACCGCTGGGCCACCGCTTGCGTGTAGTTGGGAGAAGGGGAGATGGCGCCCATGCCGCCGGTGTTGGGACCTTGGTTTCCGTCAAAGGCCCGCTTGTGATCCTGACTAGAGGGCATGCACAGAAGATGCGCTCCGTCGCAGAACGCAAGCACCGTTACCTCAGGGCCGGTCATGCACTCCTCGATGACCAGCCTGGCGCCTGCGGCGCCGAACTTGCCGTCGCTCATCATCGCGCGCACCGCCGCCCTGGCCTCGTCCACCGTCTGGGCTACGATCACGCCCTTGCCCAGGGCCAGGCCGTCGGCCTTCACCACGATCGGGGCGCCCTCGGCCTCCACATAGGACAGCGCCGCGTCCAGGCCGGTAAAGGCCTGGTATTTGGCGGTGGGGATGTGATACTTGGCCATCAGGTTCTTGGAAAAGATCTTGCTGGCCTCGATGACCGCGGCGTTTTTCCGGGGGCCAAAGGCGGGGATGCCGGCCGCCTCCAGTGCGTCCACCATGCCAAGGGCCAGCGGGTCGTCCGGAGCCACCACCACAAAATCCATCGCGTGTTCCCGGGCCCAGGCCACCATGGCCTCCACATCGGTGGCGGCGATGGGGACGCACTGGGCGATGGAGGCGATGCCGCCGTTGCCCGGGGCGCAGTAGAGTTCATGGACCGACGGGCTCTGCTTCAGCTTCCAGCAGATGGCGTGCTCCCGCCCGCCTCCGCCGACAACCAGTACTTTCATCATATAACCTCGCTTTGCGTGGAAGAATGTTCGCCTTCCCGCACAGGGGCGCGAGGGCGCAGACCGCCCGAAACGCCCCGCGGCACGGCGGTCTGGGATCGACAGGGGTCAAAGCCTTCGGGAACGCCCGGCGATCAGTGGTGGAACAGACGCATCCCGGTAAAGGCCATGACGATGCCGTACTTGTTGCAGGTGTCGATGACATGATCGTCCCGGATGCTCCCGCCGGGCTGGGCGATATACTGCACGCCGCTCTTGCGGGCGCGTTCTACATTGTCGCCGAAGGGGAAGAAGGCGTCGCTGCCCACGCTGACCCCGGATTGGCGGGCGATCCATTCCTTCTTTTCCGCCGCAGTGAGCACCTCGGGCCTGATTTTAAAGGTGTTCTGCCACACGCCGTCGGCCAGCACGTCCTCGTACTCGTCGGAGATGTAGACGTCGATGGCGTTGTCCCGGTCGGGCCGGCGGATCCCCTCCACGAAGGGGAGGGAGAGCACCTTGGGGTGCTGGCGCAGCAGCCAGTTGTCGGCTTTGTTGCCGGCCAGACGGGTGCAGTGGATGCGGCTTTGCTGGCCGGCGCCCACGCCGATGGCCTGGCCGTCCTTGGTGTAGCACACGGAGTTGGACTGGGTGTACTTCAGCGTGATCAGGGCCAGGACGAGATCACGCTTGGCCTGCCCGGGCAGGTCGCGGTTCTCCGTGACGAGGTTTTCCAGCAGGGCCTCGTTGATCTCAAAATGATTGCGGCCCTGCTCGAAGGTAATGCCGTACACGTCTTTGCGCTCAATGGAACGGGGCACGTAGTCCGGGTCCATCTGCACCACGTTATAGCCGCCTTTGCGCTTGCCCTTGAGGATCGTCAGCGCCTCGTCGGTATAGCCGGGGGCAATCACGCCGTCGGAGACCTCCATGGCCAGGTAGCGGGCGGTGGGCGCGTCGCACACATCGGAGAGCGCGGCCCAGTCGCCGTAGGAGCACAGCCGGTCGGCGCCGCGGGCCTTCACATAGGCGCAGGCGATGGGAGAAAGGTCCATATCCTCGGCAAAATAGATCTTCCGCTCCACGTCGCTGAGGGGGGTGCCCACAGCGGCCCCGGCGGGGGAGACATGCTTGAAGGACGCCGCGGAGGGCAGGCCGGTGGCGGCCTTGAGCTCCCGGACCAGCTGCCAGGAATTGAAGGCGTCCATAAAGTTGATATAGCCGGGCCTGCCGTTGAGAACCTTGATGGGAAGCTCGCCGGAGTCCATAAAGATACGGGCGGGCTTTTGGTTGGGGTTGCAGCCGTATTTCAATTCCAGTTCCGTCATGATTCGACCTCCATAATGCGGGCGGCCGCAGGCCGCCCCTGCCATATCGCGTGCAGCGGGGCGGCCTGCGGCCGCCCGCCGGACTTACGCGTGCTGATTGATGATGACGCTCTCCCAGGCGCCCCGCTCCAGGTCGATATAGCGCACGAAGAGGGAGACCTTGTTGTCTTCGTTGAGGTTGTTCCACAGCAGATGGGCAAATTCCTGCGGCGTCTCGCTGGTGATGGCCACCTGCTCCGGCTCGCCCTCAAAAGAGGGGAGGGGATCGCCGTCGCCCAGGTAGGTATGGATAAAATGCCCCTGGCCGGCAATGGGGTTTTCGTAGGCGAAAAAATACCGGCGGCAGGAGGACGCCTCTCCGTCCGCGCTTTTCAGAATGGACAGGGTATAGTCGCCGTTGCCGTGCACCAGGCCGGAAATGCGGGGCGTGTAGTTGGGGCCGTCCGGCTCAAACGTGCGGGTATGCAGGGCCTGTGCAAAGGTCTTGCCCGCCGCCAGGCCCTCCCGGACGGTGTCGGTCTGGTCGCCGTTGGTGACGATGGTAGAGCTGCCGAAGACCCGCACCGGGGCGTAGATGATCAGGGACGGATCGGTCATTTTAGAGGGGTCAAAGGCCTGGGTACGGATGCCGTCGGGGGTTTCCACAAACACCCGGTTGCGGGAATTTTCGCTGCGGCCCATAATGAAATAGGCGATCACAGCCTTCGCCCCGTCGGGAGAGCGGCCCAGTACGATGCCCCGGCCGGGATAGGGATTGGCGCGCAGCAGCGCGGTCAGATCAAGCGTTTTCATTGACAAACAGCTCCCTCGGTTATTTTGACGTGCCGCCCCTCCACATGGAGGCGGCCCTCGCAGAACAGGGATACGGCCCGGGGCAGGATGCTCCACTCACACTGCTCCATGACCCGGCGCTGGAGCGTCTCCGGCGTGTCGTCCTCCCGGATGTCCACCGCCTTTTGCAGTACGATGGGACCGCCGTCCGGCTCCTCGTTGACGAAATGGACGGTGGCGCCGGTGACCTTGACGCCATAGTCCAGAGCTTTTTCGTGGACATGCAGGCCGTAATAGCCCGCGCCGCAGAAGGAAGGGATCAGGGCGGGATGGACGTTGAGAATGGCGTTGGGATAGGCCTGCACCATCTCCTCGGTGAGGATGTGCAGGAAGCCCGCCAGCACTACCAGGCCGATCTCCAGCCCGCGCAGCTGCTCCACCAGGGCGGCGGTCATCTCCCGGTTGGAGCCGTAGTCCTTCCGGGAGACCACATAGCCGGGGATACCGGCCCGGGCGGCCCGTTCCAGAGCAAAAGCGTCGGCGCGGGAGGAGATCACGGCGGCGATGACACCGTTTTTCAGCTCTCCCCGTCCCTGCGCGTCAATAAGCGCCTGGAGATTGGTGCCGCCTCCGGACACCAGCACGGCGATTCGTGTCATAGTGATACCTCGCAGAGTTTCCGCCGGAGGCGGAAATGAATTTCGAAGTCGTGCGCAGGCGGCGCGGACGCCCCCGCGGTCAGGAGGGCGCCTTCGCTGCCGCCCGGGCTCATACCAGCTCCACGCCCGCGTCGCCCTTGACGACGGAACCGATCACATAGGACTGCTCTCCGGCCCGGGCCAGCACGTCCAGGGCGTTGCCGATCTGGTCCTTGGGGATGGCGATGACCAGGCCGATGCCCATGTTGAAGGTGTTGTACATATCCCGCGCGGGGATGTCTCCGGCCTTTTGGATCAGCTCGAAGATCGGGGGCACCGGGAAAGAAGCGGTCTGGATCCGGGCGGTGAGCCCCTCCTTCATCATGCGGGGCACGTTCTCATACAGGCCGCCGCCGGTGATGTGGCTGACCGCCTTCACGTCCACCCCGTGCTGCCGCAGGCAGCGGATGGAGCGCACATAGATGTGGGTGGGACGCAGCAGCTCCTCTCCCAGCGTATGGCCCAGATCGGACACGTAGGTCTCCAGGGGCTTGGCGTCGTCGGCAATGCCGAAGACCTTGCGCACCAGGGAAAAACCGTTGGAGTGCACGCCGTTGGAGCCCAGGCCGATGAGCAGGTCCCCCTCCTGCAGCGTGGAGCCGTCGATCATTTTGGCCTGATCCACCAGACCAACGGAGAAGCCGGCCAGATCGTATTCCTGTTCCGGGTAGAAGCCGGGCATCTCGGCGGTCTCGCCGCCCACCAGGGCGCAGCCCGCCTGGCGGCAGCCTTCGGTGACGCCGGAAACGATGGCCTCGATGCGGCTGGGCAGGTTCTTGCCCACGGCCAGATAATCCAGGAAAAACAGGGGCATGGCCCCGGCGCAGATGATATCGTTGACGCACATGGCCACACAGTCGATGCCCACGGTGTCGTGCTTGTCCATCAGAAAGGCGATCTTCAGCTTGGTGCCCACGCCGTCCGTGCCGGAGACCAAAAGGGGCTTCTCCATGCCCGCGTAGTTGGGGGCAAACAGACCGCCGAAGCCGCCCAGGGTGCCCATGACGCCGGGAATATAGGTGGATTCGACCAGGGGCTTGATGCGGTTGACCGCCTCGTAACCGGCGGTCACGTCCACGCCGGCGGCGGCGTAGGATTCAGAATGAGAATTCTTCATACAGACCTCCATTTTCCAAAGAAGTCCGAAGCAGGACATATGCCTGCGAAGGACGCCTTAACTTGTGGCCGCGGCGGCCACAGCAGCCGTGCCTGACACGGACGCGGGAGGGGCGCCTTCCCATCCGGAAAGGACGGCGGCCCCGGAAACGGTTATTCCGCTCCGCTCCAGCAATAGGTGCAGATCTTGTCGCGGTCGATGCCGATGGCCTCCAGCAGGCCGTCCAGGGACTGGTAGCCCAGCGAATCGAAGCCCAGCTTCTCACAGATGGACCGGAGCATACATCTGCCCCGCTCGGTGGAAGCGTCGGCGTACTCGTCCAGATGCGCCTGCCCCTCGTCCCCCTCCAGCTCCTGTACCGTCTTGCGGGCCAGAAGCTCCATATCGGAGTTGCTGCGGGAGAAGTTCAGATACTTGCAGCCATACATGATGGGGGGGCAGGCCGAGCGCATGTGGACCTCCTCGGCCCCGGACTCGTACAGGAACTCAACGGTCTCCCGCAGCTGCGTGCCGCGGACGATGGAATCGTCCACAAAGAGGAGCTTCTTGCCATGGATCAGCTCAGGCACGGGGATCTGCTTCATTTTGGCCACCTGGTTGCGCACCTCCTGATTGGCGGGCATAAAGGAGCGGGGCCAGGTGGGCGTGTACTTGACGAAGGGGCGGGCGAAGGGCTTGCCGCTGCGGTTGGCAAAGCCGATGGCGTGGGGCACGCCCGAGTCGGGTACACCGGCTACAAAGTCCACCTTGGGCAGCTGGCCCTTCTGGATCTCGTCCCGGGCCATGATCTCGCCGTTGCGGTAGCGCATGACCTCCACGTTCATGCCCTCGTAATTGGAATTGGGGTAGCCGTAATAGGTCCACAGGAAGGCGCAGATCTTCATCTGCTCGCCGGCGGGGGAGAGGGTCTCCCATCCCTCCGGCGTCAGGCGCACGATCTCACGGGGCCCCAGCTCATAAGCGTCCTGATAGCCCAGCTTATGATAGGCGAAGGATTCGAAGGAGACGCAGCAGCCCTCCTCGTTCTGGCCCACCAGTACGGGCAGACGGCCCAGCCGGTCCCGGGCGGCGATGATGGCGTCGGGGGTAAGCACGAGAATGGTGCAGGAGCCGTCGATCGCCTCCTGCGCGTGGCGGATACCGGAGACCAGGTCGCTTTTCTGGTTGATGAGGGCGGCGGTGAGTTCGGTGGAATTGACCTTGCCCGAACTCATGGCCATGAACTGGTGGCCGTGGTCGGAAAAATACGTCTCCACCAGAGTGTCGGCATTGTTGATGATACCCACGGTGGTGATGGCGTACAGCCCCAGGTGGGAGCGCACCAGCAGCGGCTGAGGATCGGTGTCGCTGATGCAGCCGATGCCCGCGCAGCCCCGGAATTCCCCCAGATCCCCTTCAAATTTGGTGCGGAAGGGGGTGTTCTCAATGTTGTGGATCTGCCGCTGAAAGCCGGCCTCGCGGTCGTAAACCGCCATGCCGCCCCGGCGGGTGCCCAGATGGGAGTGATAGTCGGTGCCGAAGAATAGGTCCAGCACGCAGTCGCGCTTGGAGACAGCGCCGAAAAATCCACCCATGGCCTACTCCACGCCGGTCAGGCGGCGCATGACCTCCTCGTAGGCCTCCTCCGCGCCGCCCAGATCCCGGCGGAAGCGGTCCTTGTCCAGCTTCTCATGGGTCTTCTCATCCCACAGGCGGCAGGTGTCGGGGCTGATCTC